>JAABUQ010003218.1_pt1 | contig 30491 bp, 34 predicted proteins | sample 5560001 | NCBI WGS metagenome assembly JAABUQ01 (sample SAMN10711888, study PRJNA513371) | rock metagenome | isolation source: Antarctica rocks | place: Antarctica: Victoria Land, Finger Mt nord | collected 2015-12-18 | reverse complement strand
TGATTTTGAGGAGTTGACGGTCAAGGAGATCGCCGCCCGCCTCGGCCTGTTGCCGGAGACGGTGAAAACCCGCATTCACCGGGGGCGGCTGCTCATCCGGGAACATCTTTTGCCGTAAATGTCATGGAGAATTGTTATGTGTCCGACTAAACCGCTTATGATCCATCTGGTGCAGGGGGTGATTGGCATTGTCCTTCTCATCGCGGCCTTTTCGCTCGCTGGCAGACTCCCCATTGTGGCTCTGCTGCTTGGGGGCAGTGCGCTGGTTGCCTTTCGTGGCTGCCCGACGTGCTGGCTTGCCGGACTGTTCGAGGTGGCATTAACGAAGAAGCCTGCGCCACCCGCTGTCGGGCCTGTCCATCCGCCGACGCGCGAAAACCTGACCCAACACCACTAGCAAAAAGGCCGCTAACCAAACAGGAGAAAAACGATGCAAGAAACATACACCGCCAAACCGGGCCGCGCCATTGTCGCGGGTTTCGTTGCCACTGCCGCCATGACAATGCTTATTTACATGGCCCCGCACATGGGAATGCCCAACATGGACATTGCCGGGATGCTCGGCTCGATGATGAACGGCGGGCAGACACCCGCTGTTATGAGCGGCCCGTGGCTGATCGGGATGATGATGCACTTTGTTCTGGGAACATTGCTGTTCCCACTCCTCTATGCCTATTTTGTCTATGGGCTGCTGCCGGGTAAGCCGTGGGCAAAGGGCCTGATCTGGGGCGTGGCGCTCTGGGCGGTAATGCAGGTCATGCCGTTGCCGATGATGGGCAAGGGCTTCTTTGCCAGCAAAACGCCGGAGCCACTTCTGTTCGTCATGGGTACGCTGATGGGGCATTTGCTTTACGGCGCGGTCTTTGGCGCTCTGGCGGGCCAGCAGGCGCAGCGCAGCGCCGATGCGCTGTCCGGCCATTCCCAGACTACGGTCTAAGAATTACGTCCCTGAGAGGGACGGTCAATCGTTTACGGGGCAGTGGCGGGGATGCTGCTGCCCTGTAGATGCAGGGCAATCATGCCCTGATCTCGCGCTCGGTTCCAAAGGAAAAATATCATGACGCTTTCACTCACTCCCCGACTGGCTGGCGTGTTCGCCGCCGTCGCCCTGGCGGCCCTGTCTGCCGCGCCGGTCGCTCAGGCGGCTTCGCACAGCCAGATGGGGCATGGTAAAAAGATGGCGGCCGCCCACACTGTCTATGTCTGCAAGGACTGCAAAGCCTTCTACTCGCCTGCAATGGCAAAGAAGATGGGTTACAAGGACAACATGGGGCATACGCTGGTCAAGCAGGCCAAAGTGCCCGCTGGATACATGGACGGCAGCAAAATGAAGATGTAACGGGCGAATCGCCCGCTCACAAAGTCGCCCGTCTGTTCTCAAACACAGGCGGGCATTTTGCACAGGAGAATCCAAATATGAAACGCTTCTTCGGAAAAGCCGGTCTGGGCCTCGCTACGCTCACGCTGTTGGCGGGGGGGATGGGGTGTCAGTCATCCGGCGGTGGCGCAAACCTCTGCGCCCGCAATGCCGCAAGGCAATATGGCGGGTGATCACGCCGCCATGATGATGAAAATGATGAACGCACGGCCCAAAGAATTGAAAAAGGCCGACATGACCGTGATGCAGGCCAAAGCCACGGCCACGAAAAAGGGAATGTATAATTGCTGCCTGAAGCATCCCTGCGACTGGTGCGCCCTGAAAATGGGGGCCTGTCCGTGCGGCAAGAGCGCGGCCATGAGTATGCCAGTCTGCAATGAATGCAAGGGCGGCTGGGCGGCGGGCGATGGGGCGATCCCCGGCCTGACTGCCGACCAGATCAAGACATTCCCGCGTATGGACATGATGCCGATGGGTAAGAAAATGGGCGCGGTTCCCGTTGCAGGGACAAGGCGGGTCGTCGTCAACACCTGCCCGATTACGGGGAACAAGGTTGTAGGCAAGGGAGCAGGTGTGTCGGTCGTAGGAAACTACGAGGTGCGTTTCTGCTGCGCTGGTTGCAAGCCGATGTTCGACAAGATGAGCAAAGCACAGCAGTTTGCAAAGATTGGGGCGGTAATTTAACGACGCCGGTGCTACGGTGGAGTAGTGAAAACGGCTCGGCCTCTTACTAAAGAGGCCGGGCCGTTTTATTCGGTATCTAAGCTCTTCCTCATGCGGTGGGGCGGCCTGTTCGCTTCCTCAGCGGTCAAACGGGTAGCATTCAGCGCGAAAGGTATAATCTGCTGCGAGCGGCAGTCTACCGCGGGAGCGGCTAGAGGTTACAGGGCAGGGCCATTTGCTGCGGCTGGGGGAGCATGGTTGCAAGTTTCACCTGTGCGACCTGTGCTGGGCCTTCGGCTCGGCGGTCTGCAAGCCGTGCAGGTAGTCGGCGGCTTGCTGCGCTTTGGCGGCCATGTTGCTGTGCCAGCCGGTCGCGAGGCATGGGGCTGGGCCTGAGCATCGTCAAAGGCATTCTGGAAGCCCACCGGGGCAGTGTCGCCGAAGTCGGCAGCTGGGGCGAAGGCGCACATTTCGTCGCTTTTCTGCCCGCCAAGACCGACTAAGAGGGGCATGTCTGCTGCTGAGCATCGCGGGCGCGTTTATCAATGGCAGCGCTGTCGCCAGTCCTAAGGGGCAGGTGGCGGCTGTTTGTTGTGCCTGTGACTGCTCGCCGTTCCGCATTGCCCTGCTGCGCCAAACCCGCTCCCATTGACAGCTCCGCTTCGTCTGCCGGCAAGAGACCCTTCACACACCCGTTGCTTTTTCGGGTTTTGTGCAGTATACTAAATGGCATGCGGGTGTAGCTCAGTGGTAGAGCGTCTGCCTTCCAAGCAGAATGTCGCGAGTTCGAGCCTCGTCGCCCGCTTTTCTTTCTTCCAGCCGTGACTTGTGCGCCCGTAGCTCAGTTGGATAGAGCAAGAATCTTCTAAATTCTAGGTCGCCAGTTCGATCCTGGCCGGGCGTACCCTTCCCATCCCTCCCCGCATTGACCGCCGAACCGGAGCCTCCCCTCGCCGGGCGGCTTGCCGTTTCCTGCCCCGTATTTTCCCCAGGGTGTGCTACAATGGCGTATTCGCCCTGCCACGGAAAGCGCCTTCCGGCTCCATGACACCCTTCCTTGCCGCCGTTTGGATTGACCTGGTTTTGGCCTCGTATGCCGTGCCCGACGACGTGCTGCTGCCATTGCTGCCACCCGGCCTGACTCTGGACAAGCGCAATGGCAGCGCCTGGTGCAGCCTGGTTGGGTTTGATTTTTCCCAGATGCGCGTCTTGGGCTGGAGCGTGCCGCCTGTGTTCGGCGTGTGCGACTTCCCTGAGTTCAACCTGCGCTTTTATGTGCGCGAGGGCGACCGCCGCGGCGTCGTCTTTGTGCGCGAGCTGGTGCCGACCCCGCTGATCTCACTGGCCGCGCGCCTGACTTACAACGAGAAATACTCCCTGGCCCGCATGACCAGCCGCGTGACGCAGGTGGGCGATGTGCGTCGTGTCCGCCATGACTTCAGCGTCAACAGGCAGGCGCACACGCTCGCCGTCACCGCGCACGGCCCGCCCCGCGACCCTGACGAGCACAGTTTGGAAGATTGGATCAAAGAGCAGGGGTGGGGGTTCGAGCAGACACGCGGCGGCAAACTGATCCGCTACCGTGTCGTTCATCCCCACTGGCGGACTTATGCCATCCAGGACTGCCGCTTATCCCTGGACTTTGCACTGCTGTATGGCCCGCGCTGGCGCTTTCTGCAAAGCCGCACTCCTGACTCCGTGGTGCTTGCCGAAGGGTCGCATGTCGCCATTTATCCCCAATCTTTGATCTCTTGATTCCCCTTCGCTGCCTGGAAAATGCCCCTTCGCTGTCTGGAAAGAACGACCCATGCCCACCGACCTGGAAATCGCCCACCAAGCCACGCCCCGGCCCATCCTTGACGTTGCCCAAGACCTCGGCCTTGCCCCAAATGACCTGGAACTCTACGGGCGCGACAAAGCCAAGATCAGCGCCCAGGCACTGGTCCGCCTGCTCACGCCCGATGCCCCGCGCGGCAAGCTGGTCGTGGTCACGGCGATCACCCCGACACCCGCAGGCGAAGGCAAGACCACGGTCACGATTGGCCTGGTGCAGGGGCTGTGCAGGCTTGGCCGTCGCACCATCGCCGCCATCCGCGAGCCGTCAATGGGGCCGGTCTTTGGCATGAAGGGCGGGGCGGCAGGCGGCGGCCATGCGCAGGTGCTGCCGATGGAAGACATCAACCTGCACTTCACGGGGGACATGCATGCCCTCACCTCCGCCAACAACCTGCTCGCCGCGCTTACCGACAACCATATCGCGCAGGGCAATGCGCTGGGTTTGGACGTGCGGACGATCACCCATCGCCGCTGCCTGGATGTCAACGACCGCGCCCTGCGCGAGACGGTCGTCGGCCTGGGCGGGCGCGCCAACGGCTTCCCCCGCGAGACCGGCTTCCAGATCACCGTCGCCTCGGAAGTCATGGCGATTTTGTGCCTGTCCGAGACTTTATCAGAACTGAAACAGCGACTGGGGCGCATCGTCGTCGGCCAAAACAGTCAGGGGAAACCGGTCACGGCCGCCGATTTGCAGGCGCAGGGCGCGATGGCCGCGCTTTTGCGCGATGCCCTGAAGCCCAACCTGGTGCAGACTTTGGAAGGCACGCCTGCGTTCGTGCATGGCGGGCCGTTCGCCAATATCGCCCACGGCTGTTCCAGTGTCCTGGGCACGCGCCTGGCCCTGCGCCTGGGCGAGATCGTCTGCACCGAAGCGGGCTTCGGCTCCGACCTGGGCTTTGAAAAGTTCGTGGACATTGTGGCCGCTCCGCGCCGCCCCCTCCTGTCCCCGGATGCCGTCGTCCTGATCGCCACTGTCCGCGCCCTGAAGATGCACGGCGGCGTCCCCAAAGCCAAATTGAATAGTGAAAATGTCCCCGCCGTCCAGCGCGGCCTGGCTAATCTGAACCGCCATGCCGCCAACGTCGCGCAAATCGGCGTCCCCTTTGTCGTCACCGTCAACAAGTTCGCCGCCGACACCTTGGCCGAAGTGGAAACAGTGGTTTCCCATTGCCGCGCGCGCGGCTGGCGCGTCGCCGTCAACGATGTCTGGGGACAGGGCGGCGCGGGCGGCGAGGAGCTGGGCCGCGCCGTCCTGGAAGCCCTAGATGCCCCTGCGCACTTCCAGCCCATCTACGCCCCCGACGCCCCTCTCCTGGAGAAACTGGAAACCCTCGCCGCCAAAGTCTATGGCGCAGACACCATCACCCTCGCCCCCGACGCACGCAAGCAGCTTGCCTGGCTCGGAGCCAACGGCTGCAGCCACCTGCCCGTGTGCGTCGCCAAAACCCAGTACTCGTTCACCGACGACCCCACTCGGCGCAACGCCCCCACGGGCTTCGGTTTGACGGTGCGCGCCCTGTCGCTGTCGGCAGGCGCGGGCTTTGTGGTCGCTCTGCTGGGCGACATTTTAACGATGCCGGGCCTGCCGGCCCACCCCGCCGCCCTGGACATTGACATCAGCAGCGACGGCGTGATTTCGGGCTTGTTTTAACGCAAGGGGCTGGAAGCGGCGGGGCTGCTGTCACGGCATGCTTCTGGGAGCGTAACGGCGTGGCAGCGGCGTACCAAGCCATGAGCGACGACGGAACAAATCCTTCCGTCGTCGGTACGCCGTGGATCAGCCGTAGAAACGAGCAAGCAGCCCTCTCACAAGCCGTGGAAGGGGAAAACACGCTCCTGCACCGTGCGCACACTTTCGGCGGCATAGGCGCGGGCGTTGTCGTTTTCTTCGTGCGTGCCAAGGGGGGCGACGTGGTCGCGGAGCATCGCGGTCTGCCAGTCTTCCGCATACGGAGCGGGGATAGTGTCGGGGAAGTCTTGGCTGGACAGTGCGCCGTAGCACAAAGTCCACAGGCGGGCGACGGTGGGCAGATTGTAGCCGCCGCCGCCCAGGGCAATGGTGGGCAGGCCGAGGTTCAGCACAGAGCGGACGGCGGACAGCCAGCCCTGGCTGGTGAGATGGAGGTGGGCCAGACGGTCGGAATAATGGGCGTCTGCGCCGACTTGCAGCAGCACGGCATCGGGGCGGAACGCGCGCAGCAGGGGCAGAAAGGCGGCCTCAAAAGCTCCGGCGTGGACAGCATCGCCGCTCGCGCGGGCGAGGGGCAGGTTGGCATTGAAGCCTCGGCCTGCGCCCTCGCCAATTTCATGGGCGAAACCGGTCTTGCGGGGGAACAGCGACACGGGGCTTTCGTGGATGGAGAGGGTCAGCACGCGTGGGTCGTCGTAGAACAATGCCTGCACGCCATCGCCGTGGTGGGCGTCAATATCCACATAGGCGATGCGCTCCGCCCCGCGATCCAGCAGCCAGTGGGCGACAAGCGCGCAGTCGTTGACCGTGCAAAAGCCCGCCGCGCGATTTGCCTGCGCATGGTGCAGGCCGCCCGACGTGTTGAACGCGGCTTGGTATCCACCGTCCCAGACCAGCCGGGCGCAGGCCAGCGACGCTCCGGCATACAGCAGGCTCGCCTCCCACATGCCGGGAAAGGCGGGGGTGTCGCCGCTGCCGAAGCCGTAGCGTGCCTGGTCGGGGAGGGTCTCGCCCCGGCTGAGCGTGCGCAGGGCGTCCAAGTAATCCGGCGTGTGGACGCGCAGCAAGTCGGCGGGCGCGGCCAATGTGGGGGCAACAAGGGAGGATGCGGGGCTGTCAAATGCGCCATACGCGTCCAGCAGGCGGTGGGTCATGCGCAGGCGTGTCTGCTGCAGCGGGTGGCGGTCGCCCAGATGGTACGCGGTGAAGGCGTCGGTGTAGACAAAGGCGGCGCGGGGCATGGGGAGGGGGCGGAAGTTTCTAAACCGGTCGGATTGTGCGCCGACTGCTGAGGACGCTCCGGGCGTCTTTAGGATGCCGGGGCGTCGGGCACAACCGGGGGCAGGCCGGGCCAGCGGGCGAGATTGATAAGTGATGTTACGCAGAGGGAGCACGCCCCTATGAAAAGAGCAGCAATGCGGGAAGTGTGCAATCGTTAGTCTTGGCAAGTGCCGGGGGTATAAAACCCCCGGCAAGGGACGAAGCCACACCCGCGCGGGTGTAAGACAAGTATCCGCCAACCTATTCTGACGTCCGAAGGACGTGGCCGCGTCTCTTGCCGGGGGTTTTATACCCCCGGCTTTGCGTGACACCAGTGAATAATGCAGGCGACAAAAACGAGGCGGGTGTTATCCTTCGTCCGTGTCATCGTCAGTATCGCCCTCCTCGTCAGCATCGTCCTCCATGTCAATGGTGTCGGGCAGACCTTGCGGAAGCACGACAAGCCCCAGCACATCGGCAATGGACAAGCCAGCGTCCAGCCAGTTTTCCTGGCCTATCGTCTTCCAGCAATAAATGCGTCCGCCAGTCGTGTCGGCAAGCTGTTCCGCCGGGGCTGCTTCTTCCAAATCAAACATTTCCCGCTCAAGAAGAAGGGGGAGCGTAACTGTCATGCTCATGGATGAACCTCACTGAAGGCTAAAAATGGCCTGCGTATCTGGATGCTTGGCTTTGTGCAAGTCTGTCGTGGTAGTTGGATAAAGCGTCGTAATCAATAAACTTCGTGTCGGCGCGAATGGGAGCAAAGGCGCTGTAGCCAAGTTTAGCATCGTACTCTCTGCGACGCGCGGCGTCAGCGACAATGCGGAACTTAATGCGGAAGTCCTGGAACTCTAAAAACTTCAGCAAGGAGTTCTGTATGTCAGTGGAATGCTCTACCTCATAGAAAGCATTGGGAAGGCCGCGCTCGTTAAACCACGTCACATCTACGGTGCATCCCCGCTTCAGAAGAGTGTCGTAGGTGAACGTGTGAAACTGAGGCAAGGTCACCACCTCAGACAGTTTGCGCTCCAGAAACAGGCGGTTCTTATCCTGATGAGGCACAAAGGTCTGGAAGCGCTCCATGTTGCCGATTTCCACAATCAGCCCCTGATAATAGGTGTGATTGAAGGTTTCCACCTGTGCCGGTGAACTGTCCGGCGCAAGCGCAAACCGTTGAAGGACCGCCGTGCGTGCTTCTTCCAGCGCCCACAAGCCGGGTCTTACCTTGAAGAACTCCGGCCTCTCCTGCACAATGCGCCGAATAGTCGCATAGGGTGTTTTCGTACCCCACTCCGCAACAGGTACGTGCTGGTTGAGCCACCCCAGCGTAGCATAGCCGCCGTTCCGCTGCATGGCCTCCGCAACGGCTTCATATTGCTTCATAGTGGAACCCCTTCCTTTCCGCCAGCGACGGTGCTTTATCGCACGCGCCCTTGTTGACGCTCACCATGCGCCCGCCCACGCAGGTCACGCCGTCATTAGACAGGAAGTAGGGAGGGTCGGCGAACACCATATCAAAGCAGGCATCGCGCACGGATTGCAGGAGCACAAGCGAGTCGCCGCAATACAGGCGAATGCCCCGCGGGGCATCGGCAAACACGGGACGCGGCCCGCGCAGGGGGGTGTGGGTCATGGGGAGAGGATACCTTAACCTGTATACACAAGATGGGGAACCATTCGCGCGGGCAAGGCTAAAATCCTGCCTGCCGCGCGGCACGTCTACGGAGAACCGCATTGAGTTGAAGGGAGAAGGGCACGCGGACAACGCAAAACGGCCCGCCCCGGCGCATTGGCGGAGGCGGGCCGACACATCTGCCCTCGGAGGGACGGATGCAGGAGAGGACGCTTACGCGTAGCCTTTGGCCTTGAGGTTGCTGTACGACAGGGCGACCGACTCCAGAGGCGGGCGGCGGCAAACGTCCTGCTCCACCACGAGGTACTTGGTGCCGATGTCGTCGGCGGCCTGCACCAGCGCGTCCAAAGGCAGATTGCCCGTGCCCACCTCGGCGAAGAATCCGTCGGCGGGATCGCGGTCCTTGATGTGCAGGAGCGGCACGCGGCCCGTGTACTTGCGGATATAAGCGACAGGGTCCAGCCCGGCGACCATCACCCAGTAGGTGTCAATCTCGGCTTTCACCCATAGCGGGTCGGTGTTCGCCAGCAGGATGTCCAGGCCCAATTCGCCGTTGTCCATCGGTTTGAGTTCAAAGTCGTGGTTGTGGTAGCATAGGGTCAGGTTGAACGATTGCAGGGTTTCGCCCAGGCCGTTCAGTGTCTCGGCGGTCTTTTTCCAGGCATCCACCGACCCGCGCCGCTCCTCGCTCAGATAGGAGATCACCACGTGGCTGTTGCCCAAAGTCAGGGCATCGTCAATAATCTGCTGCACGCTCTGCTCCAGGGCATCAATGCCGACATGGCTGCCGGACACCGACAGGTGCAGGTCGTCCAGCAGGGATTTCAAGGCGCGCGGGGTCAGGTCGCCGTGTCCGGCAAGCTCCACGGCGGCATAGCCGATGTCGGCGACCTGGCGCAGTGTCCCGGCGAAGTCTTTAGCGGTCTCGTCGCGCACAGTGTACAATTGCAGGGAAATTGGGATTTTCGGCATGAACTTGGTCCTTTCACACAGGGGCTTGGCGCAAACAGTTTACCCGTTCACCGAGGCCATTGCGGCTTCCGGGTAGCGGCTGCCCGCGGCGGAGTTCCTGGGCGCGGCGTCGCTGATGCGCGCCAAGTCGCCTGGGGTGAGCGTAACGGCCAAAGCACCCGCGTTTTCTTCTAAATATGTGCGGCGCTTGGTGCCGGGAATAGGGACAATGTCATCGCCCTGCGCCAGTGTCCAGGCGAGGGCAAGCTGGGCGGGCTTGACGTTCTTTTCCTGCGCAATCTGCCTGATACGCGCCACAAGGTCTAAATTGCGGGCAAAGTTGTCGCCCTGAAAACGCGGCGAGCTGCGCCGGTAATCGTCAGCGTCTAAGTCCTCAAACTTGGTAATTTGCCCCGTGAGAAAGCCGCGCCCCAGTGGGCTGTAGGCCACAAACCCGATGCCCAGCGCGCGGCAGGTCGGCAGGATTTCATCTTCCGGGTCGCGGCTCCACAGCGAATACTCGGTCTGCAAAGCCGAAATGGGATGAACGGCAGACGCGCGGCGCAGGGTCGCGGGCGATGCTTCCGACAGCCCCAGATAACGCACTTTGCCCTGCTCCACCAGCCCCGCCATCGCACCCACCGTGTCTTCAATCGGCGTTTGCGGGTCTACCCGGTGCTGATAATACAAGTCAATGGTGTCCACGCCCAAGCGCTGCAATGAAGCATCGCACGCCTGACGCACATACTCCGGCTTGCCGCTGATGCCGCGCACGGCAGGGTCTTCCGAGCGGATAATGGCGAACTTGGTGGCGAGTGTGACCTGGTCGCGCCGCCCTTTGAGCGCTTCGCCGATCAGCTTCTCGTTGTCCCCCATGCCGTACATGTCGGCGGTGTCCCAGAACGTGATGCCCAGGTCTAAAGCGCGGTGAAGCGTGGCGATACTTTCGGCATCATCACGCGTGCCGTAAAAGTCGGACATGCCCATGCATCCCAGGCCTTCCGCCGAAACGGTCAAGCCGGAGCGTCCTAAGTGTCGTTGCTGCATTGTGCTACCTCTTGCCGTTGATATACCCACTGTGTGGGCAGTTCTTTTCTTCCGTCAGCGGGGAACATCTACGCTGTCCAGGGCGTCCTGTATCACCTGCTGCTGGGTAAGGCTCTCTGTTCGCGCACGCGTGTCCAGGGCGATGCGATGGGCCAGAGTGGGGATCGCCAGCACGCGCACATCGTCCGGCAGGGCGTAATCCCGGCCTGCCACCGCCGCGCGCGCCTGCGCCATCCGGTACAAGGTCAGCGACGCGCGCGGCGAAAGGCCGAGCCGCAGGCGCGCATCCGTGCGGGTGTGGGCGACCAGGCGCAGCAGATACTGCGCGACCGATGTATCAAAGCGCACGGACTTCACTTCGGTCTGCGCCGCCAGCAGAGACTGCGTGGACAGCACGGGGGCCAGCGCGTCAAACGGCGACAGGGCATGGCGGCTTTCTAGAATAGCCAGTTCATCGCTGAAATCCGGGTAGCCCAAAGTCAGGCGCACGCTGAATCGGTCAAGCTGGGCTTCGGGCAGCGGGTACGTGCCGTGGAAGTCGGATGAGTTCTGCGTGGCGATGACGAAAAAGGGCTGCGGCAGATCGCGCCGCTCGCCTTCCACGGTGATCTGGTTTTCGCTCATCACTTCCAGCAGAGCAGACTGGGTGCGCGGGGACGTGCGGTTGATTTCGTCCGCCAGCACAATGTTGGCAAAGATGGGGCCGGGCCGGAACCCGAAGACGCCTTCCTTGGGGTTGTAAAAGGTGCTGCCGATGATGTCGGCGGGCAGTAGGTCGGGCGTAAACTGGATGCGCCGGAAGATGCCGTCCAGCGACCGTGCCAGCGACTTGGCGAGGGTCGTCTTGCCCGTGCCGGGAACATCTTCCAGCAGCACATGGCCCCCGGCCAGCAGGGCGGTGACCACCAGCCGGATGGCCTCAGGCTTGCCCTGGATAACGCGGCCCAAATTGTCCTCCAGGGCCTGGACACGGGCGGTGAACGAAGGGGTCATAGGGGCTTTCTTACGCGGCGGCGCTTGTTTGGGGCAGGGGGCCGATTGTTGTCTGTTCCAGGCGTCGCAGTTCGCGCTCCAAGTCCTGCCTTGAGTTGGCACTCAAAGCCGGGCCGAAGCGGGCGGCATTGTAGCGCCGCACAAACGGCAGGGCATCGGTCAGTTCAGCCTGCTGCACATGCTCTTCCCACGGAACAGACGGCGGGCAGAGCAGGCCGCTGCGCCGGAGCCAAAGTTCAAACCTGCGTGCCAGCGCATCCATGTCGGGCGAATGCGCATAGGTGAACCCGGACGTCTCTAATCTCATGCGCCGCAAACGCCGCCAAATCTGCTTGACGCCCCAGTACAGCGCGACTAGGGCGGACAATGCCCCCAATATCTGCCCTGTCGTGAACTGGCCGAGCCACGCGCGCAGGGCGGCGATGCGGTCGCCCAGCCACTCGGTCGCGCGGCGCGTCCAGGGAACCCTTTCGGCGGTCGCGGGAGGGCGTCCGCCGCCGGGTGTCGCATCCAAAGTCGTCCAGCCCTGGGGCGCAAGCCACACTTCCGCCCACGCGTGGGCATCCTGCTGACGCACCAAAATCGTGCCTGGCCCGTCGGCTTCATGGGCATAGTACCCGGTCACATAGCGCGCGGGCAAACCCGCCGCGCGCAACAGCAGCACGGCCCCCGATGCAAAAAACTCGCAGTGCGCCGCCTTGCGCGCCAGGATAAAGCTGGACACCGGGTCGCCTGCGCCTGGGTGAATGGTCAGGCTGTACTGGAAGTTCTCCAAAAAGAAGCGCTGGACAGCCGTCGCCTTCGCCGCAGGCGTGGGGCTATTTTGTGTGATCTGCCGGGCCAAAGCGAGCACGCGCGGGTCAACATCAGGGGGCACGGCCATGTCGCGCGCCCGCTCTTCAGGGCCAAGCGTGGCGGGGATCAATGCCGGTGTTCCCCATGCGCCGAAGCCGACCGCGTACGGCGGCGGAACTGTCGCGTGCAGATGAAACCCGCCGTTCCTCGGCTCCTGCTGCACGGCAAGCCCCTCGCCGGGCGGCAGAAAAAGCCCGGTGGCCTGCAAAGGCACAAACAGCACGCCCCGCACGGGAGCCAGCGTTGTAATGCGCAGGGCATTGGCCGGAGCGGGAACTCCCTGAGTGGCCTGGGGATACAGTGCCAGATGCCGCGTGTCCAAGGCGGGCCCCCACCGCCCCTGCGCGTAAGTGTCATACGCAATGCCGCGCAGGTAGACCTGGCCCCCCATGTTTTGCAGGCGCAGCACGCGCTCCAGCGAGCCGGGCTGTCCAAAGGTCGCCTCCAAGACAGGCTGGGAGGACAGCCCCGTGGTTTCCGCGACGGGCCTTTCGTGCAGACTGCCCGCCCCCAGCTGCATCAGCGGCACGCGATAAATCCAAAACAACGTGTAGACACAGGCTCCGAGGGCAAGCGCCGCGGCAATCGCCCCTGCGCGCCACGCCGCGCCGCCGCTGCCCAAACGACGGTGCGCGTCAAGGCGCGGCAGGGACAGCACGGCGAGCGCAAAGTACAGCGGCGATGCGACGCGTATGGGCCAAACTTGGTCTGTGGTGCAGGCCGTCAGGAACACATAGCCCGAAAGCAAACACAGCGCGCCGCTGTTGCTTCGCCCGGTCGGTCCAGGCGGTAGGGTGCGGGCGGCCTGGATCACAAACTCGGCTGCCGCGAGAATGCCGAATGCCCCCACTGCCGTTGTGTCAAACAGCCAGGATTGCGGGTCGTTGAACTTGTCCCAGTTCGCCCCCACGACCACAAAGCCCAAAGCCAGTCGCAGCGCCCAGTGCGCCCCCGAAGACAGCGGCAGGCGCCACCCGGTCAGGCGCAGGGCAAGCAGCATCAGCATCAGCACAAAAAGAATGATGCTGTCCAGTCCGCCCACTGCCGTATAGGTAACCAGCAGGGTGATAAAGGCAGTCAGGGCAGCCAGTGTCGCGGGCCAGGAAAGGGGAGGCTGCTTTGCAGGCTGCTGAACGGGGATTGCCATCGGGATCATCTACAATTCGTCCAGTCTGTAGTCTATCTGTGCCAATGTCACGCAGCGGATCGGCCCATAACGCGCTTCATCGGCGGCCAGGTCGCGCGCCGCGCTGTTGTCCCCAACAAGCACCAGGCGCAGCGCCATGCCCTGAGATGCCAGGCTTTCCACAAATGCCCGCCGCGCCTCGTCCCAGTCCAGCAGAAAGCAGACAGCCACCGACACGTCTTCCAAACTCTCCGCAAGGCCGGGCGTGTTTGCAGACAGGGCCGGGGCCGGGCCGGCTGCGACAACAGCCAGAATGTCCAGCGTCTGCTCATGGCAGGCCCAGGGCGGCATGGCAGCAAAAACGTGCAGTGTCGGCCCCGCCAGCAGCAGGCCCACGGGATGCTCCTGCCGCGCCAGCCAGTCCCCCGCCGCCGCGCACAGCGAAATCGCGCCTTCCAACGCTTCCTCCGCGTCGGGTGCATCGGGCAGCGCAGTGTCTAAAATCAGGGCGACCCGGTGCAGATATTCTTCGTGGAACTCGCGCACCACCAGCCTGTCCAGGCGGGCTGTTGCGCGCCAGTCCATATCCCGGATGTTGTCGCCTTCCCGAAACTCGCGGTTGCCCATAAACTCCAGGGCCTCTCCGCGCGCCGTCGCCAGGGCCGCGCCGCCGGGCTGCTCGCTGCGCCGGCGGGGCAAATCCAGGCGGCGCAGCGGCGTCCACTGCGGCGTCACCAGCAGCGTGCGCGGCTGCAAAACAGTTGTGTAGGCGCGCAGCAGGCCAAAAGGAAAGTCTGTCTGTGCGCGGTAGCCCGGCACTGTGTACCATCCCCGCCGGGCAGTTTGCAGCTCCACGCGCGCGGTCTGCGGCTCGCCCGGACGCAGCGTGCCTAGGGCGACACCGTCCAAAGCCACGGCGTCAATCGCGGGCGGCAAACGGGTGGGCAGCAGAACGGCGTCAAAAACAGCCCGATGCACGGCCTCCACCGTCACGGTGACCGCCAGCCTTGCCCCTGCTTCCACCCGCGACGGCTGATGCACAGTCATGGCGACACGCGGGGGCCGGAGCAGCGTCCAGCACCACGCCAGCACCCAGATACTCACGGCATACGTGAACGGCACAAACACCTGCAAGTCCAGCGAAGTCGTCCCATACAGCGCAAACGCCAGGGTCATGCCCGCAAACCACCCGCCGGGCCGGGTCAATCGGTGCGTGCTCAGCCGCCACAGCCAGCGCGAAATCGCCCCGCGAAACAGCGGGTGCGCGCGGATGTCTTTGGTGCTGTGCAGCGGGTGAGGGTTAAACGGCGGGAGCATGCTGCCCTTCCGCTTTGCGCTCTTCAAAGCCGGGCGGGGCGGCAAACGTTTCCGTAGGGGCTTCTCCCGCTTCCCCCGCGTGGGGATGAACACAGGGGAAATCTTTTTCCACCAGATAGCGCACGGCGTGGGGATCGCCCGTGACAAAATAAATGCCTTCGGCGGTGGGCACGAGCAGTCGGGCCACATCCTCGCGTGTCAATGTCATGCGCAGCTCGGCCCCCTCCATCCCCAGCGATGTTGTGGGGGACAAGGGAACAGCCCAAGCCTGCCACGCGCCGCCCGGCAGCGCGAGCCTGGCGTGAAGGGATTGGCCGTCTGCCAGCAGGGCCAGTTCAGTCGGCGTGATTCGGAAACGGACGCTTTGCGCCGTCCAGCGTACTTTCATAGGGTGCTCGTTTGATGGAATCCGTGTTTCTTGGTTTGCATTCGGGGTTTCATGCCTCGCCGCATGTTAGGCTTTTTATACCCGCGTCTGCGTCGTTTCTGCACGGCTCTGTCACAGCCGCCTCCCAGGGGACGGCTTCTTTCCCCGTTCCTTAGGCGCTGCTGCGGGTAATCCACGGCGGACCGACGACGGACGAATTTGTTCCGTCGTCGGTCATGGCTTGGTACGCCGTAGATACGCCACGAGAAAGTTGGGGGGCAGTGCGGGAAACACGCAAAGGTTATGGGGGCAGGGCGTCCAGGTCGGCGGGGGTGTTGATGTTGATTAACTGTGCGCAGACCCAGGGCGGGGCATCAGAAGCAATGAAGTCGCCGGTTTCAATCAAGCGATGCAGCGAGCGCTGTTCTGCGGCGAGACGCTCCCGCACGAGGGGCAGGCACGGGGCAAAGTAAACCGAAAACAACGGCTCCCATTGCCCGCTGTTTCGCACCGCCAGGCCGTGCGCGTCCGGCGGGGCGAGAGATGCTTGCGCCAGCAGCCAGCGCAGGGCATCGGCGGAGAGCAAGGGCATGTCGCAGGCGAGGCACAGCACGGCGTCCCCGTCGGCAAACGCCAGGGCGGCCTCCAGGCCGCGCAGGGGGCCTTCGCCGGACCGGGCGTCGGGCAGGAACGAAACATCGGGGAGCGTCCACGAGGAAGGCTGGGGGCGTCCGGCGACAAGCACGCGGGGGACGACTTGCCGTGCGGTCTGGACAACTCGTTCCAAGAGTGTCTGGCCCTGCCATTCCAGGGCGGCTTTGTCCCGGCCCATGCGTCGGCTTTGCCCGCCTGCCAGAACGGCGAGGGCGATGGTGGGGTTTGTTTGCGGCGGGGTCATGGGAGAACTGTCTGCCAAAGGGGGAGGGTTTTCCTGCTTTTGGGCGTGCAGAGTGGGGGAGGGACTCTCGCGCACCGGGCGGCTTGACTTGACAGGCGCGCGGCGTCATACTACACAGTGTATGAAAAAAACCCGCACGATCACCTGGCGTAAGTTCGGCGCAAACCGGGTATCTCTCTTGGGAAAGGCCGTTTCGCCTGGCTGCCCCGGAGACAAGGGATGGAAGACGTGTTAGAAGGCCGTTCGCCACGCCTCAAGGCTGCGGCTTCGTCGGAAGAAAAAGCGTTGCTGGACCGCTGCAAACGGGGCGATCTGGGGGCGTTCAATGAACTTGTCAAGAAGTACGAGAAGCAAGTGTACAACTTTGCGTATCGGCTGACGGGCAACTACGACGACGCCAATGATGTGGCGCAGGAAGCGTTTTTGCGCGTGTACAACGCCATCGGCGGCTTTCGGGGCGATGCGTCGTTTACGACCTGGCTGTTCCGCATCACCACCAATGTCTTTTTGGATGACCGCAAGCGCGCCCGCGCCCACCCGCACACTTCGCTGGACGAACAATTGGAGTTTGAGGAGTCCAGCGTCGCCCGCCAGATTGAAGATGCATCGCCGTCGCCGACCGCCGTCACGGAAGAAAAAGAGCGCGCGCAGATTTTAGAAGACGCCATTCAGAGCCTGCCCGAATACCAGCGGGCGATGGTGGTGCTGTACCACTCGCAGCAAAAGTCCTACGAGGAGATTGCCGAAGTGATGGAACTGCCCATCGGCACGGTGAAAAGCCGCCTGAACCGGGCGCGCCTGGCCCTCAAAGACAAACTCTCCCCCCTGCGGGAACTTTTCAACGCCTAGCGCCGTCCAATCAGGCAGGGGGCGCTGTGCGCTCCCTGGAAAGCAACAAGGACGACCACCCATGAAGACGGAACGCGCGCGCGAACTTTACTCCGATTACGCCGAAGGATTGCTGTCCCCGGCCATGCGCCAGGCATTGGAGCAGCACCTGGCCGCCGACCCCGGCGCGCAGGCGGATTATGCCGAGTTCCAGCGCGTGTATCAGCTGGTTCAAATCCACGAAGCGCCCTTGGTGGATGTGCCGGTTGGGTTCCGCGCCAAAGTGCTGGAAATGGCCGCGCAGGCGCAGGCCGCCCGTGAATCCACGCCGGCCTACCGGGCGGCCCAAACCATGACGGGCTTGTTCGCCAACATCGGACGCCGCCGTCAGATGACCGGTGGCCTGGTGGCCGCGTTTGCCGTGGCGGGGCTGGCGGGCGTGTTCATCCACTCGCTCGGCACCAGCACCAAGCAGATGGGCAGCCTCGGCCCCAGTCCCTCCATTACGCTGCCGCGCAGCAATGCGCCGACCGTGATTACCGGCGTGTCTACGCAGCCGGGCGGCGACAGCAACGTGTACCATATGTTCCATGTGCATCTGCCCGTTGGGGTGCCCAAAGCGACTTTGTCCGCGTTTGTCGTCACCGCCACCAACCAGATCACCAGCCCGGACATTCGGGCGCGCGAGGCGACGCCTGCCTTGCAGCAGCCTGTCACCCTGACCAACAGCGAAGAGATGCAAATCCCGGTTGCCCTGCTCAAACAGGCTCCGGCAGGCACGACGCTGAACCTGCTGGTGTCTTATACGCCCGCCGACCCGCGCCTGCCGTCCGGCACGCAGGTGGTCTTCACGCCGGTTGCATCGGGCAATGCCCCTGTCGCGCCTGACGACAACGGCAGCTCTTTCTACGATGCGTTGCAGGATGTCGCCGCCGACTACGGCGTCACCGTCATCGCCGATGCCGCCAACACGCCCAACACAACGGTATCCGACCCCGCGCCCGGCAGCACGGCCTTCCAGGCACTGCAAACCGCCGCCGGACAAGTGGGTTATTCGGTGCAAAAGCTGAACCGAACCACGTTCCAGCTTTACCCCAACCCGCAGTAAAAAGAGAAGGCCAGCCAAATGGCCTTCTTGCTCTTTTATGTGAAACCTTTGCCCCGTTTCTCCCTCTAACGCAGTGTGACACGTTTCCTACACAGTTTCGTCATCCAAAGTTTAGCGGCATTCGGGGCCTGTCTCGTCCTGACAGCCCTCGCCTGCGCCGACCCCAGCCAGGATTTGCTGGTCGGCAACGGCTCGCCCGGCCCGTACCCGCTGTCGTGGAAACATATCGCCGCCGGCACGGAGATTGTCCAGGTCAACCAGCAGACACAGATGCGCGGCCTGGACTACACGCTGGATGCCGACGCAGGCACGGTGCTGTTCACGCGCCCGCTTTCCGCGCAGTCCGCCGCGTCTGTCCACTACGAATACGACCCCGCGCGCGCCGTGCGTGTCAGCCTTGTGACCAAAGTGCCTCTTTCGTTTAACTTAGCCGAAGGAAGCAACAGTCGGGTTTCGTTTGACGCGCTCTACCAGGCGGGTAACGGGGGAGGAGGGGCGGCAGTGAATGCCGCTCCCGGCAAAATCACGCTGGGCCTGGGCACACGCCTCCAGGGCGGGGCATCGCAATTGTCCACGCGCCTGATGTTCGCGCCTGCTTTGGGGGGGCAAGAGGGCGCGCAGAGCGGCAGCAGTTTGTCGCATATGGGGATCAGCTTGAGCGGCAGCACGCAGGCCGCCCGCGCCCTCCAGGTGTCTTTCGGCTACACGCAGGCCGGGGCCAAAATGACCACGGCGAGCGATAACGGCCTCGCCGCGGGCCGCCAGACGCTGACTTTGGGCACGACACTTGCGCCATCGTCCAAGATGCAGGCGTCGGTGAACTGGGCGCAGTCTGCTTCTACGGTCGCAGGCGGCACGGCGGCATCCACGCAGACATCCGCCGCCTTGTCAATCGCGCCCACAGCCAACCTCAGCCTGCAAACGCACTGGACAGAGGCCACGGGCGGCAGCGCCCCCAATACGCAGACCGCCGATGTCCGCCTCCACGCCGCGCCCACCACGACCAGCAGTGTGGATGCCGTCTTCGCCTCCAAAAACAACGCGGGTGCGGGCGGGGACACGCAGGCCCTGAACCTCGCCGCCGCCCTTTCGCCCAACAAAACACTCGCTGTCCATGCCGATGTCGGCCAGACCCGCGATGGGAACGGTGCTGTCAACCAGCAGCAGGTAGGGCTGGCCCTGACGCCTACGGCGGCGATACAGCTTCAAACCAGCCTCGCCTTGCACCAGACGCCGACCGCGCAGACATCCACGGCCACAGTCGGCGGGCAGGTGCAGCCCATGTCGTTTTTTCAGTTTGCCGCCACCTACAAAGACCGCACCGCGTCGGCGGGTGATACCCTTCCCGCTGATGCTTTAGATACCAGCCTCGTCCGCCTGACCCTGCTGCCCCTGCGCGGGGTTTCGCTGACCGGCTCCTATGCCCAGAACCCGGACAACAACGGCAGCGCCCCGCAGCGTCTTGCGCAGCGCGGCTTGGGCCTGGAAACCACATTCGGCGCACTGAGCGTTTCCGGCGGCTATGACTGGCAGCGCCAGACCGACACCCAGATTGTCGGCACCATGCTGCATGTCGGCGTCGGCCTGCATCTTTCCCAGGACACCCAGCTGGACGGCAGCTACCGGCAGACTCTCTCCGGGACAGGCGACAGCTCAACGGGCGCCAACATTTTTGGCTTCGGCCTGACACGCACCCTGGGCGACCGCTTCCACCTGTCCCTGGACGGCACGATGCAAAAGCCCGTCACCCCCGCTGTCCCCGCCAATCCCGACTACACCGCCCACGCCAGCCTGGGCATGAAGTTTTAGCCGCCCTTCAGTTCCCCCGGCCCACCTGTTCCAGCAGGGCAAGGATTGCCGGACCATCGCCTCGTTTGCGCTCCTGTGCCTTGTCTATTGGCGTCAGCCACATCCAGCCGGGGATGTGCGGGTCTGCCCCGGCCCCTATCAGCAGCCTTACCATTGGTAAAGAGCCGTTTCTAGCCACCTCGTGCAGCGCGGTATCGCCGATGCGATCTTCGTCGTTTGCATTGACATCCGCCCCCGCGTCAATCAGCCTCTGCGCTATGGTGAGATTGCCCCTCTCAGCGGCAATGATGAGCGGCGTCCGGCTGACATAATCAAACCAATCCAGGGCTATTCTCCCATCCGCCGCGAGAAGCATCTCCACTATCGGGGCGTTGTTATGTTCCACGGCGGCGTGCAGTGATGTAGACTCGTGCCCCCTTTCCGCCGCAACGCGCGCGCCCCACGCCAGCAGAAGCCGCACAGTCCCTATCCGTCCGCCGAACACCGCCCAAAAGAGAGGCGTGTGCAGGTCTTCACCAATGCCTACCGTAGCCCCCAAAGCAGCGTTGGGGTCTGCGCCCTGCCGCAAGGCATGCGTTGCCAGTTCCACATCGTCCTTAGCGCACGCGTCCAAAAGAAACTCGTTCCAGTCCATAGTCTGTAACCATTATTGGGGCGCGGCGTGCCGCAGGCTGTCCAGAAACTCCAGGCTTTTCAGGTCACGCTCCAGGCGCAGGCGCAGGGAGCGGCGCAGGGCCAGGCGCGTGAGGTCCAGGTTTTTGGGGCCAGGCGTGGGCAGGGCAGGCAGTGTTTCGCGGGCATCCGGGCCGAGAGCATCCAGGGCCAGCAGCAGGCGCAGCGCCCCCAGGCTGAGCGCGCTGTGGTCTTCGTTGTGGGCCGGGTGGGCATGCAAAGGGCACATGGCCCCGCCCAAGAGCGCGGACAGGCCAAAGGTATCATCGCGCCCAAACGCGCCCGGCAGAGGAGTATGACAAACGGCGCATTCGGCCAGGTTGGGGGTATAACCCAGGTCGTGCAGCAATTGAACCTCAAACCAGCGGGCGGCCAGGGCGGGGTCAGGCAGTGACTGCGTCAGAAACAGGCCCGTCAGCAGCAGGTCAAACAAGGGGGGATTGGGTGCGTCATCTTCCACCGAATGGTCGGTCAAGTCTGCAAGATACAGGCCATGCGCCAAACGCGGCAGGTCCAGGCGCAGCGGCGAAAACGCCTCCTGCACCTCGCACTGAGTGACGATCTCCAGCGACTTGCCGCTCGCAAGCTGAAAGCGGGTGAGGGTGAGGGCTTCCGTTGCCCCGGACAAGCGCGAGATCGCTTTGCGGGCGCCCTTGGCGATTGCCGAGATACGTCCTTTGTCCCGCGAATACAGCGTCAGGATTTTGTCGGTTTCGCCGTAGTTGAGGCGGCGCAGGACGATGGCATCGGTGGTGTAGGTGGGCATAACGGGCCGCCCCAGGCGGAAGAAGACAGCCTATGCGCCGGCGGGCATGGCGTCCGGCAGGTAAGCATCGTAAAGGGCGCTGCCCGACGACGTGCCGATACGATTGGCGCCGGCATCCATCATTTGCAGGGCGGCTTCCAGGGTTTTGATGCCCCCCGACGCTTTGATGCCGATGGGGGACGGCCCGACCGCGCGCCGAATACGCCGAATATCCTCCACGGTGGCCCCGCCGGTCGCCGTGCCAGTGCTGGTTTTGACAAAGTCCGCGCCCGAATCGCGCACCAGGCGGCTCGCGATGTCTTTCTCGTCGTCGGTCAAGCAGCACGTCTCAATAATGACTTTCAGCAGGACGCGCCGCGCTTCTTCCGTGGAATGGGCAGACCGGGTGGCTTCCATCACTTCGTGCAAGTCCTGCGCAACCGCGTCGTAGTCGCCGGACTTGAACTTGGAGATGTTCAGCACAACGTCAATTTCGCGCGCGCCGTTCGCCACGGCGTTTTTGGTTTCAAACACTTTGCATAGGCGCGTGGTCGCCCCAAGTGGAAACGCCACCACGGTGCACACTTTCACGTCGGAACCGGCCAGCGCCCGCGCCGCCGTGCCCACCCAGCAGGGCAGAATGCAGACACTGGCGAAGTGCCGCTGGGCGCTTTCCTCGCATAAGCGCAGCACGTCATCCTTGATCGAGTCCGGACGCAGGAGCGTGTTGTCGATCATCTTGGCGAACTGCTCGCGCGTGTACATGTTAATCTCTCTTTAATTTCTGGTTCGGCGCGTGGCGTCTTTCCATGTGCCGACCAGTGCCTGCACGTCCTGCATGAGCGTGGGGCTATTGGCATGCGCGTGCAGGAAGTCCACTAAAGCGCTGCCGACAACGGCTCCATCCGCCGCCCCAACGATCTGCGCGACATGGGCCGGGGTGGAAATGCCGAAGCCGACGCACAAGGGCTTGTCCGTCGCCGTCCGCACTCGGCTGAGCATCTCCTGCACATCGGAGGGAACATCCTGCCGCGCGCCGGTCACGCCTGTCCGGGAGACGCAGTAGACAAAGCCGGTTGTGCTATGGGCGATAGTCTGGATACGCGCGGGCGTGGACACGGGGGTTACTAGGAATATCGTCGCGATGTCGTGGGCCTCAGCCTGCCGCTTCCAGGATGCGGCTTCTTCGGGCGGCAGATCAGTCAGGATTGCCCCGTCTGCGCCCGCTTCGGAAGCCGCCTGCGCAAAGCGCGCCAACCCGTAGCGCAGCACGAGGTTGTAGGAAGTCATCAACACAAGCGGCACAAACGACAGCGTGCGTATCTCGCGCACCATCTGCAAAACCGTGTCGGGGGTGACGCCGCGCTCCAGGGCGCGCTGCGAAGCGGCCTGAATGCTCGGCCCGTCGGCGAGCGGGTCGGAGTAGGGGATGCCCAGCTCCACAATGTCCGCGCCGCCCTGCGCGATGGCCGCCACCAATGCAGGCATGTCGCTGATAAAAGGGTCGCCCGCCGTGACAAACGCCACCAATGCGCCCTCATCGCGCGCCCCAAGCTGGGCGAACGCCTTGTTGATGCGTGAAATCACACTGTGCCTTTACATCAAGCCTAAACGCGCGGCGACGCTGTCCACGTCCTTGTCGCCCCGTCCCGACAGGCACAGGATGATGGTTTCGTCAGGGCGCATCTGCGGGGCCAGCCGGCGCACATGCGCGAAGGCATGCGATGTTTCCAGCGCGGGAATGATGCCCTCGGTGCGCGCGCACCACTGAAAGGCATCCAGGGCGTCGTCATCCGTGACCGCGACATATTCGGCCCGCCCGATGTCCTTGAAATAGGCATGCTCCGGCCCGACGCCTGGATAATCTAAACCTGCCGACACGCTGTGCGTCGCCAACACCTGCCCGTACTCGTCCTGCAGCACATACGACGACGACCCGTGCAGCACGCCTTTGCTGCCCAGTGTCAGCGTTGCCGAATGCTCATTTGTGTGCGTGCCCTTGCCCGCCGCCTCTACGCCAACCAGCTTCACGCCCGCATCATGCACAAACGGATAGAAAATGCCCATCGCATTGGAGCCGCCGCCCACGCACGCCACCACGGCATCGGGCAGGCCGCCTTCTTCCTCCAATATCTGCTGCCGGGCTTCCTTGCCGATCACGCTCTGGAAGTCCCGCACCATGGTTGGGTAGGGGTGCGGGCCGGCGACTGTACCGATGATGTAATGCGTATCGCGCACATGGGTGACCCAGTCGCGCATGGCCTCGTTGAGCGCGTCTTTGAGCGTTCGGGTGCCCGACGAGACAGGCCGCACTTCGGCGCCGAGCAGCTTCATGCGTACGACGTTCAGCGCCTGACGCTTCACGTCTTCCTCGCCCATGTACACAATGCACTCGTAGCCGAACAAGGCACACGCGGTTGCGGTCGCAACGCCGTGCTGTCCCGCGCCGGTTTCCGCAATAATGCGCGGCTTGTTCATGCGCCGGGCGAGCAAAATCTGCCCCAGGGCATTGTTGATCTTGTGCGCGCCCGTGTGCGCCAGGTCTTCGCGCTTCAGGTACACCTTCGCGCCGCCGAGTTCTTTGGTCATCTTCTCGGCATAGAACAGGGGCGTCGCTCGGCCCACATAATTTTTGGCGTAGTAGTCAAACTCCGTCTGAAAGGCAGGGTCGGCACGGGCGGCGTCATAGGCCTGGGTTAATTCGTCCAGGGCCGGGATAATGGTTTCGGGGACAAAGCGGCCCCCAAACTCCCCGCCGAAGCGTCCCTGCGCGTCGGCCACATACTTGTTCTCGTTCAGTGTTTGTGCTGCCATGATTACATCCCTCTGTGTTTGATTGTGACACGCCTGCGCCGCGATGTCAACGACGCACCCACGCAGGCGTATCAAGTTTGGCGCGCGGAGCGTCAAGTTTGGCGCGGCTTTTCCCCGGCTGACTGAGGGCGTACCAAGCCATGACCGACGACGGAAGAGTTTGTTCCGTCGTCGGTGCACCGTAGGAATGCCGAAAGGACGCGTTTGCAGCGCGCTTTGTTCGCCGTTGACTTCACTGAACGGCGGGGCTATACTGAGATGTCTTTGACGACGCACACTCAAGATTACACGCGCGAATAGGAACCAGACACGTGACCAAATTGCGGATCGGCATGCCCAAAGGCAGCTTACAAGACGCGACATTCGGCTTATTCAAGAAGGCGGGCTGGGACTTCCGGGTCAGCGCCCGCTCGTACCAGCCGGTCGTGGACGACGACGAACTGGAACCCGTGCTGCTGCGGGCGCAGGAGATTGCCCGCTACGTAGCCGCAGGCGTGTTGGACGTCGGCTTGACGGGCCACGACAATGTGGTGGAGTCCGAGGCGGATGTCCACGAAGTGTCCGAACTCGTTTATTCCAAAGCGACCTCGCGCCCGTATCGCTGGGTGCTGGCCGTGCCGCAGGGCAGCGGTATCAAGGGGCCGCATGACTTGCAGGGCAAGCGCATCGCGACCGAACTGGTCAATGTCACCCAGCGGTATCTGGAGCGGCACAATGTGCAGGCGCACGTGGAGTTCAGCTGGGGGGCCACGGAAGTGAAAGTGCCCGACCTGGTGGATGCGATTGTGGAAGGCACGGAAACCGGTAGCACTTTAGCGGCGCACGGCCTGGTGATTATTGACACATTGCTGGAAAGCACCACGCGCTTGATTGCCAACCACACGGCCTGGCAGGACGAGTGGAAGCGCCGGAAGATTGAAAACATTGCGCTGCTATTGCAGGGCGCGCTGGATGCCGACAACTTAGTCGGCCTGAAGATGAATGTCGCCAAAGCCGACCTGCCTGGGGTGACTGCGTTGCTGTCGTCCCTGCGCAAGCCGACCGTCTCCCCTTTAGACGAAGCCGACTGGGTGGCACTGGAAACCATCATTCCCGAAAAGGTTGTCCGGGACATCCTGCCCGCCCTGCGCCGGGCGGGTGCGCAGGGGCTGGTAGAGTACCCATTGAACAAAGTGATCTATTGAAAGTTGCTCCCCGGTTCGCCTGCACTTTATGCTATCATAATGACAGCGCAGATGTTTAATTCCGGCAAGAACGCACGGAAGATAGAGAGACAAAAACTATGGCACAAGTACTTGTGAGGGATGTTGAGCCTGCCGTTGTGGAAAAGCTCAAGGCTCGTGCCCGACAACGTGGGCGGTCGCTGGAAGCCGAACTGCGCCTGATCCTGCGCGCCGCAGTGGCCGAAACGGGCAGCGAAAAGAGCGCGGATGAAGTGGCGCGTGTCCGGGCACTGTTTGCAGGCCGCGTGTTTGGGGAGAGCGCTGACCTGATCCATGAGGACAGAAGCCGGTGACGATGACAGGCCAATGACGATGACAGACCAATCCACAGCCGGAGAAGCGGTCACGACAGAAGGGCCGTTCGTGGTGGATGCAAGCGTTGCCGTCAAGTGGTTCTTGCCGGAAGCGCACTCGGAGAATGCCAGCCGGGTACTCACATCGGGGCGGACGCTGCTGGCACCGGACTTAATCTACCCTGAAGTTGGCAGCGTACTTTGGAAGCGCACCCGCGCCGGTGACATCACGGCGGAGGAAGCGGGCGCAGTTCTGCGCGCCCTTGCCGGCTTGGGTCTTACTATCTACCCTGCATGGCCTCTTGTGCTTTCCGCCTGCGAACTGGCCGCGCGCACCGGTCGCAGCGTCTACGATAGCCTTTACCTCGCACTGGCGGTGCAGGAAAGTGCGGTCATGGTGACTGCCGACGAGCGTCTGGTCAATGCGCTTCGGGATGGGCCGCTGGCCTCGTTCGTGCTGTGGATCGGCGACTGGTAGCAGAGGAGCGGCCTGCCTGCTCTGCGTCGGGCGGGTGCGCAGGGATTGGTGGGTATCCGCTGAACAAAGTGATTTATTGAAAGGCCTAAAATGGCGGTTCCTGAGTTTTATCGCTTTCTCAAGCCCGTACTGTCCTTGCATGGCGACGAGCAGCTGCATTCTCTGCTGGAAGCAAAGGCTCATTTGGCACAGGAGATGGCTTTGTCGGAAGAAGATTTGGCAACACTGACGCCTGGCGGCGGCAGCCAGTTTTACAGCAGGCTTCAATGGGCTACAACATATTTGCGGCAGGCCGGGCTGCTGCGAGGCGTTGAGCGCGGCATCAACCAAATTACGCCGGAAGGCCTTGTGTACCTACCCCTCAGCCCCGCCGTCATCAAAACTGCCGACTTGAGGCAGTTTCCTGCATACGTGGACTTTCAGACACGCGGCAAGTCGGCACAAGGCAGTAAGTCGTCAGTCGTAATGCTCGATAGTGCGCCCTTGCCGGAGCAGGCAACACCGGAGGAACTTGTCGCCGAAACTTACAGCACACTCCGTGAAAGTCTGGCACAGGATGTCTTGGAGCGTGTCAAGTCCATGCCGCCCGCGTTCTTTGAGCGGATGATTGTAACGCTTATGCTGCGGCTGGGGTACGGCGGCGGGGCGGAGGAAGCGGGACAGGCGCTTGGCAAGTCCGGCGACGGCGGCGTGGACGGCGTCATCAACGAAGACAAACTGGGGCTGGATAAAATCTACTTGCAGGCCAAACGCTACGGAAACGGCACAGTCGGCAGGCCTGAAGTGCAGGCGTTTGTCGGCGCGCTCAGCGGGCAGGGCGCATCCAAAGGCGTGTTTATCACAACGTCTTCTTTCGCCACGCCCGCGAAAGAGTATGCGCGGCAAAACCACAGTTTCAAGGTTTCACTGATAGACGGAATAGAACTGGCGCGTTTGATGATTGACTACGACTTGGGGGTTTCTCTCGTTCAGCGCTACGACGTCAAGCGCATCGACTCGGACTTCTTCTCGGAGCAATAGGAAAGGGAAAACAGCACATGACTATCGCACTCAAGCCGGAAACGGAGCGGGCCATTGAAGAAACCGTTTAATTGCTCGGCTTCAGCGCCATCACACAGCAGGTCGCCTCAGGGGGATTTTCGCACATAGATTTGTTGGCCTGTAATCTCAGCGCCGTCAATAGATAAGGAAGTTCTGACATAATCACGGCGAAACAGCGGGTCAAGCCAGAGAGAGGGATGAAACCCATAGTCTTTTCGCTCGCGAATCCATTGGCGCATCGTCGCGTCGGTTCCTGCCAGATCGCTTGTGGGGTAGTCGCCGTCCGTGATGAGATAGCGCGGCTGCACGACGTTCAGCGAGTAGGCAAAGTCCCATTTGTTGTGGCCGGGCGGCCCCCAATGGGCGGGCGAGTGGGAAATGTGCGTGTCACACTTCCCCAAAAAGTCGTGAAACATAACGTGGGGCATGAAGTACGGGGTCGTGCCAGCCAGGAAGACGCCGATTGTTGTGCCCGGCGCCAGGTGGGAGCGCCCCAATGCGGCAGCATAAAGGACGCCCTCAACAGCCCCTCCTTTGTTGTCTTTGACGGCGGTATGGATGCGGAGCGGCCCGGTTAAGAGCTGCAAGCCAAGCAGCGCGGCAACCACTCCGACCCCGGCCTTCTGCCACGCCGCGTTTGTTCTCGGCTGTGTTCGGCTGTGCGAAAGCTCCGCTTGCCACCGGCACAGCCCCAGCACTGTGCAAACCGCCAGCATTGGGATGATTGGCGTCCAGAAGCGCGACAAAGAGAACACGTCGCCCCCTACCCATACAAGGTAGCACACCCACGCGCCCAGAATCAAAGAGGCAGGTACAAATGCCCGGCGCGTGGTCTTCGCCCGCAGACCGCTGAACAGATACGCCAGGGGCGCGAGCAGGAAGGCAAACTGGAACTCCTGCACGGCGAACTTCACCACATACTTTATCCCTCGTGCCAGTTGGCGCGTGTCGCCGGAAGCCTTAAGGTAATAAGTGTTTGGGAACCAGTAGCCGTAGTAGCCTTTTTGGAATGCCAGAACGCCTGCCATCAAAAGCAGCCCGGCCGCGATTGTCCCCAGAATCGCCCTTTGCTCGCGCCAGTCACCCGCAGACACCCACAGCGCGGCGATGCTGCCGGTCAGGAACAATGTGATAGAATCGGGACGCACCAGAAATGCGAATGCGCACCAAAGCGGCACCCAGCGCAGGCCGGGCGGCACGGCGGCATTTCCTGCCTGTTTGTCCGTGAAAGCAGGCACAAAGCGCAGCAAGGCAACGGTCACAAGCAGCGTTTGCAGACTTGTCTCAAAGCCCAGGACGCCGTAAGCCAGGAGCGGCGCGTTCAGCCCCACCAGTAGGGCCGCGCCCAGCGCGGGCCATTCCCCCGCACGAGGACACATGAACCGGTACACGTAGGTCGTCAGAAGCAGATGCAGCGCGAGGTTGATAAGTTGTAGGACAAGTGAAGTCAGGCGCAGCGGCAGCGGCAGCAGATGGGCCGCCGCCATAACCAGTGTCCAGCCGAGATTGGTAAACCCCTCCACATGCTGCCCTGGGTTCCAGACCAGTCCCTGCCCATGCGCCAGAAAGTAGGCATGGCGCATGGAGATCATCGCGTCGTCCGCCAGCACAAACCAGCGCTGCCCGTCAACGGTAAACGACATAAAAGCAAACCAGCCCAGATACACCAGTGCTACCAATGCCAGCAGTCCCCAGGCTGTCCGTGACAGGGGGACACGGCGGTCAATGCCGGGTTGTTTTTTTCTATCAGTGACGGGAGTATTCATTGGGTGAAACTTGGTCAGGGGCAAAGACGGCGTACACGCTGAACACAGCGGGAGCGAGGAGTACAGGGATCAGTTCGTTGTAAATCCGCACCTCGTCAAGCACCCCCACCACCCCCATTCCCGCGATAAACGGTGGGATAATCCAGAGCAGCCGCCTGAAGATCACAGGCTGCCGACGCCAGGCCAGCGGGATCAGAAGCCACACTGCGCCGCAGACCAGCAGCAGAAACCGAAGAAACGAAAAGTTGCCGTGCAGAAAGCGCGTCAGCAGCAGCCAGTTGTTGTGCATCATGTTGTCGGTGAAGCTGCCGGAGTTGTGCGCAAAGAGCCGGTTCAGCAGTGCTTTGATTGCCAGCCAAAGCACGGCCTGAACCAAAAGATGACCGGCAATCTGTCTGGGCGCCTGCCGCCCCCAAGCAATGAGCAGAGACGCCAAAATCAGAAAAACGCTGGTTTCACGGTTAAGCGTCGCCAAAACAAAGAGCGGGTAATAACTGGCCCATCGCCCTTCCACCAGGCAGACAAGACCGGCCACAAAGAAAAAGATGCCTGGAATGTCATAAGGCCAGTAGATGTGCCCCAAAAGAACGTAGTTCCAGACCAGAGGGTATAGCAGGGCTAGGGAAGCGAAGCGGCTGATTTGTTCCGGGATGAATATCGCGAGGTAGCGCCGGAAGGCCAAAAACAGCAGAAACAGAAACCCCGCTTCAAGCAGCTGAAAGGCGAGCGGCACGGATACATGAAGCCCCGCATGCAGCAGACGCGCCAGCGCGAATATCAGAACACGGTACTGGTAAGGCCGCTCCCCTGAGAAGTTGGTCAGCGCGAGCCACTCGGCATCCATGTCGGAGCTTTTGTTGAGGTGGTACAGATTGTCGCGGTAGTGGAGCAGGGCGAACATCAGGGCACAGGCGGCGTAAATGGCAAGCAGCACTAGGTTCTGCCGCGAAGGGGCGTCCGCTTTCTGCGGCTTTTGTGTCAAAATGAGGCTTTGAGGCAAGGGGAACCGACTCCTGTCACAGTTTGTCTTTTCAGCATAAAGCCTGCGGCTTCCCATTATAACACAAAAACTGAGCGATACATAAGCCAGGCACTGAGAGCCGATGCTCCGTGTTGTCCATTGGGCAGCCGCACAGGTGTTCATGTACTGCAATAACGTATGATGCCCGACCACTCTCCCAAAGTGCAGATTTTAGACGACACTACGGCCAACTAACATCACTGCTGGGGAAGCGATTGACCGCCCCGCCGCTGCGGTATTCGCGAAGACAAAGACCAACAACAAGATAGAAGAGGAACAAAGCCATGACTATCACACTCAAGCCGAAAACGGAACAAGCGTTGCAGGAAGCGGCAGCACGGCGCGGGGTGACACCCGACCAACTTATTGAAGAAAGCCTTCAGACAGGGCCGCTGCTTGAGCTAATGGAAGACATGAATGCCGAGGAACGCGAGCGGCGCAGGCAGGAAGCATTGGCCCGCATCAAGAGCGGTTACTACGCCAAATTGCTTGGCTCCAGCGAAGAGTTCATAGTGCGCAAGTCCAAAGAACGAGCATTGGAAGAGAAACATGTTAGAAACTGTTGAGATAATCATGGGTGTAGCCTCTTGAGCATGAGGCAAGTCATCGCCAAGCGGATCATCGCCTCGCTGCTAGAGGCAAGTGCCTCGTAGTCCTTGCTCAACCGGCGGAACTTGCC
>JAABUQ010003217.1_pt1 | contig 30494 bp, 25 predicted proteins | sample 5560001 | NCBI WGS metagenome assembly JAABUQ01 (sample SAMN10711888, study PRJNA513371) | rock metagenome | isolation source: Antarctica rocks | place: Antarctica: Victoria Land, Finger Mt nord | collected 2015-12-18 | reverse complement strand
GAGCCGACGGCTGAGCAAGGATTACGAGGAGACGATCTCCAGCAGTGAGGCGATGATCAAATGGTCGATGGTCCATCTGATGGGCCGCCGGCTGACCAAGAAATTGGGTTTTTAGACACGCTCTAAGATGAGGAGCATCCCGATATCCATCATGGTAACCGGCCGCGCGAGGGGCGTCCCACGCGGGCGACCCCTCGCGGCCGATCCCGTTGTCTCTCACGGAACAGGGGGTTGCTCGCGCCATGAAGCACACCAAGCGTCGTGGGTTCACGCTAATCGAGCTGCTGGTGGTGATCGCGATCATCGCGGTCCTCATCGCGCTGCTCTTGCCCGCCGTCCAGGCCGCCCGCGAGGCCGCTCGCCGGGCCCAATGCGTCAACAACCTCAAGCAGTTGGGCCTGGCCTTGCACAACTATCACCAGGCCATCGGGTCGTTCCCGATGGGGATGTCGGCGAACGCGAACGGCGGCCCGGGCACCTCGGGCCCGGACAAGAACGGGTGGGACGGCTGGAGCGCCCAGTCGATGATGCTCCCGTATCTGGAGCAGACGGCCATCTACAACGCCATCAACTTCTCGCTGGCGGTCCGGACCGGCGCCGGGGGTGGGTCCCCTTACGTCGACAACTCCACGGCGTCGACCGCCAAGATCGCGTCGTTCCTCTGCCCTTCCGACGGGCGCGCCGGCCAGAGCAACATCAATAGCTATTACGGGAGCATGGGCACGACCACCGCGGTCTACTCCGACACGAGCACCGGCATCTTTCCGTTCCGCTACCGGAGCTACAGCATCGCGGACGTCTCGGACGGCACGTCGAACACGATCGCCTTCGCCGAGTCGGTGGTCGGCAGCGCCCAGAAGGGCGAGGACTTCAACGACGGGTCCGACAGCGTCAACGGGGTGAGCCTGGCCGATTCGATGCACCAGTACGACGCGGTCAACGCCGCCAACATCGCCGGGACCAACGCGGCCTTGCAGACCTGCACCACGTCGTTCCAGGCGCCCGGCGGCGGCAGCGAGTTCAACAACCGGGGCTACGCCTGGGCCGTGGGCTCGACGGCCGCCACGCTGTTCAACACGATCGTCACTCCCAATTCCAGGCAGAATGCCTGGGGCTCGTGCCGGAGCGGGTGCGGCGGGTGCGGCGTGGAAGGGTCCGAGTTCGCCAACGCCACCAGCCGACACCCCGGCGGCGTCAACGTCGCGATGGCCGACGGCTCCGTGAAGTTCATCAAGAACACGGTCAACGCCAACGCCTGGTGGGCCCTGGGCACCAAGGCCGGCGGCGAGGTCCTCAGCTCCGACAGCTATTGACGCCCCCCGGGGCCGTCCCGAGCACCGATCCGCCGACGGCCCGGGCGTCCGCCCGGGCCGTCGGCGTCTCCGGGCCGAGCGAAGCTCGCCGGCGGAAAGCCGCCCGGGGCCGGTTGGTCGGCCCGCGGGCGCGGGGTCAGCCGGCCCCGACGAAGTCGACGCACCAGAACAGCGAGCCGGCGGCGTCGAGGGCGGAGCCGGCCCCGACCTTGTTGAAGGGGCCGAGGATGTTGGCGCGGTGGGGCGGCGAGCTCATCCAGGCGGCGACCACGGCGTCGGGGGTCGGTTGCCCCTCGGCGACGTCCTCGCCGGCGGCGGTCCTGGGGAAGATGGCGCCGATCCGGCCGGCGAAATCGCCGTGCGACAGGCCGCCGCCGCCGGCCATGACGCGTGCCCAGGTCGCGGCCGAGTCCTGGAGCGCCGGGTCGGGGGCCAGGGGGTCGAGCCCCGCCGAGGCCCGCGCCGCGTTGATCGCCTCGACGACGCCGGGGCCCGTCGGGGTGGGCGGGACCGGGTCGGGCGTGGGTCGGGGGGTGGGTCGGGGTCGGGGCGCCGGTTCGATCCCGGACCAGCTCGCGAGCACCCGGAGCAGCATTCCCAGCAGGTTGGACATGGGCCGACGGCCTCATCGTGGTCCCGGACGGGCGGCGCGGCCCGGCGGGGGGAAGGTCCTCGTTGGGATCGCGGGCGCGGGGGCCTCCCGTCGCCGAGGGGGCCGGCGGACGCGCCGGCCCGTCGGGGAAATTATCGTTTTCCCCGAGGCGGATTAGTCGCCTTTTCGGAGGAAAGCGAGAGATCGGGCCCGGGCCGGTCGTTGGCAAGCCCCTGATGGCGGGTTAGATTGGTGCGTCGCGCGGCCCTTGGACCGGGGCCGAGCCGCCTCGAACCCCTTCGCCCGGGAGCCTTTCCGATGAGCCTCGGCCTCCGCGTCCGGTTGTCCGCGATGATGTTCCTGCAATACTACGTCTGGGGGATCTGGCTCCCGATCCTGGGGCTCCACCTCGAATCGAAGCAGGTCGGCCTGGACCCGACGCAGGTCGGCTGGATCTACACCGTCTACGGCTTCGGGGCGATCCTCGGCCCATTCGTCCTCGGCCAGCTCGCCGACCGCTACGTCGCGACCGAGCTGGTCATGGCGGTGGCCCACCTGGTCGGCGGCGTCCTTTTGATCGCCACGGCCTACGTCACCGGATTCTGGCCGATCTTCCTGCTCCTGTTCGCCTACTGCAACCTGTACATGCCGACGATGGGCCTGACCAACTCGATCACGTTCCGGAACGTCGGCGAGGGGAATCAGGACCTGTTCCCGGGCATCCGGATGTGGGGGACGATCGGCTGGATCGTGGCCGGGCTGTCGTTCACCGCCTATCGCCGGGGCGCCGATTACGCGGCGTTGCAACCGCTCTGGGACCTGGTCTCGAAGCCGTCGAGCCGCGACTGCCTCCGGGTGGCCGGGGTCGTGTCGCTGATCTACGGGGCATACTGCTTCACCCTCCCGCACACCCCGCCGACGGTGGTCGACCGCGACACGCCCAAGGCCAAGAAGTCGGCGATCCTGGAGAGCCTGGAGCTGATGCGAATCCGGTCGTTCGCCGTGCTGGTCGTGGTGGCCGGCCTGATCGGGATCATGCTGGCGTTCTACTTCGCCTGCGAGAACATCTTCCTGGCGGCGATCAAGACGCCCAAGGAGGACGTCGGCGGTTACATGGTGATCGGTCAGGTCGCCGAGTTCCTGGTCATCGGCCTGGTCCCCTGGGTGGTCCACCGGATCGGCGTCAAGCAGACCATGCTGATCGGCGCCGGGGCGTGGGCGCTGCGGTTCGGCCTCTCGGCGATCGGCCAGCCCTGGTGGCTCATGATCGCCACGATCGGCCTGCACGGGTTCGCCTTCGCCTTCTTCTTCGTCGTCGCCCAGATGTACGTCGACCGCGCGGCCGGCCCGGACATCAAGGCCACGGCCCAGAATTTCCTGATCTTCGTCATCTACGGGATCGGGACCATCATCGGCAGCGTCCTGACCGGGTTCACCCGCGACTACTTCGGAACCAAGGTCGCCGGCAAGCTCGTCGAGGACGACTGGTCCCGGGTCTGGGCCGGCCCGTTCGTCCTGACCCTGATCTGCATCGCCGTCTTCGCCCTGATGTTCCGCGACACCGAGATCCGCAAGGCCACGCCGGTCCTGGAAGGCGACCCGTCGCTGGTTTGAAGGCCAATCTCCTCCGATCGTCGGCGCGGCGAGGGATGCAGTCATGATCCGTGCCCCGGGCATCACGCAGCGGGTCCCGCTGCCCTATGGGCCGTTCGGCGCGTTCCTGCGCGACCCGCTCGGGTTCCAGGCGCGGGCGCGGGAGCGGTTCGGCGACGTGTTCCGCTTCCGGGTCGGGCCGCTCCCGACCCACTTCCTGTACCATCCCGAGCACGTCCGGCGCGTGCTCCACGACAACCCGAAGAACTACCTGCGCGGCTGGCAGTATGGCCTCCTCCGCCGGATCATCGGCGACAACCTGGTCGTCACCGAGGGCGACCCCTGGCGGCGGCGGCGAAGGCTGGCGCAACCGGCCTTCCACCGCCAGCGGCTGGCCGGATACGCCGAGGTCATGGTCGACGCCACGTCCCAGCTCGTGGCCCGGTGGTCGGAGGCCGCCTCGGCGGGGAATCCCCTCGACGTCGCCCCCGAGATGTCGAGGCTGGCGCTGGCCATCGCCGGCAGGACCCTGTTCGACCGGGACCTGAGCCACGAGGCGGACACCGTCGGGAGGACGTTCGCCGTGGTCGGGCGGTCCCTGGAACGGCGGCTCAACCAACCGTTCACCTCGCCCCCGACCTGGGTCCCGACCCCCGCCAACCGCCGGTTCCGGGCGGCGGTGCGCGGCTTGAACGACATCGTGTTGGCACTCGTCCGGGATCGGCGGCGCGAGGGCCGGGACCACGGCGACCTGCTCTCGATGTTGATGCAAGCCCGGGACGAGGAGACCGGGGAGGTGATGACCGACGACCAGCTCCGCGGCGAAGCCCTGACGTTCCTCCTGGCCGGCCACGAGACCACGGCCACCGCCTTGACGTGGATCTGGTATCTCCTGGCTTCCCACCCCGCCATCCGGCGCCAGGTCCGGGACGAGGTCGAGGCGGTGGCCGGCGACCGTCCCCCGACGGTCGCGGAGCTTTCCCAACTGACCACGACCCGGATGGTCATCGAGGAGGCGCTGCGACTCTACCCGCCGATCTGGGCGCTGCCTCGTCAAGTTGTGGATACCGACGAGATCGGTGGGTTCGCGATCCCGGCCGGCTCGACCGTGGCCCTCTGCCCATTCATCACCCACCGGCACCCCGATTTCTGGGACCGGCCGGACCGGTTCGATCCCGGCCGCTTCGCCGCCGAGCGGGCGGAGGCGCGGCCGAAGGGGGCGTACTTCCCGTTCCTGGGCGGTCCGCATCACTGCATCGGGAGCGAGTTCGCCCTGATGGAGCTGCGGCTCGTGGTGGCGCTGGTGCTCCAGAAGTTCGACGTCGAGTTGGTCCCGGGCCAGGCCGTCCGGCCGACGGCCTCGCTGACGCTCCGCCCGGGCGGACCGGTGCGGCTGGTCGTCCGAGTCGTCGACCGCCGCCGATGACCCGGCGCGGGACCGGTCAAGGCTTGAGCAGCCCGGCCCCGTCGAGGAACTCGCGGGCGACCTCGGCGGGGTCGCGCTTCTTGCCGTCGACCTCGTTGTTGAGCCGCCTCATCGTGGCGGCGTCGACCCGGCCGGCGAGGCGGTCGAGGGCGGCCCGGAGCGCCGGATGGCGGCCCAGGGTGGCCTGCCGGACCAGGGGGACGGCCTCGTAGGGGGGGAAGAACCGGCGGTCGTCTTCGAGCTGGACCAGGTCGAGCGTGGCGACCCGGCCGTCGGTCGAGTCGCCGGCGGCGACGTCGACGGAGCCCCGGGCCAACGCTTGGTAGAGCAAGTTCCGGTCCATCTCGACGGGGCCCCGGGAGAAGGCCAGGCCGTAGGCCCGGGACAGGCCGGGGAAGCCGTCGGGTCGGCGGCCGAACTCGGGGCCGAAGCCGATCCGGAGGCCCGAGGCGTGGCCGGCGAGGTCGGAGATCCGGCGGATGCCCAGCTTCTCGGCCTGGTCGCGGCGCATCAGGATGGCGAAGGTGTTCTCGAACCCGATCGGCCCGAGGGTCGCGATCCCTTCCTTGGCCATCAGGGCCCCGACCCGGGCCCGGACGGCGGCCGGGTCGTAGGCCGGGGGTTGCTTGAGGATCGTGGTCAGGGCGGTCCCGGTGTATTCGACGTAGGCGTCGAGCCCACCCCGGGCCAGGGCGTTGAAGCAGACCAGCGAGCCGCCGAGGTCGAGCCGGCGGTCGACCCGGAGCGGGGTCCGGGCCTCGACCAGGTCGGCCAGCATGTGCCCGAGCAGCTTGGGCTCGGCCGAGTCCTTCGACCCGATCACGATCGTGTCCGACCCGCCCCCCGAGGTCCACCCGCTCCAAGCCCCGAAGGCCCCCAACGCCACCAGCCCGGCCGTCCCCGCCGCGGCCACGATGTCGCGCCAGCCCTGTGGGCGGCGGCGAATCGGGTCGAGCCGGCGCTCCAGCTCGCCGAGGGCGGCGTCGCAGGCCAGGGCCAGGAGGGCGGCGGGCACCGAGCCGAGCAGGATCAGCCGGGGGTCGGACACCTGGATGCCCGCGAAGATGTAGCTCCCCAACCCCTTCGCGCCGATGGCCGCCGCGATCGTGGCCATGCCCACCGACGCCACGGCCGCCACCCGGACCCCGCCCAGGAGCACCGGCATGGCCAGGGGCAGCTCCACCAGGGTCAAGCGTTGCCGGGGGGTCATCCCCATCCCGATCGCGGCCTCGGCCACGCCGCGATCGACCCCCTTCAGCCCCAGGATCGTGTTCTTGATGATCGGCAGGAGCGAATAGACCACCAGGGCCGCCAGCGCCGGCGGCTTGCCGATCTGCCCCCGGAAGGCGATCAGGAGCACGCCCAGGAGCGCCAGGCTGGGGATTGTCTGGAGGACGTTGGCCAGGCCGACGATCCCCCGCTCCGCCGCCCGGGATCGGCTGGCCAGGATGCCCAGCGGGACGCCCAGGGTGACGGCGATCAGGAGGGCCTCGCCCACCAGGTCGAGGTGGGCGGCGGTCGCCTCGAACAGCGGCCATCGCTGGGACCGGAGCAGTTCGGGCCAGTCGTTCACGGCAGGGCCTTTCCGTCGAGGGGCTGGACGGCCCGGGCGTCCTGGAAGAACGAGCGGACGAAGTCGTTGGCCGGGGATTCGAGGAAGTCGGCGGGAGGGCCGACCTGGACCAGCCGACCCCGGTCGATCAGGGCCAGGCGGTCGGCCATCCGGCAGGCCTCGCGGAGGTCGTGGGTCACCAGGATCACGGTCTGATCGAGTCGGCGCTGGAGGTCGCGGAACTCGCCCTGGACCTCGCGGCGGGTGATCGGGTCGAGGGCCCCGAACGGCTCGTCCATCAGGATCAAGGCCGGGTCGGCCGCCAGGGCCCGGGCCACGCCGACCCGCTGCCGCTGGCCGCCGCTGAGCTGGTGCGGGAACCGATCGCCCATCGTCTTGGCGTCGAGCCCGACCAGCGCCAGGCACCGCGCCGCCGCCCGGTCGCGATCGTCCCGGGCGACCCCCTTGAGCCGGGGGACGATCCCGACGTTGGCCAGGATCGACAGGTGCGGCATCAGGCCCGCCTCCTGGATCACGTAGCCCATCGTCCGCCGGAGCGCGATCGGGTCCCAGTCCGTCGTCGGCCGGCCGTCGACGACGACCACGCCCGCGGTCGGGTCGGTGAGACGGTTGACCAGCCGGAGGAGCGTCGTCTTGCCCGACCCGCTGGTCCCGAGGATCGCCAGGAACTCCCCCCGGCGGACTTCCAGGCTCACCCCGTCGAGGGCCCGATGGCCGCCGGGGAAGACCACCCCGACGTCGCGCCAGGCCACGGCGACGTCGGAGGAGGGCGGGGGGGGATCTTTCGGCATCGACGAATCACTCCGCGGTCGACTCGGGCGGGCCGGATCGGCTACCATCGCCGGCGCGCTCGCGGCCCGATGGATTCCCATCGTAGGGTGGATCGAGCGCGACGAGGCCCACCAAGTTCGACGACCGTTCCTTGGTGGGCCTCGTCGCACTCGACCCACCCTACACTTTTTGCCCGCGAAAATGGCCGGCAATATCGGGATTTGAGAGCGATACCCCCATGATCCGCTTCGGGATTTGCAACGAGCTGTTCGAGGGCCGCGACCTCGCCGAGATGTGCCGGACGGTCAAGGCCCTGGGCTTCGACGGCCTGGAGATCGCCCCGTTCACCCTGGCCCCGAATATCAACGACGTTTCCCCCTCCCGCCGCCGCGAGGTCCGGGCGATCGTCGAGGACGCCGGCCTCGCCACGATCGGGCTCCATTGGCTCCTGGCCAGGACCGAAGGGTTCTACCTGACCACGCCCGACCCCGAGGTCCGCCGCCGGACCGCCGACTACCTCCTCGCCCTGGCCGAGGCCACCCGCGACCTCGGGGGGACCCTGATGGTCCTCGGCTCGCCCAAGCAGCGCGACCTGCTCCCCGGCGTGACGCAGGAAGCGGCGAGCGACCATGCCGTCGAGGTCTTCGGGGCCATCCTGCCCCGCCTGGCCGACCTCGGGGTCGACCTGTGCCTGGAGCCGCTGGCGCCGACCGAGACCGATTTCCTCAACACCTGCGCCCAGGCCGAAGCCCTGATCGCCCGGGTGGGCCACCCCAACCTCAAGCTCCACATGGACGTGAAGGCCCAGAGCGCCGAGGTCGGCCGGACCGTCCCCGACCTGATCCGCGCCCATGCCCCCCGCGCCGGCCACTTCCACGCCCAGGACACGAACCTCCGGGGCCCCGGGATGGGAGCGGTCGACTTCGGCCCGATCCTGGCAAGCCTCGTCGCCTCGGGCTACGACCGCTGGGTGTCCGTCGAGGTGTTCGACTTCACCCCCGGCGCCGAGGAGACCGCCCGCCGGAGCATCGACTGCCTGAAGCGGTCGCGCGACGCCGCCCTGGCTTCCCGGCCCTGACGCTTCGTCGGCGCCCGGGCGCGGATCTTCGACGTCCGGTCGGAGATCCGACCGTTTCCTAGGCCGTCGGTTCGGAGAAAACTCGGCTCAACGGAAGCCTTGCACCCCCGGCCCGCCCGACTTCGGCCCGTCGTCCGACCCGCCGATGATGAGCGGGACCGGCATCGGCGCCGACACCGCCTTGGGGAACGGCTGGACCGAGGGCGCGGGGGGCGGGGCCTCGCCCTGGAAAAACGAACCCAACGCCCCCGCCCCCGGCTCGACGACTTCGGGGGCGGCGACCTTGGCCTCGGCCTTAACCTCGGCCTCGACCTGGCGGAATTCCTTGAGCGCCCGGTACAGCCCCCGCTCCGCCGCCGCTTCGTACTTCCGGGCCAGGACGCCCGCCGTCGACAGGTCCACCAAGACCCGCTCCCCCGCCTCGGCCCGGTCCCGCTCGTCGACGCTCGGGTCGAGCTCCTCCTTGAGGTCCCCCAATCGGGCTACCTCGACCGCGATCAGCCCGACGAACTGGTCGCGGGCCCAGGCGAACGCCTGCTCGTCGCTCATCGACGCCAGGTCCAGCTCCCCCGGCTCCAGCCCGTCGATCTTGGCCGACGCCAGGACGTCGCAGATCACGCCCAGCCGCGTCGAGGGACGGCCGCCCGGCGACCGCCCCGCCAGGGCTTCCGCCAGCCGCTGATGCTCGACGGTGAACGGGACGCGCCGGAAGTCGCGGAGGTCGTCGAGGATCGAGTCCCAGGCCCGGAGCATCCGGTCGACCCCTCGGGGCGTCCGCCCGAGTTGGCGGACGACCGCCTCGGGCTCGTCCAAGATCCCTTCGAACAACCGGTCGACGTCGGCCGCTTGTTCGGCGTCGAACCGGGTCGCGGCGTGGCGGACCCGCTCGTCGCGGCCGGCCTGCTCCTGGCGGACGCACAGGTCGAGCTGGACGGCATGCGCGGCGACCCGCTTGACCAGGATCATCGCCAGGGGGTTCGACGGCCGCATCTCGACGGCCAGCTCGCCGGCCAGGCGCTCGGCCTCGGTGGCGGCCTCGGCGGGGAGGACGACCCCGCCGCCGGTCATCCCGTGCTTGAGCGCGTTGCCGCGCGAGGCGGCCTTGCCTTCGGGGGTCCTCGGGCCGGTCGAAAGGGCGGCGTTCCGGCGATTCGAGGCGATCCGGGCTTCGCTGGCGGGCATCGAGGTGGTCCCCTTCGTCGGTCGAGGTGTCGGGGCGGCGTCGGCGGTTCCCAACAACATCATCTTTTCCGACGGGGGGTCCTTAGTCGCCTTTTTTCGGGAGATGGGATTCCGAAGATGGGCCAAAGAGGGATGATTGCTTTCGTAATAGGAGTTCGGAAGTGTTTGCCTTATCAGGTCGCTGCCATCTTGCCTATTTTGCGTAATGGCTACAATATTCCTACCGAATAATCGGACATCCACCGCGTGTCCCTGTTCCTTCCCGGCGAGAAACATTCCCCGACGACACGCCCTGGAGCGGGACGGGTCGTCCCCACGGAGCTTGCTCATGCATCTTATCGAAGAAATCGCGCCGCCCGGCCCGATCTGGGAGCAGATCCGGAAGCCGCCGGTCGTCCGCGCCATCAACGCGGCCGGCTCGGTCCTCGGGAAGCTGGGGGTCGCTTGGCCGAGGGTCGATCCGGAGAAGTTGATCCGGCGGGCCCGGCGGATCTCGGGCCTCTCCGACTTCGGTGACGACTCGTTCCGCGAGGGCCTCGAGGCCCTCGTCGACGCCTTCAACCGACGCGACTCGGCCAACGCCTTCGGGCGGATCGTCTTCGGCCAGTACGTGACCGGGCTGCTGGTCTCCCGCCTCAAAGTCGAGGACGAGCTGGCCCGGCATCCGGAGATCCTCGAGGTTCCGGTCGACCGGCCGCTCTTCATCACCGGCCTGCCCCGGAGCGGGACGACCCTGTTCCAACGGCTGATGTCGGAAGACCCGACCGCCCGGCCCCTCCTCTACTGGGAGATGGTCGCCCCCGCCCCCGCCCCCGAGCCGGCGACTTATCGGACCGACCCGAGGATCGCCGCGATCCGCGACCAGGTCCGGGAACTGGAGGCCCTCTCGCCCCGGCTCTCGGTCGCCCACGAGACCGAGGCCGAGAGCCCCGAGGAGGACAACAACCTGTACGCCCGGGATTTCGTCGCCCCGTACCTCGGCTTCCTCTTCGACGTCCCGGATTACGTCCGATGGCTCCAGGACGTCCCGCCCGACCGGGTCCTGGAGAGCTACCGCTTTGCCCGTCGCCAGTTGCAGCTCCTTTCCTGGAAGGTCCGGGGCGATCATTGGGTCCTCAAGTCCCCGACGCATCAGTACTCCCTCGACGCCCTCTTCGGGGCCCACCCCGACGCCCGGGTCGTCGTCACCCACCGCGACCCCCGCGCCGTCGTCCCGTCGGCGTGCAGCCTGGCGGCGGCGGTCCGGGGCATCCACGCCGACCGGCTCGACTTGCGGGGCATGGGTGAGGAGTTGGTCCGGGAGGTCGCCGGGGGGTCGATCCGCGCCATCGAGGCCCGCGGGTCGCTCGACCCATCGCGGTTCTTCGACGTCGGCTACGACCGACTGGTCGCCGACCCGATCGAGGCCGTCCGCGACGCCTGCGCCCATTTCGGTTACGACTTCGGGCCGGCCTTCGAGGCCAACGCCCGCCGATGGCTGGCCGAGAACCCCCAGCACAAGCGCGGGGTCCACCGATACCGGCTGGAAGACTTCGGGCTCGACGGCGAGACGGTCGACCGCCACTTCGCCCCCTACCGCGAATGGCTCGAACGGAGGCCGGACCTCGGGGTCAAGTTCGAGGGATGAGCCGGCCCGACCCTCGATGGCCCCACGACCGCGCCCGGGGCGCCCGGGCGAATCGGGGCGTGATTCGCGGCCTCTTTCCCCACGATCAATGGTAGGATGCTTCCGTCCCCGCCGGCCGCGACCCCCGGGAGCTTCCCAGCCACCATGCGCATCCCCCGCCCCCGCTTGACCCTCGGGGCCCTGCTGATCCTGATCGCGGTGGCGGCGGTGCCGCTCGCGGTGTTCGCCCCCTGGCTCAACCCGCCCCGGGCCCAGGCGGTGATCGAGGGCAGTCCCCGGTTCGCCTTCGGGACGATGCCGGCGGGGTCGTACCGCCGGCACGCCTGGACCATCCGCAACGATGGGCGGGCCGACCTGATCCTGGTCGTCTCCCAACTGGACCCCGGGTGCGGCCTGAGCGTCTGGGAGGGGGAAAACCGCGTCGTCCCGCCGGGCGCCCGGGCCGAGATCCAGATGACCTGGACCACCGTCAAGGGGGAAGGGCTCAAGTTCACCCGGGCCGCCAAGCTCGGGACCAACGACCCGGACGCCCCCTCGCTCTCGCTGGTGGTCGAGGGCAACACCTCCCCCCGCGACGGATTCGCCCCGGTCGGCGACCCCGAGCCCCGGCCTTGAAGCGGTGGCCCATTTTGGTCGGCCTGGCCCCGGTGGGCCTGGCCCTGGCCTGGGCCCTGGCATACCCGACCGCGCCGATGCTGGTGGTCGGGTCCCCGACGGCCTTCGACTGCGGGACGGTCCCCCGGGGGACCTACCGCCGTCAGGGCTGGGAGGTCCGCAACGCCGCCCGGGCCCCGCTCCGGCTCCGGACCTGGTTCACCAGCGGCCGTTCCGGCTTCAGCCTCTGGCAAGGCCAGGAACACGTCATCCCCCCCGGCCGGTCCCTCGTCGTCCACCTGACCTGGGCCACGCCGACCGAGCCGGGCGTCCCCTTCTCTCGATACGCCACCCTCCGGACCAACGACCCCGACCGCCCCGAGGTCCGCCTCCGCGTCGTCGGGATCTCCGGCCCGGCCCTCGAAATGTCGCCCCAGACGGCCGGGCGTCGATAATCGGGTGGAGCCGCCATCATCCCGGCGCGGCCACGGTCCGATGAAAAGGACGGGCGAGCGATCGACCAAATGGAAAATTTGTACAGTAGTTGGTTGCGTGCCGACCGAACAGGTTGGTAGATTCGACGTAAAACGCGGATGCGATCCGGCGCGGGGCGGGGCGGAGCACCGTCGTTCAGGGCGAGGGCGAGCGAATGGCCAGGAAACGGGGCGCCGCCATTGGCGACGGTCGGGCGGACGGGCGGCCGAGGATGGTGGTCGAGGAAGTCACGCTCGCCGAGGCGACGCGGTCGCGCTACCTGAACTATGCGCTGAGCGTCATCACCTCGCGGGCCCTCCCCGACGTCCGCGACGGCCTCAAGCCGGTCCAGAGGCGGATCTTGTACGCGATGTACCACGACCTCCGGATCGCCGCCGATGGCCGATACATGAAGTGCGCGGCGGTCGTCGGCGAGGTCATGAAGAGCTACCACCCCCACGGCGACCAGTCGATCTATGACGCCCTGGTCCGGATGGCCCAGTCGTTCAGCCTCCGCTATCCCCTGGTCGAAGGGTACGGCAACTTCGGCTCGATCGACGGCGACCCGCCCGCCGCCATGCGGTACACCGAGTGCCGCCTGACGCCGATCTCGCAGGAGTTGCTGACCGAGCTGCGCGACCAGACGGTCGACCACCGGCCCAACTACGCGGCGACGACCGAGGAGCCCGAGGTCCTCCCCGCGCAGTTCCCCAACTTGCTGGTCAACGGGGTCACGGGGATCGCCGTGGCGATGGCCACCAACATCCCGCCGCACAACCTCCGCGAGGTCTGCAAGGCCCTCGACGTCCTCCTGGACGACCGCGAAACGCCGGTCGAGAAGCTGGTCCAGCACATCAAGGGGCCCGATTTCCCGACCGGCGGCGTGATCCTCAACAGCCCGGCGGAGATCCTCCAGGTTTACGCGACGGGCCAAGGGCCGATCAAGCTCCGAGGGACCTACGAACCCGACCCCGACAAGCCCAACGTCCTGTTGGTGACGTCGATCCCCTACGGGATCGAGAAGGACGCCCTGGTCTCGCGGATCGGCGACCTGATCGGCAAGGGGCTGGTCCCGCAGCTCACCAACGTCAAGGACCTGAGCACCGACGACGTCCGGATCGCCCTGGAACTCCGCCCCGGGGCGAACGTCGAGGCGGCGATGGCCTACCTGTTCAAGAATACCCCGCTCCAGAGCAATTATTACGTCAACATGACGTGCCTGCTGCCGACGGTCGGGGCCGAGGTCGCGGTCCCGGCGCGGCTCGACCTCAAGGCGATGTTGCTCCACTTCCTCGACTTCCGGCTCGACATCGTCACCCGCCGCCTCCGCCACGAGCTGGCGAACCTGCTCCGGCGAATCCACATCCTCGAAGGCTTCGCGATCGTCTTCGACCACCTCGACGAGGCGATCCGGATCATCCGGGCCAGCGACGGCAAGCCCGACGCCGCGCCCAAGCTGATGGACCGCTTCGGCCTGTCCGACCTCCAGGCCGACGCCATCCTCGAGACCAAGCTGTATCGCCTGGGCAAGATCGAGATCCGGGAGATCCGGGACGAACTCCACGCCAAGCGGACCCGCGCCGGCGAGATCGAAGCCTTGCTCGCCGACGAGCCCCGCCGCTGGCGGATCGTCCGTGACGAGCTGGCCCAGATCCGGGGGGCCTACGGCGACCCCCGGCGGACCAGGATCGACGGCCCGGCGGCGCCGGTGGAGTATCGCGAGGAAGATTACATCGTCGACGAGGACGCCTGGGTCATCGTCACCCGCGACGGCTGGGTCAAGCGGCAGAAGTCGTTCGCCGACGTCCCGAGCATCCGCGTCCGCGACGACGACCGGGTCGGCTGGGTCTACCGATCGCGGGCCCGCCAGACGATCACCTTCTTCACCGACCGGGGGACCGCCTACACCCTCCGGGTCAACGACATCCCGCTGACCACCGGCCACGGCGAGCCGATCGGCAAGCACTTCGCCTTCGAGGACCGCGAGCACGTCGTCGGGGTCGTCTGCCACGACCCGCGCTGCCTGCCCGACGTCGCCCGGGCCCCGGCCCCGCCCCCGGAGCCGGTCCAGGCCATGCTCGGCGGCGAGCTGTCCGCCCTTAACGGCGACGGCCCGACCTCGGGCCTCCCCTTGCCCCCCTACGCCATCGCCCTGACCGCCGGCGGCAAGGTCCTCCGGTTCGCCCTATCGGCCCACTCCGGCGTCTCGACCCGCAAGGGCCGGGCCTTCGTCCGCCTCGACGCCGCGCACCCCGACGACCGCGTGATCGGCGTCGAGACCACCGACGGGACCGAGAACGTCTGCCTGGCCACCCGCTCGGCCCGCGTCCTGATCTTCCCGGTGTCCGAGGCCAACGTCGTCGCCGCCGCCGCCAAGGGGGTCACCGCCGTCAAGCTCGACGCCAAGGACGCCGTGATCGGCTTCGCCCTCGCCAACAAGATGCGCGAAGGCCTCACCGTCCGGACCAACCGAGGCGCCACCCAGATCGTCCGCGCCACCAAGTACCCCGTCACCTCCCGAGGCGGCCGGGGCTACGGGATCTTGCAGCGCGGTTCGCTCGACGCCGTCCTCCCCGACGACGCCGTGCCCGTGCCGCCGGTAGAACAGGTGGGGGAATGACGAGGGTTCGAACGTTTGTGGGTGTTTTTGGAGGATTGATCGATCGAAGACCTTTTTCTGTACCGAGGGACGACATTGGGATGGCCCGGAAACGAGTGCCTTCAAGGTGAGAAGATCACTTGCACCACGACGGACCCCATCGTCGCGACCCTCTTCGCGATAGAATGTCGGAGTCAGGGGCTCGCCGTGATCCTGCTAGGGAGGATTGAGGATTACGACGACCTGCGAGGTCCCGAAAATCACCGCCAACTTATCGAATGCGCCGTCAATGTTCTGGTCACGCCCGAAGCTTTCGCCCGGTCGGCGATCCTCTCTTTGGAGGTCGAACGATCCATCGACGTCCTCGCTCACATGGGATTCGACCCACTCCCGCCTCGCTTGAACGGGAGGGTCTCTCTTCGTCGATCCCTCGAAGAATCTCACGATGCTCGCCAACGTTTAAGCCTCGGACAGCTCCGAATCTACAACCGCTTGATTCAAGGAGGGGGATGATGGCCGGCAAAGAGCCCGAATTCTTGGTCGATGGCTGGGTTACTGGTGCCTCCGGTCGATTTACCGTCATCGGGTGTTGCGGGGACATACCCATTCGAGTCGATGACAGGTTTGATGCGATTTTCCACTATAAGGGCCGGAAATATCCCGAGGAGATGGGGGATGAGCCGATCCGCGAGGGCGAAATCCCCGCCTCGATTCGCATCGAGGGCATCCAGGCTTATGGTCGATCACTGGAAATGCTGGGGCAGGGGATGACCGGCTCGATCGTCGTCTCCGGCGAAGGAGTCGAGCGGATCTCCGCCGGGATGGTCCTGGGGATGAAGAACGGACAGGGCTCTTGAAGCATGCCGCCGGATGGGAGCGACCTTTTCATGGCCACCGGAACGTATAACGCCGATTCGATCACCGTCCTGGAGGGCCTGGAGGCCGTCCGGCGGCGGCCGGGGATGTACATCGGCGGGGTGGACAAGGCGGGGCTGCACCACCTGATCTGGGAGATCGTCGACAACTCGGTCGACGAGGTCATGAACGGCCACGCGACCCGGATCGTGGTCACGCTGGATGCCGACGGCAAGACGATCACGGTGGCCGACAACGGCCGGGGCATCCCGGTCGACCCCCACCCCAAGACCGGCCAGAGCGCCCTGGAGGTGATCTTCACCACGCTCCACGCCGGCGGCAAGTTCGACAACGACGCCTATAAGGTCGCCGGCGGCCTGCACGGGGTCGGCGCCAGCGTGGTCAACGCCCTGAGCAAGACCCTCGTGGCCACCGTCCGCCGCGACGGCTTCACCTTCTCCCAGACGTTCCACCGGGGCAAGCCCGAAGGACCCGTCGTCCGCGCCGAGCCGAGCCGGGGGACGGGCACCACCGTCACTTATACCCCCGACCCCGAGATCTTCCTCGACGCCTCCTACGACTCCGACCTGATCGCCGAGCGGCTCGACGTCAAGACCTACTTGAATAAGGGCCTGGTCATCCAGTTCGTCGACAAGCGCCGGGGGGACTACTCGGTCGAGTTCCGCCACGACGGCGGCGTGGCCGACTTCCTCGACTCGGTCAACAAGGCCCGGGGCGACCAGCGCGTCGGCGGCTCGCCGTTCGTCCTGGAGCGCGAGGACGACGAGTTGCGGTGCCACGTCGCCCTGTCCTGGACCGAGGCGACGGATGAAGACGTCCGCTCCTACGTCAACACCATCCCCACCCGCGACGGCGGGACCCACGAGCAAGGATTGCGCGAGGCGGTCCGCGCGGCGGTCCACAAGTTCATGAAGGACCACGAGCACCTCAAGAAGGGGCTCGACATCAAGAGCGAGGACATCCGCGAGGGGCTCGTCGCCGTCCTCTCGATCTGCGTCCACGAGCCGCAGTTCCAGGGCCAGACCAAGGGGCGGCTCAACAACCCCGAGGTCCGGTCGCTGGTCGAGTCGATGGTCCGGCCCCGGCTCGAAGACTTCCTGCTCAAGAACCGGAGCGTCGGCGACGCGATCGCCAACCGGGTGATCCAGGCCGCCCGGGCCCGCGAGGCCAGCCGGGCCGCCGCCAGCCAGGTCCGCCGCAAGACCGCCATCAGCAACCGCTTGAACCTCCCCGGCAAGCTCCACGACTGCGACAGCACCAACCCCGACGAGTCCGAGCTGTTCATCGTCGAAGGCGACAGCGCCGGCGGGTCGGCCAAGCAGGGGCGCGACCGCGACATCCAGGCCATCCTGCCGCTCAAGGGCAAGGTCCTCAACGTCGAGCAGGCGGGCAAGGCCAAGGTCCTCGAAAACAAGGAGCTGACCGACATCGTTAGCGCGATGGGCTGCGGGATGGACGACCAGTACGACGCCGCCCGGCTCCGCTACGGCAAGATCATCCTCCTGACCGACGCCGACAGCGACGGCCACCACATCGCCACCCTGTTGCTCACCTTCCTCTACCGCCACATGCGGCCCCTGATCGAGGAAGGGCGGGTCTACCTCGCCTGCCCGCCGCTCTACAAGATCACCCACGGCCAGGACACCCAGTGGGCCGCCGACGACGCCAGCCGCGACAAGATCCTCGCCAAGCTCCCCAAGAACGCCAAGCCCAACATCACCCGCTTCAAGGGGCTCGGCGAGATGCCCGCCAAGCTCCTCTACGAGACCACCCTCGACCCCACCCGCCGCCGCCTCCTCCGCGTCGTCGTCCCCGACGACGACCGCCCTTACACCGAGAGCACCGTCTCCGACCTCATGGGCAAGGAGCCGGAAGCCCGGTTCAAGTTCATCATGGCGGAGGCCTACACGGCGAAGGATATCGATATTTGAAGCGTCTCAGGGACGATCGAGGTGGTGTCCGGGCACAAAGATGCGGGGACGATAGAGCGGTTCGCCCGAGGCGATCCCATAGAGGACTTCGGCGATATCGCTCGCGGTCTGGCGAGCGTAAGGCAGTTCGCGACGAAATCGGCCCTGATTCGCCAGGGTCAGGACGGGTAGCAGGCCGACATGCCAGGAGTCATGGAGGGTCGCCTGGAGCGAGTCCGGTCCGTCGTTGTTCTTGTCGTTGGTGAATAGAACCCATCCATTCGCCTGGCAAAATCTCCATAAAGAGCGATCGTCCAGATCGCGTGGCAGGTCGTTGTCGGCGAACGTCTCGAAGCGGATCGCTTCTTCGGCCAGGATGGACCGCAGGCCGATCGATTCGATGAGGAATTGAAGATACCCGACACTCGGACAGCTCGCCGCCACACCCGCATCCGCAGGCCGATCGATTCGATGAGGAATTGAAGATACGGCAGATAGCCCTGGACGTTCACATCCGCGAGCAAGCCTTGCATCTCAACTTCGTCTCGGACCGGTCGATTCTTGCTCGGCCAGCCATTCGCGAAAGGTGGGGAGCCGTCCCGGGTCTCCCGCATCCTCCGCGGCCTGGCGAGCCTGCTCGGCTTTCTGGATCGCGGCCCAGGCTTGGAAGCGGGCGAACGTCTCGCGGATCTCGTCCATCTTCTCGACGACCTCGGGCGGGTTCACGTTCGCCCTTGACCTCTCCTCCAGTTGGAGGTGGCGGGCCAGGACCGTCTCGGGATGGGTAAGAACATAGGAGCGGGCGGCCGCCACGTCTTCGAGCGTCAGGGAAAACAACCGGGCGATGCCATCCTCCGTCATCGTCGGGTCGAGCAGGTATTGGAAGATGTCGTTGACCGTGATCCGCGAGCCGGCCACGCCCGGCCCGCCCGCTCGATCCTCGATGTGTCCCGTCGCCATGAATCACCTCCGGATCTTTTCCTGGACCGGACTGTAGCAATCCGCCAACACCCCGGGCAAGCCGCCTTCGAGTCCCTTCGATCAGACGAGCAGCACCACCTTCCGCGCCCCTTTGGTCGCGGCCAGGCGGAAGGCTTCTTCGGCGCGGTCGAGGGGTAGCTCGGCGCCGATCAGGGGGCGGACGTCGATGGCCCTCGACGCCAGGGCCTCGATGGCCTGGGGGAACGGTCCGCAGCGGGAGCCGATCACGCGGACCTCGTCGATCACGATCGGGGCCAGGGACGTGGCGTGGTCGCCGGCCACGGTGGTCTTGAGGACGACGGTCCCGGACGGGCGGACCAGGCGGAGGGCCGTCTCCAGGCCGGTCGTCGAGCCCGAGGCTTCCACCACCACGGCGAAGGATCGCGCCATCGGGCCGGCGTCGGCGAGCAGGCGGGTTTCGACGTCTTCGCCGGCCAGCGCGAGCTTGGCGGGATGCTTGCCGACGAGGGTGACGCGGGCCCCGGCCAGGCGGGCCGCCCAGGCGCAGAGGAGGCCGAGCTTGCCGTCGCCGACGACGGCGAGGGCCACGCCGGGGCCGAGGTCGACCTGCTCGCCGACCCGGAACGCGGCGGCCAGGGGCTCGATGAAGACGGCCTCGCGGTCGTCGAGGCCGTCGGGGACGGCGTGGAGATTGCGCTCGGGGACGCACACGCGGTCGGCCATCGCCCCGTCGTGGCCGAGGATGCCCAGGACCGTCCGATTCGGGCAGTGGTTCGCCAAGCCGGCGAGGCAGGTCGGGCAGGCGTGGCAGGCGTTGTTGATCTCGGCGGTGACCCGTCGGCCGGCGGCGGTGCGGCCGACGAACTCGTGGCCGAGGATGCCCCGGAAGCCCATGTAACCCCGGGCGAGCTGGAGGTCGGTGTCGCAGATCCCGACCGCCCGGACGGTCAGCTCGACCTCGCCGGGCGCCGGCGAAGGGCCGGGCAAGTCGCGGCGGAGGCGGATGGTCGTCCCGTCGCAGGTGACGCCGCGCATCGTGCTCATGATTCGATCCTTCCTGGCCCGGGGCCGCGGGCTGGGTTCTCGGAGATGCGGGACGAATCGGAAAGCCGCGCCCGTCGCCACGGCCGGCCCGACCTCGGCCCGCCGTCGATGCTCGGCGACCCTCAGCCCGGATCGATCGGGCGTGGGCGACCAAGGCCAGACCGTTCGCCTGGCTCCCTCGCATGACGCCGGCGTCGAGGCCGGCTCAGCCGTGAGGGCCGCGGTGGTAGACCAGCTCGAACACCGTGCCCTGGCCGAAGGCGCCGCCGCTGATCGTCGCGCCGTAGAGGTTGCCCGCCGCGTCGATCGTCAGGCCGCCGGCGGGGGCGATCCCGTTGGGGCCGACGATCGAGGCGAGGATGGTCAAGGCGCCGGTGATGGCGTCGATCCGGAACACCTTGCCGAGGTCGACCTCGCCGTTTCCGGGCGTCGTGCCGTAGAGGTTGCCCTGGGCGTCGAGGGTCAAGGGGGCGGTGGGGTTGATCCCGTTGGCGTTGGAATACGAGAACGAGGCGAGGGTGGTCAGGGCGCCGGAGCGGGCGTCGATCCGGAACGCCGTGCCGGCGTAGTTGACGCCGCCATACTGCGTCGTGCCGTAGAGGTTGCCCGCCGGGTCGATCGTCAGGCCGGCGGCGGGGTTGGCCCCGTTGAGGCCGTTGAAGGTGACGAGGGTGGTGAGGGCCCTGGTGTTCGCGTCGATCCGGAACGCCGTGCCTCGGTATTTGGCGCCGCCCGCGTACGTCGTCCCGTAGAGGTTGCCCAGGGCGTCAAGGGTCAGGCCGGCGAGGGGGAGTGCCCCGTTGGCCCCGTTGAAGGTGGCGATGGTGGCGAGGGCGCCGGAGCGGGCGTCGATCCGGAACGCCGTGCCCTGGCCCTTGGCGCCGCCCCCGGACGTCGTGCCGTAGAGGTTGCCCACCGCGTCGATCGTCAGGCCGGCGCGGGGTCGCGATCCGTTGGCCCCGTTGAAGGTGGCGATGGTGGCGAGGGCGCCGGAGTGGGCGTCGATCCGGAACGCCGTGCCCACGCCGTGGGCGCCGCCCTCGGACGTCGTCCCGTAGAGGTTGCCCTTGGGGTCGAGGGTCAGGGCGGCGGCGGGGTAGGCCCCGTTGGTGCCGGTGAAGGTGGCGATGGTGGCGAGGGCCCTGGTGCGCGCGTCGATCCGGAACGCCGTGCCGTGGCCGGCGGCGCCGCCGCCGTAGGTCGTCCCGTAGAGGTTGCCCGCCGGGTCGATCGCCAGGCCGCCCAGGGGGTTGGCCCCGGTGGTCCCGTGGAACGAGGCGAGGGTCGTGAGGGTGTAGTCCCCCCGGGCCGCGCCGGGCGCGGTCGGGCAGAGGCAGGCCAGGATCGAGGCGAGGACGAGGCGGGCGCGGAGCATGGTAGGGTCTTCTCCGAGAGGATTCGGCGACTGCCATCGCGGGCGGAGGCCCCGGCCCAGGATGGGCAAGTCGAGCGTGATCGTAGATCCTCTGATGCGATGAAAGCAAGTAAATAGTCGTTGTAGAAGGGCCCCGGCATCGGGCCTCGATTGTCGGACGACGAGGGCCCGGGGCCGGCCCCCGGGCCCGATGGCCGGCCGGGCCGCCGTCGGGGCCGCCGGGGTTGGCCTTCGCCCGGATCGGCCGGCGGGACCCGTCCCAGGTCGAGGGCCGATCGGCCCCTCAACTCGCGGCGCGATCCCTTGCCCCGTCGCGGGGAGCCCTTCGGCCGACCTCCGCGATTCGTGCCTGGCCCATGACGCTCGATTCGATTATGATCCCCGGCCTTCCCGCCCAGGTCGCGGCCTCGGCCCGGTCCCGTCGGATTTCGAGGTCTTTCGGAAATCGCGAAGCGAGATGGTCGCGATGGCCCGTCCCATGAGGTTCATGGAACAGGGATGCGCGCCGGGTGCCGGCGCGGCTCGATCCCCGAGCGGGCGTCGGGGCTCTTTTCCGGCCCGTCGGCCAATCTCCGACGGGGCATCGCTTCGCTCCCCCAGAGTGACAAGGTAGAGCATGACGACTTCGACAGAGATTCGCCCCGCTTCGGCCGGGATCGCCTGGGCGTCCTTGATCTGGATCGGCCTGCTCCACGTGGGGGCCCTGCTGGCGTTCGTCCCGGCCTATTTCTCGTGGCCGGCCATCTTGCTCTGCGTCGTCCTCCACTGGGTGACCGGCGGCCTGGGGATCACCCTGACCTACCACCGCCTCCTGACGCACCGGAGCTTCGTGGTCCGGCCGAAGTGGCTCGAATACGCCATGACCGCCATCGGCGCCTCGGCCTCCGAGGGCGGCGCGATCGGCTGGGTGGCCGACCACCGGAAGCATCACGCCCACTCCGACGAGGAAGACGACGTCCACAGCCCGGCCAGGGGTTTCGGCTGGGCCCACATGTTCTGGTGGATGACGCCCGACGTCACCGCGACCCACTCCGAGGAATACTACCAGCGGTGGGCGCCCGACCTGTACAAGGACCCGGTCCACCGCTGGATGGACAAGTATTTCATCTTCTTCCCGATCGCCGGGGCCGTCGCCCTCTACGCGATCGGCGGGATGCCGTACCTGGTCTGGGGGTTCTTCGTCCGGTCGGTCCTGGTCCTGCATGCGACCTGGCTGGTCAACTCGGCCACCCACGTCTGGGGTTACCGCTCGCACGAGACCCGCGACAACTCGACCAACCTCTGGTGGGTCGCGGTGGTGACCTACGGCGAAGGCTGGCACAACAACCACCACGCCTACCAAACCTCGGCCCGCCACGGGCTCCGGTGGTGGGAAGTCGACGTCACCTACTGGACGATCCGCCTGATGGAGGCCGTCGGGCTGGCGACCAAGGTCAAGGTCCCCACGATCACCCACGCCGCCCCCATCGTCAGCCCCCAGGAAGCGGCCCGGGTCGCCCGGAAGGCGGCGAAGAAGAAGAAGACCAAGGCCGTCCGCCTCGCCGACGACGAGGCCTTGGTCGGCGCCGAGCGTTGATCGCCCGGCGCGACGGGTCGTCGACGAAGCGTGGCCAAGCGGGCCGCGGCGGGGGGATGACCCTCGGCGCGGCCCGGCCGTTTTCGAAAAGGGGATAGGAGTTACGCAGTAGTGGACGGATGTCCATGAAATTTGGCGTGATCCGGGGTCAATTGGTGACTCAATAAATCCCCCGACCAACCCAACGTTCCCAAGTCCTCTCGGATTTGACTGCATTGCACGGACAGGGGTTCAGTACTGCGTAACTCCTAGGGGAAATACCTCGATTTTTTTCTTGCGGCATGACGCGCCGGTGATTACAAATGGCCAACCTCAGGAATTAGGGGTTGATTGACCTCGACATCCTTCATCTCCCCCATCGCCCGACGCGGCGGGGCCTGCGAACACACCTTGGGACGGATCGACCACCATGCGTACCTCCCCCGGAAGTTGCGTTCGTTCCGCCCCTCGGCCCTGAGTCTCGAAGCGATCTGCCCCGTGTCGAGCCTGGCGACCGCGTTGCCGCTCGTGGCGTCGGCTGTCACCACTGAGACCGCGACAACAACAGCCCACCAGGCTCAATCCCCTCAGGCAGCCTTGGCGGACGCGGCGGGTTTGGTTCCGGCGGCAATCTCCCAGAATTTGGCGTTGACCTCGGTCCCCTTGTCCGCGACGGTTCGGGCGAGCAACCCGATGCCGTCGTGGGCCGCGTCGCCCGTCGCCCGGCCAGCGATCACGGCGGTCGGCATCGACGTGGGGCGTCACGACAACGCTATTACGATTTCGACGGCCAACGTCCCATCGCCCCGCACCTCCGCGCTGGGGCCGACTCCAGATTTTGGGGGTGGCGGAGGGAATTCTCCGACCGCCCAGCCGGTGGCACGGCCAACGGTTAATCCTGACGCGGCGCCGCCAGCCTCGCCCGCTTCCGCGCCTGCCACCGTCGCGAGCACGTCCACGCCGACCGTCGTTCCGGCCCCGGGCCAACCGAGCCCGGTCGGGGACGATGGGATCAGGCCGATGACCCAAGCCCCGTTGGCGAACCCGGACCGGGCGAGCGACGTCTCGAAGTCGTCCCCGGCTGTGTTTCCCGATTTCCAGTCCGGTGGGGCCATGGGAGCCAACCCGAGCCTCACCGAGAATGATGTCATCAGTGGCTTGATGGGTCAGGGACCCGATTATAAGTACAACCCGAACGGCGTCCCGATTGGCGCGGGACTTTCCTTCACCGCCAAGCCCATGGGTACGGGTAGCATCCATATCGCAACCGCGAAGTGGACCGGCGGCACGCTCTTTTCCGACTACTTCGGTGATCCCGCGAACGCGGCGCCCGCGCCCTCCATGATCGTCGGCAAGGCCGCGACCGATGGGGAGAGTTACAGTTTCCTCGTCGATAGCAAACCGCGAACCTATACGGTGAGCGTCGTCGTCACCTACGCCGACAACGGGGGGAACCTCGTTCCCGGCGGCCCCTTCTCCGCGAGTGTCACGTTCACTTCCTATGGGCCCAAAGCGACTATGGCGTACGTGAAGCCCCAAGGTATGCCAAAATTCTTCCCTACTGGTAACATTAATAACAATGGAACATTCGTCCCCGCCTCTGTCATCGCTTACGGGAGCGGTCCGGATGTCGGGATGAGATTTCAGGCCACGGTCACGGCTTCCCCGAACTTCGGCGGGGAATTCATGTTCGCCCAAATCATCACGCCCCAACGGACGTTGGCCGCCGCCAAGGGGGGGGTTATCAATTTCAGCGGCAACGGCCAGATGAATTACGACGACGGTACATTTGGGACGTATGGTTTTCCTCAGGATGATGCACAGGGCAACACCGGTCAAGGCCCCAAATCCTGGACCGAGCCCGACAATTTCATCGGAAACGATCAGCATTCGATGAGTGATTCGCCGTACATCTACGCCACTTCGGCCAACGATCCGTTGCAACTTTCGGTCGGCACCGCGAACAATGCGACGCCGCCGGTGTTGACTTCGTCCGAGAAGTTTTCCACTTATCTGATGTACAAGAACTCGATCGAAGGAGTGTGGGTCGCCCTTGCCGAGATGGACTGGTCTTGGTCCTTGGGCGAGACCCGGAAGGACGTCAATAGCCCCTGGACGGAATCGGTTCCATTGACTTCGCCGCAACCTACGGCCGCCGCGCCTCCTGAGATCGGGCCTGTCTGGACCATTCGGTTCTCCAATGGAAAATATGCCTAATTGATTTTTTTGACCACACGATAGCAAGTCAAGGAGGACTGGTATGAGACGACGCCTCTTTCTCGGCGTTGCGGGTATCGCTCCCATCTTGAATTGGATCGCGTCACCGTGTCGGTGTCGTGCCCAACCAGGTGGTTTTACTTCCGATGTCTATGTCGGAGAAAAACCCACGAGCGTGATCAAGCTGGCCGGCCCGGGCCGTCGGGCGGGCGCGGTCGCGTTCACCCCCGACGGATCGTGCTTGGTCGTCGGCCATGACGACGGATCGGTTCATCGCTACAATGCTTCCTCGGGGCTTGAGACCGGCCAGTTTCCGGCGCGGGGCCCGAATGACCCCATTCACGCCATCGCCTTCGCCCCCGATGGCCTGAGCTTCGCGATCGCGGCGGCCGTCGAGGAACCCGATCGTCCCGGAGCATCGCCGGATCGCGATGACTCGGTCTCGATCTTCGACGATCGAGGGCGGGAAACCCGTCGCCTGTCCCGGATGTCGGGCAAGATCCTGGCCGTCGCCTTCTCCAAGAACGGTGAGCGGATTGCCGCCATCGACCATGCTTACGTGGCGCAGTGGTGGAAAGTCGATGATGGCAGCCAGTCAGCCGTGTCCGTGGCGCACCGGGCCAATGGTCAACAGGCGACCCACGCCGCGGCCCGCGTGGGCTTCTCCGCCGACCTCGAACGCGTGGTCGTGGTGAACGACTGCCGCGAGGGCGATTACGGCGGGGCACTTTGGAGTCAAATCGTCCGGCTCGTCGAGCCCGGGGGCCGAGAACCGCGGATGATCCGTTCGCAAGGAGGAACCGACACGATCGCCAGCGTGGCCCTCAGCGCCGATGGCTCGCGGGTCCTGACGGCCTTCGCGGAACATTGGATCCTGTACTGGGATTTCGCGACAGTTCGGCACGTTGGCACGAATTACACCATGATTCCCCTCGGCGTGGCGGCGAAGAATCGCAGACCGGCTTTCGCGGCATTTTCCCCCGACGATCGCCGCATCGTGCTCGGGTCGGAGCGGTACGCTTGGGTGCATGAGGAGGATAGGGGAAAAAAGGGGGGCGCCATGCATACCTTCGAAGGCCCCGGTGGCTGCATCCGGGCCGTCGCCTTCCTCCGCGATCGGGTTCGATTCGCGTCGGGTGGGTTCGCAGTGCTCGATGACCAACTCATCGAGGGCACCCAACACCCGAGATACGAGCCGGTCACGATGTGGGACGTTCAGATTCCCGAGAAGAAGTAGGCAACGTCGGAACTGGTCGTGCGACGCATCCTCCACGTCACCTACTCGAACTACCTCGACGACTCCAACGGGGCCTCGGTGGCGAGCCGGGCGATGCTGGAGTATCTGGCAAGCAGGGGGTTCGCGGTCAGGGTCGTCTGCGGGCCGGGACTCGAAGCGGGCTCGGGCGAGGACGTCGCGGGCTGGGCCGCCTCGCGGGGCCTGGCCTTCGTGCCCGGGGCCGAAGGCCCGGCCCACCTTTTCCTTGACCTGCGCGGGGTGGCCGTCGCCGTCCTGCGCGGTCCGACGACGCCCCGCGACCCAGGGGCCGACGAGTGCCAGGACTTCCTCGCCCTGTTCGAGGCGGCCTGGGAGAGGCACCGACCCGAGGTCGTCGTCGGCTACGGCGGCGGGGCCCTTTCTCGGGAGGTCTTGAGGAGGGCCAAGGCCCGAGGCGCGGCGACGGTGTTCCCGCTCCACAACCTCCGCTATCGCGACGCCGCCCCGTTCGCCGATGCCGACGCGGTGGTCGTCGCCTCGCGGTTCGCCGCCGAGCATTATCGGGCCACGCTCGGCCTCCGTTGCACCGTCCTGCCCAATCTCGTCGACCCGGGGCGGGTCCGGGCTGAAGTCCGGGAGCCGAGGTACATCGTGTTCGTCAACCCGACAGTCGAGAAGGGCGTCTTCCTCTTCGCCCGGGTCGCCGACGAGGTAGGCCGGCGCCGCCCGGACATCCCTTTCCTGGTCGTGGAGTCGCGGGGGACTGAATCCGACGTCGCCAGCTGCGGCCTGGACCTCCAGGCTCGCGGCAACGTCTTCTTCCTCCCCGAGACCCCCGACCCTCGCCGGTTCTGGCGGGTCGCCCGGCTCTGCCTCCTCCCGTCGCTGGTCGCCGAGAATCAGCCGATGGTCGCGATCGAGGCGATGACCAACGGCGTCCCCGTCCTTGGGACCGACCGGGGCGGCATCCCCGAGACCCTGGGTCGCGCCGGGGTCGTGTTCTCGCCGCCCGGCCGGCTCACCCCGGCAACGCGGGTGCTCCCGACGGTCGAGGAGGTGGCTCCCTGGGTCGAGTCCATCCTCCGGCTTTGGGACCACCCCGAACTCATTCGAAGGGCACCGCCTCCGGGCCCTGGCCGAGGGGCGGCGGTGGGCCCTGGAGATCCTGGGCCCTCGGCAGGAACGGTTCTTTCGGGGCCTCAAGCCCGCGCCAAAGCCTTGATCGGCGGCCAATCCTTGGAGGCCGGCGCGATCTCCCTTGAATCCCGGGGCGGGCCCGGCCATGATGGTCCGTCGACTTTGACAGGCGGCCCTAGCTCAACGGCAGAGCAGGGGACTCATCAACAATTGGTGGCGCCGGGGGGCAACCTCCGGACGCGATCCGGGTGAATTGCGGGGACCCTAAACCGACGGGCTTTCGAGGCCCGGGGCATGGCAACCCGCAGCCAAGCCTGGCCGGGCTCATGGTGGCCAGGACGGTTCAGAGACTAGCGGGGTGAGTCCCAACAATAATCCCCGCCGACGAGCGCCCGGCCTCCCCTTCGACGGCGTTCGGGCCGCGTGTCGCGCGACACGGGGTCCGACCGTCCGGGCCGGGGAGGGTGAGATAGTCCAAGCCTCGCGGAAACGCGGGGACGCCTTGAATCCCTTGGTTGCAGGTTCGAATCCTGCGGGCCGCATCCCGACCCCAGCCGTCTCCAGGATCGCCAGGCCCGGCCCGACGGGCAACAAACGGTCCCATGCACCGCCGGTCCAACAAGGCGGGACTGCCCGCCTCGCCGTTCCGGACCGACGGCCCGCATTCCCCGCGGTGAACCCATGCGAATCCGAAAAGCAGGCCTCGGCTTCACCCTGATCGAGCTGCTGGTCGTGATCGCGATCATCGCGGTCCTGATCGCCCTGCTCTTGCCCGCCGTCCAGGCCGCCCGCGAGGCGGCCCGACGGTCGCAGTGCGTCAACAACCTCAAGCAGATCGGCCTGGCCCTCCACAACTACATGGCGACGGTCGGGACCCTGCCTCCGGGCCGGTTCAACGCCCACGTCGCGGGCAAGGGCAATTGCTGGGGGGCGTACTCCCAGCTCCTCCCGCAGATGGACCAGCAAGCCCTGTTCAACTCGTTCAACTTCGGCCTGGCCCCCGAGCTGGAGCCGAGCCTGCCGTCGGCCGCCGCCAACTCCACCGGCGCGGCGACGTTCCTCAAGGTCCTGATCTGCCCGACCGGCGCGGCGACGGCGGCCCTGATCACCGTCGCCGGCCAGGCATACGCCTCGCACAACTACGACCTGAACGTGGGATCGGGTTATCCGCTGATGGTCGCGTTCCCGGCGGGCTTCGCGGCCCCCTACGCCTCGGCCGCCAACGGGCCGTTCTTCGAGAACTTCGGGGTCGGCCCGGCCGAATTCCTCGACGGCCTTTCCAACACGGTGGCCGTCAGCGAGACCATCCGGTCGAACGCCACCTCGACCTACGCGACCGACCCCAGGCGGGTCTTCCTCGTCACCGGGGACAACAAGACGACCGGGCCGCCGCTCACCTCCGACGACGATTACGCGACCCTCTGCCTCGGCTTGCCCGCGACGACCCCCCAGTTCCAGGCCACCAAGGGGGTCCGCTGGCATTACGGGGCGCCCGGGCACACGATGTACAACCACCGGAGGCCGCCCAACGACCCCCGGGCCGACTGCCGAGGGGGGCTCCCGCACAGCGACAAGTCCGACCCGAACTGGAGCAACCTGTCGCTGAACGTCGCGGCGCGGAGCCAGCACCCCGGCGGCGTCAACTCGCTCCTGGCCGATGGCCACGTCCAGTTCGTCAAGGATTCGACCAACCTCGCCGTCTGGCAGGCCCTCGGCAGCCGCAACGGCGGCGAAGTGGTCACGGCCGACGCTTATTAGTCCCCGGCGCGACCGGGCGAATTCCCCGGTCGAGGACCCCGAGAGCCCCGCCACTCATCGAGCGACCGCCCGGCGTCGCGGCGACGCCGGGCGGCCGGGGCTCGTCGGGGCGATCGATCAGGCGTCGAGCTTGTCCCTCAACCCGCCGTACACCAGCGCCTTCACCATCTCGATCTCGTAGAAGTCGTGCGGGAACCCCAGGTCGAACCGGCTGGCCGCGTCGAGCCTCGCGAGCTGGGCCGGGTCGAGCGTCAGGTCGAGGCAGGCCAGGTTGTCCCGGAACTGCTCCAACCGCCTCGCCCCGATGATCGGGATCACGGGCCAAGGCCGCTGCCGGAGCCAGGCCAAGGCGACCTGGGCGGGCGACCGGCCGACCTCGCGGGCGATGCCCAGGACTTCGGCGACGATCGCCTTGGTCCGCTCGCGGTCCTGGACGAAGCCCTTCATCATCTCGCTGTTCATCCGGGCGTCGGCATCGGCCTTGCCCTCGGCGTACTTGCCCGTCAGGATGCCGCTCGCCAGCGGCGACCAGGCCGTCATCCCGATCCCGAGGGACGACGCCATCGGCAGCAGTTCCCGCTCCACCGTCCGCTCGATGAGGCTGTACTCGACTTGGAGGCCGACGAACGGCGACCACCCCCGGAGCTCGGCCAGGGTGTTGGCGCGGGCGACCACCCAGGCGGGCATGTCCGAGACGCCCACGTAGAGCACCTTGCCCTGGCGGACGAGGTCGTCGAAGGCTCGCATCACCTCCTCGATCGGCGTCATCCGGTCCCAGATGTGGAGCCAGTAGAGGTCGATGTAGTCGGTCTGGAGCCGCTTCAAGCTGGCCTCGACCGCCTGGACCATGTTCTTCCGATGGTTCCCGCCGGCGTTGGGGTCGGCGCCCGGCATGGCGTTGGTATACTTCGTCGCCAGGACCGCCCGGGCCCGATCCCCCTTGAGGAACTCGCCGAGGAGGGTCTCGCTGGTCCCGTTGGTGTAGACGTTGGCCGTGTCGATGAAGTTGCCGCCGGCCTCGAAGAAGGCGTCGAAGATCTGGCGGCTCTCGTCCTTCGACGACCCCCAGCCCCAATCCTCGCCGAAGGTCATCGTCCCCAGGCAAAGCTCCGAAACCCGCAGGCCGGACTTGCCGAGCAGTCGGTATCGCATCGCGTGATCTCCGTTCTTGGTGATGGAACCCCGTCGGGTCAGTCCGACCCGAAGCCGGGCATGACCAGCCCCAGGCCGCCGCTGGCCTCGACGTACTGGCCCGTCACCCAGCCCGAGTCGGGAGAGGCGAGCACTGCCACGGCGTCGGCGATGTCCTCGACCTTGCCGACCCGGCCCAGGGCGGTCATCGCCGAGAAGGCCCGATCGACGTTCGAGTTTTCCAGCAGCCCGGCGTTCATGTCGGTGGCGGTCAGGCCGGGGGCGAGCGTGTTCACCGTGATCCCCCGATTCCCGAGTTCCGCCGCCAGGGAGATGGTGAAGGTGTCGATCGCCGCCTTGGTCATGCTGTACGCCGAGTACTGGGGCATCGGGCGGCGGGACAGGCCCGAGGAGATGTTGACGACCCGGCCGCCGTCCCGGAGCCGGGGGATGGCGTGCTGGGTGGTGAAGAACGGCCCCTTGACGTTGGTGGCGAACACCCGGTCGAAGT
>JAABUQ010003216.1_pt1 | contig 30498 bp, 23 predicted proteins | sample 5560001 | NCBI WGS metagenome assembly JAABUQ01 (sample SAMN10711888, study PRJNA513371) | rock metagenome | isolation source: Antarctica rocks | place: Antarctica: Victoria Land, Finger Mt nord | collected 2015-12-18 | reverse complement strand
GGGGTCGATGTAGCGCGAGCCCAGGCCCTTGGCCGAGACGACGTAGACCTGCCGGCCGTCGGGGCTGGTGGCCACGCCGCTGGGGTACCAGCCGGTCGGGATCATCCCGCCGACCACGAGGCTGCCCGGCGCCGGGCTGGCTTGGCGCGGACCCGCGCCCACGGCCGTGCTGCTAAAGCTGTCCGTGGTCCCCAGCACGGCCACCGCGTCGTCCCCGGCCAGGGCCACGTAGACGCGCTGCCCGTCCGGCGAGACGGCCACGGCGTTGGGCGTGCTGCCCAACTGCTCACCGGGCAGGGCGTGCAGGGTGATCGTGCCGCCCGTGGCGGGCGTCGAGGGCATCCCCGTCGTCGGATCGACGGTCAGGATGCTGAGCGTGTCGTCGTTGGCGTTGGCCACGTAGAGCCGCGCGCCGTCGGGGCTGATGGCGATAGCCGTGGGGTGGTCGCCCACGGGCACGGTCGTGACGAGGGTACCGTTGCCGCCGGACAGGGCGACCACGGCCACGCTGTTGAGCCCTTGCTCGGTCACATAGGCCGTGCGGCCGTCGCGGGCCACGGCCACGCCGTAGGGGTAGGGTCCGCCAAGCGCGCTGGGCTGGCCGAGCCTGACCGAGCTCGCGGCGTAGGTGCGGGTGTCGACGATGTCGAGCGTGTTCTCGAACTCGTGGGCGACCAGCAGGTAGCGTCCGTCGGGCGTCACGGCGAGCCCCTTGGTGTAGGCGTTTCCTTTGCCGTACACGGGGAGCACGGGCTGGCTCTGCACGGTGTCCGACAGGATCACCGTCCTGACCGGCCGGGACGCCACCATGTCGCGGCGCACCGGGAAGTCGTAGACGGCGTCGTTGCCGCCGCCCGCGGCGTAGAGGTGCTGCCCGTCGGGCGAAAAGGTGACGCCCACGTAAAAGAAATTGAAGGTGGGAGTATAGGGAGCCGTGCCGGTGATGAACGAGGTGGCCACCGCCTTGACCTCGCGCACCTGCCCGCTGCGCAGGTCGGCGACGCTGAGCGCGTTGTCGTAGGTCGGGGTGGCCGGGTCGCCCACCGTGGCGGTCAGCACGGGCTGCGCCGGATTCTTATAGGGGCAGGGCGGCGGTAGGCCCCGGTTCTGACCCTGGCCGCAGTAGCTGTTGAAGCCAGCGTTGATGCCCTCGCCGTCGCCGCTGTTGATGGCCACGGCCAGACGTCCATCGGGCGAGACGGCCACGCCCAGTGGGAAATCGCCGGCATTGAACGTGCGCCCTGCCGGCGTGACCAGCCGCCCGTTGGGCAGCACCGTGCCGTTGTCGAAGCTGCCGGTGGGAGCGGTCGGCCCGGCCAGGGACAGCGAGCGCGCGGCGCCCGCCAGTGGGATGGCCAGCAGCGCCACGGCCAGGGCGCAGGCTCCCCACGTGGGCCGGCGCGCGCGCTGGGTCAACATTGTCATCGTGTCATAGCCTCCAGATCCAATGTGTCACAACCGCTAGACCCAAGAAATGGTCGCGCAGGGGCCGGCGTGTTCTTGCCCCCTTCACCATAACAGCTAATATGGCAGGGTTTGTTAAAGGCGTGTTAAATTACCGACAACAGATAGTTAACGTCCACCCACTCGAGGAGGCAGAGTTCATGGCGGCGCATATCCCGACCAGCAAACTCGTTGTGATGGAAGGGTCGGGGCATCTGCCGGGGATGATCCGCGGCGCTGAGGTCGGTCAAGCCATTAATGCCATCTTCGGTTCATAAAGACACAGCCCCGGCTACAGTCGCCCCTCAACGCATTGCCGCTGCGGGAGCGGCGCGTCGCGCGGCGATGAGGTCGGCATAGCAGCCCATCAAGTGGTCGAAGACGCTGTCCCAGGAGTGCGTTAGGGCGACGTGGCGGCCTTCCTCGCCCATGGCCCGGCGCAACGCCGCGTCCTCGGCCAGTCGGCGCGCCGCGCGCACAAAGGCGTCCGGGTCGTCGGGGTCGCAGAGCAATCCCGTGTCGCCATCGCGCACGACATCGGGGACGCCGCCGGCGCGCATGCCCACCACGGGCAGCCCCGAGGCCATGGCTTCGTGGGCCGCCTGCCCGAACGTCTCGGTCGTGGAGGGGAACAGGAAGACGTCGGCCGAGGCGTAGGCGGCGGCGAGGTCGGTCCCGCGCAGGGCGCCGGTAAAGTGGACATCGCGTCCCGCGAGCTCAGTGGTGAGGGCGCCCCGCGCCGGCCCGTCGCCCACCACGACGAGGGGGTAGGGCAGCGCGCGCGCGACGGTGGAGAGCAGCCCGACGTTCTTCTCGGGCGAGACCCGGCCGACGTAGAGGAAGACCGGCACGTCGCGCCCCCTCGTGAAGCGGGCGCGCAGCGCCTCGTCGCGCCGGCCCGGATCGAAGAGAACCGTATCGACGCCGCGCCCACAGACGCCGACGCGCGCCATGCCCCGCCGGCGCAGCTCGTCCGCGACCGTGGGCGTCGGCGCAAAGTTTGCGTCCGCCGCGTTGTGGATGTCGAGCAGCCGCCGCCAGACCAGGGGCGTCAGGACGCCGAGGCCGAAGTGGCCGGCGTAGTGCGCGAGGTCGGTCTGGTAGTGGGCGGCGACGGGCACGCCGCGGGAGCGCGCCACCGTCCCGCCCTGGCGGCCCAGCAGGAACGGTCCGGCGAGGTGCATGATATCGGGACGCCAGGCGCGCAGCATCGGGGCCAGGCGCGCGCTGTAGGGCGCCGCGATGACCTCCGGATAGGGAGGGAAGGGCAGGCCGTGGGCCTGCACCACGATCGCTCCGTGGCACGATGGGACGCAGTCGCCCGGCGCGAACACGATGGCGTGGTGCCCGTGCCGCTCCAGGTACTCCAGATAGGCGACGAGCATGCGCACGATACCGTTCACGCGGGGCAGGAACGTTTCGGTCACGATGGCGACGCGCATCACCGACCCTTCCCGTCCGCCTGGACTATGGCGCCCCGACGCCAGATCACCCAGTTCGACAAGGCGTAGGTCCAGAGGAAGTTGGCCGGCAGGGCCAGCGCGTTGGCCAGGAGGTAGGCGTGAGGACCCCACAGGCTCACGCCCACCCCAACCACGGTGAGTGACAGCACGAGGCTGCCCAGATAGGCGCCGTGGAAAGAGGCGATGCGCCGCGGCAGGCCGTGCGGAGAGGCGCGACCGGCGAACGTCCACCGCTCGTTCCAGACGAAGCTGTTGAGGATGGCCCCTTCGCTGGCCAGCAGTTTCGCCGGCAACACGCCGAGGCCGATGACCGAGACCAGCAGCCACAACAGCGAGAAGTCGATCGCCGTGCCGACGAGGCTCGCGACCCCGAAGCGGAAGAACACGGAGCGGCTCGAGGCGTCTATTGTCCCATTCCTGCCACCGTCTCCATCGTGGGCAACTCTCACACCCATCACCCTCAGCATAGAAAGCGAACGTTAAGAGCCGGCGAAGGGAACGTTAAAGTCATGTTAAATCGGGGGCGCGCCTGTGCGGCGACGAGGTAGGTCGCCGTCAGACCGTGGGAGCGGTGGGCCAGCACGGGACGTTCACCTACATGTCACCCACATTTTGTGCTTGATGGCCAGCGCCTCCCGCGTGGCACGACGGTTACGGTACCCAGCCAAGGTCTTTCAGGGCGTCACGACCCGCGAGGCTGAGGAGAATGTGGAAGCGTGGATTGGCGATCTCGGGATGCCGCTCCAGTCGCGCATGCTCGAACCATTGCATGTCGTAGGCGCGTCCACTGCCGTCGCCGTTGGTTTGGCGCACTTCCGTGTTGTCACCGGCGCCAAGGCTGCAATCGGCGAGCGGAGCGCCGAAGACCGCGCTGCCGCCGTTGCGCTGCCAGAATTGCCGCATGTCCGGCTTGACCGCCGCGATGGAGACGCGACAGAGGCCGTTTGCCTGGGGCAGGTGATCGAAGACGACCTGGCTGCCGTGCAGGGCCAATATCGTATGCTCGAACACCTGCGTTAACGTGCTGCCCTCCATAAACGGATGCGTCAGAACTCAGAATCACGGGTGGTCGAGAGGCCGTCGGTCGGGTATCCTTCTTCTTTTATAGAGGTGCATTGAGGAGGGAACGATGGCCTGCCCATATTGCCAGGGGGACGCGACGCGGGAGGTGGAGCGGACGACGGCGCTGGGGTATCGTCTGTTCCGGTGCCGTCCCTGCCGGCGCACCTTCAATGAGCGCACGGGCACGCCCTTCAATCACCTACAGGTCCCCACTACAGGTCCCCACCGACATCGCTTTGCTCGTTGTCTTGTGGCGGTTGCGCTACAAGCTCAGCCTGCGCGACCTCGCCGAGATGTTTCTGACGCGGGGCTTCACGTTCACGCATGAGGCGGTGCGGGAGTGGGAGGAGCGCTTCGCCCCGCTGCTCACGGAGCGCCTGCGTGCCAAGCGACGCGGCAAAGTTGGCCTCAAGTGGCACGCGGACGAAACCTACGTGAAGGTGGACGGGCGGTGGTGCTACCTGTACCGGGCCATCGACGCCGACGGCAATCTGGTCGATTCGATGCTGAGTGAGACGCGGGACATGGAGGCGGCCAAGCGCTTCTTCCAGCGGGCGCGCACCGTCGTGGGGCATGCCCCCGAGAAGGTGACCACGGACGGGCACGACGCCTACCCGCGCGCCATCCGCGAGACGTTGGGGTCAGAGGTCCGGCATCGTACCAGCCGGTACATGAACAATCGGATGGAGCAGGACCATCGCGGCATCAAGCAGCGCTACTACCCGATGCGCGGCTTCGGCTCCTTTGACGCGGCAGCCCGCTTCTGCACGGCCCACGATGAACTGCGTGACCATCTCCGTTATCGTCACCACCTGAACGAGACGGTGTCCCTGGCCGATCAGCGCCGCCTGTTCCGGGAGCGATGGGGCGAGGTGTGCGCGGTGCTGCAGGCGGCATAGGCGATACCAGGCAGGGGCAACCGCAGGCTGACGCGCGCCACCGCTCAATTGCGTTCCGAATCCTGACGCTTCCGGCGCGGTGTCTCTGCAGTCTCCATAGCTGCTATGATACGCGGGCGCCCGCCCACCTGTCCAGTAAACTAAACGCCTTAACTCCCCTTTCTGTTCCACTGCTTGTCCTACCCCGATGCCTCCGCGTGGCTGCACGGAGGTACCGCCATGTACGGAACAAGGAGGTCCCGATACGCAGCCTAATCGGTGCGCCGCTCTAGCGGGCATCCGGCAGCACCTTTCCGTCACTCCCTTCCACGTCACGGGTGACGAGATACTAGCTCGCTCTCGTCGCCGGTGACTCCCTGCCATCCGTATCGACGGCGCTGACGGCGTAGCCCTTGCCTGAGGCGGCCTGAGGATCAACCCAGGTCGTGCCGTGGGCTAGCCCAACCAGCACCTGTCCCCCTCGGGCGGAGAGCCGGTACACCCGGTACGCGCCGATGCCGCGATCGGCGCTGGCCTCCCATTCGACCAGCGTCCCGCCACTGCCGGTTTGTGGCGCCACCGTTACATTGCGCGGCGCGCTGGGCAGGCCGAGCGTGGCGCTGACCCGGCTGCGTGCCGTGGCTACCATGACGATCATCGGCGCCGCAGCAGCGGCGAGCGGCATCCGCAGCGTTATGCTGCCATACGCGGGCGCCACATGCGGCGTACGCAAGGTCCTGGCTATGCCGTGGTCCTGGACGGACACGCGAACCTGTACCGGTGCTCCCGCCGCGACAGCCGTGGCGCCCAGGTTGCGCAGCACCACGTCGACGGTGATCGGCGCGCCAGGGGCAGGGTGGGGATCGCTCAGGGTGACACTCTCGGCGACCAGGGTCATGGCGCCGCCGGCCGCGATGTCGAGTGCCGGCAAGGCTGAACCGCGATCCATCATCCCGTCGGTGGGGCTGTATGGCGCGGGCGGGCGGGAGCCCAGCACCACTCGAGCCCTGCCCGTCGCCGGATCCACCGCGAGCGCCGCACCCACCTGTGCGTCCAGGTCGGAGGCCATCCGCGTGCGCGCACTCCAGCCCTTTCCGCTGAGCAGCGCCATGATCGGCTGATAGGCGATCCGTGAGCCCTGGGTGGCGTCGGGCCGCTCGGCCAGCAGCACCACGCTGCCGGCCGCCCCTCGCGCCAGATGGGGCACGCTGCCCGCGCCCAGACTCCAGGTGCTCCACCGCGCATCAGCCTCAAGGCGTGCCCCGAACAGCGCCTGGCTCGCTTCTTCCACCACCACCGGACGACCCTGTGCGTCGGAAGCCAGCGCGACGCGTTGCGCCGAGCCGGACAAGCCCGTCACGGCCGTTGGCGCCGTCCAGCCTGCGGCCCCTTGCCGGGCGAACATCGCCTCACCCATGCCCGGTGGCCCCTCGATCCAGGCAACGCCGGCCTCGCCAGGAGCGCCGACGAGGGCTACGCTGGGCGCGTTGACGGCTCCAGCGCTCGCCCGCGAGACGGTCGTGGCCTGGGACCATGTGCCGCGATCGAAGGTCATGGCGGCGACGCCCATGCCCGAGAGCGTTCCCGGGTCGAACGAGGCCGCGGGGGCTCGCACCCATGCCAGCGCGGCACGGTGCGTTACCGGATCCCCCGCCAGCGACGGTTCGGCGTTGAGCGCCGTGCCGTCCGTGATCATGGACGGCGCGGACCATGCCGTGCCGTCCCACCGGGCTGAAAAGAGCTGTTGCCGCGCCAGGAGCGTCCGCATCGCTTCGGTGCGTGCGCCGGGCGAGGCGGATCGCAGCCGCGCCACGTCGGCAGGAGAGGCGGTGCTTGCCATCCACACGGCCAGGGCGCGGCGCGCCCCGATCCAGGCGACTTGCGGGGTGGCCAGCGCCACGCTATTGGTCGCAATCGTCAGCGGTACGCCGTGATTCATCTGGGCGCGAAGCGCCAGCGTGCCGTCGTGCTGCCGGGAAACCCAGAGCGTGGCCGGCGTCCCGTCCGGCGCCAGGGCCATGGCCGGCTGCGCGTCCGGGGCCGTCGCGCCCGCCTGCAACACCAGGTGTACCGGCACGGCACGGCTCACGGCGCCGAGGGGACCGCTTCCCGGCGCAATGGACAGGGCGTGCGTGCCCTCTCCCGCCAACGTGCTCGCCGGCGCCGCGCCGCCCTCGATCCGGACGGGTTGGCTGGCCGGGCCGCACCGGCCGAGGCATTGTGGCGGCAGGAGCCGCAGCGGCGCGGGCGATCCGAACGGCGAGCCAAACCTCGCGGTGACCGAGACCAGCATGCCGACGCGTGCGTCCAGCCCGCCGGGTACCCGCAAGGTCACCGGGGCCGCGAGCCCCACGTTGCCGGATAGCTCCGCCGAAAACGTGCCGATGATGGTCGGCAATGTGGCGCTGCCGACGATGCTGCCGGTGACGGTGGGGTTGATCGTGAAGTACGCCTGATTCAGGGTTGGCGGCACCCCAACCTCGGCATCGACGCTCCCACGGGCGTCGAACCGCAGATTGACCACCAGGATAATGCCGAACTCCGGAACGGCGACCAGGTAGTTATAGAGGCTCGTGTCGACCGATTTGCCGAGCAGATGGACCGTGCGCGCCATGCTCCCCGTCCGCAGGTTGGGCCCGCTCCCCTGCAGGGCCGGTATTTCCTCATTGACCAGGGTGTAGTTGAAGAGGATCAGCCGCGCGTGGCCACCGACCGTTCCGCTCCAGGAGCCATCGGTGCGAATCGCCTCGTGTACGTCGAGGCCGATCTGGCCCTCGTTGTCCCAGTCCTGAGCATCCACGGGCGGCAATTGGGCGCCGCCCAGCGATTGCGACGGCAGGCTGAACGGGATAGACTGAGAGAACCGCAGCTTCGGATGCGTCGGCAGCACCCCGTCTATCTGGTAGCTGTTCGTGGCCGGGTCGAAATAGGCGTCGACCGTCCCCAGCGGCGTAGTGGTGGGGTCGGCTACCACGTTCACCTCGTACAGCGACTCACAGGAACTGCTGGACGCGCCCACATCGATCTTGATGTAGTTCTTCCCGGCCGAAAGGGCGCCGGCGTTTAGCCGGAAGGTCACGTTCGTATAGCCGGCCGGCCCGGAAGGGCCTCCCCCGGGCACGTCGCTGCCGACCGTGTGGTGTACCGCATAGACTTTGTTATCGACCTCGATCACGCTCACGGCGATCGGCGCGTCGTGCGCGATCGGGCCGAGGCTGCCGTCCGCTGCTTTGCTGGACAGGTGCGCGGTGAACGTGTCGGCCGTGGCGATCCCCGCGATGAACACGCCGAACGGCCCCTCGCCCGACGCGGCGGTCGCCAGGCCGCTGGCGCTATCGCGGAGCGCGTAGGTATAGCCTGTGTTCTTATCGCAGGTGCGCGGCGAATGCCCGGTCACCACCACGGGGCCCGAGATCGGGCCCGGCCCGGCCCCCAGCACGATCGTCTCGCCGGCCACCAGCTCGGGATGGTACACGCCCAAATCCTCGGCGCCGCGCCTGATCGACACGCTCGCGGCGCCGGCCGGCAGGTCGGTGAGCAGGAGGTTGCCGCGCGCGTCGGTCGTGGCCGCGCACTGTAGGCCGCCCGCGCCCGTGACGCGCACCTCGGCCCCGGGAGCCCCTCGTCCGTGCGCATCCAGCGCGTGTACTTCCACCGCGGGCGGGTGTGGCGCCACCAGGAGCGCCTGTGTCCGTTGCAGCGATGAACCCTGTTCGAGCAGACGTAGCGTGCCCGCGCCGGATGCCGCGTCGCTGGGCAGCGTGACGCGCAGGCCGAGGCGTCCTCGCGCGTCCACCAGGTCCCCATGGGCGTCGCTCGCGGCGGCCACCGCCGGGGCGGAATAGGTGATCGGGACGGAGAGGTTCGCGCTGCGGCGCGCGCGCGGCACGTCGAGAAGCAGGGCAAAGACGCGGTGGGGCGGCAGCGCGCCCGCGCGGATACGCAGGGTATCGCCCCCACGGACGAGCGGCCTTGCCGTCGCGGCGTCTCCGAACGCGACGGCGATCGTCGGGTCGGGATGCAGACAGGCCATCGCCCTGATCGAGGAGGCGCCGATCCCGGCGGGGTCGGGAATCACGGTCTCGCCCGAGCCCTGGAGGCCGGATACCGACAGCGTATAGGGCGCCCCGGCCGCCCTCTCGGCGGCTTGGTTGGCAAACACGGCGCCGGCCGTTCCTTGTGGCGAGCGGGGGGCGGCGAGGAGCGCGGCAAGGATGCCACACCGCAGGGAATACCTCGCCAGCAGGCGCGATCGCTGTACGCTCATGGTGTAACTCCCTTCATAGTTGGCTGGTTGCCGGTCATGATGCCGCCGTGATCAGCGCCGCCCCGAGAGCGACGACGCGCGGCCATCGTGATCAGCGCCGCCGAGAGCGACGACTCGCGGCCATAGGCATCGACCGCCGTTACCTGATAGCGGTACGCCATGCCCGGCGCCCGCGTCGTGTCGAGCCAGAGCATGCTGGTGGCGATTCCCGCCAACGAGAGCGGCCCGTCCGGGCCAACGCCGCGATAGACGCGATAGGTGGTGACGTCGCTATCGGCGGCCGGCGTCCAGTCGAGCTGCAGCCCCCCGCTCTGGGGTCGCGGCGCACTGCCGAGCGCGGTGGGCGACGGCGGCCGGGCCAGGACCACGCGTACGGTCTGGGCGCCGATGCGCGCCGTGACCGCCAGCTCGGTCTGTGCCGCGATTACCTTGCCTGCCAGTATGGCCGTCGTGCCGGGAGCCAATGCGCGTGCCAGGCGAAGGCGGAGCATGGCCCGCGACGGATCGACGCGGACGACCACCTGCTCGCCCGGCTGGAGCGTGGTGAACCCGGTATTCCGCACCGTTATCAGCACCCTGGCGCGGGCGCCTGGGCGCGGTTGGGGTGGGTCGAGGCTGATGCCATCTGGTACCAGGGACAACTGCCCCCCTGCCGCGATCGTCACCAGCGCCACATGCATATCGGCGTCCAGGGCCTGTTCGGACGCCGCCGTGGTGGTCTGTTCGATAGCTTCCACGGCGCCGGTGCGTGGATCGGCGGCAATGGCGAAGGCGATCGTCCGGTTTGAGGTCCCCGGCACGGTAAGCGGGCTTCCGAACGTACCGCCGCGCGGCAGGATCCGCAGGCTGGGCACGCCGAGCGGCAGCAATGGATCGCCGGCGCCGGGCAGCGAGGAGAAGGCCACCGCGCCATCGCGCTCGGAGGCCAGTTGCGGTTGCGAACCAGGGCCGAGCGTCCATACCGTCCAATGCCCGGACGAGTCCGACCGAGCGACGGTGAGCGCCACGCCGTCCGCCACCACCACCGGGTGACCATCGCCGTCGAAGGCCAGGCTGAGCTGTACTGCCCCGATCCCCAGTCCCGGAATGGTTTGTGGGTGGGTGGTGGCGCCGTTCACGTACGGCGCCACCAACGTTGTCGCGGCCATACCCGATCCCGCCACCCATGCCACGGTCACCTGTCCCGCGCCGTCGCTGCCGATGGTGGGCGAATGCAGGCCGCCCGCCCGCGCCCTCGCGAACGTGGTGGCGGGCGTCCACTGCCCGTCCACGTACCGTGAGACGCGCAGCTCGGTGGCCTGCAGCATGCTCTGGACGGAAGCGCTATCGGTCGCGTGGACCCATACCAGCGTGGCGACGTGGCTCCTGATATCCGCGGTCACTGCGGGCTCGCCGTCGGCGAGGCTGTCCTTGGTGAGGCGACCCGGGGCGGACCATGCCCTGCCGTCCCAGACCGAGCTATAGATTTCCTGGCGACTCAGCGCGGCGGCCAGCGCCGCGCCGTCGATCGGCGCGCTGGTGGAGGTCAACGCGGCGATCTGTTCCGCGCTCGCCGTGGCGCCGACCCACACGGCGACCGCTCGATCCTGACCGATCCAGGCCACGCGCGGGGCTGCAAGTTGTGCGTCGCTGGCGGCGATCGTCTGTGACGGGCCGCCGTCCATGGCGGCCAGCAGCCGTACCCGCCCGCCGGCATTGCTCACCCAGAGCGCCGCGCTGTGCCCCGCGGGCGATATGGCTAGCGCCGGCTGGGCGGGATAGCTCGACGTCGCCGCGTGGGTGGCGCCCCGGGTAGGCTGTCGCGCCGCGCGCGGCGCAAGGGATGATCGAGCCGACACGCGTCGCGACCCCGCCATGGCGAGACCGGCGCCGCGGGCCGCAGCCGACGGGCCTCCGCGCGGCGCGGGCGCTGCCCTGTAGACCAGATTTGCCACGGCACTGCAATCGCCCAGGACGCAGAACTGTGGGATGATCGTGAAGTTCGCCGAAGAACGAGAGCATCCGAGGCCGTAACAGATATGCAGCCAGGCATGGCCGCCTACGCCGAAGCGCACGGCCAGATTCGCGTGGATGCCGCCGGGTATGGCGACCGTGACCGGGGCCTGAAGTGTCACGGCGCCATTCAAGCTCAGCCCGGCGCTCGATCCGAGAAAGTCGACGTGGGCCTCCGCTTCCAACCCGGCGCTGACCGCGGGATCGAATGTAAAGCTGACGCGGTTGAGCACCGCTCCGACCCCCAGCCTGACATCCACACTACCATGCATGTTAAAGGTGACCCTGAATACCGCATCCGCGACACCGGGGAACCCGACCAGTCCGCCGACCAGCGGCATGCTGAACAGTGGCTGGTTGCTCACGGCAGGATACTCGAAGAGCGGCACGTCATCTCGTGTGATCTGGCGGCCGCTGCCGTAGAAGGTCGGCAACTGGCTGTCCAGGAGCGAGATACCGAGCATTTTGACGTGCGCGTGCGCCGACAACGATCCGTCCCACCTGCCATCGGTGAAGAGGCGCTCGTTGACGTCCAGGCCCAGGTCGCTCGATGCCAGCTCCGGGAACGGGATATCCAAGCCAGGGATGGTGACGAGCTTCGCGACCCTGAAGCGGTCCCAGCCGATCCGCACATGCGGCTGCTGGAAGTGCAGCAAGGCCGCAGCTGGGCCGCTGTTCGGCAACGAGCCCGACGCGTAATAGGCGTGATCGACGCGGTCGTAGATGGGGTGGATGGCGCCGAAGGGCGTCTCCCAGGGGTTCTTGATCATTCTCAGGGAATAGAACGCGGGACAGTCTGGATTGCTGCCGATCGACAGGCGCACCGACCAATCTCCTGGCGGCAGCCTGCCAAGGTCGACGGGTGGGAAGGTGACGGCGGTTACCACGCGTAGCCGAAGCACGGGTGAAGCAGCGCTGCCAACGAGCAGAGCAGAGGGAGTGGGTAATGCCAGGCCCTGGGCGTGAAGCGCGCGCGGGCCTCGACTGCTGGAGGAAGCCGGATGCATGCCCGTGACCACTGAGTTCCGGCCACCGATGCCCCCGAGCGGCGAGCGCCGGGACGCCAGGTCCACGAATCCCGGAGCACCGAAGCCCCTGACCGACATCGTCGAGGCGCCCTGCCCATCGACGAAGGAGAGCGTGATAGGCATGTTTCGCCGCAGCGTCTCAGGCAGCACGAAGGCGGAGAAGCTATCCATCGCGCGCACGCCGCTGATGAACGTGCCGAACGGTCCCTCGCCGCTGCTGGCGCCGCTGCCGCCACTTTCTTCGTCCCAGAGGTACTGGTCCGATGACGCGGCGAGCACGCACGAGGGAGATCTATCCAGACGGTCGCTCACGGTGACACGCACGGTGCTGCCAGCCCGTGCGATCGGCGCGGCGGACCCGATAAACGCGCCGGCCCGGCTGACGATCAGCTGACCTGAACCCGCGGGGACGCGTGAGAACACGGCGCCCCCGCTGCTGTCGCTCGTCCTGCCGCACGCGGCGGCCAGGTTGATCCGTGTCTGGCTCGTCGAGCCGCTGGGGAAGAAGGTCACGCTGGCTCCGCGCATGGGCATGCCGGAGGCATCGCGCACCGACACCTGGAGGACAGGGTCGCGCGGCGCCCCGCGAAAGCCCCACGTCGTCAGCAGGGTCGGATGGGCGCTGCCGCGCCGCGCCGTGTGGAGGAACGCCTGAACCGTGCCGGGCCCCGTACCCAGGTCGTCGGGCAGCGCCACGGCGCTGTGCAGATTACCCTGGTTATCGGTGCGCGCCTGCGTGACCGGCGGCGAATAGTCGACCGTGGTGCTCACCCTGCCGCTGACCACGGCGCGCGGCGCGATGATCACCAGGTCCAGGGCGGTGTCGGCCGGTAGGTGCGCGGCGTCGAGTCTCAGGCTCTGGCCGCCCTTCACGGCGGCGCCCCCTCGAATGGCGGTGTTCGACAGGGTATCCCCGGGCACGACCGCCGCGCCTGGAAGCGCCGCGCAGCCGCCCTGCACGCGTTGCAGCGCGCGTACGGCAATGGACGGCGGGGCTGAGGGCTGGCTTGGCGTCGCCGTTGGCGTCCACGACGGGGTGTCGTCGGCCGTAGCGGAGCCGGTCGCCGTATTCGTGATCATGGCGGGGGATGCGCCGGTGGCGGTGCCGGTGGCCGTTGGGGCGCCGGTGGCCGTTGGGGTGGCGGTGCTGCCGGAGCGCGGTGGCGTTGGCGTCCACGACGGGGTATCGTCGGCCGTAGCGGAGCCGGTCGCCGTCCTGGTGGCCGTCCTGGCGATCGTGGCGGAGGACGTGCCGGTCGCGGTGCCGGTCGCGGTGCTGGTTGCGGCCTCGGTCGGCGTGTCGGTGTCCGTGGCGGTCGGCGTAGCGGTCGGGGTTGGCGCCGTGTCGACCGTGAGAGCAGCCTGATAGACGAACGAATTGGGGAGATCGAGCCGCAGCACCAGATGATGCGTGCCCGCGGTGGCGTCCGGGGGTATGGTTACGTCAAGCGTCTGGCCGTTGCAGTCGATACCGAAGCCGGCGCCCCGATTGTTGTCGCAGGCTGCCAGGGTCGTCGTCGCCAGGGTCGGGCCCTGTGCGTCGAAGGCAATCGATGCCGCGACGCCTGCTAATTGTGGATCGAAATTGACGGCATAGACACCCACCGTCCCTCCAGGTGGAGTGTCCGTCGGGTGCGATCCGAAGGTATCTCGAAGACTGGCGGCCCGCGCGAGCGGCGCATGGCTGGGCGTGCCTGCACTGGGCCAGGCCGTGGCGCCCACGATGCCGACCGCAAGCGCGATCCTGAGCACAAACCGGGTCGCTCGGCGTCCTCCGTGGTCCATCTTTCTAAGGCTTGGCATCTATATCCTCCAAGGGTTGTCGTCACAGTGCCGTTGGCTGGTGCGGCGGAACGCCTCAGGACTCGACGCAGGCATGGATCGGAAGGGGCGCTCCCTCTCCCGCTTGGTTCTGACGAGGCCATCTTCCCGCACGAGTCGACTAGATGCATGTCGTTGTACGGCTGAACTAACCAGAGAGCACAGAGGTTCTCCTCGGCGCGGTCGTACATGCGACGACAGCGTACATGCCAGCTACTAGTAATAAACGTGCGCTGTCGCGTTTTTAGCGCATCATGGCGTCTACGACCTACAAGGGGGCGGCCGCCTCTACATCATCACCGAGGCCGGGCGGCACGCGACCACGCTGCTCACCCCCGACGAGTATTAGACCCCATACCCCAGGGCCGGCCTGCTCTTAAGGGTAGGTTTTTTGATCCGGGTGGTGCTCTGACCCGTGGCGACGGAGGACAAGACCGGTCCTGTAGCCCTGCCCACACGGGTCGTTTCGCCGGCTACCTGAAAAAACCTACCCTTAAAAGCCCCCACCCCCGGTAGCCGCGCTCGCGTACGCGACAGCGCCTGCCAGCGGCAACGCGATGGCGTTGACCAGCGCGCACCGCACCAGCGTGGATCCGATCGGCCGCGACCGCGCCACGCCGTGCGCGCCGCCCTCCAGGCGTCTCACTACCCTCAACAGACCGTTCATATTCATGTTCATGTCCCTTTCTCTCCTTTCTCGATGACGGCGCCCATCGTCACAAAACCAGGCGTGCGACGATGGATAGGTTTCCGTTACTCCTGCTGTCGCCGGCGGCGTACGGTCCCGGCCCACTCCTCCCACGCGCCGCACACGTCGGGAAGAGGGTGCGCAGGGCGGTCAGGGGTGTCGACGTGGTAGCCTCCATCGGGTCCTCCTTGATGGTTTGGACAAGGTTCGTGGGCGCTTTACAGTTCGAGCCTGTCACAGGCGTCAAACTGTAAAGTCAGAATGGGCTGAGAAGAACCTTGTCTTGCACCCAGAGGACACCCGGTCGGATCACGGGAGCGTCGCCCCCGTGATCCCGTGTCGTCTACGCGCCAGACGCTTTACGTCCCCTGATGTAATTGAAGCCGCCCGGCCCAAAGGCGCGCACGATGCCCTGGTCGGTGCTCAGGGTCCCCGCCTCGACCCGTGCGACGCCGCTACGGTTGGTCAATGAGAAGTAGCCGCCGCCGCTGGCCTCCGCCAACTGCACCGCGGGATTCCCATCGCTGTAGAGGAGATTGAGCTCTGCCAGCCCCGCAGGTGTGGTGGCGAGGAGGATCTTGGTCTGGCCGGCCGTATCGTAGACCCCAACCGTCCCGCTGTTGCTGTTTTCCCCGAGCAGCAGCATCTTCTTGCCTGTCGCGTTGTTGAGCTGGAGGAGGCCGCCCGTGCCGCCGGCGCCGACGCCGCCAAGGAGCTTGTTGCCCTGCAAGAACTGTAGTGTCGTCTGCCCGCTCTGTGTCGAGCCGAGATCGGCGCTGGGCCCGTGCTCCGCATTGAGGTGGAGTATCCCGCCGTTCTTGTCAGCGCCGACTCTGGCCTGTACCGTGTCTCCCTTGTAAAAGCGCAGCGCCATCTCGCCGTTGTCCGTGCCTAGCCGCGTCATGCGCCCGTCCAACCCTTCGACCGCGAGCTCTCCGGTCCCATTGGCGAAGCTTCGCAACGTCACCGCGCTGGCCCCCGCCCGGTTGGTCAGTACGAACGCTGGCTGCCCATCTTGCAAACGCAAGAACATCAACGCCCGTGGATCGCCCTGCCGATCGGCCGCGTAGACTTGGCCTCCGGCTGGCCCTTCTCTGAAGCCAGCGAGGGGCACCCTCCCGCGATAGTAGCGGATGCCGGCGGCGTCAGCCTGCATCACCAGCGCGCCAGAGGCGTCGACGACGCGGAAGGGGGCCTTGACGGTGAGAGCCTGGGCTCCGAGTGTTGTCGTCGCCCCGGCCGTCCTCACCGTGGCGGTCGCGGTGATGATGGCCGCGGTCACGGCGCAGGCCCCGACCGCCCATGCCGCTCGCTTTTGGCGACGTGCTCGCTCCAACGCACCTTCGACCTGCGCCAACCGCTGCTCCAGCTGCGCGATCCTCTGCTCGACCGTGTCCATCTTGCCTTCTCCTTGTCTACGTCTACGTCGATGAATCTCGGCGCGTGGCTCAAACCGCGGCCGGCCATCGACGTTCAGCCGTGCGGCGCGTCCCCGTCCCCAGCCGTGGGTCCGGCTCCCGATCCTGTCTCCCAGTATGAGGCCGGCCGTGGCCCCTGACCAGGACGTTCGCCCACATTTCACCTACCTATCGCCCACATTTTGTCTCCCTTGACGTCTTCCAGAGGGGAGAACAAGTGGGCGGCCCTCAGATCGATTGTGTGAGGTGGAGGACGGTGGCGCAGTGCCAACTGGCCTGGTACGTCACGCCCGTTACCTCGTGGGAGCCGGACCCGGAACCGCTGGCCGGGTAGAGACGGCTGGCATGCCGGCTGACGATGGTCCCGTCGCGTTCCCCGTTCTGTAGGTGCGCCGTATTGTCCAGGCCCAGGCCATAGACCCGTCCGTTGAGGGCAAAGGCGAGTGAAACGAAGTTTGGATCGCCGGCGACATAGGAGGCGGCGTTCGGACGATAGTTCTTGATGGTGAGGTAGATCTCCTGCGTGACGGACGGCTTGTCGCCCACGACCAGCAGGTTGAGACCACCCTTGTAGTTCATATGGATCTCATAGCTAGAGGCGCCATCAGACCTGTGCTTGATGATGGCACAGCCGTTGAAGTCGGGGGCCATACCGGCCATCGTTGGCACGGCGCCGATGGGGGCGGTGATGACGCCGCCATCGCGGGCCGCGCCGGCCACCGTCACGCGGAAGGTCAGCGCGCCGGCGCTCTGTGCGCCTGACGCGCTCGTGGGACACAGGGTGGCCAGGCTAAGGGCGGCGGCAAGGGCGGCGGCAAGGGCGGCGGATGCCAGGATGGGTCATGATGGTCTCTCCTTGTGCTACTCCACGACTCACACGCACGCCTGTGGTGCGTCGCGTGTCGTACCGTGACGGCGCGCTATGCGCCGTCACGGTACGACGATCATAGTCCTTCCCGTGGGGCGGCGCGGTTGCCGCCTTGCGCGATTGGGGTCCGGTCTACCGGCGCCCGGACAGCCTACATCGTCGTGCGCCCCGTCCAGCGTTCGGTGAAATAGTCGCTGAAGCCGGTGAAGCCGTGGCCGACGTTTTGGCCGCTACCCACGAAGGTCGTGCCGTCGAAGGGGTAGAGCATCAGGTCGCCAGCGGTGTTGCGGGCGACCAAGTCGGGGTACCGCTCCCCGGTCCAGTAGCCGACGAAGTAGTCGGTGAAGCCGCTGAAGCCGTGGCCGACCGGTTGGCCGCTACCCACGAAGGTCGTGCCATCGAAGGGGTAGAGCATCAGGTCGCCGGCGGTGTTGCGGGCGACCAGGTCGTTGCAGTCGCGGCAGGCGACGGCGGCGGCCGCCTGCACGGAGCGCGCGGGCGAGGTTCGCGCGGCGAGTTGGGTGGCGGTCAGGAGCGCCAGCGCCAGTCCCAGGCGCAGCAGCAGGGGAGTACCCTTCGTCTGTCTCTCGTTTCGCGTCGTCATGTCCTTGTCCTTCCTATTCATGCCCTTGTCCTTGTTCGTCTCTATCGCACTGATCCCGTCTCGCGTCCGTCGAGGAGGTTGGCGCCGTGATGTCCCTGGACGCGCACGATGCCCGCTAGCTGGTCCACTCGTCGACCCCGTCGCGCGCCGCTGGTCCGGTGTGTCTGTCCTCCTCTCGCTCCGTATCCATCTTTGATCGAGGTCTCCTTTCCCGGTCCTATCCACGTGCAGTCGCGGGGCGCTTCCCCGAGTCTCTGCCATGGGGCCGGCTCCCGAACCTGTCTCCCAGTATGGGTCCTCCCGTGGCCCTTGAACAGGACGTTCGCCTCCCTTTCGCCTCCCTTTCGCCCACATTTCAGGGTCATTACATCTACCTGCTTCGCAAAGAGCTGTCGTTGGTCCGCCAGGGAGACCGTGCCGACCTGCTGTTGGGACGGATGGCGCAGGTAGCCGGAACAACCCACTTATCGGCCAGTGCGCCGTGTCGGAGTAGCGGGAGTAGCGGTGGACGTGGCCATTGTCGTGACAGATGGAGCCGGTATGGTGGCGATCACGGTGGTCGGCGTGGCGATCACGGTGGTCGGCGTGGCGGTGGCCCTTGCCGTGGTAGATGGGGGCGGCGTGGTAGATGGGGACGGCATGGTGGCGGTCGCTGTGATCGGCGTGAGGGTGACTGTCGCGGTAGGAGTCGCTGTCTGCTCGTTCCCTCCGTTCGTGGCAGCCAAGATTATCCCGTACTGTCCCACGGCATAGACCGTGAGAGTGTCTGGGCAGGCGATGCCGTACAGGTCACCATAACCCGCGGGGCTACGTTGGCGGCGCCAGTGGGCGCCCCCATCGTGCGTCACCACGACCGTGCCTTTGGGGCTCATTTGTAGCAGGTCGCCAAACACCGGGCCCACGGCGTGGCCCACGGCGTAGCAGGTGGTCGCACTCGGGCAGGCGATGCTGTTCAGCACCGTATCGGTGGGGGTAGACTGGCTCCGCCAGTGGACGCCCCCGTCCCGTGTCACGATCGTGTCTTTGTTACCCCTGCCCAAGGCATAGCACGTGGTTGCATTTGGGCAGGCGATGCTCGTCAGGATTGTTGAGTCGCGTCTGGCAGCGAGCGACGATCGACGCCAGTGGGCGCCCCCGTCCCGTGTCGTCATGATCGTGGCTTTGTAATCCCTCCGATCCATGTCACCCACCACGTAGCAGGTCGTCAGGGTGGGACAGGCGATGCTGTACAGAACAGCAACCGTGGGGGTGGGTTGGCGGCGCCAGTGGGCGCCCCCATCGTGCGTCACCACAACCGTGCCGTTGCTCATTTCGCCCACGGCGTAGCAGGTGGTCGCACTCGGGCAAGCGATGCTGTTCAGCACCGTATCGGTGGGGACAGACTGGCTCCGCCAGTGGGCGCTCCCGTCCCGTGTCGCCATCAGGGCCGTGGCGGCTCTGTTTTCCACTCTGCCCACGGCGTAACAGGTGGTCGTGTTCGGGCAGGCCAGGCCCGTGAACGGGGCGCCGATGCCGTTGGCTTGGGTAGACCAGGTGGCGCCTCCATCGCCGGTCGCCACGATCGTCCCCCGGCCATAGGTCATGCCTTGGTCGCCCACGCTGTAGCACACCTGCCGGCTGGGACAGGCCACGGCCTGGAAGTCTCCAGACAGCGGGCTGAACTGCTCCGACCAGCCATGCACTGGCGGCATGACGATGTTGAACGCGTGAATGACGCGGTTGGCAAGGGTCAGGACGTTGACAAACCCGGTCAGGATCGCGTCTTGCGTCATCTGGCCATATATCGCACCGTTGATTGGCCCTTCGCAGCTAGTGGGCGAACCGGTACACTGCGTCTTGGTGTTGAGGATCTGGATCAGGCGCGTGACCGAGGCAACCGCGGCCTGAAGCGTCTGTGCCGAGACGGCGTAGAACCGCGCGATGAGTGGGAGGGAGCGCAGAGGCGGGACCAGTTGAGCCCCGAGCGCCTGCCGCGCTTGCCCACAGGCATGCTGTGGAGCGCCCAGATACTGGAGCCAGTCGTCGTACGATGGGCCGCCGAGGGCGCTGTCGCTTTGCTCGGCACTGTCCACCAAGGTGGAGAGTTGCGCGTAGGCACGCCAGCAGGCCAGGAGCGGAGGCAGGGCCGTCTGCACGAAGGATTGTACCCCCGTTCCCGCTGTAGGGACGGAGGTGGGACTATTGACGGGATAGGGCGTCGAACTGCCCGTGGCGGTGGGGCCGACCAGGTCAACGCAGTCGCGGCAGGCGCCGGCTGCATGCACGGGGGAGGCGGGCGTGGACTGCGTGGCCTGCGTGGCGAGTGGAGTGGCTATCAGGAGCGCCAGCGCCAGTCCCAGGCGCCATAGCAGCAGGGCGGTAGGCTTTGTCCGTCTCCCGTTTCGTGGCGTCATGTCCATGTCCTTTCCTTTTCCTATCCACGGTCAGTCGTGCGGCGCGTCCACGGATATCTGCCGTGGGTCCACGTCCCGAACCTGTCTCCCAGTATGAGGCTGGCCATAGCCCCTGAACAGGACGTTCGCCTACATTTCGCCCACATTCTGCCTCCCTCTATAAGTGCGTTTGGAAGAAGCCAGACCAAAAGGCGACGACGGCCGCGTTTATGTATAAAGGTAGAGAATAGGAACGGGTCATCCTCCCTCATCGTGGCGCGAGCGCGTTGTGCTACCATAGGGCTGGCCATTGTCGCGGGCCGTCTAAGTGGAAGGGCATGCGGGCATGGACATAGGCAGAGACAGGGGCGAGGGGGCAGAGGTCGCGGGCGCGTCCTTCGGCGAGTTGGTGCGCCGCCATCGCCTGCGCGCCGGCCTGACCCAGGAGCGTCTGGCCGAGCGCGCGCGGCTGAGCGCCCGCGCCGTGGCCGACCTCGAGCGCCTGCCGGGGCGCCGTCCTCGCCTGGACACCGCCGCCCTGCTGGCCGACGCGCTGGGGCTGCGGGACCCCGAGCGCGCCGCCTTCCTCGCCCTCGCCCGCGGTGAAGCGCCGAGTCACATAGACCCCGCCCCCACCGGCGCCTCTGCTCCTGCTCCCGCCCCCACCGGCGCCTCTGCCCCTGCTCCCGCCGGCCCGTCGGACGGCGCCGCCGCTACATCCAACCCGCCTCCAGTCCTCCCCTTTCCCGATGCGCCTCCTGCCCTGCTGTTTGCCCCGCTGACGCCGTTGGTGGGCCGCGAGCGCGAGGAGGCGGCCGTCGCCCACCTGCTGGGCCGCCCCGATGCGCGCCTGCTGACCCTGACCGGTCCCGGCGGCGTGGGCAAGACCCGCCTGGCCCTGCGCGTCGTGGACACCCTGCGCGACGGCTTCCCCGACGGCGCCGTGGTCGTGCCGCTGGCGGCCCTACGCGACCCCGCCCTGGTGCTCCCGGCCGTCGCCCGCGCCCTGGATGTCGCGGAGACCGCCGGCGAAACACCCCTGACGGCCCTGACCACGGCCCTACAGGACCGCCGCCTGCTGCTAGCGCTGGACAACATGGAGCAGGTGGCCACGGCGGCGATAGACCTGCTGACCCTGCTGGCCGCCTGCCCTGGAGTGCAAGCGATGGTGACGAGCCGGGCGGCGCTGCGGGTGCAGGGGGAGCAGGAGTTCGCCGTGCCGCCGCTGGCCGTGCCCGACCCGGAGCAACCGCTGGAGGAACTGCGGCAGTCCGCGGCGGTGCGGCTGTTCGCGCAGCGGGCAGGGGCGGTGACGCCGGACTTCGCGCTGAGCGCGGCGACGGGGCCGGTCGTGGCGGAGATCTGCCGGCGGCTGGACGGGCTGCCGCTGGCCATCGAGTTGGCGGCGGCGCGGGTCAAGCTGCTGCCGCCCGCGGCGCTGCTGGAGCGGCTGGAGCGCGGGCGGGGCCTGGGCATCGTCGGGGGCGGGGGGCCGGACCGGCCGGAGCGGCAGCGGACGCTGTGGGCCACTATCGCCTGGAGCCATGACTTGCTCGGTGAGACAGAGCGGCGGCTGTTTCGGCGGCTGGCGGTGTGCGCGGGCGGCTTCACGCTCGAGGCGGCGGTGGTGATAGGCGCCGAGGGCGTCGCGGACGAGGACGCCACGCTGGAGGAGCTGGCGGCGCTGGTGGACCAGAGCCTGGTGCGGATCGAGCCGGCCAAGCTGGCCAAGCTGGCCGAGCCGGCCGAGGGGACGAGCGGGGAGGTGCGCTATCGCATGCTGGAGACGATCCGGGCGTACGCGGCGGCGCAACTGGACGCCCGCGGGGAACGGGACGAGATCGAGCGCCAGCACACGGCGTACTATCTGGCGTTGGCCGAGCGCGCGGAGCCCGAGTTGGCCGGGGTTGCGCAGGGGTGGTGGATGGATCAGTTGGAGGCCGAACACGACAACCTGCGCGCGGTGCTCGACCGTCTGTGCGCGAGTGGGGAGGTCGCGACGGCGCTGCGGATGGCAGCGGCCAGCGCTCGCTTCTGGTACGCGCGCGGCCATCTGACCGAGGGGCGGACGTGGCTAGACAGGCTATGCGCCGCGACATCCGCCATCGTGGGAGACGACGCGATGGATCTGCTTCGCGCCAAGGCCCTGCACGCCACCTCCGCGCTGGCACAGGACATGGGCGACCACGCGAGGGCCGAGGCCACGGCCGAGGAGAGCGTGGCCCTCTACCGACGTGCGCAAGATACCGTGGGTATCGCGCGCGCCCTCAACACGCTGGCCAACGTCGCGCTGTGGCATGGGGACTACGCGCGGAGCATTGCGCTGTACGAAGAGAGCCTGGCGCTGCGGCGTACCCTTGGCGACACCATGGGCGTGGCGCGCTCGTTGGGGAACCTGGGCCTCGTGGCGCGCGAACACGGGGATGCTGCTCGTGCAACCGCATTGCAGGAGGAGAGCCTGGCGCTGCGGCGTACATTGGGCGACAAGGATGGCGTCGCGCTGGCGCTCCACGGTCTGGGCGTTCTGGCCCGCGATCGCGGCGACGTGGCGGGGGCGGTGGCCTACTACGAGGAATCGCTGACCGTGTATCGCGCCTTGAACCACCGGGCCGCGATGGCCGCCGTGCTCGCCAGCCTGGCCGATGCGCGGCGTCGCCAGGGCGACGCTGCGCGGGCGGTCCAGTTGTGCCGCGAGGCGCTGGAGGTCGTGCCTGTCGGGAGCAATGTGACGGTCGTCGAGCTTCTGGAAATCTTGATCGGTGTGTGCCACGACATGGGGTGGCTGGAGCACGCCGCTCGACTGGGCGGCGCGGCGGCGGATCTGCGCGCGGTAAGCGGCGCGCCTCTGCGACCCGCCGATCAGGCCGGCTACGACGCCGTGCTGGCATCCCTGCGTGCTCAACTGGGCGATGGCGCCTTCGCCGCGGCATGGGCCGCGGGTCAGGCGCTGTCACCGCGGCAGGCAATCACGATGGCCCTCGGGGCCATCACGTCCACCACGTCCATGGCGTGACGTGGCCCCCGCCTCCCCGTCAGCGCGGCGTATGGGCGCTGTGTTGCCGCCGCGACAGCGGCGCTGGGCGCCGGAGGGTTTCAGGCCACCTGGGCGCGGACTGACCTTGCCCCTCGATGAGGCGATCTCTTCCAGGCCATCGGCAACAGGGCGGAGGTCGCGCGGACCCTCATCAACCGCGCGCAACTCGCGCACGATGGCGGCGCGACTGCTCGGCTTTAGCGCCGCCAGGCGCGCGGCTATGGGCACGCCGGTCCCTCCCGTCGAGCGGGACGAACAGGCCCGCATCCAGGGCGCGCTGCGAGAGGCGCTCGGCGCGGAGGGGTTTGGCGCGGCATGGCAAGCGGGGTCTCTGCTGTCGCTCGACGAGGCGATCGTGGCATCGGGACTATGAGCCGAGGGCCGATAGGAATTGGCTAGCAGGCGCGTGGCGCAGGTGGTTGAGCGCGCCGCGCTTGAGGCGATAGACGTCTTGCACGCAGGGAAACCGCGCGTTGTGGCGCGCGCTAATCTGGCGCGGGCAGAGGCCCTGGACGTAGGAGAGGTAGATGACCTCGCGCTCGCACCGGTCGGTGAGGCAGGCTTGCACCGCGTGCCAGAAGGCCAGGCGGTCGGACTGGCTCAGGACCATCTCTTCGAGGATACCCGGCGCGGCCATGGCATGCGCGACATCGTCCAGCGGCTCCTCGCGATAGGTGTGGATGGCGCGGACATGGTCGAGCCGGGTTGTCTGGGCGCAGAGCTTGAGGTACCGCAGCACGGAGGCCACGGACGTAAAGCGCGCCAGCTTCTCCGCGTCCATGGCATGCCAGAAACGGACAAATACCGCCGCCACCCCCTCGTCGACGTCGTCCCAACCCGGCCCGAGCCAATGGCGTACCAGGTCGCCGTAGCGCGCGTAGACCGTCGCCCACGCGGCGTCGTCCCGCCGCGCGATGGCGTGCTCGAACAGAGCATACTCGGCGTCGTCGGCATCATCGTCCCCCCGGCCACACGAGGCGGGCCGGGCCGGCTCCGTGGCCCAGCCCGCCGTGGAGCCCGTGGCCTCCTCGCGCTCATCCGTGCTGCTGGCGGCCACGCCCATGGCCACGCTCCTGCCCGTGTCGATGTCTATGACCGTCATCCTTTTTATCTCCCGTCGGTCGGTACAGCGGGGAGCGACTACGTGTCGCGCTCAGGTTCCGTTTCCCAGTATGGGGCCTCCCGTGGCCCTTGAACAGGACGTTCACCCACATTTCACCCACATTTTGACCTTGTGCCGGCGTGAGAGGACGGACCAAACGGCGCCACGGCCTCGTTTATTGCCTACATGGCGACGTTTCGTTGCAATACTAGCTATTGGCAGAGGGCGATCCCGGGATCGCCGGGACGGTGGATCAGATGAGAAGAACACTTTCGCCGTAGGCCGCGACGGCCTCATCGTGCGTGAGGAGGCGCAGGGGTTCGCGGCGCGCCTGCGCGACCAGGGCACGGTCGAACGGGTCACGGTGATGGTCCGGCAGGCGCGCCACCTCACTGGCGTGGTCCGCCGTGAACGGGAGCGGGACGAAGCCGTTGTCCGTCGTCGCCGCGCGCACCTCGTCGACATCGGCCTCCAGCGTCCCGAGGCGCGCCTTGATGGCGATCTCCCACAGGCTCATCGGACTGATGAACACCGCGTTGGCCGGATCGGCGATCAGCGCTTTAGCCTGGGCCGGCAACGCCGGGTCGTCGCTTAGCCACCAAAGGAGAATATGTGTGTCCAGCAGCAGGCGCATCACGCGCCACCCTCGAACGCCGCGAGCACGTCCTCGGGAAGTGGCGCATCGACATCGGCGCCGATCCTGATCTCGCCTTTGAGCAGTCCGGGGCGACGGGGAGCGGGAGCGGCCGCGAGCCCGAGCACGCGCGCCACCGGTTTGCCCGCCTTGGCGATCACGATCTCCTCGCCGCGCGCCGCGTCCTCGACAAGTTGCGAGAGGTGGGTCTTGGCTTCGTGGATGTTGATCTGGCGCATCTCTCCTCCTTATAAACTGGGGCGGTCATCCACATCGATATCATTGGAGACAAAATCTGGATTCAGCATGACGGCACGTCGCCCGGGGTCGCCAACGAGTTGGTAGAGGCAGGTATCCCGCGTGATGCCATCGTGCTCGGCTTCCGGCCGCCGCACGTGCGTCAGTATGGCGGGTTCGCGCTCGCATGAGAGACCATGCCGCCGATCATGGTCGGTTTCATCGTCGGAGTAGACTGATGCGACAGGACAAGGACGGGCCCCGGCGCATGCGCCGGGGCCCGTCCTTGTCCTGTCGGTGATCGATCAGGCCGACCGCGGCCCGCTCGTCCGAGCGGCCTAGTAGTCCATGCCGCCCATACCGCCCATGCCGCCCGCGGGCATGGCCGGACCCGCACCAGCCTTTTCGGGCAGGTCGGTGATGATGGTCTCGGTGGTCAGCAGCATGCCGGCAATACTGGCGGCGTTCTGCAGGGCCGAGCGCGTCACCTTGACCGGGTCGATCACGCCGGCCTGGAACATGTCGACGTACTCGCCGCTGGCGGCGTTGTAGCCCTTGCCCGGCTCGAAGCCCTTGACCGCGGCCACGATGACCGAGCCCTCCGCGCCCGCGTTGAACGCGATCTGGCGCAACGGCTCCTCCAGCGCGCGGCGCAGGATGTCCACGCCGGTCCGCTCGTCGCCCGTCAGCTGCAGCGTGTCGAGCGCGGGCAGCGCGTTGATGAGGGCCGTGCCGCCCCCGGCGACGATGCCCTCCTCCACCGCAGCGCGGGTCGCCGAGAGCGCGTCCTCGATGCGGTGCTTCTTCTCCTTGAGCTCGACCTCGGTCGGGGCGCCGACCTTGATGATTGCCACGCCCCCGGCAAGCTTGGCCACGCGCTCCTGCAGCTTCTCCTTGTCGTAATCCGAGGTCGTGTCCTCGATCTGGGCGCGGATCTGCTTGGTGCGCGCCTCGATCTCCTGCGGCGACCCCTTGCCCTCGACGATGGTCGTGTTGTCCTTGGTGGACGTCACGCGGCGAGCCTGGCCCAGCATGTCGATGGTCACGTTCTCGAGTCGTAGGCCGACTTCCTCGGAGATGACCTGGCCGCCGGTGAGGGTAGCGATGTCCTCGAGCATGGCCTTGCGGCGGTCGCCAAAGCCGGGCGCCTTGATGGCCAGCACGCTGATCGTGCCGCGCAGCTTATTGACCACGAGGGTGGCCAGGGCCTCGCCGTCGACGTCCTCGGCGATGATCACCAGCGTCTTGGAGACCTGCACCAACTTCTCGAGCACGGGCAGGATGTCGGCGATGGCGCTGATCTTCTTGTCGGTAATCAGGATGTGGGGGTTCTCCAGCACCGCCTCCATGCGGTCGGAGTTCGTCACCAGGTAGGGCGACACGTAGCCGCGGTCGAACTGCATGCCCTCGACGTAGTCCTGCTCGAGGCCAAAGCCCTGCGACTCCTCGACAGTGATCACGCCGTCCTTGCCGACCCGGCTCATGACCTCGGCGATCATGCGGCCCACACCCTCGTCCTGGCTCGAGATCGCGGCGACCTGCGCCGTCTCCTCGGTCGTGTCGACCGGGCGGGAGATGCGCTTGAGCTCGTCGACGAGGACGTCGACGCCCTTGTCGATGCCGCGCTTGAGGACCATGGGGTTGGCGCCGGCCGCGACGTTGCGCAGGCCCTCGTGAACGATGGCCTGGGCCAGCACGGTCGCCGTGGTGGTCCCGTCGCCGGCCACGTCGTTTGTCTTGGTCGCGACTTCCTTGACCAGTTGGGCGCCCATGTTCTCAAAGGGGTCGTCGAGCTCGATCTCACGGGCGATGGTCACGCCGTCGTTGGTCACGGTGGGAGCGCCGTACTTCTTGTCCAGCACCACGTTGCGGCCCTTGGGCCCCAGCGTCACCTTGACCGCGTTGGCCAGCTTATCGACGCCCGTCATCAGCGAGCGGCGCGCCGGCTCGGAAAACTCTAGCTGCTTTGCCACGTTGTTTCCTCCTACTAAAGTGGTTAGTGGCTAGTGACCAGTTGGTAGGCGGCCAGCGAAGCGCCGCTTCAGCGCCCTCACTAACCACTCGTCACTCATCACTCATCACTGGTTAGACGATCGCCAGGATGTCCTTCTCGCTCACGATGAGCAGGTCCTCACCCTCGATCTTGACCTCGGTGCCGGCGTACTTGGCATAGAGCACCGTGGCGCCCTCGGTCACCTCCAGCGGGGTGCGCTGGCCGTTGTCGTCGAGCTTGCCGGGTCCGACCGCCAGGATGGTGCCGCGTTGCGGCTTCTCCTTGGCCGTATCCGGCAGGAAGACGCCGCTGGCCGTGACCTCTTCGCGCTGCGCCGGCCGGATGACCACGCGATCGCCGAGCGGCTTGATGTTGATCTTCGTCTCTGTTGTCAACGTCGATCCCTCCTCTGACCCCATTCTCTTCGTCATTAGCACTCCCAAGGCGAGAGTGCTAATCTCCTCTGTTAGCGTAACAAACGGGCGCGTAGATGGCAAGCGCCGGCCGGAGGGGATAATCGGGCTATTGCGTGTCGTCGCCCGTTCGGAGTAGAACAGAACAGAGCAGAGTCGCCCTGCTCCTCCCGATCGCCATCCCTCACCTTGCCCGCTGTTGGTGGCGCGATGACAGCGCCTGGCGATGTTGCCCCTCGAAGCCCAAGGAGATTGCAGGCCATGAGTATCGCCACCCCCGTCATTCCGTGCCGGTTTCCCCTGCTCGATCCGGCCGCCGCGACCGATCCCGTCGTGCGCGCCGTCTACGCCGAGATCGAGCGGGAATTGGGCTTCGGCATCGTGCCCAACCTCTTCCGCGCCATGGGCGGCCAGCCCGCCGTCCTGCGCGCCACCTGGGACCTCTTCCGCGCCACCGTGCTGGAGGGGCGCCTGCCGCGCATCGTCAAGGAGATGGTCGGCATCGTCGTTTCCGCCGCTAACAACAGCGAGTACGCCCTCGCGGTCCACCTGCATTCGCTCGGCGTCCAGGGCGTCGCGGAGGGCACGCTGGCCGCGCTGGCCGCCGGGGCCGCGGAGGCCCCGGGCGTCGCGCCGGGCATCGTCGCGCTGATTCGCCTCGCTCACCGGGCGGCGCGCCACGGCCCGCTGGCCGTCACGGACGCCGATGTCGCCGCCGTCTACGCCGAGGACATCACGGCAGAGGATCTGGCCGAGGTCTTCGCCGCCATCGACCTGTTCCGCTATATCAATGGCTTCACCGACCTCGCCCGCGTCCCCGTCGATGCGCTCTAGCGCCACCGAGAACGTCCCCGCCGCGCTCGCCGCCATCCCGGACCTGGCGATGGCGGCGGAGATCGGCGCGGCGCTGACCGCGACGACGAGCCTGGCCGACCTGCTCGGCGCCCTGCGGCGTCACCTCAAGTGGCTGCTGCCCGCCGCCCACGTGTCGTTGTGCCTGCTGGAGGACAACGGGGCCTCCTACCGTGTGCTCACGCCCCGCGGACCCGCCGGGAACGTGGCCGACGCCCTGTACCCCATCGACGAGGGTCTGGTTGGCTGGGCGTTGCGGCAGCGCACGGCCCTGGATATCCCCGATCTACAGGATGAGACGCGCCTGCCGCCAGGCATCGGGGGCGTGGCCCTCCACCAGGGCCAGGGCGCGCTGCTGGTGCTGCCGCTGCGGGCGGAGGATCAGCTGCTCGGCGTGCTCACGATCGGGTCCCCGCGCGTCGGCGCGTACGTCGCGGTGGACCGCGGCATCGTCAACATGGTCGTGTCGCAGGTCGCCGCTGCCGTGCGCATCGCCCTGCTGATGGCCGAGTTGGACGGGGCCGAGGCCATCATCGCCGGCATGGCCCGCGCGGTCGAGGCCAAGGACCCCTATACGCAGGGCCACGCCGACCGCGTGACCCGCTACGCCCTGGACCTTGCCGCCGCCGCCGAGCTGCCGGCGCACGTCCGCGACCTCATTGCCCGCGCCGGCCCTCTGCACGATGTCGGCAAGATCGGCGTGCCCGACGCGGTGCTGAGCAAGCCCGGCCGTCTGACCGACGAGGAGTTCGCCCTAATCAAGCGGCACCCCGAAATCGGCGACGAGATATGCCGCCCGCTGCGTTCGCTGCGGCGGTTGCGCCCCGCGATCCGGCACCACCACGAGCGATACGACGGGCGCGGCTACCCCGACGGCCTCGCCGGCGCGGTCATCCCCCTCGAGGCGCGGGTGCTGGCCATCGCGGACACCTACGACGCCATGACTAGCACCTGCCCGTACCGCGCCGGGATGCAGTCAGCGCGGGCGCTTGCAATCATCGCGACCAACGACGGGCCGCAGTGGGACCCGGCGTTAGTTCCCCTCTTCTGCGCGCAATGGAATGAGCTGGACCGGCATGGAGGTGCCACGTGACCATCAGCTCACAGGGGATCGATGATGGCGTGTTTATGGCAGACGCACAGTGAGTGACCCTGGGCAGGGGGCGCCCGCGTAGGCCGCCTGGGCGCACAACACGACGATCGCTCCCGGCCCGCTGTCGGTAAAGGTGGCCGGGACGCTGTCGGGCAGCGTGGGGAAGACGGTCTGGCCCGCCCGCACCGTGCGCTCCGTCACCCCCAAGGCCGGCAGGGTCACGGAGGCGCGCGCGTGGCTCCCCTGCAGAATGCGGGTGGCCAGGGCCAGCGCCGCCACGGCCACGTAGGGCGGGCGATCGATGGAGAGGCCATGCGAGGTCGACCCGCGCGCCCGCCATATCTCCCAGCGGGCGCCGCGTCGCGGCGCGGTTGTTGTACACCCGCAGCAGGGTATCCCCGTCCATCACGGCGTCCCCGTCCACGTCCCCCGCGCCGCGGGCCAGCGCCTCGGCGCGGTCATACAGCGCGACGATGGTGGAGAGGGGAGCGCCATGATAGGCATGCGCCAGCGCCAGGACGTAGAGCCCCCGCGCGTGCAAGCCGGGCTCCCCCAGCCGCTCCGCCAGGGCCGCCCCGCGCTCCGCGCCGAGGCCACCCTTGGCCGCAGCTTCCACGTGCGCGGCGATATCACAATTCAGGGCAGCGCCTACGCCCACATCTGGAAGGACAGCGACGGGGCGGAGCTGACGGCGAGCATCGGGGCGCACATCGACGTGCCGGAGGGCAGCCTCTTCGTGCTCATCCCGCCCAAGGACTTGCACTTCGATGCGGGCGCAACGCTGGGCAAGTTCCGCGGCGGGAGCCAGACCTATCGGGGCATCAAGTTCTCGATCACCTACCACATCGAGACGTTCTTCCATAACTTCAATGGCTCCTACTCGGCGTTCATCGACGACAGCGGCCACGTACACCTCGACGCCGACAACTACACACTGATCGACGCGGGCAACAACGTCGGCTACCTGCTGGCCAACCTGCCCGACGGCAGCGCCCTGGCCCGCCGCGTCCAGGCTCGCGTGCTGGCGGCTCCGCTGCACAGCCGGGAGTTGGAAACCACGCTGCGCATCCTGCCCGGGCAGCGCGACGGTGTCTTCACCCTCTACTGGCGCCACGGCGCCCCGCGTCTCACCCTGATCGCGCCCGACGGTACGCGCTACGCGCAGGGCGATCCGCGCGTGCCCACGTTCGCGGTCGGGCAGGGCCGCGCGGGCGACGGCTACCGCGGCGGGGTGGC
>JAABUQ010003215.1_pt1 | contig 30501 bp, 28 predicted proteins | sample 5560001 | NCBI WGS metagenome assembly JAABUQ01 (sample SAMN10711888, study PRJNA513371) | rock metagenome | isolation source: Antarctica rocks | place: Antarctica: Victoria Land, Finger Mt nord | collected 2015-12-18 | reverse complement strand
GCCCCCATCGGCGAGATCGCCAGCAAGACGGCGGTCCTCAACCTGACGCCGTACACCGGCTGCGGGTGCTGCTGCGGGGGCGGGGCGGGATATTCGATCAACGGACCCAACAGCGCCACGGTGACGTTGAGCGATGCACCGCTGACAGCGAGCGGACGCGCGATCAGTTCGGCCATCGTGGCGACTTTTACCGATGCCGATCCTCAAGGATCGCTCAGCGACTATTCAGCTAAGATTACATGGTACGATGGTAGCACCTCAACTGGGACGATCCAGCTTGACGCTTTGATCCCCGGTCAATACGATGTTCTAGGGACTTATTCGTACGCGACGGCGGGTGATTATCCAGTTCACGTTCTGGTGACTGACGTGGCTGGGAATTCGGCCTTCGCCGACAGCACCGCCCTAGTGATCGACGCATCGCCCACGCTGACCCTTGGCGGTCCCGGCGTTTATTCTCTGGGGGGGAGTGATTATAATGGAATTGTGGGTGGCCAGGCGACAGCAACCGCAACCGCGCCGGCAGGTTACCTGATTGCATCTGCTGCATACAATATTGCGACCGCGATTAAAGATCAAATTTGGTCTGATAGCGTTATTGATGTAGTACCATTATCCACACCAATCAATGACGACCACTCCAGTGCCCCTGTCGCTCAAGATACGACTGCACCCTTCTATTGGGACGCGATTCCCGCAACCTGGTCCGTATCGGCTGCTATTTTCCTTCAGCCTGCTGGCGGCCAGGTTATCGCTCAGGCAATACAACGCCCCTCCCTCCTGGACAGAATCCTCGGGAGGTCGCCGAAGGTAAATTTGTAAGACGTTAGCCGGTTGCAGGGGACAACCACCTTGCTTTTGACGACTCCGATCCGTATTTCTCTTGGCTCAGCCCCATTGAGCCAAAACGATGACGGATCAAGCCCTCACTACTACCGTTCCTCTCGGGCCGGCTCTCACCGAGCAGCAGGCGCGGGAGATCTATCGCCAGGGCGAGGAAGCCGTCGTCTTCGCACTCCTGACCCTGGCCCAGATGCGGGCCGACGCATCGCCGAAGCCCGTCGTCACACCGACGACCCCTTCGGCGATGATCCCCCCGTTCCTCAAGCCCAAAACCAACGGCCGTCGCAAACGCCCCGGCCGTGAGAAGGGGCATCCTGGATCGCGGCGGCCCACGCCCGAGGTCATCGACAAACGGGTCGATCATCGCCTGGAGACCTGCCCCGACTGCCACGGCATTCTGACCCGGACCACCCAGACCCGGACCCGGATCACCGAGGACATCCCCGAGGCGATCAAACCGGTCGTCACCGAGCACACCATCCATCGCGACTGGTGCCCACGCTGCCAGAAGGCCGTCGAGCCGACCGTCACCGACGCACTCCCCGGCTCCACGATCGGCAACCGGACCCTGATCCTCTCGGCCTGGCTCCATTACGGATTGGGAAACACCCTCTCGCAGATCGTCGCGGTCTTCGATCATCACCTGACGATGAAGGTCACTCCCGGCGGTCTGGTCCAGATGTGGTATCGGCTCCAGGCGATCCTCTTCGCCTGGTACCTGGAGATCCAGACCCAGGCGTTGGGCTCGGCCGTGCTGCACGCCGACGAGACCGGATGGCGGGTCAACGGCAAGACCCACTGGCTCTGGTGCTTCACCACGACCGAGCTGAGTTACTTCCTGATTGATCGGAGTCGAGGCAGCCCGGCGTTGTCCGAGTTCTTCAAGGACGAGTTCGCCGGGACGTTGGTCACCGACTTCTGGGGGGCCTACAACAAGGTCGTCTGCGCCCGTCGTCAGGTCTGCCTGGTGCATCTGCTGCGCGAGTTGAAGACGGTGGAGAAGTACGGCCGCCCCGGCCCGAACTGGCCGGCGTTCGTCAAGAAGCTGCGTCGCTTGCTCGGCGACGCGATCCGGCTGAAGAAACGCGAGGATGGGCGGGCCGAGGGATACGCCTCACGGCGTGAGCGCCTGACGGCGCGTCTGGAGGAGTTGATCGCCACGGACTGGGAGGACAAGGACGCGAAGCGGTTGATCAAGCGATTGCGACGGCATCGCGACGACCTCTTCACCTTCCTGGACGAGCCCGAGGTCCCCTTCGACAACAACCATGCCGAGCGTGCGATCCGCCCTGCGGTGATGATCCGCAAGAACAGCTTCGGCAATCGGAGCGATCGAGGGGCCGATGCCCAGGCGGTGCTGATGAGCGTCTATCGCACGCTCCAGCAGCGAGGCCACGCCCCACTGAGAACGTTGGTCGAGGCCCTCTCGATCTCAATCGCAACAGGCAAGCTCCCATCACTTCCGGCCAAGCTCACTCCACTCGGCTAAAGTCTTACGTAAATTTTTTCCAGGACGACTTCCAACCGTTAGTTTTTGGCCAATTACCTTCCCCTTCCGGCAATGGCGCTACTGAAATCGGGTTCCATCAGGGTAGCCCCAAAGCGGTCCCTCCCGTCATTGGGAACCTTTTTACAGCATCCGTTGATACGCTCGTCAACTTCGGCGGCACTTTCGCCGTCAAGCAATTCGTGACGTTCAAACGCAAAATTACGTCCGTCGCCGGAGATTCGCAAGTTCAGGCATCTAACGGTTTTGTCCTGGATAATACTCCCGCGCTCTTTGCTGAAGGGGTCAACGAGTATAACGGCTCGTATTCGCACGTTCCGGCAAATAACTTGGGGGCCGCCATCCCTCAACCCGGCGTGGAACGCATCGACGATTCGCCTTCATTGGCCCTGAACATCTTAGCCTATGAACAAGATAGACCAGAAGCTGATAAACTTAAATCAATTTATGATTCTTTTCAGACGTACCTCATATTCAAAGCAGATGGTTTGGGCAAATGGGTTGTGTTGAGCAAAATCACATGGAGTTTGGATGGCGAGGCCACACTGAATGCCGGCGCGGATGGGTCCAACCCTGCTAATTGGCAGGTCGCCGCGAACCAGCCACCCCCTATAGGTCCTCCCGCACCCCCTCGTCCTGCCGCGGCGGGAACGATCCTGGGCGATAAGGCAAATTCATTCATGAGGTGGAGGGGGAAAAAATCGATCGACATCACCTTCAAACCCGCTTAACTCAGGAGGATCAGAGTCATGAGAAGCAGTACTTCCTTTCTGGCGCTGTCGTTGCTCTCCTTCGTGGAGTTCGGCATCATCGCGAAATCCTTGGGCCAAGCACCCGCTCCAGTGCAAAAAGACGCCCCGGTTCAGTTGAAGGTCACGGCCAAGAAGAAAACCTATCAGCAACTCGAACCCATCAGGCTCACGGTCGAATCGTTTAATAATTCTGATCACTTTGTAGATCAAGACAACAACACGAATAACGAAAGCAGGCCGTTTACTAAGTATCAGGTTAAAGTGACGAGACAAGGGAAAGAAGTCCCCAGGACTGCTCATTTCGACAACATCAGCATCGTTGGCATTCATACCGGCGGCTCGGGAACTTTCGGGCGAGGTGCCAAGGGCAGGGACACCTTGGTAGCAAACTTATTCTGTGATATGACCGTCCCAGGCCGTTACCAAGTACATGTGAGCATGCTGTACGACGACTTAATTGATGGTCAAAACGGAGGGAAGCCGGAGCGATGTATCGCGGTCGCTGAGCCTGTAGAGATTAAAGTGATTAGTCTTCCCGACGATCGTGAAGACCCGTAAGCGAATCTCAATGACTTGCCGGGCGGCGCAGATGTTGAGATGGAAAATGAAAGAACGTAGTATCGCGCCGTCTAGGGGGTCTCGCCGTCAACGACCGTCAACGGGGTCAGAGCAAATTGATCGATTCTTCCGGCCGTGTCGACAATCCCGCTCTTCTCGCCGCTCTTTCTCATCATCAATCAGGTCGCCTCGATCTGGCTGAAGGGCTCTACCGCGACATCCTCGAACGCGATCCCCGCCACTCCGGTCCCCTTCACCTCCTCGGCGTGCTCGACTACCAGCGCGGCCGTCACGCCCAAGCCATCAGCGGCATTCGCCGCGCCATCACTCTCGATCCGAACAAGCCGGCCTATCACAACAACCTGGGCGTGGCCCTCCGCGCCGCCGGCAGGCTCGATGAGGCCACCAACGCCTATCGCGAGACCGTGCGGCTTGGCCCCACTTATGCCGACGCCCTGGCCAATCTCGCCGTCGCGCTCCACGAACGGGGCCACACGGACGAAGCGTTTCCTCATTTCGAACACGCCCTGCGGCTGAAGCCCGATCACGCCGACGCCCTCTACAACCTTGCCAACCTCCTGCACGGGCGCGGGCAGTCCGGGCAGGCCGTCAGCCTGTACCAGAAGGCCCACCGCGCTGCCCTCGGCCGGGTCGACATCCTGAACAACCTGGGCAACACCCTCGCCGCCACCGAGCGTCCCGAGGAGGCAATCGACGCCTTTCGCCTCGCCATCGAAGTTGCCCCTAATTTCACCGACGCATGGGTTAACCTCGGCGCGGTCCTGGCCGGCATGGGCCGGCTTGTCGAGGCCGCCAACGCCTTCGGCACCGCCGCGAGGCACCGCCCGGCCGAGGCCCACTGGCCGATCCGGATCGCCGCCCTCTGCCCGCCCGTCTTCCCGAGCGTCGCGGCGATCGACCGCTACCGCGTCGGCCTGGAAGCGGTCCTGGACGCCCATCGCGGCGGCGTCCGCCTCGCGGTCGATCCCGCCGCCTCCGGATGCTCCCCGCCGTCCTTCAACCTCGCCCACCACGGCCGACCCAACCGAGACCCGGTCCGGATCCGCCCGGTCGTCTTCGGCACCGGGCGTGCCATGCCCGCCCTCCGCGCGGCCATCCGCCGCCCCGGATGCCAAGTTGATCTCCCTGCCGGCCCTCCTCGCACCCGCTGAGGCCCGGATCGCCTTCGAGGAGAGGGAGGCCGTCCGCGAGCAACGCTGCTCTCAAGGGCTATTGAGGGACGGCGAAGCGGAGGTGGTGGGCGCAATGGACGCAGTGGAATCGCTCCCACTCGGCCGGGTCGAGCGGCCCGAGTAAGGGGTGATCGACCGAGGACGGTGGGGCCGCGGCGAACTCCTCGATGGCCCCGCGCAGGGCGTCCGCCTCGTCGCGGGCGTCGAGGCCCTCGGGGGGGTCGAGGGCGGGCGAAGGGGTCGGGAGACCCCGGCGGATCAGGGCCCGATCGAGCACGAGTGCCCGGTTCGCCCGGTTCGCCTCCCGCTGCTCGGCGCGGGCGACGGGGTCCGCGAGAGGCGACCTCGCCGCCCGGTGCGCCGCCACGGTCGAAAGCCGGAGCGCCACGGACAGGTGGCGGCAGATCTGAGCGAGCGACCAGTTCCCGAGCGTCTCGTGCCCCGCCAGCAGGCGCTTGACCTCGGGGATCACGTCGGCGAGGCGGTCGAAGTGGAGTTCGCGTCGTCCGGGCATGCGTCACCGTGTTCGGGGTTCCGTTCCGGCGTCGCCGTTGGGCAGGGCGAAGCTCAGGTGGTGGGCGCAGTGGATCCGGTGCAGCCGCTCCCAGTCCTCGCGGGAGATGCGGTCGAAGATCGGATGGACGGCCAACGACCCGGTGTTCGTGGCGAACAGGGCGAGCGCCGACCGCAGCCGTTCGGCCTCGTCGCGGGCATCGAGGCCGGGCTTCGGGAGGAAGCGCTCGGGGAGTTTGATCCCCTCGGGCATCCGGCCCGTTTTGAAGAGACGCCAGCGCATGATCGGGCCGATGAGCTTTCGAACCGGCCAGGGGGCCCGCTCATCGTACCCCTCGACCGACTTCCGAACGGCCATCTCCAGGTGGTTGCAGATCTGCCCGAGCGACCACTTTCCCACCGTCGAGTGCCCTTCCAGCAGGCGTTCGACTTCGGGCATCACTTGATCGAGGCGTTCGAACCGGAGCGGTCTTCGCAACGTCACGGACATCTCCTTCAGTTTCTTGGCCTTACGGGCCCGCCGCGCGGTTCAGCAGGGCGATTTCCTTCTGACGCCGCAGTCGCCGGGCGGTCGCCTCCTCCCAGTCGATCTCCTCGCCTTCGAGCCAACCAAGGGCGAGGCGCCGCCAGTCGTCGGGGATCGGGACGCCGAGTTCGGCGTGGTGGACGATCACCCCGGCGAAGGCCAGCCGCCCCTCGTCGTCGAAGGCGTCGAGGTCGTCGCCCAACTCTTCCCGGAGGGCTCCAACGGCCTCGGCGAGCGTCTCGGAGTTGGCGAGCTTGCGGTGGACCTGCTCGACGGTCAACGGGTTGCGGTCGTCCATCAGGTCGTCGTAGGCCGCCCCGTGGACGCGGTCGAATCCGGCATCGAGCGCGTCGGCCGCGTCGTCCCCCTCGAAGCTTTTTACGCCCCACTGACCCATCGGCAATGGCCCCGGGTTGGATTCAGGACAGCAGGCGCGCGGAGGCCATCAGCGCGGCCAGTCGCTTCGGCGGCGCGATGAACGTGGGGACGGCCACGGGGGTCGCCGCGACCATCTGCGCGGGGGTGAGCAGGCGGCCGTCGATCGTGCCGAAGTGGCCGCCGGCCTCGGACACGATCACCGCTCCAGCGGCGACGTCATGGGCTTGCTCGCCCAGGAAGGTGCAGGCGACCAGCCGGCCGCAGGCGACGAACGACAGCTCGCAGCAGGCGCTACCGAGGTCTCGCAGGCGGCCGGGGACGGTGCGGGGATCGACGGCGCGCATGGCGTTGGTGCCGAGGCAGACGTTATCCTGATTGTGGAACGCCTCGGCGTCGTGGCACGCGATCCGCTCGCCGTCGCGCCAGGCGCCGCCGCCCTTGACCGCCCAGAACATCTCCCCCAGCGGGGGGATGGCGATCACGCCGAGGACTGGCTCGCCGCGGTCGATCAGGCCGATGCTGACGGCCCAGAGCGGAAGCTGATGCACGAGGTTCCCGGTGCCGTCGATCGGGTCGATCGACCACCGCCGCGCCCCGTGCCCGCCGGAGGCCGAATACTCTTCGCCGGTGAGCTGGTCGTCCGGGAACCGCTCGCCGATCCTCCCGCGGAGGAAGCGTTCCAGCTCCAGGTCGAGGTCGGTGACGTAGCTGAGATTCGCCTTCTCGTGCGGCGTGACCCCCCTCGCCCTGCCGAGGGCCATCGCCGCGGCCTCGGCGGCCAGCGCCTTGATGAACTCCAGGTCGTCGGCGAGCGTTCCCATGCGTGTGGGCCTTCCCTGCTTCGGTCGGAACTTCGGGGGCAATCGGGCTGGCACAAGGGTATGCCAACCCCCCGACCCCCGCAAGCCGGGTTCACCCGCCGGGGCCCCCCGATTCGGAAAACCGGGGGCTCGCGTCGCGGAAGTGGGTCGAGCCCCCGGCCTGGGATTGGTCGCGTGTCAGGTCCGCCCCGACGACGCTCGCCGCCCGCTCGGCCGCGACGCGGGTTGAGTCCGTCAGTCGTTGCTCTGGAACGAGCCCCCTGGGTTCCTGCGTCTCGCCCGGGCGGCGACGATGACGGTGAGGCATCCCGTTGCGAGCAGGGCGACCGACCCGGGCTCGGGGACCGCCTCGACCTGGGCGGCGATCGCCCGGTAGCCCGTCGCGTTGGGATGGACGTTGCCGATCGGCTCGGTGCCGACGAAAGGGCCGACGGCCGGCGAGGACGAGCCGGCAGGCTGCTGGGCAAGGAAGGTGTACTCCGCCTCGTGGCCCACGAACGGCGGGGCCGTGTCGACGAAGGAGCCACCGTATTGCGCGGCCAGGTCGCGGATGATGCCGTTGAGTTGCGTGCCGCGGGCGTTGAACACCGGGGCGGCCGGGCTGGTCGGGTTGGCGGGGAACGGGTTGAAGTAGCCGAGAATCCGGAGGTCCGCATTCGGCAACGCCTGGCGGATCTCGCCGAGGATGGAGCCGTACTCCGTCCGGTATGTCGCGAGGATCTGGTCAACCTGCGTCGAGGACTTGCCGATCGCGGTCGAGAGGTCGTTGAAACCGAGGGTGATGCTCACCGTGTTGATGGTGTTGCCCGCGGTCCTCTCGGCGGCGACCGTCGAGAGGAACTTGGTTTCCTGGGAAACGAGCGCGTTGGGGTTGTAATTCAAGTTCTCGGCGGCGAGCACCGCGTCGGTACGCCCGACCACTGGCGGGACGCGGCCGGCGCCGGTCTTGAAGCTGGAAGCGGTCTCGCCATCGATCGCCAGGTTAACCACGGTGGGCCGCACGCCGCCGTTGCGGCCCGCCAGGTCATCGGCGACGAGCCCGACGTAGCCGCGGTCGCCGTTCGACGGGACGTAACGCAGGTCGGTCTCTCCGAAAGTGATCGAGTCGCCGAGGGCGACGTAGACGGGCCCAGCCGTTGCGGTGCGCACCGGAATGAGGGCTGTTGCCGAGATCAGGGCCGCGAGCGCGATCCGACGCATGGAGGAATGTCTTTGCTTCATGGGGGCGACCCCGCCGGGTGAATTCTCCGGGTTCAGGGCCTTGGTAAGGACGATTGTCGTTATCGGCACGATTGCGAGCCCCGTTGCTAGCAAAACCGGGGCCGCCGCAACCCCCGGCCTCGATCTATAGCCGGGGCCCGCCCCGCGAAACGTCTTCGTGCGTCCCGCCGCCTGCCCGGGTACGATCGAGGACATCCCCCATTTCGTCGCGAGACCGCCTCTCATGGCCGACGCCGGCTCCGTCACCCCCAGGGCGATCGAAAGCCTCCTGCTGGCCCTCCTCACGCTCGGGATCGCGTTCTTGCCGGAGATCGAGTTCCAGACCCGGACTGGGCTGACCCTTGCGCTGGCCCTTCTGTCGATCATCACCGGCGTGCTCGCTCACAGCGAGGTCCGCCGTGGTGGGGGGGCGGTCCAGGGGTCGCGGCTGGCGTTCATCGGTATCACCATGAGCACGGTCTACGTGGCCGGATTCTGCCTGATGCCCGCCGTCTGGCACCCGGTGAGTCCCGCTCGCCGCGCCCAGCGCATCAACAATTTCAAGCAGATCGGGCTGGCGATGCACAACTACCACGACGCGTTCGGCCAGTTCCCCCCGGCGGTGGTCTACAGCCCCGAGGGTCGCCCGCTCTACAGCTGGCGCGTGGTCATCCTGCCTTACTTCGAAAATCAGGCCCTCTACGAAGAGTTCCGCCTCGACGAGCCCTGGGACAGTCCCCACAACCGTAAACTCCTGGAGAAACGTCCTTCCGTTTACGACCCCATGCGTTCCGAGATCGACCGGACCATGACCCTCGCGCAGGTCTTCAACGGGCCCGGGACGGCCTTCGAGGATCGGGGCGGGGAGCCGATCGAGACTCGCGAGAAAGTGGCGAACTTCCCCGACGGTCTGGCCGCGACCTTGCTCGTCGTGGAGGCCGCCGAGCCGGTCGCCTGGACCCGGCCCATCGACCTGCCGTACAGCCCCGTCGGGCAGATCCCCCCACTCGGCAGGGCCGTCGAGCGTGGAAAAGAATCGGAGGGCGAGGTCGCTTTGTTCGCCGACGGCTCGATCAGTTACCTCAAGAAGTCCCTCCCCGAATCGACTCTGCGGGCGCTCATCACGCGCAACGGGGGCGAGCCCGTGGGACGCGACGAATATTGAGGCACTCAGGTGCCGCCCGTGACGGACGTGCAAATATTGGCCGGAAGCCCTCATCATGTGGCAAGACCGAATCTCGGTAGACCCGGCCGTCCTGGTCGGCAAGCCGGTCATCAAGGGCACTCGGCTGGCGGTCGAGTTTCTGCTCGAACTGATGGCCGAGGGGTGGACCGCCGGGCAAATCCTCGACAACTCTCCGCAACTGACCGCCGACGACCTCCAGGCCGCCCTCCATTACGCCGCCGAGTCGCTGAAGCGGGAGCGGGTCTACCCGCTGGCGGTCTGACATGGCCCGGATGCTCGCCAACGAGAACGTCCCGGGAGATGAGGAAAGCCGCCTGCGTCTCGTTCCCCTCCCGACGTGACCCCAGGTCGGCTGCTTTCCCATCAGCGACCAGTCCGCTCCTGACCGAACGGGCACAAGTCGAGCACCACGCAACCGGCGCAGCGTGGGTTCGCATGCAAACACACTTTTTGGCCGTGCAGCATGAGCGATTCGTGGTCGTCGTAGACTTGTTGAGCCGACCAGTCGGGCGGCAGGAGGGCTTCCAGCAGCGCGTGCGCGGGGCCGACGGATGTGCCCTTGGGGATCAGGCCCAGGCGCTCGGCGACGCGGTGATGATGGCTATCGACGGGGAGGGCCGGGCGGCGCAGGCGGCTGAATAGCAGCGTAGCGGCGCTGGTCTTCGGGCCGACGCCTGGCAGCGCTTCCAGCCAGGCCCGCGCCTCGGGGACGGGCATCTCGCCGAGGAAATCGAGCGACAGGTCGCCGCCGCGCCGCGAGGTGATTTCCAGCAAGATCTGCTGGAGACGGGGCGCCTTCTGTTCCGGCCAGGTGCAGGCGGCGATCGCCTCCTCGACCTCCTCGGTGGGAGCGTCGCGGACGGCGGGCCAGTCGGGGAATCGGGCGCGGAGTTGCTTGAATGCGCGGCCGGAGTCGGCGTTGCGCGTCCGGTGAGAGAGTAGGGATGAGACCAGCTCGCTCAGGGGATCGAAATCGTGGAAGAACGGGATCGGGGCGCCGTAGGCCTCGCAGAAGCGCTCGTGGACGAGGAGGGCCTTGGTGCGCAGTTCGGCCGTGGGCTCGGCCTTCGGTTTCGTTCGGGTCGCCACTCTGAATCGCTCCCCGGGCGGTCGAGGAGTGGAGTCGCACACGGCGTGCCGCGGGGAATCCCGGTATACTCGTCGGCGGGACTTCGACCCCGACCCGAGAGATGGCAGGCGACACCCCGCGATGGCGATGCGACTGGACAAGCTGGTTTCCGAGAAGTTCACCCTCTCTCGCCGCGCCGCGCGGGAGGCGATCCGCAACGGGAGGATCGACCTGGCGGGGGACCGCTGCGACGAGCCGGGGCGCGAGGTCGAGGCCAATGCGCCGGTCGCCTTCTTCCCGAGTCGTCCGAAGGCGCGCAAGGTCGCGACACGCCTGCGCGTCCTGTACGAGGACCGGCACGTCATGATCGTGGACAAGCCCGCGGGGCTGCTGACCTTGCCGACGCCCGACCGCGAGGACGACACGCTCCTGAGGCGCGCCGGGCAGTACCTGACCCTCCGGCACGGCGGGCGTCCGTATGTGGGGGTCGTCCACCGGCTCGACAAGGACACCTCGGGGGCGCTGGCGCTGGCGCGGTCGATCGAGGCGGGCAAGGGCCTGCAAGCGCTCTTCAAGACGCACGAGGTCGAGCGGCAATATCTGGCGGTCGTGGAGGGGGCCGTGCGGCGCGAGTCGGGCACGATCGACATGGCGCTCGTCACCGACCGCGGCGACCTGCGCCGGGGGGTGGCGCGTGGGCCGGGCGAGGGGCGGCCGGCGGTGACGCACTATCGCGTGGTCGAGCGGTTCGGGCCGGTGGCAACGCTGGTGGCCTGCTGGCTGGAGACCGGCAGGACGCACCAGATCCGCATCCACATGGCCGAGGTCGGCCACCCGGTCGTGGGCGAGAAGGTGTACCGGCCGCGTTCGCTCGCGCGCAACAAGGCGAGCTTCCACCGCCAGGCCCTGCACGCCCAGACCCTGGGCTTCCGCCACCCGGTCACCGGCGCGGACGTCCGCGTGGAAGCCGCTCCGCCCGCCGACTTCGCCGCCCTGACGACGGATCTCCGCAACCGCTTCGGCATCCCGCACGCGGGCGGCTGAGGCGGAGGCGGCATCGGACTTGCTCCCAACGCCCGCCGGGACGGAGGCGCGCGGCGTTTTGTGGAGGGGCGAGCGATGGCGAAGACGACGGCGGACGTGCTGTTCGAGCGGCTGATCGGCTGGGGCGTCGACACCGTCTTCGGCCTGCCGGGGGACGGGATCAACGGCTTCATGGAGGCGCTGCGCACCCACCGGGAGCAGATCCGCTTCGTGCAGGTCCGGCACGAGGAGGGGGCGGCCTTCATGGCCTGCGGCTACGCCAAGTTCACCGGCAGGCTCGGCGTCTGCCTCGCCACCAGCGGCCCCGGCGCCATCCATTTGCTCAACGGCCTTTACGACGCCAAGATGGACGGCGCCCCGGTACTGGCCATCACCGGGCAGACGTACCACGACCTCCTCGGCATGCGCTACCAGCAGGAGGTCAACCTGCTCGGGCTGTTCGCCGACGTGTGCGTCTTCAACCAGCAGATCATGTCCCCGCAGCATGCGCAATCGCTGGTCGACGCCGCTTGTCGCGCGGCCCTCGGCGCCAAGGGCGTGGCGCACATCACCTGCCCCAACGACTGGCAAGACACTCCGGCCTCCAAGGGCGAAGTTTCGGCGATGAACGTCAAGGGGCACACGTCGGTGGCCTGGACGCCGCCGATCGTCGTCCCCCAGCACGAATCGCTGGAGAGCGCCGCGGCGGTGCTCAACGGCGGCCAGAAAACCGTCATGCTCGTCGGACAGGGGGCTTTGGGGGCCGGCGACACCGTCGAGCAGGTGGCCGACGCCCTGGGGGCGCCGGTGGTCAAGGCGCTGCTGGGCAAGGCGGTGATCCCCGACGACTCCCCCTTCTGCACTGGCGGGCTGGGGCTGCTGGGGACCCTGCCTTCCGAGAAGGCGATGGAGGAGTGCGACTCCCTGCTGATGGTCGGCACCAGCTTCCCGTACATGAGCTTTCTGCCCGACCCCGGACAGGCGAAGGCCGTGCAGATCGACCGCGACCCCACCCGCCTCGGCCTGCGCTACCCGATCAACGTCGGCCTGACCGGCGACGCCGGCGCCACCCTGAAGGCACTCCTCCCCCTCTTGAAAAAGCGGGAGGATCGCTCCTTCCTGGAAAAGGCCCAGAGTCGCATGGTCGAGTGGCGGGAGCTGCTGGAGACCCGCTCGACGCGCACCGAGACGCCGATCAAGCCACAGGTCGTCGCCAGACACGTCAACGACCTCCTGGCCGACGACGCCATCGTGTCGACCGACTCGGGCACGATCACGACCTGGGCGGCGCGCTATCTCAACATGCGGCGGGGCATGAAGTTCTCGTGCTCGGGCAACCTCTCGACGATGGCTCCGGGGCTGCCTTATGCCAACGCCGCGCAGATCGCCTATCCCGGCCGCCAGGTCGTCGCGTTCGTGGGCGACGGCGGGTTCACCATGCTGATGTGCGAGTTCCTGACAGCGGTCAAGTACAACCTGCCGATCAAGGTCATCGTCATCCGCAACGACACCCTCGGGCAGATCAAGTGGGAGCAGATGATCTTTCTGGGGAACCCCGAGTACGGCGTCGAACTCCAGCCGTTCGACTTCGTCAAGTTCGCCGAGGCCTGCGGCGGCGTCGGCTTCCGTTGCGAGACGCCCGACGAGGTCCGCCCGGCGTTGGCGGCGGCCTTCGCCTCCAACAAACCGGCCCTGGTCGAGGCGGTCGTCGACCCGTTCGAGCCGCCGATGCCCGCGCAGGCCGGCCCGTCGCAGGCGCTGCACCTCGCCGAGTCGCTGGCGCGGGGCGAGCCCAACCGCGTGAAGATCGCCACCACGATCTTTCGCGACAAGATGGCGGAATACTTCCGCTGACGTCGGGGTGATCTGGCCGTCGCCGCCCGCGAGGTGGCATGATGATCCCCGGGTTTTTCCCAAGACTCGGGAGACGTGGGCGATGCTCGTCGAGATTGCGGTGCCAGACTCCTCGTCCGATCAGGCCGAGGCGTATCAGACGCTCCTGGCGCGGGTCGGCCGCAAGAGCCCCAAGATCCCGGCCGACGCGATTGTCCGTCACGTGCTGAGGTGCGTGCCTGCCGGCGAGTGGCCCGTGCGGGTCGAGGCGATGGACGCCCTGCTGCGGCGGCTCGACTCGGCCCGCCGCGACGGCCTGCGCCTCGACGCCAGGCCCGAGGGCGGGCGCGTGCTCGGCCCCTACGCGACGAAGCGCCCGGGGGCGGGCGTGCGGCCGTATGCCACCTTGCTGGAAGGGGTCGACCCGATCGAGGGGCGCTGCGATTGCCCTGACTTCCTCAAGAACTCGCTGGGCGTGTGCAAACACGTCCTGGCCGTCCTGGAGCACCTCCACGCCCGGCCGAAGCTCCTGCGCCAGGCATTGAAGGAGCAGGAGTCCGCGATCCCCGAAGGGCTGCGATGGGACCCGATCCGCCCCTTGACCGGGCGCGGTGACTGGCTGGAGCGCGTCTCCTGGTTCCGCCCGCCCGAGCCCAGGGGCCCGCGCGCCGAGCGGACGGCGCGGGCGCTGGAGCGGTTCCGCCCCGGCAAGGAGGAGACTCTGGTCCTGCGGCGGGCCTTCCCCGACGATCCGCCAAAACGCCTGGAACTCGTCGAGGACTTGGGGAAGGTGCTGCCCTCCGGCACGAAAGCCGACCCGGCGCTGCGCGCCCTGCTGGCTGGCGAGCGCGGGCGCTTGCAGCGGGTTGCGACGCAGGCCCCGACTTCCGCCGAGCTGAGGGCGGCGTTCAAGGGGTTGAAGCGCACGCTGTATCCCTACCAGCGCGCGGGCGTGGAGCGGTTCCTGGCCGCCGGCCGCCTGCTGCTGGCCGATGACATGGGGCTGGGCAAGACCGCTCAGGCGATCACCGCGTGTGACCTCCTCTGGCGCACGGGGCGCATCCGCCGCGGCCTCATCATCGCCCCGGCGAGCCTCAAGCCCCAGTGGGCGCGCGAGTGGGCCGCCTTCTCCGACCTGCCCATCCTCGTCGTCGACGGCACGCCCGGGGAACGCCAGGCACTGTACGACTCTCGGAAATCCGGTCTGTTCATCATCAACTATGAGCAACTCCTGCGCGACCTGGAAACGGTCCGGCGGTGGGAGCCGGATCTGGTCGTCCTTGACGAGGCGCAGCGGATCAAGAACTGGGCGACCAAGACCGCGCTCTCGGTCAAGGGGCTGGCCCCGCCCTATCGCCTCGTGCTGACGGGCACGCCGATGGAGAACCGGATCGAGGAACTGGCCTCGGTCGTCGAGTGGGTTGACGACATGGCCCTGGAGCCGAAGTGGCGGCTCAACGCCCTGCATTCGGTGTTCGCGGACGGCCGCAAGGAGGTCACCGGCGTTCGCCACCTCGACACCCTGCGCGAGCGGCTCAAGGGTTGCATGGTACGCCGCGTCCGGCAAGAGGTGCTCGACCAGCTTCCGCCCAGGACCGACGTCCGCGTCCCGGTGGAGATGACCGAGCCCCAGAAGGGGGAGCACGACGCCCTGATCCAGCCGATCGTGAGCCTCGTCCAGCGCTCCAAGACCCGGCCGCTGACGCAGGCCGAATTCCTCCGCCTGATGAGCCTCCTGACCACGCAGCGGATCATCTCCAACGGCCTGGCGCAGCTCAACTTCACCGAGATCTGGCCGGCGATCCGCGGTTGCGCCCCGGAGGAGAGCGTCATCAAGGGGCTCTGCGCCCCCAAGCTGCTGGAACTCCGCCAGTTGGTGCGACAGCTTGCCGTCGAACAGGGGCGCAAGGTCGTGATCTTCAGCCAGTGGCGGCGGATGCTCACCCTGGCGCACTGGGCGGTGTCCGACCTGCTTGCCGAGGGCGGCTTCCGCGCGGGGTTCTTCACGGGCGCGGAGGGGCAGAAGCGGCGGACGCAGAACATCGTCGAGTTCCACGACGACCCGGCTTACCGCTTGCTCTTCGCCAGCGACGCGGGGGGCGTCGGCCTGAACCTCCAGCACGCCGCCAACGCCGTCATCAACCTGGAATTGCCCTGGAACCCCGCCGTCCTGGAGCAGCGGATCGGGCGCATCTACCGCCTGGGCCAGGATCAGCCCATCGACGTCTTCAACCTCGTCTGCGAGCAGGGCATCGAGTCGCGGATCGCCGGCCTGGTCGGCTCCAAGCAGGCGTTCTTCAAGGGCCTCTTCGATGGCGAGTCCGACGCGGTCCAGTTCGACCAGTCCGGCTCGTTCCTGTCCAGGGTCGAGAAGATCACCGAGCCCGCGTCCGATGTCCCCGCCGCCTCGGGGTCGGGAGCGGATGAGGGATCGGCCGACCTCGGCGACAGCGACAGCGACGTCAACATCGACGACGAGGTCGCCGACCCCTTCGAGCCGCTCCTCGACGCCGCCGACGAGGCGCTCGACCGGGCCACTTCCGCGCCTGTATCCGAGAATGACAATCCCTTGACCCATGAGTCTAACCCCACCCCGCCCGGCATTACGACGGCCCCCGGCGACGTGCGCCAGCTCTTCGCCCGGCTCGCGATCCGCCGGGAGCCGGATGGGAAGGTCATCATCGAGGCCCCGCCGGAGGTCGCCTCCGCCCTGGGCGACTTGTTCCAGGGGATGGCGGCACTGCTCCACTCCATCCCGGGCGGTTCAGACCCTGTTGACGCTGGCGCCGACGCGTCGTCCTGAACGGCCCGCCCACCCCCGCCATTCCCGGAGTGAACGCCCACGCCATGCCCCTCGACCTGCCCACTTACCACCTGGAATGGCGGAGCGACCGCATCCGGTACGCCCTGACCACGCTCTACCTGGCCTTTGGCGCCTTCGTGGGCACCAGCCTGACCCTCGCCTTCGACGCCCTCTCGGGCAACCGACTGGTCGCGGTGCCGACCTGCCTTTCGATCCTCGGAGTCGTCCTCCTGCTGGCGGCCAGCGTCAACCTGGTCCGGGAGGCCCAACGGGCCCTCATGAGCAACCGCCAGGAAGTCCGCTTCTACCGCGACCTTCGCGCACCGCGGAAGGTCGCGGAAGCCTGCGCCTCGGGCCCGACTCCGAAAACCGCCGCCTAGAGTCGAGGGAATCTCATCGCCCGCGCCAAGGCCAGCCAGAGAGACACACTCAGGAGGAACGTCGGCAGGCCCACCACATCCTCCAGCCAGCCGAGCGGGTCGCCGGGATGGATGACCCCGCCCCCCCAGCAAAGCAAGAGGTCGAGGACCGTGATCCAGCCCATGGTGAACCAGGCCGTCCACCTCAGGAGCGGGCTCGCGGCCCAGGCCCGCTCATTCCCCCGGACCCAGGAGAGGAGCAGCAAGATCGGGATCATCTGATACTGGAGGAACCCGACCTTGTAGAACGTGGTGACGACCAGGGCCGCGAGCACCGACGAAGTATCGGCCCGGAATCGCAGGGCCTGGCTGACCCCCAGCGTCGCCAGGCCGAAAACCAGCAGGCAAGGACCGCTGAGTCCATCCAGATCAGGGGGGCCGCCCAGGCCCCGGAGCGGCGAGTAGGGCCCGCGCATGAACCGGAAGATCGAGGCGAACTCCGACCTCCGGCCGTAGGCGAAACCCAGCGGCCGGAAGGCTGAAGGGCCCCAGGCCCCGTAGGCCAGGACCATCCCCGCCACCATGACGAGCATCGCGACGGCCACCAGCCGGACGCGGAGGCGGCGGCCATCCAGGGCGAGGGTGGGCAGCAGCGCCAGCGGGAGGAACTTGAGCAGAAACCCCAACGCCAGCCCCAGCCCGGCCGCACGGTCCTTCCCGCGCAGGCGGGCGGACACCGCGGCCACGCAGGCCAGCGCCACGAGGATGTCAAAGTGGCCGAAATAGGCGATCTCGACCCAGAAGAACGGTCCCAACGCGATCGCCAGCCCTCGCCAGGAGGGTTCCTGGGGCGGGCGGGTGATGACGAGGACGGTCGCGAGATACGATGCCGCGAACAGCAGCTTGGGGGCCAGCGGGTTCCCCCACGCGGGCGGCGCCAGGGCCACGAAGAGCGGGCCATAGGCATTCAAGGCATAGCCAAACCGCGGCGAGATGCGCCAGGGGCTCTGGCCTTGACCGATCCCCTCCCAGATTTCCAGGTAGGCGGTGTAATCCTGCCGGGGTCCGCTGAGGACGGCGAAGCCCAAAAACAGCCCCGAGAGCCCCAGGATGGCCCGCGCGAACGTCCTCCGACGCGGATCGGTGGCCCCCTCCTCAACCGGCCCGACGAGCCAGCGGAGGGCCAGGAAGATCAGGCCCAGGTGGAGGATCAGAGCCAGCACGACGGCATTCGAGAATTCGAACCAAAGCCCCAGGTAGTGTTCCAGGGGGCGATGGAATCGCGTCTGAACCCAGTGATTCAGCGGCGGAAACACGCCACGGCCCGCGTACGCCGACGCGAGCACCGAGGGCATGACCAACCGTGCCAGCGCCAGCCAACCCGCCCCGATCCCCGCGTAGAGGGCGACCAGTCGGCGCAGCCGTCGGTTCATCTTCGGAAGGGGACGAGAGTCCATCGGTTCAAGGCGCATTCGGGTGGATCGGGCGGACCTCGAAGATGGTGATCGCCGTCCCGCCCGCCTCCTGGCTCCAGACCTGGCGGACCCGTTCGGGGTGCCGTCGGACGTAACGACCCAGCGGACTGACGGGGGCGCGGGCGTACCGCCTCTCATCGTCGAGGAGGTAGGCCACGTCGAAGCGGTCGATCAAGCGGCTCAATTCCCGGGGGTCGTCCGATTCGGGACGGAGTCCTGTGCGGCCGGTCATCCAGAAGACCTCGGCGGGGTGCCCGGAAAGGACGGGTCCGGAGTGATCTCCCCGCCGGGCGATCCAGTCGCAAGCGGCGTCGAAGGGCCGGTCGGACCGCCGCCGGGCCTCGGCACGCCCGGTGACGACCGAGTAACACGGGTAAGGCAGCGAGGTCGCAAGAAGGGCCCAGGCCGCCCAGGCCCGAGGGCGCCCGAGCCGGGCGCGGGCCACCAGCGCGGTCAGGCCCTCAAGGGCGCCGACGATCAAGCAAGGCGCCAGGGGGATGAGGAATCGCCCCGCCTCAGTGAAGGGCCAGAGCCACAACATGGGGAAGGTCGCCATCGGGATCAAGCCGGCCAGCCGCCGCCTCGGCGATCGCAGCGCCCGCGACCATCCCCACGCGACCAGGCCCGTTGCCGCAACCGCCCAGAGGTTGACCAGGACCCCCAGCGGGGCCGAGGTCGCGAACACGGTGCCGAACTCGACGACCGGGCCGACCAACTGGTCCGGGAGCCTCTGAAGGTAGAAGACGGACTGGCGGGCGACGAGCGCGGCCAGATGATCGCCGACGAGCAGGTCGACCTGGGTGGGCCGCCGCGAAACGGCAAGCCAGCCGATCCAGGGCAGCAACAGGACCACCCCCGACAGGCCCGCGGCCACGAGGCTCGCCCGGCGCCTCCTCCGGAGGAGATCCAGGCCGATGGCCAGCACCAGGACCACCCCGATGTGGCGGGTCAACACGCTCGCCGCGAGCAGGGCGCCCAGGATCACGCCTCGGCCGCGCCCGCCGCGACGACCGACCCACGTCGCGGCGAGGATGGCGAGCTGGCTCCAGAGGAAGTAGGGCGGCTCCGACTGGATCGCTCCCCCGACCCGGCCCCAGGTCCAGTTCGTCGCCAGCGCCAGGCCCGCGGCCAGCGCGACCCGCTCGGTATACATCGACCGGAACCACCACCAGGCGGCCACGATCGCCGCCACCGTGAAGGCGATCGACAGGACGTGGGCCGCCACGACCGACCGCCCGGCGACCCGCCAGGTCGCCGCCAGCGTCAGGGGATAGCCGGGCGGGAAGTGGGTGTGTCGGGCAGGGGTCGGCGAATGGATCTCGCGGTAGCCCTGCCCGTCCGCCAGGGCCAGGCCGAGCATGGCATATCCGGCCCCATCGTATCGCGGAGGCGCGAAGACGTCGGTGTTCCCGCCGACCGAGGCCACGCCGACGACGGTGACGATCAACCCCGAGAGCAGGACCCGCGTCGACCGGCTCCGTCGCGTTCCCGCCATGATCGCTCCCGCCTGGGATGTTGCTAGACAGCGACGCCCGCGGGCGACGACGGCCGGGCCCATGCTCCGCCGTCGCCGCCCGCGTGGATTTCGGCACCGTACCATCCCATCCCATCCCAACCGCGGGATCAGTGGCGCGCGCCGTCCTTGCGGGAGGCCAGTTCCTTGACCTTCTCGATGTCGACGCCCAGGGGCTCGGCGACCCGGCCGCCGAAGTCCTTGTCCGCCTGGTAGAAGTGGCTGACCATCTTCGCGATCACGGCCTTGTCGTGGACCTTCTTGAGGTCGTTGACGAGGTTCATGACGAGGTGGTCCTGATCCATCTTGCCCAGCGAACGGTAGCGCTCTCCGGCCTGCTTGAAGTCCTGCGGGTCCTTGTCGCCCGACTTCCAGACCTTGTGATAGGTCGAGGTCCCCTCGTCCTTGAAACGCTCGTCGGTGGCGACCCGGTCGGGATTGCGCGTGCTCGGCCCGTAGTTCACGTCGCCCTTCTTGAGCATATGGTCACCGAAGCCGTCCTGATTATTGTTGACGACCGGGCGGCGGGGTTGGTTGACGGGAAGTTGCTGGTAGTTGACCCCGAGCCGGTGGCGCTGGGTGTCGGAGTACGAGAAGTTGCGGCCCTGGAGCAGGCGGTCCTCGGACGGCTCGATCCCGGGGACGTAGGCGCCGGTGTTGAAGGCGACCTGCTCGGTCATCTCGAAGAAGTTATCGGGGAAGTGGTTGAGCGTCATCTTGCCGATGGTGCGGTGCTCGGCGAGCGAGTCGGGCCAGTCCTTGGTGGCGTCCAGGGGGTCGAAGTCCGCCTTGGCGACCTCCTCGGGCGTCAGTACCTGGACTTGCAGCTCCCAGGAGGGGAACTTCCCGGCCCGGATGGCGTCGTAAATCTCCTTGGTCAGGAGGGCCGGCTCCTCGCCGCCAAGGAGCTTGGCCTCGGAGTCGGTGTAATTCTTGACCCCCTGCATCGACTTCCAGCGATACTTCACGTAGTGGGTGTCGCCCTTGGAGTTGACCCACTTGAAGGCGTTGACGCCGAAGCCGTCCATCATGCGGAAGCTGGCCGGCGTCCCCTGGTCGGAGAACAGGAACGTCAACATGTGGGTCGCTTCGGGCATCGCCGAGAAGAAGTCGAAGAAGCGGTTCGGCTCCTGAACATTCGTCACCGGCGAGGGCTTCAGCGAGTGGACCAGGTCGGGGAACTTGATCGCATCCCGGATGAAGAAGACCGGGATGTCGTTGCCGACCAGGTCGTAATTTCCCTCCTCGGTGTAGAACTTCACGGCGAACCCGCGGACGTCACGAGCGGTGTCGGCCGAGCCCTTGGGCAACACGACCGTGGAGAACCGGACGAAGACCGGGGTCGTCTTACCCTCGGTTGAGAGGAAGGCCGCCTTGGTCAGCTCCGAGCAGTCCTTGGCGCAGACGAAATCGCCCTGGAGCCCGACCCCTCGGGCATGCACGACGCGCTCGGGGATGCGCTCGCGGTCGAAGCGGGCGAGCTTCTCCAGGAGGTAGAAATGCTGCAAGAGGGTCGGGCTGTCGCCGCCCGCGGCGGTCATGGAGTGCTCGTCGGTGCCGACCGGCTTGCCCGTGTCGGTGGTGGCGTTGGGTGCCTTCTCGCCGCGTCCCCCCGGCGCGATCGCCGTCGGCTTGTTCGGCGTCTCGGGCTGGCCCTTGGGCGTCTGGGCCCCGGCCCCCGCCCCGGCGGCGAGGATCGCCCCGCTGATGGCCCAGGCCATCGCCCGCCGCGTTCGATCCCGATTCCTACCCGATTGATTCGGCATCGTCTCGTCCCTCGCCCTTGTGGAATATCAGGATGATCCCCCTCGCCGCCGAGCCAGTGGCCCGGCGCCCCGGACCCTCCCCGAACTGGTGGGGTGGGGGAGGTGTGTGAGATTTTAGGCAGTTCTGATCGCAAGGAAAGGCCCTGGACCCGCGGCGACCGCAACGCGCCGGGTTCCCCCCGGGGAAGCTTGCGGTTATAGTCGCGCCTTGGCGGTGTGGATCACGGAGGGGCCCACCATGAAGTTCGCTCTCGCGGGAACTGCCCGGGGCCGCTCCCAGCCCGGCAGGCGAACGGGGAGGGGCCGCGCATGACCATCAGGCCCCACTCGGCCCACGGCCTGCGCGAGGCGTCGGCGGTGGCCGACCTGTTTGTCGGCGTCTTCCGCCGCGACCTGCTGAACTTCTTTCCGCAGGCCGTGCTGGACACCCTTCCCGACGACGCCAACGGTTGGGACCACCGCGACGGCCCCGGCTTTCGCATCCAGGTCGGTGGGCCTACCGAGGTCGAGGCCGAAGTCGAGGTCGCAATCTTCGGCGCGTGCTACCGCCTGTCCTCGCGCGACGGCGCCCCGTTCTCGACGCAGGATCGTCGGCTGGTCGATGCCATCGGCGCGGTGCTCTCGCTGCGCTATCACCATCTCTTCCAGGCGCAGTCCGCGGCCCGTCTGGAACTGTTCCGGGGCGGCTCGGAAGACCACTACGTCGCGGCCTTCGTCGAGCCCAGGGCCTACGACCCCTCGTCGCCCCGCGCCAGCAGGGTCGCCTCGACGATCCAGACGCTGCGGACCGCGGCGCTGTCGACCTACGAGAATCACCGCGTCTCCACTGGCGCCCTGCTGCTGGGCCCTGGCGAAGCCCCCAGGCTCGCCCCGCCCGACGCCCTTCCCTACGGCGTCGAGCTGACCGGCCTGAAGAGCATCCACCGCCTCTGCGACGGCGAACGCACCCTTTTCCTCGTCGACCGCGCAGGCAAGCTCGCGGAGATCGTCGACGTCGCCCGCTGGGCCGACGAGGCCGACGCCCGGGAGGGCGGGAACGAGGGCGCTGACGGCGCGGTCCCCTGCGCCCGGTCGTTCGAGGCCCACGCCCGCGCGACCCGCAGGGGGGGGCATCTCTGCCTCGTCCTGAGCCGCAACCAGGAGATCAAGCTCTTCGCTGGCGGAGCGCAGGCGTTCGCCTTCGCCCACGGGCGCTGGCGGATGCTCGACCCCGCGGCCAAGTACGCCTCGTGGCGGCGGGCGGTCGCCGACGAGGCGATGGCCCGGGGGCTGTTTCAGGCGGCGTTGAACCTGTCGGAGGGGCGCCGCGGCGGCCTCTTCGTTGTGGTGGACGAGCCCGAGGCCGCCGTCGGCCGGCTGGTCGCACCGCACGACGTGGTGGCCGAGTCGCCCCCCGAGGGGCCGCCCCCGGTGTTCAGCCCGCACGACCCCCTGGCCCGCCGCGCCCTGCATTACCTGGCGCGTGGCCGGTCCGTCGCACAGCTCGATCCCAGCGTGCTGGAGGCCCTGGCCAGCCTCGACGGTGCCCTGGTCGCCGACCGCGACGGCCGCCTGCTGGCCTTCGGCGCGATCCTGCGTCACGACGCCTCGGACCTCCCCGCCCTGCTGGCCGCCGAGGGCGCCCGCACCTCCGCCGCCCTGGTCGCCAGTCGCTTCGGCCCCGTTCTGAAGGTCAGCGAGGACGGCATCGTATCCTGCTACCTCCAGGGCGCACGCGCCTGGGACCTGTAGGGTGCCGCTGCCCAGACCGAAGATTCGTCGGCCACTCGTACTGGCTCCCCACCGTCCGCTTGGGCGTCGACGCTCCGCGAAGCCAACCCGGGGCGATGTGCTCACTTCCCTACGGACCAAGCACTTAGGAAGCAACACGGCGGAACTCGGTGGGTTCGTCTTGCGCAGGGGACCGCCCGGACAGGGTTCCCTGGATGCCGATTGGGTGGCTCGGTCAGTCATGGCCTGAGACCTATCAATGCATGCATCGCCCTGAACTCGCATGGGATTGCATGAGCCACCCTGGGGATCATGATGAATGGTTGCATTGGGCCGATCGATGCCACAGAAATCCAAAAAGGGACAACCCATCTTGCCAGTTGGCTTCGTTTCGCAGGGTGACGAGGGACCGGTCCCAACCCGGAAGTTCCGACTCGGACCACCCACCGCGATCCGGTGGCGCGTTGCTCGACTCTCCCTGGGATTGGGTTCGTTTCGCACGCGAGCTGCTGCGTTTTCGAGGCGACCCGCGAAGGCCGATCGGAGGGTAGGAGTCGGGTGGCCTTTCCAATGGCCGTGACGGTTCGGTTGGCTCAGGGGGGTTTCGATTGGTTTGGCGATCGGACGCACGGATGGACCCCATCGCGACGTTCGCGCATGCTTCGTGAACTACGACGCCTGCACTCTATCCTCGTGACCAAGAGCCCAAGCCGCGTGCATTTCTTCAAGGCTCCTGAGGAATTCCGGGGTGTGGGGCTCCTCGGCCCCGGAGAGGCGAAAATTCCAACCGCCCCGCAATCCCTCAGGAGCCTTCTTCAGAAGATTGCGCGAGTTCCCGCGAGCGGATTGGGGTTGCGGTTCGGGAGCGGCAAAGCGAGGCCGGTTTTGCTGAGCCAGGGCCCACGACTTGCGTGCCTTCCAAGACCCACTCCCAATCCATGACCCGCGCCTGGCCCTCGTTTAGCGGCCGGGGCGGGCACGCATCCCCTGTCTCGATGGAGTTCCCCGATGAACCTGAACCGTCGCGAGATCCTGGGCGTCCTGGGCGCCGGCGCCGCCGGTCTGACAGCCCTCTCCGCGGGAGAGGCCGCCGCGCAGCAAGGGAAAGAGCACGCCCACCACCACGACAAGACCCACGAGGATTGCCTCAAGGCCTGCGGCGACTGCGCCAAGGCGTGCGACGAGACGTTTCACCACTGCGTCATGATGGTCGGCGAGGGGAAGAAGGAGCACGCCAAGTCGGTCCAGCTCCTGTCGGATTGCGCGGGCTTCTGCGCCCTGTCGGCCTGCATGATCGCCAAGCACAGCCCCCTGATGATGCACTCGTGCATGGCCTGCGCCGAGGCGTGCAAGGAGACCGCCGCCGAGGTCGGCAAGTTCGACTCCGACGCGATGAAGGACGCCGTGAAGATGCTGAACCGCTGCGAGGAATCGTGCCGCAACATGGTCAAGGCCATGAAGGACCACCGCGCTCCCTCAGCCACGTGACCTGACCTGAAGTGAGCCGCCCGGGCGTCGCGGAGCCGCGAATCGCCCCCCGCGACGGCCCCCGCGGATTCGCGCTTGTGGGATGTTCGCGTGTCCTGTATAACCCGGCGCGTGGACCCTGACCCATCAGCCGTCGGTGGCGAGTGTGCAAGGAGGATGTCGATCATGGCGGTGAAGCCCATTCCCGAGGGGTATCGTACCGCGACCCCCTACCTGTCCGTCGCGGGGGCGTCGGAAGCCATCGATTTCTACAAGAAAGCGTTCGGCGCGGTCGAGCGTTATCGGCTGGCCGACCCGGGCGGCAGGGTGATGCATGCCGAGTTCATGATCGGTGATTCGATCCTCATGATCTCCGAGACGTGCCCGGAGATGGGCGGATTTGACCCGAAGGCGCTCGGCGGCTCGCCGGTGACGCTTCACCTCTACGTCGAGGACGCCGACGCCACCATCGCCCAGGCCGTCAATGCCGGGGCCACGCTCGTCAAGCCGGTCGTGGACCAGTTTTATGGCGACCGCTCCGGCGTGGTCAAAGACCCCTTTGGACACTCCTGGAACGTCGGCACGCACGTCGAGGACGTGACCCCGGAGGAGATGGGGACTCGATTCGCCGAGATGATGGCGAAGGTTCCCGCCTGAACCCCCGCCTCGGACGTCCCCGGGCGTCCTGCCGTCGCCCGGGGGCCTCGAACCCACGGAAACGACACCCATGCGCCTGCCGACCTTCGCCGCCGCCTGCGCCCTGAGCGCCCCGGCCCTCGCGCTCGCGGCCGACTTCCCGAAGTTCGAGGCCCAGCAGCTCGACCCGCACGTCGGCGAGGTCTGCTACGCCGTCACCTCCGCCGACGTCGACGGCGACGGCAAGCCCGACGTCGTCGCGGTCACCGAGGACTCGGTCGTCTGGTTCGCCAACCCCTCGTGGCGGAAGCGGACGATCATCAAGGGGGCCACCGAGCGCGACAACGTCTGCATCCAGCCCCGCGACGTCGACGGCGACGGCCGCGTCGACTTTGCCCTCGGCGCCGCCTGGCGCCCCACCGACACGAAGACCGGCGGCAGCCTGCAATGGCTGGGACGCGACGGCGAGGGCGATTCCTGGAAGGTCGTGCCGATCGCGTCCGAGCCGACCTTGCACCGCCTCCGATGGGGCGACGTCCTGGGCACCGGCAAGGCGCAACTGGTCGTCGCGCCCCTGCAAGGCCGAAGGACGAAGGGGCCTGACTGGGGCGCTGGCGGCGGCGTGCGGGTTCTGGTGTACTCCGTCCCGGCCGACCCGGCGAAGGACGCCTGGCCGGTGGAGGTCGCCGACGAGAGTTTGCACACCGTCCACAACCTCCAGGTCGTCGACTTCGACGGCGATGGCCGCGACGACATTGTGCTCGCCTCGTGGGAGGGTGTCTTCCTCCTGACACGCGGAGTCGACGGCCGCTGGTCGAAAACGCAGCTCGGCGCCGGCAACCAGGAGTCGAAGCCTTCCAAGGGTTCCAGCGAGATCAAGGTCGGCCGCCTGGCCGACGGCCGCAAGTACCTGGCCACGATCGAGCCCTGGCACGGCTTTCAGGTCGTCGTCTACACCCCGCCCGCCACCGGCAAGGGCCTCTGGGACCGCAAGGTCCTCGACGAGCCGGTCCAGTGGGGCCACGCCGTATGGTGCGCGGACCTCGACGGCGACGACGACGACGAGATCATCATCGGCCAGCGCGACAAGTCCGCCGACAAGGCCCGCGAGCCCGCCGGCCCCGGCGTCCTCGTCTACGACCCGAAGCCCGGCGCCGGCGGCACGGCCCTGGAGTTCGCCCGCCACGTCATTGATGATGGCGGCATCGGCGTGGAAGACCTGATCGCCGTGGACCTCGACGGCGACGGCCGCGAGGAGATCGTCGCGGGCGGCCGGTCGACGCACAACGTCAAGGTCTACTGGAACAAGGGCGGCCGGTGAAGCGGGCCGCCTCTACGAGATGGCCCCGAACCGAGAACAGAGGTCGGGATGATCGGATTGCTTGGATAAACAATTCCGACCTCTTTCTACCCGCCGAAACCTGCCCTGAGATCGACCGTCGGACGGCTTTGGCCCGTCCCGATCCCGGGCACGCTCCGCGTTGCCGTGCCGCCGGCCAACCGATTCGGAACCCGGCTACCGGCCTGCGTCGTGAAGTTTGCCCGGCGTATTATTCCTTGAGGCTCCTTCACGAAGAGGATTGCCATGGACAAGCCCCAAACAACAGCAAACAATAAGGTCAGCTTAACCGTATGATCATAATCCCACATATTGAGAAGCTTCGGGCGACGCATTGTCACGACCAGGGCTGCCGTCGTCGCCACAGTCGTGTTGAAGGTCATTATTCCCCACGACGAATAATGGCCGGTGAGTAGGGCGAGCAAGAGCCATGAGATGAGCAGGGCTGTCGATGGCACTAATAGGCGTGCCATGAGAATGACCCTAGAATCGGCCTGTCGCGGGCCCGTCACCGATCTCGGGGCCTCGGCAATACGTCGATGGCGGATTGCCATCGCCTCGGCGGCGGCGATCGAGTAGAAGGCGGCCAGCATCGCCAAGGACAAGCGTCGTCCGAGCATATCATGATGAAAATAATGGAAATGATACCGGAGGAACGGGTGGTCGAATGGTCGAATGGCCGGGCACAAGGCACCCGAAAGCAGGAGAATCGCCGTCAGAATTGCGAGAGATATCTCAATCGTCGATTTTTGTCGTCCGATACGCAATAAAACATATAGAGGTGCGGATCCCTCAAGGATATTAAGGATAAAACCAGGATCACTACTAAATAGAGAGATGTATGTCGTGAATAAGGCGAATCCAATCATCGTCGTGCCGAGCCCGGGTCCTTGGCGCGTTCGCCGCGATGACATCCAGCTTCTCCACGCGGCCCCAGGTTCAGTTCGTCAGGTACTCTTTGTAGTCGTTGGGAAGTAGAGCCGCACTGCTGTCCATCCAAGAGGGATAAGCCACGCTTGCGACATAGGTCGTCGCGTAGGTCGGCCCAGCCAGGAATAAGCTAGTATATCTGTACCCTTTTCCACTAGGGTTGATTGCCACGGCGTTGTAGCCCCAGGTGACGTTCCCAACGGGCACCCATATTCCGTTCGGGGCCGAATACATCAATGTACTTATGAAATCATCTTTGATCGCGTAGTTATCATAGTCGGTTTTGAGGAAGGTGTTGGTGCTGTCCCAACCCGAGACCCCTAGCCAAGCGACTTCCCGCTCAAGGCGTCACAGCTGGCGGGCTTGGGCTTGGCCTACGAGAAGGCCCGAGATCGATCAAAGATGAAGCAATAATATGATTGCTCGAATAAATGAATTTAAGGCCATTTGATCTCCGTTTGGTTCCGACCCCTTTCCGGTCATATTCAGTAATCGCCGCTTGTTATCACAGGGCGGCCTACATTGGGCTGGTGCCCTCCCTGCCAGTGCGGATAGCGATTGGCATACTTGTCGCCGGTGACGAACCGATAAAGTGCCCAATATGGCTTGAGGTAGGGCGATTTATTGCTCCACGAAGGGTGCCGTGAATAGGGCCATAGTTTCTGTCCCCAGTTAGGATTTGGTCCGGATAATGTTGCTCTTAAGATGAGAGCCATAATCACGAGGAGTATCAACCCCATTAGGGTTGCCCGGAACAACCGTAGTCTATGGCCCAGCTTGTATTGACGACGTGTTGGACCGCCCATGGACACGCCATTCCTAGGAGAAGAAAAGCGAATCAACTCGTCTGTATCCAGCCTGATGCTCGGGCGACGCCGACGGTGTTCTCCCACTCCGGCCACGCCGGACTCGCGACGCCGACTGTCTTGTATGGCGCGACGGTGTCGTTTTTTGCGAAGGTCCCCGACGCCTGACGGGCTGTAGTCGTCACGACCGTCTCGTAGCCCCAGGTCAGGTTCGCGACTGGGACCCAGATGCCAGCTGCTGGCTTGTACATTAAATAGTCTACGTTAAGCATCTTTGAATACAAGAGTATTCTTGGTGGGGTCGAGGAGCGTGCCCGGACTATCATTCGTGTTCACGGCCCCCTCCCCAGGGCCTAAGGGCATACCGCTGCCCGCCGCCTCTGTCCACGCAGCCAGGGTCCGATGTAGGAACTCATCTATAACTGATGAAAAAATAAATAATCAGTATCTTTTATAGGAAAAGGTTTTCCATTGTGACCTGGTCCTCCTATCCACTCGCCTTTACGGCTGGGGGTAGGATTGATGAATCGGTAGAAGCCCCAGTAGACACGATCGAAGGGAGTCTTTGTGCACCATGACCAACGTTGATGGGGTGGTCGGACCTCTTGTACCAGATCAGCTAATCGCCGAGACCTGATCCCGAGAAAGACCAGAATCACCGCGATGACCAAGACGGTTGCCGTGGTGAGGAGTCTCGTCCTGCGGTAAGGTGTGTATTCAGATCGCGTTGGGTCGTTCATTAGAAATCCCTCAGCGGGACAGCTCAACGTGGTTAACTCGCGGGATGCCAGCCAGAGGGTTGGACGGTGGAGGTCGTATTCTCCCACTCCGGCCATGCGGGACTCGCGACAGGGCCAAGTTGCTCCTGGCGGCGCTGGCGCATCGGTTCCGACGGCTTCGGCTGATCTGGGCCGACGGCGCGTACGCCGGCAAGCTGGTCGAGTGGGTGCACGAGCTGCGCCGGCGGGGTCGGCTGCTCCTGGAGATCGTCAAGCGGTCGGATGACGCGAAGGGCTTCGTGGCCCTGCCGCGTCGGTGGGTGGTGGAGCGGACCTTCGCCTGGCTGGGGCGGTGGCGCCGGCTGAGCAAGGACTATGAGGCCACCATCGCCAGCAGCGAGGCGATGGTCAACCTGGCGGCGATACATATGATGGCCCGGAGATTGGCCCGAAAAGTGGCTTCCTAGACACCCTCTTAAGCTCACGGGTTGGGTATTTTCAGAAGGATCTTGCTCTCGATCTCGTAACGCGGTCCGGGGTCGTCCGGCGGCACGGGCAGCCAGGGGCGGGTCGCGGCAAAACGGAACCGGCGCACCATGCCGGCGTGGAAATCGGCCGACAGTGTCGTGCGCCGGGCCCGCTCGCGGGCCTGCGCGGCGTCGCCGAGCTGCGCCCCGGACGGGGGGCTCTCGGGGATGGATCGGGGGCCTGCCTTGATCCAACGGGCGTAATTAGCGGGGGTGGGATTCTCCAGCACCTCGGCGCGGAAGTTGGCCCCTCGGGCGGCGCGCCGGAAGAGCGACTCCTGCCGATCATGGTCGTTGGCCATCCTCAGGCAGGTCGACCAGTGCAGGAAGGCACGAGCCCCCGCGGATCCGACGACGGCCGCCACGACGCAGATCGCCAAGATCAACGACCCACGTTTCAGGTGTCGCGGCGTGGGCAAGGGCTGGTCTCCCTGGCTGGGTCCGAAGGCGGTCCCGGGGTTGCTCCGCGCCGGGCCTCATTCGCGGCGACCTTGATCGCGGCGGAGATACGAAGCGTCTCACAGGGCCACATAACCGTTAACAGCCAGGTTGGAGGTCGACTCGACCCAGTTGGGGTAGTCGCTCGACGCCGCATAGGGATCGGCGAGTGTTCGGGTTGTGGCCGACAGCGTCCAAGGACCGGTGGCGAACGTCCCGTTAACCCGGGTCACGACCCCAGCATAGCCCCAGTTCGGGATGTTCCCCAGCGGCACCCAGACCCCGCCCGGGGGTTGATACATCAGGGTCATCGTGAAGTGGCGGCTCACGTTGTATTTGCTGACCTGAAAAGTGTATGGGATGGACGAAGAGCGATCGTTGGCCGTGAGTTCGAGCGGCGTGCCCGGTGAGTCGTTTGTGGTGAGTGGAGTGCCTACCGACTTATTAATGTCGTCGTAGAACTCGGTCTGGGAGGGGCCGATGGTGGGATCGGCGAAGTTGCCGGGATCGCCGTCGTCGAGCAGCGGCCTCAAGAGTTGCCTGCTCGGCATGGCGACGTAATACTGCTGTGTCACATTCCCTAACAAAGGAGAGTAATACGTACGCGAGAG
>JAABUQ010003214.1_pt1 | contig 30505 bp, 28 predicted proteins | sample 5560001 | NCBI WGS metagenome assembly JAABUQ01 (sample SAMN10711888, study PRJNA513371) | rock metagenome | isolation source: Antarctica rocks | place: Antarctica: Victoria Land, Finger Mt nord | collected 2015-12-18 | reverse complement strand
GTGCCGATTGTTATCCTGGCCCGTATCGTCCTCGTCGCCGTGTCGATCACCACGAGTTTGGATGGGATGGCCGGCGACCCCGGCGAGGCGGGTACGCCTGGCGAGGCCGGCGACGGGGGTACCGCCGGCGCCCCCGCGTCGGTCAGATAGGCGGTGCGGCCGTCGGGCGAGAAGGTCACGGCGTGGGGCGTGCCGCCGTTGGCGGCGGTAAAAATGGTGGCCACGATCCCATCGGTGCGCGTATCGACGACGTCGATGCCGCCTCCCAGGCTGACCGGCACCCAGAGCTGACGTCCATCCGGCGTGAGCGCCAGCCCGTGCGGATTGATGCCGGGCGGATTGTTGCCCTGCAGGTCGATCGTGGTCAGCTTGCGCCGCGCGCGGGCGTCGATTACGGTGATATCGTTGGACACGTAGTCGCTCACATAAGCACGCCGTCCATCGCTGCTGAAAGCAATATGCACGGGCTCGATGCCGGTGGGGATGGAGGCAATGACGCGTCCTCGCGCGAGGTCGACCACGGCCACGCGCCCGCCCTCGTAGTCCGTGATCCACATCGTCCCATCAGGAGCACGCGCAACGCTGTGGTTGAGCGCGCCGACGCGCAGCACCGTGGCTCGGCCGGGGATGTAGACGTTGCCGTCGCCCAGAAAGGTGACCACGGCGCGGTAGGGCAGGCCGGTCCAGCGCACCGCGGCGGCCGAGACGTGGGCCGCATTGGCGAGCCGCGCCGAGGGGCCGACGACCGGCAGCGGTTGGGGGACCGCGCTACCGGCCTGCATCGGCGCATCAAGCCGCAGCGAGGCGTGGACGCCGCCGGCCGGCAGTCCGGCTCCCGTGGCCACGGCGGTGATGCGCCAGTGGCCGGGCATGGTCAGCCGGCCCATGGCCTGGTAGCGGCCACCGCCAACGGGATAAGCGGCAAGCGTCGGCGTGCCCATCGGCATATCCAGCATGTCGAAGGTCAGGGTGACGTGGGCTCCTGTGAGCGCCTGGCCTATCGCGCCAGGGATGGTGAGCAGGAAACGGTTGGGGCCAAACGCCCCTGGAGCCACGTCGAGGCGCGGCGCGGTGACCGAACCGGTCGCGGCAGCGTGAGTCGCGCCGCGTGCGTTACTCGCGCCTGTCGTCGCGTTGTAGGAAGCGCCGCGCGTCGCCGCGAACGTCACCGCGCCCGCGCCGATCACGGCGAGTGCGAGGATGCCAGCGATCAGCGGCGCGCGCGCCGGGGTCGCGATCCGCCGGCCGGCGCCGTGCGGTCGCGTGTGGACCGTTGGTTGTCGCATGGTCCGCTACCTCAGCGCGTCACGGTCAGAGTCGCTTTGTCGAAGTTGTACCACTGGCGGCTGCCGGGATCGTAGCAGTCGGCCGTCACCATGTACTGACCCGGGCGGGCATACGTGTGCTTGACGCTCCACCCGTAGGACGTGACGCCGTCGCCAAACTCCCAGCGCCAGGGGCGCAGCATGACCGACGGTAAGAGCGTCTGGGTCACTTCCTGGCGGTTTTCGGTCAGTGTCACGCCCTGGCCGCTGCGATAGGCGCCAGGGACGACGAAGTAGGTCCAGCGCGCGGCCTCCGCATCGGTGCGCGGATAGATCTGGTTGATCCGCACCAGACGCCCGTTGGCCGACAGCGACGGCTTGTTGTCCAGCACGCAGGCCCGCGCGCGCGCACTCCCAAGGACCCCGCTTGCGACAAGGGCGGCAAGCCCCGCGGCAACAACAACGCGACCGCGACGTTGCGATAGTAACCATGTCATCTCTTTCTTCCCCCTCACTATAGACACGTCAGTGTCCGTTCCCTGTTATGCGACTTGGGTCAAAGGCCGCGCCCACACCATCCGTGCTACGACCCGTGGAGCAGCGCGCGCGCCTGCGCCGCGATATCCTGGGCCAGGAACGGCGCATTGTCGTAGTTATGCCACTGGCCGCGCGGGTCGATCATGTAGACGGCGGCGGCGTGGACAAGCTGCGGGTGCAGGTAGATCGGCGCCTGGGGCACGATGTCGACCATATAGTCCTTCCAGACGCGCTCTAGCACGGGGCGAGGCGCGCTGAGGTAATGCCAATCCGTGCCCAGCCAGCCCGCGTGCCGGGCGAAGGCCTGAATCGCGGCCGACGAATCCTCTTCCGGGGCGATGCTGATAGCGACGATGGCGAAGCGGTTGGCGTCGGCGCCGAGGTCGCGGCGCGCTCGCGCCAGCGTCTGCCCGACCAGCGGGCATTGCTCCTGGCATTCGTCGCTGATAAAGGTAAGGGCCACGACCTTGCCGCGCAACGCGTCGAGCGTGATCAGCCTGCCGTTTTGATCGCGCAACGCAAAGGGCGGGGTGTGGCCCGGCAAGGTCGCGCCGAGCATGGCAGGCTGTTGGTCGGCCTGTTTGGCGTCCTGGCACGACGCGTCGCACTGGGTCACGCCCATCCCGGACAGGGCGGCACGGATGGTTGGAGCGTCGAGTTCCTGGCTGTACCTCCCGCGGATGCGTCCCTGGGCGTCGAGAAAGACGCTGGTCGGGAAACCTCCCACCTGGTAGGCCCACGAGGTCGCTTGCTCCCCGCCGTCCACGACCACGCGGTAGGGCAGGCGCTCGGCGGCGGCGAAGCGGCGCGCCACGGCAGGGGTATCGCCGTTGGTGGCGATGCCCACGACCTGGACCCCTGCCGCCTGGTAGTCGCGTGCGGCCTGGCGTAGGGCGGGCATCTCCTCGACGCAGGACGGGCAGGTACTGTAGAAGAAGTTCAGGAGGGCGGGATGGCCGCGCAAGCCGCGCAAGGACAGCGTGCCATTCGTGGCGCCCGACGTTCCATTCCAGACCAGGGGCAGCGCGAAGTCGCTGGCAAGCGGCGCGCTTTGCGCGGGTGATGAGGCCGGCCAGAGGGTCAGGCCCAGGCCCGCCAGCGCGACCAGCAGCGCCGTGCCCCAGGTGAGGCGGCGCCACGGTAGGCGCGTCCCGCCAGCACTCCCCGCGCGCCGCGCCATGCCGCCCAGCCGACCCTGTACGTTAACGTCAATGTTCGTGCTCATCCGCTGTATGTCCCCTATTCCCCATTATCCCACAAGCGGCCCTAGAGTCTGCCATCGCGGCCACATAGCTGGCAAACCGCCGCGCCGCGCTGTCGCGTGCCGCCTCAAGCCATGAAGGGCGAGTCGGCCACGGAACGACCGTGGTTGGGTATGGGGCATTGGACGATATACCTCATTATATCCACTGGGAACGCTAACGGCCCCAACAAGCATCTTCCTCCATTCTCCCCTCAAGCAGATTATTTGTGAGGCACTACGCCACTTTGTCATTTTGTCACGAGCCTCATATACTTACATCGTCTATCGTCGTAATGGAGGTATATGATGGTTTTAACGGTCGAATCGAACGAACAGGGGCGGCTCGTCATCCCGGCAGAGGTACGCGATGCGTTGCGCGTGACGGGCAAGACGCACTGGCAATTGGAGGTGCGGGATGGCGCGATCATCCTCAAGCCTGCCGTGGTGATCCCGCGCGAGGATGCGTGGGCCTACCGTCCGGACCATCTCGCGCGTCTGGAGGAAGCGATGACGCAGGCCCGGGCGGGGCAGATACTGGACCTCAGCCCGGAGCAGCTTGAGAGGCTGGCGGATCAGTCGCATGAGTGAGGGCTACCGCGCGCTGCGGTTTACGCCACGGTTTGTCGACGATCTGCTCGGCCTTTCCAGGACCGAGCAGAAGCAGACCGCCAGATCGCTCAAGACGCTGGACGATAACGAGAAGACGCCGTCGTTGCGCGTCCACGAACTGGGAGGCCAGCTAAAGGGGATATGGTCGGCATCGACGTCTAAGAGCCTGCGCATCACCTTCGCGCGGCTTGATGGCGGATACAAGCTCCTGCTAACCGTTGACCATCACTACGGCGATTAGTAGTCCGCCAAGCTCGATTTTGATGGTTGGGCGGGTCATGAGCCTCGATGAGATCGACCGTCGTGTTATGTTAAAGCCGACCCTCATTATATCCATTCTACAACTGCCTCTCCTCCCCTTGCGCTAATATACTAAGTATGAGTATATTAGTAGAGATAGAGAGGGCGGGAGCGGGTGGGAGGAGACAGGCCGTGGATAGGGGCGGGTTCGCGCTTGGAGTCGGGTCGGTGGCGGGGGCGTTGCACACGGCGATGGGCCGGCCCAATCAGGACGCGTGCTGGTGGCGGCGTACCGAGGACACCCTGTGCCTCTGCGTCTGCGATGGGTGCGGGAGCGGAGCGCACAGCGAGGTGGGCGCGCAACTCGGCGCGCGCCTGGCCGTCGAGGCGGTGCTGGCCCAGGTGGCGGGACGATGCCCCGACGAGGGCCAGGCAGTACTGGATCATGACGTGGTGGCCGTTGCCCTGGCGGCGGCGCGGGAGGCGGTCCTTGTCTCCTTGCGCTCGCTGGCGGCCGCGTTGGGACCGGACCTCGGGGCCACGGCCGAGACCTTTTTCCTCTTTACGCTGGTCGGCGCCGTCGTAACTCCGCACACCACGGCGGTCTTCTCGGTCGGCGACGGTACGATCGCGCTGAACGGCGCCCTGACACGCCTCGGTCCCTTCCTCCAGAACGCGCCGCCGTACCTGGGGCACAGCCTGCTCGATCCATGCATCGCGGTCATGCAGGCGCCCAACGCTGTTGCGCTGCACCACGTGGCGCCGACGGAGGAGGTGCGGTCGATCCTGCTGGCGACGGACGGCGCCGACGCGCTGGAGCGTCACGCTGCGACGCCGCTGCCGGGAACCGACGAGCCGCTGGGTCCCCTGGCGCGGTTCTGGGAGGATCCGCGCTACGTCGACCACCCCGACCTCCTGCGGCGATGGCTGGCCCGCGCCAATCGCCGCACGTCAACGAGCCGCGGCTTGCTCGGGGACGACACGACGGTCGCCGTGATCCGACGCCGGGACCCGGAGGAGGACGCCGATGCCTGAGGTGATGCTGCGGGGCAAGAGCCTGCGCCTTGACCCCCGCTCAGCCATTGGCAAGGGCGGCGAGGCCGATGTCTATGCCATTGAGGGCGGCCGCGCGCTCAAGCTCTTTAAGGACGCGGCGCACCCCGACTACCAGGGTCTGCCGGGCGAGCAGGCGGCCGCGCGGGAGCGGCTGGCGCTCTATCAGCGCAAGCTGCCGCTCTTCCCGCTCCCGTTGCCGTCACGGGTGGTCCAACCGGAGGATCTGGCCACGCATCCCGGCGGCGCGGTCGCGGGCTACGCCATGCGGCGCATCGACGGCGCCATGCCCCTGGCGCGCTACGGCGACAGGTCCTATCGCGAGGCCAGGACGCGCGACGAGGACGTGGCGGCCCTCTTCACGGACCTGCACGCCACCGTCGCCGCCACGCACCGCGCGGGCGTGGTCATCGGCGACTTCAACGACCTCAACGTGCTGGTGCAGCAAGGGGGTCCGGGGCGCGGGCCAGAGGCCTATCTGATCGACGCCGACAGCTACGGCATCGGCGCGTTCCCTTGCCGCGTCTTCACGCCGCGCTTCACCGATCCCACGCGGTGCGTCGCGCAAGGGGCGGACCTCGTGCTGGCGCGGCCCTGCGGGATCGAGGCCGACTGGTATGCCTTTGCCGTGCTGCTGATGCAGTCGCTGCTCTTCGTCGACCCCTACGGCGGCCTCTATCGTCCTCCCCATGCGGGCGCCGGCGGCCGGCCGCTCTCGGCGGCGGGGCGCATGCTCGGGCGTATCACGGTGTTCCATCCCGATGTCCGCTACCCCAAGCCGGCCCGTCCGTACGCCGTCCTGCCCGACGAGTTGCTCGCCTACTTCGAGGATACGTTCGTGCGTGACCGGCGCGGACCGTTTCCATCGCGCCTGCTCCACGAACTGCGCTGGACGCGCTGCCCTGCCTGCGGTAGCGCGCACGCCCGTCCCTCCTGTCCAACCTGTCGCCATGTCGTCGCGGTTCCCCTGCTGGTACGCCACGGCGCCGCGCGGCGTGAGCGGGTCTTCGAGACCGACGGCCATATCGTCCGCGCGGCGCTCCAGGGGGATATCTTGCGCCTTGCCGCGCGCACCGCCGCCGGGTTGGTGCGCGAGGACGGCCGCTCCATCGTCGATGCGGGGTGGCCCGCGTGGGCGCGGGTGCTCGTGCAGGGCGAGCGCACCGTGCTCGCCGCCGACGGCCTTGCGCTCACCTACGGGGCCGATGGAAGCGGCGCGGTCACGCCAGAGCGCCTCACGGTTGATCAGGGCGAGAGCGCGACCCCGCTGATCGAGGCGACCGCTGCCGCGCGCTATTGGGTCGGCGGGGGGACGCTATGGCGCGACGGGCGCTATGGACCCGAGCGCATTGGCGACGTCATCCCTGAGACGACGCGGTTCTGGGTCGGGTCCACGTTCGGCCTGGGCTTCTACCGCGCCGGGACGCTGGCCCGCGCCTTCGTCTTCGACGCCCTGCACGGCGGCCTCAACGACGGCGTTCCCCTGACTCTTCCCGGCGGCCGCCTCGTCGACGCGTCCTGTACCTTTGCGGAACAGCGCGCCTGGCTCTTCCTGAGCGAGACGAGCGGCGGCCGCACGGCGCGGCGCTGCGTCGTGATCGGGCGCGCGGGAGGGGTCGAGGCCGAGGCGACGGCGCCCGCCGGAGACGGCTCATGGCTGGATCTGGGCGGGGCGGCGGGCGCATGCGCCGCGGGGTCCGCGCTCTTCGTCCCGACCGACGCGGGCATCGTCCGCGTCGAACTCACGGCCGGCCGCATCGCCCAGACGCGCGCCTTCCCCGACACCGAGCCGTTCGTGGACAGCGCGGTCCGCCTGTTCCCCGGCCCCGGCGGCCTGTATGCCGTCGGCAGCCGACGCGCCGACCTGCTCCTTCTGTCGTGAGGAGAGGAGTGGTACACCGACGCGCGAGTTGCGATAATGCGCTCGTGCTCATCCCTTGGGCGGGAAGGCGCAGAACTCATTGCCCTCGGGGTCGGCCATGATCGTCCACCACAGCGTGCCGTCCTCGTCGCGGATGTCCCGGAGCACGCGCGCCCCGAGGCCTTGCAGGCGTCCCAGCTCCGCGTCGTCGGGCATGTTGATGTCGATATGCACGCGGTTCTTGGCCACCTTCGGCTCGGGCACGCGGTTGAACCAGATGCGCAGGCCGCCGTCCGGCGGGTCAAGGGCCACCGGGTCGTCCGGCGTGGGCGTATCCTCCGGGTCGGGCGGACGCACGGTGTAGCCGAGCGCCTCGGCCCAGAAATGGGCCACGCGGCGCTGATCGGCACAGTCGAAACAGATGTCGCGCAGCCGCGATGTGGCCATGGCGATGTCCTTTCTGCCTTGCTAGCCTAGACTCCTAATACGGGCAAACGTGGTGCGATTGAGTCAAGTTTTTGCGGCACGTCTCGTCGGTCTGAGGCGGAGCCTCGCTAGATTGTTCATGACGGGTGTGGTATCCCAGGAACTTGCCAGCACCCACTTAGACGACGCGCTGGCCGTGGCGCAGGAACTGCTCGTGGCCCGCGGCCGGCGCCGATGCGTCGGGCGTGGTGATGACGTCGGGCGAGTACTGGGCGAGGAAGACGCGCCGCATGCGGTCGGTGGTGTTGACCCCGCTGCGATGCAGGGTGACGCTGGAGAAGACGGCGATGCTGCCGGCGGGCACGACCACGATGTCGCCCGGGTCGTCGCCGTGGTAGCCGACGAGGTCGTTCGTGCCCTCCTCCTTGACGTGCGGCACGAGGCCGCGCGACCCGGCGCGGGAGTAGGGCAGGATGTAGGTCGTGCCGTTGGCGTCGCTCATGTCGTCGAGGGCGCACCAGAGGCTGACGTACGGCCGGTGCGGCGCGAGTTGCCCGAAGGCCGAGTCCTGGTGCCAGCTGAACTTCATGCCCTGCTCGGCGGCCTTGACCACGTACTGCTCCCAGTAGAGGTAGGCCTCGTCGCCGACCGTGGCGCGGCAGATCTCGGCCGTCAGGTCGCTGAACAGGAACTCGCGCAGTTGTGGGCTGCGCTTGGAGGCCCAGGCGACGAAGTAGCGCTTGTTGCGATGGCTGATGCCGAGCACATCCGTGCCCAGCCGGTCCATCTCGGCGTTGGCCTCGTCGACGAAGCGCTGGCACTCGTCGCGCAGCAGCCGCAGGTGCTCCTGGGGGATAACGCGCTCCAGGATAAAGAAGCCTTCATCCCGATACTGCTTTTTTTGCTCCTCGCTCACGCGAACAGCCTGGGTCATGCTCATGGTGTGCTCCTCCCTATCGCGACTCGTCGTCCCTGGTCGTCTTCACCTTGACCCCTTGGCGTGCGCCGGCGCCACGCCCATAATCGCCCGCTCCACTACGTCAATAGCAACCCATGGGCCGTGCGTCGCGGAGCGGACATCCGTGGCTCCATCCTCCCTGTCCTTCCTTTATACCAACAAACCGCCAATTAATTGCGCGGCGTCGCCGCGCGTCTGGCCACAATCGTCGCGCGCCACCGCCGAGAGGCCGATCGCCGCCTACTGAGTGAGCGCGTTGATGGTATCTTTATGATGAAGGTAGGGCATACTGATGCCCTGTAAGATACGAGAACTGAAGGCCGATCTGCGGCGGGCTGGCTGCGCCAGCCACGGCACCACTTACGCGGAGGCCGCGCGGCAGGGCCAGGACGCCATCGAAACGTGGATCGCCACGGCACGGGCGTATGGGGATGCGATCCCGGCGCCGCGGGTGCGCGCCTGGCGCGACGAGTTGGGCGCCCTGCCGTCGGCGGAGGCCGCACGGCCCTGACGCGACGGCCAAGAACGGAACCCGATAACGGAGGGAGGTGAGCATGGCAGCGGACGCGTCATGTGCGCAGCGGCGCGCGGAGGCGCCGCCGGCCGGTGTCGCGCGGTGCTGGGAGGACGGCATTGCCCTCGTGGGCCGCGGGTGTATTTGCCAAATACACACTCTCCCGCTCAACGAGACCAACGGCGCAGCGCGCATCCGCGACCCTATCCTCGGCGGCATCCTGACCGGCTGCAGCGCCTCGGGCCGCTCCTATAAGAATTACGGGTAGATGCGGCCTCCGGGCGAGCAGGCGACCATTGAGAGGGGGATACCATCTCTGTCCACGTGTACGACCTGTACGACCGCTGGGCCCGCTCGTACGACCGCGTCTGGGGCGGCTACACCGACGCGACGCTGGATTACCTGCTCGTCCACCTCGACCTCGCCCCTGTCCATGATATCCTCGACGTGGGCTGCGGAACCGGTGTCCTGCTGGAACGGCTGCGCCATCGCCTGCCCCGGGTCCGATTGTCCGGCATCGACGTCAACGCGAGCATGCTGCGGGTCGCGCGGCGACGGCTTGCCAGGGTAGAGGTGCGGCTAGCCGTGGGATCAGCCGAGCGCGTCCCCCGCGCCGACGCGTCGCTGGACCTCGTCACCATGGCCAGCATGCTGCACTATGTCCCGCGCCCCTCACTCGCCCTCGGCGAAGCGCGGCGCGTCCTCCGACCCGGTGGGACCGTCGCCATCGTCGACTACCTGCCGCGCGGTCTCCACGGCAGCGTAGCGGACGGGCTGATCCGGCTGTACGACCGTGACCACGTACGTAGCCGCGATCTCCGGGAGATAGAGGCAGCGCTGAGGACCGTCGGTTTCGATGTGACATACAGCGCGACGTTCCCCATTAGCCGGATATTCCAGGGTGTCTGCGTCTTCGGCGTCAAGGCGGACGCGCGCACAGGTATTGTTAGGCACGTCTAACGGCTTGTGCTGCTCGCCAAGCATGCGCCGTATGGTATCCTAGCGAGTCATGGTATTATCCTCTTACGGTCAAGCATTTAAAGAATCAATTCCGCGCGGGATCGCCACGGTGTACGTACATTCAGACATGGGAGGCCCGATGAGAAGGATAGATGTGCAGGAGTTCCGCAGTCAGGCGCCCGATGTGCTCGCAGGGAATGAAGCGATCACCGTGGAGCGTGAAGGGCAAGCCGTGGGCGTGTACCTCCCGCTGCCTCAGCACCTAAGTAGCGATAAAGAGGCGAGTATAGCGGATCTCCAGGCCGCCATAGACGCCGCACTTGCGGAAGGCACGATATCGCGGGACGAACTGGCGGACCTTTTCGACCTGCGTCGGCCGATATCGTGAGGTTAGTAGTTGACGCCAACATTCTGGTCTCCGAGCTACTACGTGAGCGTGGACAGGTTTTGATCTCCTCATCCGGCCTTGAGATCTACGTCGCCGCACGTGCGTGGTCGGAGACGCAACACGAAATCCGCAAACGCTCTGCTATCATCGAGCAACAGGGCCGGATCGCACCGGGTACAGGCGAGGCTCTCGCTCGAACGGCCATCATCGCCATCACCACTCATGTCCGACAGATCCCAGCAGAGATGTATGCCGTGTATGAGCCGGTTGCACGCAAACGTATCCCACGCGACCCGGACGACTGGCCAACCGTCGCGGCGGCGTTGGCGCTGGATGCCGCTATTTGGACCCGTGACAACGACTTCCTGGGATGCGGCTTGCCGACTTGGACCACGGAGACATTGATCGCACACCTTGAGCAATCACGCCAACAATAGCGCAGAAACAGCAGGTCTTGGCGATGTGCTGTATCTACCCCTTCTACATGGACATGAACCATGTTTTAGGCCGAGAGAGCCCGCGGCAGTGCGTGGAGCGGCGCCATGGACGCGGCGGGGCGGCCCAACAGGTAGCCCTGGACGCCCTGGACGCCGAGCCGATCGGCCAGGGCCAGCATATCGGGGGTCTCGATGCCTTCGGCGATGACGAAACTGCGTGTCTCGCCGGCGAACGCCACGATCGCGGCGAGGACGGCCCGCGTGGTCGTGTCGGTGAGGGCGCGCAGCACAACGTCGCGGTCGATCTTGATGAAGTCGACGGGCAGCCTGCTGAGCATCTCCAATCCGGCGTTGCCCACGCCCACGTCGTCGAGGGCAAGCTGGAAGCCCAGGGCGCGCAACCGTTGCGCCTCGCGGACGACGGTCTCCGGCCGCGCCGACGATCGCTCGGTGATCTCGAGCACGACGCGGTCCGGCGAGAGCCCTACCGCCACGACCGCCACGACCGCCACGACCGCCTCGACCAGCGTCATCGCGTCGAGCCGGTCGTGGTCAAGCGCGTGGGGCGAGAGGTTAAGGAAAAGCAAGGCGCCGGGCGGCAACGCGGCCGCGCTGGACAGGACGGCCCGACGGCAGATGGCGTCGAGTTCATGTACGCGACCCAGTTGTTCCGCGATGTCGAAGGCCTCCAGCGGCCCCGCCAGACCGCTGGCCAACGACGGCCGCATCAGCGCCTCGTACGCCAGCACGCTACCGTGGTCCAGGCGCCAGATCGGCTGGAAGACGGACGTCACCTGCCGGTCGGCCAACAGGCAGCGCATGGCCTGGATCTTGGCCGCCGGGAGGATTGCTTTGCCCGTGGACACTTCGTCGTAGGTGACGACGGTGTTGCGGCCGCGTCGCTTGGCTTCGTGGAGAGCGGCATCGGCGTGCTCGCACAGCAGGTCGCCGTCTCGCCCGTCCCCGCCAAGCGCGGCGATGCCGATACTCACGGTCAAACCGTGCGGTTGGCGCTCGGCCTCCTGGCGCAAATGCTCCATCCTCGCGACCGCGGCCGGAACCGTGGTCCGGGGCAGGACGAGAGCAAACCCGTCGCCGCCAAGGCGGAAGGCATCATCGTCGCGGCACGCGCCGCGCAACGACCCTGCAGCCTCGGGCGCGATCCTGTCGCAGCCGTTACAGCCGTTACGTCCGTGACATCCCACCGGCGCTGGTATGAACAACGCGCCGCCCTCCGCACCAGAATACCCTCCTGGAGGGCTGCCGGCGGATCATGACGATTACGGCCCTACCATGGCTCCGGCGGCCCGCGTACACCGGCCTCCCAGGGATTGTGCGCCAATAGCAAGCAGCCGGAGAACGATGGGGACGTTTGGCCCCACGATGCGCGGAATGAGCAGGCAAAGAACGGTGGACATATATGACCGGAGGATGCGTGGCCGTGGTCTGGTGAGAGTGCACGACCCGGGGATGCATCGGTACCGGCCGATGTCGCCTGACAGCGGTACGCCCAATCGGCCGTGTGGTGCGCGGTGAGGGGGAACGACTGCGATGCGCCCGGTGAACAGGGGTAGTCCGTGCCGGCGCCCGCGTGTAGCGGGCGCGGCCTGCCGGGTGGATTCGTGTCGTCACCAAGACGTGATGCGGCTGCGCATGGCGCGCCTGCACATGGTGAGCGTAACTTATCGCCCTACGTCCCGCTGTCGCCGGCCTACGGTAAGGCCGGCCCGCGGCCCTGGCTCTACCGCCTGCCAGGCGCGTGTGATGGGTAGGGCTCACGGCTCCAACTCCCGTGCGAGCAGCAGCCGGCCGCCTGGATGTGATGCGGGCTTTCTGTCGCGCACTGACATGACCGACCGCGCGCGGCGTTCCCGCCGAGGCGTGATGCGACGACTTGACCACCGCCGCGGACGGACTGGCGCCCTTGCTCGGCTTGCTCGGTCCCGATCCACCGGAGCGGCTGGGCGGCTGCCCTTGTATGATGTGCGCAAGTGGGTGAGACGCCCTCGCCGGCGCGCGTCCCTGTCGGGGAGACGGCGCGGTGATACGGACAGGATGAGATAACCCTAACACGGTCGCCGTAGGCTTCCCGACGGGATGCGCGCCCGCGTGCGCGGATACCAGGCGTGGCGCCGCGATTAATACAGGATGATGCCGCGGCCGCGCCCAGGAATGGAGCGCCAGGGCGCCTCCGGCAATCAGGGCCGTCGCCGTCAGACCGGTTGCAATCAACACAGCCTTGGTGGTAAGCAAAGCTGCCACCTTGACGCCGAGCGCACTCGCGCCAATATGAGCTATGCCGCCGGCGGACGGGCCTAACCCGACTGGGACGGGCACGGCGGGCACGGCGGGCACGGCGGGCACGGCGGGCACGGCGGGCGCGGCGGGCGCGGCGGGCGCGGCGGGCGCGGCGGGCGCGGCGGGCGCGGCAGGAAGCGGCGGCCCTACCGGCGTCGATGTGGGGCCGCTGGAAGCGGGCGGCGATGGCGCGGGCGGCGCCGACGGGGCTGGCGGCGACAGAGGGCCGCCATGCGGAACAAGCCGGGCCAGCAGTCCTGCTTTGACGGCGGCGGACAGGGGCAGCAGCGGTAGGACGGCGCGTTTCGCATGGGTCGCACGCCCGACGGCGACCTCGTTCTGGCACGTTGTACAGCCACGCACATGCGCGAGCGTCGCCGCGCGTTGCTCGTCGTTACCCTCGCCGTCAAGGACCACGGCGAGAGAGGAGCGCGCGCGGCGACAAGGCGCGACGGCGGGCGCCGCGCCCGGCCGCGTTCCAGCGCCAGCAGCCACGGCTTCATACTGCTCGCGGAAGCGGCGCCGGGCGCGGAAAATCAATACCTCGACGGCGCCGCTACTCACGCCCAACGTCCGCGCGATGTCCGCGTAGCTGAGGCCCTCAACCTCGCGTAGCGCCAATGCGACGCGCTGGCTGGGCGCCATGCGCTCCAGCGTCGCCCGCACGGCCTGCCGGTCATCGTTGGTCAGGACGACATCTTGCGGCGACTGCCAATGCGAGTCGTCGGGGAACGTGTTGGCGACCTCCTCGGAGAGCTCGACGAAAGCGAGCGAACGGCGACGGCGCAGGATACCCAGGGAGGTATTGGTGGCGATGCGGGAGAGCCAGCCGGCGAAGGCCTGGGGTTGGCGCAACGTATGCAAGGTCGTAAACGCGCGCAGGAACGTTTCCTGCGTGAGATCTTCGGCCTCGGTTGGATTGCCGCAGAGGCGGTAAACGATGTTGTAGATGCGCGGGCCGTGACGGTCGAATAACTCTTCGAACGCTTCGCGCCGGCCATTCAGGCAGCGCGTGACCAGCGCGGCGTCCGTCGGATCGCCGTCGGGGCTGGGTTGCGCCATGCCGTGCCGTCCTCTCAATCGCTCTTGGGCCGGCCACTCCTACGTCGAAGCGCGCCCGGGCCGCGGCTCTATCCGGGCCGGAGGCGCCGCGCGGCGCCTCCGGCCCGGAACCACGATAATAGCATATATGCGACCTATGCACACAGTATGCCGCGCGACACGCTACCACGCTACCAACCGCCGACCCACGATCTCCGGCATGGTGTTGCTCAATAGACGATATCGACGCGGCGGCCGTTGCGCGAGGACTCGGCGATGGCATCCGCGATGACCGAGGCGCGATAGCCGTCCTCGAAGTCGGCGCCATCCGGCGCCACCGGTTGCCCCGTGACAATTGCCGCGAAGAAGTGCGCCAACTCGTGGACGAAGGTATGCTCCCAGCCGATGATGTGCCCCTGCGGCCACCACGCTCCGACATAGGGGTGATGGGGCTCCGTCACCAGCACCTGCCGAAACCCCTGCGCGTCGCGCGGACTCTCCTCCTCCGACAGGTACACCTCCAACTCGTTGAGCCGCTCCAGGTTGAAGGCCAGCGAGCCCTTCTCGCCGTTGATCTCGATCACCTGGTGATTCTTGCGTCCCGCCGCGAAGCGCGTCGCCTCGAGCGTGCCCAGCGCGCCGTTCTCAAAGGTCAGCACGGCGGCGAACGCGTCGTCGACATCCACCCGCGCCGAGCCGCCGTCGCCGGACGGGCGCTCCTCGATGAACGTGCGCGTCACCCCGGTGATGCTGGCCGGCTCTCCGACCAGGAAGCGCGCCAGGTCGATGATGTGCGTACCCAGGTCGCCCAGCACGCCCGAGCCGGCTTCGGAAGCGTCGAGACGCCACACCATGCCGAAGTTGGGGTCCATGATCCACTCCTGCAGGTACTGAGCGCGGAAGTGGTAGATGCGGCCCAGCCGCCCCGCCCGGATGATGTCGCGCGCCAACCGGATCGCGGGGACGAAGCGGTAGTTGAAAGCGCACATGTGCGTCACCCCCGCCGTCCGCACCGCTTCCCACATGCTCCTGGCCTCGGCCGCGGTCCGTCCCAGCGGCTTCTCGCAGATGACGTGCTTGCCGGCCCTGGCCGCCGCGATACAGGGCTCGGCGTGCAGGTTGTTGGGCGCGCCGTTGTCGAAGACCTGTATCTCCGGATCGGAGACCAGTTCGCGCCAATCGGTGACGGCCTTCTGGTAGCCGTAACGGGCCGCCGCGGCCTCGACGCGGGGACGGTCGCGGCCGGCGATGGCCACCAGGCGGGCGCGCGCCGGCGGCGGAGTGTAGATGTAGTCGAGCGTTTTGTAGGCGTTGGTGTGGGCCTTGCCCATGAAAGCGTAGCCGAGCATGCCCACGCCCAGCGTCGGCGCCTCACCCCCTGGCTGCGCCGCCTCCCCCATGGTCACGAAACCGGAGCGGTTGGTCATGTCAATCTCCTTTTGCTGAGTGGCTAGTGGTTAGTGACGAGTGACGAGTGAAGTTCACTAGCCACTCGCCACTAACCACTAGCCACTAGTCACTGCGCCTGCTTGAATGCGGCGTCGAAGGCCTGCCGCGAGGGCTGGAAGTCGAGACGGTGCACGAAGGCGGCGGCTTCGGGAGCGCCCTGGGTGCGGTCCATGCCGCTGTCCTCCCACTCCACGGAGAGCGGTCCCTCGTAGCCGATGCGGTTGAGCGCGCGCACGATCTCCTCGAACTCCACGCCGCCCCGGCCCGGCGTGCGGAAGTCCCAGCCCCGCCGCGCGTCGCCGAAGTCGAGGTGCGAGCCCAGGATGCTGGTGCGCCCGTTGAGGGTGCGCACGGAGTTCTTGATATGCACGTGGTAGATGCGGTCGGCGAACGTTTCGACGAACAGGACCGGATCGACGAACTGGTGGTAGAGGTGGCTAGGATCGAAGTTGAGGCCAAAGGCGGGCCGATGGCCAATGGCCTCGAGCGTCTTCTGGGTGGTCACGATATCGTAGGCGATCTCGGTGGGGTGGACCTCCAGCCCGAAGCGCACGCCTTCCTGGTCGAACACGTCCATGATGGGATTCCAGCGGTCGGCGAACTCCCGGTAGCCGGCCTCGACCGTCTCCCAATTGTTGGGCGGGAAGGAGTACAGCAGGTGCCAGATGGGCGAGCCGGTGAAGCCGTTGACCTGCGTGACGCCGAAAGCCTTGGCGGCGCGCGCGGTGTCCATGATCTCCTGGGCGGCGCGCTGGCGCACGCCCTCGGGCTCGCCGTCGCCCCAGAGGCGGGCGGGCAGGACGCCCTGGTGACGCTCGTCGATGTGCCGGTCGGCCACGGCCTGCCCGACGAGGTGGTTAGAAATGGCCCAGCAGCCGAGGCCGTGCTGCTCCAGCAGTGCCCGCCTGCCCCGCGCGTAGGTCGAGTCGGCGAGAGCCTTATCGACCTCGAAGTGATCGCCCCAGCAGGCCAGCTCGAGGCCGTCGTAGCCCCAACTCTTGGCCAGGGGGGCGAGCTCGGCGAGCGGTAAATCCGCGAACTGTCCCGTGAACAGGGTGACCGGTCGTGCCATGATCTCCTCCTTTAATCATCTAATCATCATCCGCTAGCGGTAAACAAGGTGGTTAGGACATGCTCGAGCCCTTCTGACCATCGCCGACCACGCCGATGCCCACGTCGAGGATACCCATCATCGTTCTACTTTTATCACATCGCCGCTGGAGCCGTCGAAGAGGTGGAGGCGGTGCGGCGGCAGGCGCACATGGAGGGTCTCGCCCTCGTTCACCTCTATCGTCGGCGGCATTTTGGCCCGCAGGGCGAGGTCACCCATGCGCAGGTCGACCACGCTCTCGTCGCCGAGGTTCTCGACCGTGTAGACGGTGGCCGGCTGCGCGCCCTCCGTGCCCGGCGACACCACCGCGACGTGCTCCGCGCGCACGCCCAGCACGAGGTTCTCTGGATGGGGATTGGCCTGCAACGCCGCGAGGAGCGCGCCGTCTACCGGCATCGTCATAGGGCCGGCCTGCACGTAGGCCGCCCCGTTCCGCACGAACCGACAGGGCATTGTGTTCATGGGCGGCGTCCCCAGGAAGCCGGCCACAAACAGGTTGGCCGGGTGGTTGTAGATGTCCAGGGGCGTGCCCTGCTGCTGGATACGCCCCCTGTTCATGACGGTGATGCGGTCGCCCATCGCCAGGGCCTCGACCTGGTCGTGCGTGACGTAGATGGTGGTGATGCCGCGCTCGTGCTGCAGATGCTTGAGCTCGGCGCGCGTCTCGACGCGCAGTTGTGCGTCGAGGTTGGTCAGCGGCTCGTCCATCAGCAGCGCCTGCGGCTGGCGCACCATGGCGCGGCCCAGGGCCACGCGCTGCTGCTCGCCCGCGCTGAGCTGGTTGATGCGCCGCTTGAGGATCGGTTCCATCTGCAGCGAGGCGGCGGCCGCGCGCACCCGCCGGTCGACGTCCGCGGTGGGCGTGCGCATGGCGCGCAGCGGGAAGGCCATGTTGTCGTAGACGCTCAAATGTGGGTACAGCGCGTAGAACTGGAAGACAAACGCGATGTCGCGCTCACCGGGCGGCAGGCCGTTGACCCGCCGCTCCCCGATGCGTATGTCGCCCGACGAGGCCTTTTCCAGGCCGGCGATGGTGCGCAACGTCGTCGTCTTCCCGCAGCCGGACGGCCCGAGAAAGACCATGAACTCGCCGTCCCGCACCCGCAGGCTGATGTCGTCGACCGCGACGACGGATCCGTAGCGCACGACCAGGTTGTCGACCGTCACCTGTGCCATCTAAGTGTCCTTTATCCTCTGGTCGGTCAGCGCGTCGAACAGGTGCGCGCGATCGGGATTGTAGCTGGCCCAGACCTGCGCGCCCTGGTCGAGCAGGAACTCGGGGTCGGTGCGCGCGCGCAGCAGCGTCTCGCCCAGGCGCAGGTCGTAGATGTTGCGGTCGCCGAGCGGCTCCACGGCATAGACCTCGACCGGCAGCGCCTCCTCGCGCTCGGCGGCGTGGACGGTCACGTCCTCGGCGCGCAGGCCCAGCACCACCTGGCGGTGCGGCGCGTTGCGCACGGCGCGGGCCAGCCGTCCCTCGACGGGCAGCGGCCGGCCGCTCCCGCCCAGCAGCAGCGCGCCATCGGCGATGTGGCTGTCGAGCAGCGTGATCGCGGGGTGGCCCACGAAGCCGGCCACGAAGGTGTTGGTGGGAGTCTCATAGATCTCGCGGGGCGTGCCGACCTGCTGCAACGCACCCTTGCGCAGCACGGCGATGCGGTCGCCCATGGTCATGGCCTCCACTTGATCATGCGTGACATAGAGCGTGGTCGCGCCGAGGTCGCGCTGCAGGTGCTTGAGCGTACCGCGCATGGTGGTGCGCAGCTTGGCGTCGAGGTTGGTCAGCGGCTCGTCCATCAGGAAGGCTTGCGGACGGCGCACCATGGCGCGGCCCAGGGCCACGCGCTGCTGCTCGCCGCCCGAGAGCTGCCCCGGCTTGCGCTGGAGCAGGTGGTCGATCTGCAGGCTGGCCGCCGCCTCGCGCACCCGCCGGTCGATCTCCGCCTTGGGCATCGGACCCGCCTTGAGCGGGAAGGCCATGTTCTGGTAGGCGGTCATGAACGGATAGAGCGCGTAATCCTGGAAGACGAAGGCCACGTTGCGCTCGGCCGGCGTGAAGCGATTGACCAGCACGTTGTCGATGCGCACGCTGCCCGCATCGGGCTTCTCCAGGCCGGCCACGGTGCGCAGCGTCGTCGTCTTGCCCGCGCCCGACGGGCCGAGCAAGACCAGGAACTCGCGGTCGCGCACGGTGAGGCTGACGTCGTCGATGGCGACGACCTCACCGAAGCGCTTGGTAATGGACTGCAGGGCCAGCTCGGCCACGAAATCTCCTTCCCAGTTGCCAGTTGCCAGTTGCCAGTTGCCAGTTGCCAGTTGCCAGTTGCCAGTTGCCAGTTGCCAGTTGCCTGCCACTCCTGTTCCGCCTCACGGATGCGCCCCACGATTGCGAGCGCCGCCTGACCTTGAAAGGTCATGGCAGGGCACGGACCCTGAAGGGTCTCCACTGGCCTGTCACCGCCTGGGTGCGGCGCGCAGGACTCCCACGCCGACCTTTTAAGGTCTCGTCCCTTCCATGACCTTTCAAGGTCAGGCCAGCGCGCCCACCTCACTCGTCACTAACCACTCGTCACTCGTCACTACAGGTGGCTCGCCACGATGAACACGAGCGTGCCGGCCAGCAGCACCGTGAATCCGTTGGTGAAGAAATCCTGCACCCACGGCTGGATCAGGCCAATGATACCCAGGGCGATCAGGATGATGCCGAGTCGCTCGCCCCACACACGCAAGGCGGTGCGCACCGATGGACGACGCTTCACCGGCACGGGCGTGATCGGCGCGTTCGCAGCGGACTCGCCGCGCAGACCTGCCATTGACCTCTCTCCTTTCTCGCCGTTAGCGCCGCACCGCGCCGAATGTGACGCCGCGCAGCAGATAGTTGCGCACCAGGAACGTGAAGATGACCACCGGCAGCACGAAGAGGGTCGAGACGGCCGCGATCAGGCCCCAGTCGATGCCTCCCAGCGTCTGCGCGCCGGCGATGCCAGGCGGCGCGGTGCGCGTCGACGTCTGGGTAAGTTGCGTGGCGAACACAAACTCATTCCACACCGTGATCAGCAGGAACACGGCGGTCGCCGCCGCCGCCGGCAGCGACTGCGGCACGATAATCTTGTAGAAGGCCTGGAAGCGCGTGTAGCCGTCGACCATCGCCGCGTCCTCGTACTCCTTGGGGATCTCGTCGATGAAGCCTTTCATCATCCACACGGCGAAGGGCAGGTTGAACGTCGTGTAGAGCAGGATCATGCCGTGGTAGGTGTCGATGAGGTTCAGCTTGCTGTACATCAGGAAGATGGGCACGAGCACGGCCACGGGCGGCAGCATGCGCTGGCTCAGGATAAAGAACAGCATATCGTTCTTGCCGGCCACGCGAAAGCGCGAGAAGGCGTAGGCGGCCAGCGTCCCCAGCGCGAGCGCCAGCGCCGTGGAGGTCACGTCGATGACGATGCTGTTGAAAAAGAAATGCGGGAAGTCGGTCGAGACGTTCTGCGCGTTCCCCGACACGTCGGTCGTGGTCTGCACGAAGATGTGGCGGTAGTTATCGAGCGTCGGCGTGAAATCGAAGAACTTGGGCACGGGGGACTGCGCGTCCCTCAGATTCTTGAACGACGTCTCCAGGATCCAGAAGATGGGGAACAGGAAGAAAATGAGCGCCACGGCCAGGGCCAGGTAGAACAGGACGGCCTTGACGGCGCGCAGGACGGGCGACTGCCCGTCGTCGTCGCGCGCGACGCGCGGGGCGGCGGACCGCGAGACAGCCATACGTGTATCCCCTCCTACGACCCTGTCGCGGCCGCGGTCACTTTGTTGAGGTTGCGGATGTAGATGTTGGCCAGCGCGATCACCATGATCAGGATGATATAGGCCAGCGCGCAGGCGCTGCCGGTGTCGTAGTCGTTGAAGGCTTTCTGGTACAGCGTATACGAGATCGTCCAGGTGGACTGTCCGGGTCCCCCGCCCGTCAGCGTGAACGGCAGGTCGAACAGCTTGATGGCGTCGATGGTGCGGAACAGCAGCGCGATCAGCAGCAGCGGCCACACCAGGGGCAGCGTTATGTGCCGGAAGCGGAACCAGGCCGAGGCGCGATCCACCAGTGCGGCCTCGGTGAGGTACGTGGGGATGGCGGAGAGGCCGGCCACCGAGATGAGCAGCATGAAGGGCGTCCACATCCACACGTCGGCCACGATGATGGAGATGGTCGCCGTGGTGGGCTGGTCCAGGTAGTCCACGCGCGGCAGGCCGAACCAGGCGCTCTGCATGTAGTTGACCACGCCGAAGCTGGCGTCGAGCATGAACTTCCAGAACAGGCCGACGATGACGGGGGCCAGCATCATCGGCGTCAGCATCAGGGTCAGGATCAGCCCGCGTCCAGGGAACTTGCGCACCAGCAGCATGGCCAGGCCGAAGCCGAGCAGGAACTCGATGCCGACCGCTGAGATGACCACGACGGCCGTGAACTGGAACTGCTTCCAGTTGTCGTAGAGGTCGTTCTCGGTCAGGATATCCCGGAAGTTGTTGAGCCCGACCCAGATGGGCGCGTCGACGCCGGTCACCTTGTATTGCGTGAAGCTGAGATAGACCGACCAGATCAGCGGGAAGATACTGATCGCCACCAGCAGGATGATCGTGGGCGCGATGAACAGAGTGGCCATGCGCCTATCCGTGAGCCACGTCCGCCGCCGCCCCGTGGCGCCCGGCCGCGGCCGCGGCTCCTCGACCGGCGCCACCCTGTCCATCGTCGCCACTATGTCTGTCCTTTCGAGTGGCTAGTGGTTAGTAACGAGCCACCGATCACTAGCCACTAGCCACTAGCCACTAATCACTTGTACGCGGAATAGCGCCCGGTGCGGCGCAGGATGATCGACTGTTTGCGGGCGATCTGGTCCAGGGCCGACTGGGGGTCGAGGCCCCCGGTCATGCTGAGGTTGATGGTGTCGTTGAGCACCTGCAGCATCGTCGAGTACTCCGGCATGTTCCAGAAGTCCTTGACTATGGAGAAGACCGTGCTCGTCTCGGGGTTCCAGGGCTGCGCGGCCTTGAAGGCGGCGCTCTGCAAGATCGAGTTGCTGGCCGGCGTCGCGCCGAGCTGGTACCACTCCTTCTGGATGCGCGGCGTGAAGAACCATTGAGCGAAGGCGAGCATGGCCTGCTGGTCGCTCGCGGACGCGTAGCTGGAGAGGGCGAAGCCCTGGCCGCCGAGCGGCGCCACGCGGCGATGCAGGCCCATGTAGGTCTCGCCGGGGTAGTTGAAGAAGCCGATCTTACTCTCGATCTCGGCCTTGGTCTTGCCCAGCGTGCTGGCCTTGGGGTCGAAGTAGCCGGAGTTGCAGCACAGCCAGCTCTCCACCATGGCCACCTTGCCCTGGTTCATGTCGGTCGTGACCTCGGCGATGAAGTTGTTGCCGGAGCCGGGCGGGGAGTCTTTCTGCGTCAGGTGGTCGACGAGCTGCAGGGCGTGGACGCAGCGCGGGCTGTTGATGTACCCCTGTACCGCGCCGGTGGTCGAGTTCCAGATCTCGCCGCCGTAGTTCCAGCACCAGGGCAGGAAGGTCTCGGCGGCCGCGTCGTAGCCGGTCTGCTCGTGCGTGGCGTAGCCGTAGAAGCCCTTGTAGCGGCCGGTGAAGAAGTCGGCGATGTCCACGATCTGGTCCATGCTCTGGGGGATACCCAGGGCGTAGTGGTACTTCGCCATGAAGGCCTTCTGATTGGCCGGGTCGGCGAAGAGGTCCTTGCGGTAGGCGAACATCTTGGCGTCGGCGAACCAGGGCAGACCGTAGAAGTGGCCGTGGGCCAGGTCGAGGCTACCGGTCTGGCCGGGCTGGCGCTGCGGGTACTGGCTGTAGGAGGCGAACAGGTACGGGTAGAAGTCGTTGACGTTGAGGTTCTTCTTGATGTAGCTGGTGAGCTCCGGGATGTCCCGGTCGGTGACCGCCTGGCCCAGCCACTGGCTGTCGAGGACGGCGGCGGCGAACGAGGTCTTGTGCGCGGCGAATTGGTTGAAGACCGAGCTATACCACTGGCTCAGCGGCGGCCGGTCGACGATGATCTGAACGCCGTGCTCCTTGGCGTACTGGTTGCCCAGTTGCTGGAGCACGTCGGCCGGTGAGAACTCGAACCAGGCGATGTGCAGCGTGCGCATCGCGGCGGGCGCCGCGGCCCGCGCCGGGCGCACGCCGGGGAGGAAGCTGCTGAGGCTGAAACAGGTGATGAGTGCCGCGGTCAGGGCCGCGCGCGTCGAGCGTGTCTTCATTGAACTACGTACCCCCTCTTAATCCCTTCTTCTCGCGACTGTACAGATGCGCCAGTACGAGAGCCGAGTCACACGTCGCCGTCCTTGGCGACCACCGCGCGGGGTTGTATCCGGGTCCGTGTCGAGCGAACAATGTTACATCCTATCACCTCCCCATCTTTGCCGCGAACCTTGCCCGGAGATGCGCCCCACGAGTGCGAGGCCGCCTGACCTTGAAAGGTCATGGCACGGCACGGACCCTGAAGGGTCTCGTCAAGTCTGTCACCCGGCGTGCCCGGAGTCCGCACTCGAAGGCCGCCCGATCGGGCATCAGCCAAGTCCGTCACCCGGCATGCCCGGAGTCCACACACTGACCTTTTAAGGTCCGTCCCCTGCCATGACCTTTCAAGGTCAGGCAGGCGGCACGCACGATCACAGTCTCAGAGCGCATCCCTTCCCTGTTTAGCGCCTCATGGCGACGGCCCCGCGATCAGGATAGGCGCCTCACGCGCGGCGTAGGCCGCCGCTTGCTCCGGCGGCAGCCCGCCGTCGGAGATGACCGCCGCGGCGTGCCAGGGCCAGGCGATGCGCAGCAGTCCGGTGCGCCCAAACTTGGTGTGGTCCACCAGCATATAGGTGCGCGGGCTGTGCTCCACCACCTCCTTCAAGACATCGCCCACGGCCCGGCGCTGCGACGTCAGGCCCGCTTCCAGCGTGAGCCCGATCCCCGAGATGAAAGCGGCCTCGACGTGCAACGAGGCCAGGAACTCCACCGCCCACGGTCCGCCGATCACGCGTGTCTGCTGGTCGAGCTCGCCCGGCACGGCGATGACGCGTACGGTCCCACTGGCGAACTCGTGCAAGATGGCAGGCGACGTGGTCACGATGGTCAGCTCTGAGGAGACCGAGCGGGCGATCTCGCGCGCGAGATACAGGCATGTGGTCGAGGCGTCCAGGAAGACCGCTCCCCCCTGAGGCGGCAGGAAGGCCAGGGCGCGGCGCGCGATCGCCTCTTTGGCCTCGGGCTGGGCGGAGAGGCGCTCGGCGTACTCGGCCGACATACCGTCGGGCGGCGCGAGCAACTGCGCGCCGCCGCGCGGTCGGGCGATCAACCCCTCCACCTCCAGAGCGGCGAGGTGCCGATGCACCGTCACCGCCGCCACGTCGAGCTCGGCCGCCAACTCCTTGACCGTGGCTCGTCCCGAGGAGCGCAGTCGCCGCAGGATATGCGCACGCGTGCGCTTTGCCGCCGGCTGCTCCCGCGTCGCGTCGCCCGTGTTCGTATGCGCGTTCGTGGTCTGTGGAGTGTCCATGCGCCCTCTACTCGCAACTCGCGTGTCGCTCACACTTTGTCGTGCCAGTCACGCGTGTGGACCTGGATGTCAATCGTGCGGAACTCGTTGATGGCGTCGACGAGGTGGGCGCTGAAGCGCCGGAACGCCTCCTCACCCTTGGCGGCCGTGGCGCGGAAGGGGTTGCCGATCACGCCGCTCGGCGTCCACTCGTCGTGGTCCATCGGGAAAGAGAAGTATTGATAGCCCCGGAACTCCACGTCGGGCGCGCCATCCTTCTTGACGAATGAGGCGGGGAGCCACGCCGGCTTGCCGGCCCTGGTGTTGACGGCGCGATCCATATGTACCAGACGGCCACCCTCGTAGGCCAGCATCTGCGACGTCTCGAGCTCGCTAGCGTGCCAGCCCGGCGTCTCGTCGGGCGGGTTCTCCAGCAGGTCGCCGAGCATCCCGATGTAGCGCTCCGCGTAGGGCTTGTAGAAGACGACGAGCGCCCCCGTGTCGGCGCGGATGCGCCGCAGCGCCGGGTCGATCATCTTGGCGTGCGAGCCGTGCCCGCTGACAATGATTAGCTTGTTGAAGCCGTGGTGGACGAGGCTGCGGCACACGTCGTAGAGCATAGCCTCGACCGTCGCCGGGCGCAGGCTGATGGTGCCGATGCCGGCGCCGGCCTCGCGCAGGTGCTGCGGCGAGTAGCCGCACCACAGGGCCGGCGTGTAGAGAACGTCGGCGGCCTCGGCCGCGCGTCGCGCCACCTCGATCGCCGTGACCGTATCGGTGCAGAGGGGCAGGTGCGCCCCGTGCTGTTCGCAGCTCCCCAGCGGAATCAGCGCAATGTCATCGTGCGCGAGATAGTCCTGTATATCCGGGAAGGCCAGGTCGGCCAGGCAGTGCGAGACCAAGCTGTCAGCCATCAATCCTCCGAGTCCCGTGCTACGCCCCTATCGATAAATACGTCACCACCGGGCGGCTGGAACGGGCCTGCGACTGCGGTCGCATGGCAAACCAACGCCGACTGCGGTCGGGTGCGGTCCATAGGGGCTTATTGTGTACGCCCCTACCCCGTCCTGACACCGCAGTGTCCGTGGTGTGCCATGCGACCGCAGTCGCAGGCCCTGTGACACCGCAGTGTCCGTGGTGTGCCATGCGACACATGCGGACTAGGCCCCGACCGGCTGCGGCCGGTCCCGGTCCAGCCGGGCAGTCGCAGGTCGGATTCCACAGTTTTAGGATGCAACCCATCACCTTGATCACCTTGACACCGCGCTGTCCATGGTTTGCCTTGCGGCCGCAGGCCCCATCAGGTGTAAGAACTCCCGTGCCGCGACCGTCGCGCAGGTCACGCTGTTGGCGTGGTCCGGGACGTCGACGCGGCGGACGTGCGGCCGCAGGTCGGCGTCGAGGGCGGCAAAGAAGCGCCCGTCCGCCGCGGGGTCGAACAGGTCGCCCCCCGGCACGTTGGCGATCGAGAACCCGCCGTGCGGCACGACGAGGGTCGTCGGGCCGCTGGCGCGGTTGAGCTTGGCGGCGAGGGTATGTCCGACCTGCTCCATCTCATCGCCGGTCAGACGCACCAGCGTGTACTCCGGGTTGTGGTAGTAGCTCCGCCGGCCCTGCAGGCGCTCGGGAACGCTGGGGCGCGGCCCATGCACGCTGAAGTCCAGGCACGAGGCCACCACCACGAGCGGCAGGCCGGCCTCGACCGCGGCATCCATACGCCCCGGCCCCGCGACGTGGAACCCGCCGACGATGTTGTCGGAGAGCTCTTGCGGCGTGTAGTCGACGATGCCCCGGAAGTGCCCGGCGACGATCAGTTCCTCCATCGCGGGGCCGCCGACGCCGTTGGCGTGGAAGATCACCGGCGTGTAGCCCTGCTCCTCCAGCAGACCCTTCAGGCTCATCACGGCCGTGGTGGTGTTGCCGAGCATCGTCACCCCGACGAGACGTTCGTCCGCGTCCGGCGTGGGCGCCAACGCGGCGCGCACCATGCCGGCCATCGCGCCGGCCGCGTTGCGGAACACGGCCCTGCTCAGCGGGTTCAGGCCCAGGATGTCCACCACCGAGTGCAGCACCATCACGTCGCGCGTCCCCACCAGCGGCCCGAACGGGCGCCGCCCCGAGGCCAGCGGGCTGACCACCAGCTTGGGCACGCCAACCGGCAGCGCGTGGACCGCCGCGGCGCCGAGGACCGATCCCTCGGCCCCGCCGATGCAAAGCACCCCGCCGATCCGCCCTTCCTTACAGAGATCGACGGCGATGCGCGCCACACCCCGCCGCATGCGCTCGACCGCCGCGCCGCGCGACCCGGCGGCGCGAATCGCCTCCAGGCTTTCGCCCGGCCCCGCCGCCGCGGCCACCTCCGCGCGGCCGATCTCGGGCACGATGTCGCGCGGCTCGCCAAGGATGCCCGAGTCGAGCACGAGCACCTCCAGGCCGTGCTCCTGGCGCAGCAGGTCGCGCACGTAGCCGATCTCGGCCCCCTTTGTGTCGAGGGTCCCGATCAACAGCACGGCCGGCGTGGATGTGGACAGAGGGGCAGGAGTAGCCATCGCTACATGAACGTCCGCAGATGGCCGCCGGCCTGCTGCACGAGCAGGTCGTAGTACTTCTCGGAGAGCATGCCGGTGCCGTGGTCGCGCAGGAACTTCTCCATGCCCTGGGTCGTGCCGGCCGCCCCGGCGTCCTCGGCCTCTTGCTCCTTGAACGCCGCCGGCGTGCGGTCGACCGGCATCACAAACTCGCTGGTGAGATAGTGGTCGTAGCCCACCGCGCGCAGCGCTGCGACGTGGGCGGCCCAGTCGAGGTCGCCGCGACCGGGCGGATAGCGGTTGTTGTCGGCGACGTGGAAGTCGACGAGGTAGGGGGCGCTGTCCCGGATCGCCTGGTAGGGATCGGCCTCCTCGATGTTCATATGGAAGGCGTCGAGCACCACGCCCATGTTCTGCCCGACCTCTTGCGCCAGCAGCACGCCCTGGTCGGCGCGGTTGATGAAATTGGTCTCGAAGCGGTTGAGCGGCTCGATGCCGGGACGCACGCCTTTCTCACCCGCGTAGTAGGCCACCTCGCGCAGCCCTTCGACGGCCCAGCCCCACTCCTCTGCCGGCGAGGCCATGGGGACCACCTTGCCGACCGTGGAGGGGACGATGCAGAAGATGCGGCCGCCCAGTCCGGCGATGAGGTCGACGCAGTCCTTCATATACTTGACGGTGCCGAAGCGCACGTAGGGGTCCTCGTGGATCAGGTCGCGCCCGACCGTCATCAGGGTCACCGAGCCCCAGCACTCCACCCCGTGCTCCTGCAGCAGTGAACGTACCTCGCCCACGTCGTAGCGCGCCGGCTCGCCGCTGATCTCGATGCCATCGTACCCAAAGCGCGCCAGGCGCTTGATCGTCACGTCGATTGGCTCAGGCCGCATCCAGTTGTGCATGCATAGCTTCATCCCTGCCCTCCTCTACGAAGTGGCTAGTGACTAGTGGTTAGTGGCTAGTTGTTTCTAGCCACTAACCACTAGTCACTAGCCACTCGTATAATCCTCCAACCATTTGCCGGGGTTCATGATGTTGCCGGGGTCGAGCGCGCGCTTGACCGCCATCAGCGTGGGGTAGGCCGTGCCGTACTGCCGCTTGAGGAACGGCGCGAGCTTGAGGCCCAGGCCGTGGTGGTCGTTGATGACCGCCCCGGCGTCGAGGGCGGCCTCGACGCCCACCCGCCAGATCTCCTCGTTGAGCGCGAACGCCGCGGCCGGATCGTCGGGGCCGCGCGGGATGGTGACACGCGAGTACAGCATCGTGCCCCAGTCGTACCAGTGCGAGAGGTGCGTGGTCAGCCGCAAGTCGTACTGGGCAAACCGAGCGGTCAGGACCTCCCGCATGGCCTCGTAGGCGGGCATGACGCGGTCGTAGGTGGCGACCACGTCGATGGTGCCCCAGATAGAGGGCAGCGTGGGGTAGTACGGGGGGTGGTAGAAGTCGAAGCGGTGCTCCCACCAGGCCTGGCCGATCGCCGCGTCAAGTTCCCGCCCCCCGCACGCCAGGGCGTGCTCGACGGCCAGCCGCGCCTCGACCTCCACGAGTTCCGCGCGCCCCTCGTGGACGAGCACCATCGTCGGGGCGTCCAACTCCGCCCCGACCGCGCGCGAGAGCGAGTGCGCCGCCGCCGGCGCGTCGTACAGGCGCATCACCGGGGGATGCAGGCCATCGTGCATCATGCGGCGCCCGGCCTCCAACCCGGACGCGAGGTCGGAAAAGGCGAGCGCCCGGTAGGCGCGCGCGGCCGGCGGGCGCTTGACGCGCACCGTCGCCGCCGTGACGATGCCGAGCGTCCCTTCGGAGCCGATAAACAGGCCGGCGAGGTCGGGTCCGCAGGCGTGGCGCGGCACGGGCAGCGTCTCGATCAGCGAGCCGTCGGGCAGCACCACCTCAAGCGAGAGCACGAGGTCCTCGATCTTGCCGTAGCGCGTGGACATCACGCCGGCGCCGCGGCAGGCCACGTACCCGCCGACCGTACTCAGCCAGCTCGACGCGGGGTAGTGCGGGAAGGTCAGGCCGCGGGCGTTGAGCGCCTCCTCGAAGCGGTCGCAGATCAGGCCGGCCTCGACCGTGACGGTCATGGCCTGCTCGTTGACCTCGCGGATGGCGTCGAGCCCGCGCAGGTCGACCACCAGGCCGCCGCGCACCGGGACGGACGCCCCCTGCACGCCGCTGCCCGCGCCCCAGGGGACGACGGCCACGCCATGCCGCGCGGCGAGGCGCACCAGCGTCTGCACCTCCCGCGCGTCGCGTGGGCGGGCCACCAGGTCCGCGCGCCCTTGCGGCCTGCCCGCCGCCGCGGCATTGACGGCCGGCCACGACCAGTCGGCCTGATAGGCGCGCAAGCTCTCGGCGTCGTCGCGCAGGCGCTCGGGCGGCAGCGTCGCGGCCAGGGCCTCGCGCAGGGCGGCGACCGGCGCGGTCGCGTGATCCAGCATGTCCACGTCGTGGCTCCTCGTTGCGTCGGGGTTCGCTCCCCGTTGGGATATACTGTAACACGCTTGAGACGATTTTGCAACAGGCAAACGATACGTTGTCGCCCTCCCGTGTCGCCCCGATGATGCGAGCGGGAGAGATAGCGATAGGCAGGTGATACGGCGCGTCAATAGAGGGCTTGACTTTGTGGGCCGTTTGTCGCATCCTATCTACCAACGGGAGCCCTCACCCTCAGTCCGTTGCCCCTAAAGGGCGAGGGGTCAGGGGGTGAGAAGAGTTGAGTGCGTAGCTGAGGAGGCAAGCGATGCGCATCGGCGCCAACACCTGGATCTGGACCTCTCCCTTCGGGACCGATAACCTTGACCTGGTCCACAAAGTGAAAAGTCTCGGCTTCGACGTGATCGAGGTCGCCGTGGAGGATCTCGCGCTGATCGACGCCGCGGCCCTCAAAGGCGCCTTGCAAGAGACGGGGCTGGAGCCCGCCCTGTGCGGCGCGTTCGGCCCCGAGCGTGACATCGGCAGCGACGACCCGGCGCGGCGCGAGACGGGACTGCGCTACATCAGGGACTGCCTGGCGCTGGCGCAGCAGCTCGGCGCAACGCTCTTCGCCGGGCCGGTCAACGCCGCGGTCGGCGACACGCGCCGGCGCGCGCCCGACGAAATCGCGCGCCGGCGCGCGCACGTGGTCGAGAATCTGCGCATCCTGGGGCACGAGGCCGCCGAGCGCGGCGTCGTGATCTGCCTCGAGCCGCTCAACCGCTTCGAGACCGACATGGTCAACACCGCGGAGCAGGCCGTCGAACTGATCGAGCAGGTCGGCAGCCCCAACGTGCAGATCCACCTCGACACGTTCCACATGAACATCGAGGAGAAACACCTCCCGGCGGCTATCCGGCGAGCCGGGCAGCATCTGCACCATTTCCACGCCTGCGGGAGCGACCGCGGCATCGTCGGCGCGGACCACACCGAGTGGACGGGCATCCGCGAGGCGCTGCGCGACGTCGGGTACGATGGTCTGGTCGTGATCGAGTCGTTCACGCCCGGCGTCAAAGAGATCGCGCGCGCCGCCGCCATCTGGCGCCCGCTCGCGCCCACCCAAGACGCGCTCGCCGCCGAGAGCCTGCGCTATCTGCGAGAGCTGTTCGTCTGACGAGGCGCGGGGCTCCGGCCTCCCGTTAGCCCTTTTAAGGAATCGTACCATTATCTTGGCCGGTTGACATCGCTATCGCGGATACTACGTATTTTGGAGAGTTGAACCTAAGCCTTGACAAGGATGTCACCTTTGTAGGTGTCATTGCCATCTCTCGTTATCCGACCAACAAACATGTATTGCTAGCCGCTGTCTCGCTCGACGCTCCTCTCACCCGTCACCACCGGCCGCAGACGACGGGCGGTGTAGTCGAAGCGCTCGTGGGCGTGGATCGGTACTCCCGAGCCCGGTGTCGTCTCGCGCCAGATGATGTCCTGCGGCGTCGTCCCAGGCTCCATCAACGGGTACACCTGGTTTCGCGCCGCCAACGCCACGTGCACCAGGTACGGACCCGGCGCCGCTAGCGCGCGGCGGATGGCCAGACGATACTGCCCCTTGCTGTGGACGCGCTCCGCCGGGATGCCGTAGGCCGCGGCGTGCGCG
>JAABUQ010003211.1_pt1 | contig 30517 bp, 30 predicted proteins | sample 5560001 | NCBI WGS metagenome assembly JAABUQ01 (sample SAMN10711888, study PRJNA513371) | rock metagenome | isolation source: Antarctica rocks | place: Antarctica: Victoria Land, Finger Mt nord | collected 2015-12-18 | reverse complement strand
AGGAGCCGTGTTGCCAGGAGACTGGGACGAGATTAGTGGGTTGGGTGGGGGTGAGGGTGGTGGTAAGGGGGAGGCAGAGGTGCATTGGGGGCGAGATTGAGAAGGGGAAAGGGTGATTGGGATTGAAGAAAATGCGGAAATGGTGCGGAAAGAATAGATGGAAGTGAGGAGAGAATCATTCGGTGAGGCGATTGGATAGACAATGACTTACCTTGGTCGCCGACCTCGGGCTCTTCACCTGCCATGTTGATTGAGGATTGCGCGTATATTTGGGAATTGGGTAGAGTCAAGGAACAATACTATCAGTTCGTGAGAAGTACGCGACAATAGTGGATGCAAGGCAGTGATAACGAGGAGGAGGATGGAGGATGGAAGATGGGAGATGGAAGATGGAGCAAAGAAGGAGGTAAGTGGAGGTTGATTTGTTGTTTGAGGACCAAAGATTCGCGACAATACGCGCTAGTGGTAAGATCACGCTAGTGCATTAGATTTCAGTAGTAATGACGAAGTGAGATCAACATTACCTTACTTTACTTTACTTTACCTTAGGGAGAATATCATCAAGTCAAGGGGCAAAGTGAGCTCTGGCATTCGGAGAATCCATAAGGATGGCATTGGGTACAGAGTGAACAGTTTGCATTGCAGACTGAAGACAGCATCACAGCCGTTGGCTCCCTTTCGTTTCCTTACGCACTAAAATACATAGAAGGCTCTCCTCTCGAGCCCCATCAGCATTCGTCCTTCGAGGACAACAGACACAATCCTGTCTCATGGAATTATTCGACGTCAACGCACGCTCCCACGATGAAACCTGACTTCCGAGACGATTAGTGATGTGAAGACAAAGCATCAATGCTAGTGTCCGTAATTCGCCCCCCATCCACCACGATTGCTGTTGCCGTAGTAGCTGCCTCCATACCCACCCGCCGCACCATACCCACCCGCCGCACCATACCCACCGTAACCACCTGCTTGATGGCTCTGGCCTCCGGACTGGTGTCCCGCTGCCCCTCCGGGTCCTGGTCCATACTGCGACCCCTGTTGGCCATGCATTTGGTGATTCATGTGACTCGGGTATCCACTATAGCCTTGCTGCCCATATCGCTCACTCTGAGGAGCCGGTAATCCGCTCTGGCCCTGCGGATTGGCCGCCGATCCTGGACGCGCGCCAGATTGACCAACTGCAGGGCTTGGACCGCCTGGAACTTTGGAGGAATCGCCATAGCTACGGAGGGAGTCTTCGTTTCCTCCTTGATGACCCATGTTGGACCCAAGGCCATGGCTGGTGCCGGGATAGCCGGATTGTGAACGTCCAAATACATCAGGAGGATTTGCTTGACCAGCAGCAGCAGAGCTGGAGTATGCTTGAGTGGCGTCAGTGGGTTGAGCAGATCCCGAGCGCCCGTAGTTTCCGAGACCACCAGACGCTGCAGTATCTCGACCTGCGGATCCCGAAAGCTGCTGTCCGAAGGCTCCGACATTGGCTGGAGATGCTGAATGCTGATCGTAGGATGCCTGTGGAGACATGCCGTAGCCTTGATGAGGCTGGCCGTACATGCCCTGCTTGCCAGCAGCACCCCCAAATGGGCCTCCACCGTACCCGCCTTGATTGCCGCCATAGCCGTACTGATGGTTTTGCGTAAGACATTGATCATCGTATCGCCGCACGTCATCGAACATTGGACGTTCGCGGCCGTATGGATGGTTACTTACTTGGTTCATGTTGTACGAGGAATAGTAATTGCCATATGGGCCATAGCCGCCATAAGGATATGCACCGTGTTGAGCGCTGCCTTGCCCGTGGCTTTGTTGCTGTTGCAGCATTGAATGTGGTTGACTGGTTTGTGGCTGGCCCGATTGGGAAAGATTCGGGGTGGAATGCCCACTGGTTTGGTCTTCACCTGTTTGGCCGTATCGTGCTTGTGGTCCTTGTTGACCATGGGCGGTAGCGTACTGCGATCCCTGGACCCCTGCCGATGTACCAAATGCGCTCCCAGCTCGCTGTTGGGAAGCACCGGTCTCCTGTGTCGATTGCGGCTGTTGTCCGTAGTTCCCGTAGTAGTTATTTTGATAAGCGTTGCGCTGACTGTCGGACGTGTAGTACGAGGACACGTCGTTGCTGGCACTCGAGTAGCCGCTGGGCATGGATTGGTTTGGCTGGTGAGACTGATTCTGGCTCTGTGCATTTGCTGTGGACGGATAGCCATCATATTGTGGCTGCTGCAACTGCTGGCCAAAAGGCTCGTATGGCTTTTGCCCAGTTGATGCTGGCTCCTGGGGCGCAGCTTGTGTACCATAGCGGTCGCTGAATTGGTTGTAGGGATGGCTGGCTTGCACGGAATGATGAGGAGCGGTGGTATCGGTACCAAATGGCTGACTCGATTGTTGTGCGTGCGGAGCCTGGGCGGGTGGAAGACCTGGAGCCTGCCTTGGTGTTGAAAACGCCTCGTTGGCCTGCGCTTGAGGTTGGGCTTGGGAGGAGAACCCTTGCTGCTGAGGAGCTGGGGGCAGAGCTGCTCTTGGAGCAATCGGGGAATGCTGTGGGGGTTGAGCCCGAGTCTCGGCATCTTCACGATCACTGTCAACATCCACATCTTCTGGGGTCCCGTTCAAACCCATGCTTCCAAATTGAACAGCTGCCCGATCCACTGCATGTTTCCCTGGCATTACCACTGCCTCTTGTTGCTCCATTATCTTTCGCTGGTAGCTCGTCGTACGTCCAGGTATGCCAGTTGCCTTATATGCAGTCGTTGCATATCCGTCCAGTGGTGGACGCGAGGATGATTGCTGTTGTGAGGAGTGCAATGCTGTTGCGCCAGCTCCAGGACCTAATGTACTGGCTACTGTGCTCGCTGCTGTTGCAGAGAGTGCAGGGCCTGAAGTGTCGGGGACTTGCTCCAGGTTCGTCTCTGTCAAGTCGTCTTTTGTTGGTGTAATGTAGGCAACTTGCTCTGAAGTCGCTATATCGGAAGTAGGGGGGGTACTCGGCATCTCCGATGTCGCAATGCCCGAGATCGGGGGAGGGAGTCCCGGCAACCCAGTATTTGGAGGATCCGAGGGCGCAGCGACTGGGGCCTCAATTGGAGCATCATGACTTGGTGCAGCACGAGGTGCTTTTGGAGGGGCTGGTGCCGGGGCGGGTTTAGCGAACATACTCGCCCAGCTCCGAGTGCCATCAGGTTTGATGCTGGGTTTTGGTGGCTCCGCGCCAGAGGCTTGAACCGAATCCGTTGTTATATTCTCCCAGGATGATTCCAATGGGGTGCTATCCATCTGGGCCGCGGCCGTATCCCAATTGCTGCCGCCTGTGGCTTGATCGACAGCTGTGTCCCAAGAAGGAGTCTCGCTGGCCACGACGCCATTGGTCTTAGCCACTGGAGTACTACGTGGAGCGCTGGCAGCGCCCCTGCCCCCGCGAGTAGTCGCTCGTCCGCGATCTGAACCCCGGCCACGACCACCACGACTACCCTCCAGCCCTCCACGCCCACGGCCCCCACGAATCGAGGCAGTAGTAGCTTCTGCAGACGCGGGGCCCGGTTCCTTGGTCTTGGTTTGCGGTCGATCCTTGTTCTTTTTCTTTACTTCTCCCCATTGAGAGATGTTGCCTAGCAATCCCAAGTCAGTCATGATGAATTTGAAGCCATTAACAGCATAGCTGAGGGGAATCTTACCCTCAGAGATGCGCTCGATGGTCCTCTCAAGATCGCCCTCTGTCTCCTGCAGCGCATAAATAAGGTCCTCGTCTGTCCAGTCTGGAAACATCTCTTTCATCGTGCTCAGACTTGAGGAGTACATGCTCTTTAGATGCCCCATTTCGCCTTCATCTTCAATGGTGGGGGCTTCTATGGCATCTGCCTTATTGCCATTTGTCTGTCGATTTGCACCTCGGCCACGGGTGCTGAAGCCTCCCCGGCCGCCCCGACCAGAGCCCCTACCCCTAGGGCCTGAGGGTCTTGGTTTTACTTCCGACATTGTAAGAATGTGTTTGGATGTGAGCGGAGGAGACAAGAGAATAAGGAGGGGTATGATAGGTTGTGGATCGGTGACTCCAGGCTCTCACGTGTCTGGGGGCCTGAAGCTGTGAAAAATGTAGTCAGTCTCAGCGACCGGGATTACGGCGATATCAGGTGGGGGTACAGGAGGTAGATGCGAGGGCGAGAAGAATGGAGGGAGAAATAAAAGGGAGCAGAGGTTTTGATCCAGAACACTAGAAAGAAAATTACCTGTACGCGAGAAGTCACTCTTATACTGAGAGTTGTATGTTGCAATTCAGAAAACGCGCTAATTATTCACGTTAAGCCTTTTCAGACCTAGTCTCATTCCCATCATTGCGTATTGTATGGCCTAAGTCCCCGCAGCATAATCACGACTTTCTCTTTCACTTCACTTCAATTCACTTCAATTCACTTCACTTTACTCGATTACAGAGCGACTTCGCTCTCCATGGGTGATCACTGGTGATCGTCGGTCATGTGCATCATGTGAATCAATACCCTCCTCCCGTACATCTCCTATAGATGTGGGAACTATGACCAATTTCAAAATGGCTGGCCATACCATGCTTGGTTGATACCTGCTTCACATTAGACGGACTCAGGATGAAGACCACACTCGTTCTTCATTGGAGGGCATTGGTCTCGAAAATACACCCTCCTCTGCCTATGTCCCCACGGGAATCTCTGAAGGTTCTCACCCTTCTCAATGCATCTCTCAACCGCCACCTCGACCTCGCATATCCTCCAGGCCTAGGCGATCAAGCCCATTCCCCCAATAACCATGTCCGATCAATTCTCGCCAGCCCTCTTTTCCGTACCATGCCAAGATTTCGTCAGAGCCGCCATGTTCGACCGAAGAGCAAAGGGCCACCCTCTCTGGACAGCATGCATTTGATGAAGAACCCGATGGCTTATTTCCAGGAGAATATTGCTGCTGGTATGGCGGATCTGGAGCTGGCAAAGCTCTCACTCGAGATTCAGAAGAAGAACTGTCTAGCTTCGCCAACTGGAAATGTCAGAAAGTCATTGAAGAACACTGGCGCAGGTTCGATCATGCTCAATTGGCTTTGGTCGTCTGGAATGGAAGAGAACTTGGACTTTATGCGGGATACGGGGTTTACTAAGCAGCTGATCGTCTTCCTTGTTGCTGAGAAATGCCATGACCGAGTTGTGATGTGGCTTCGCCGAATCTACGAAGATCCAAATTTCTCACCAGAGGCCACAAAAAAAGCCATAGGGCCTGTCCTCCTCCAATTGATCAAATCGGAGAACTGGTATGGAAATGGTCTAGGCTCTGCAATAGGACTTTTTTTGGATTTGCTTGAGGAGAGAGGTGCAATGGAGCCAAGCTCCAAAGGCTTGTATCCCGAGTTCAGAGCAGCAGGACGCTATATTGCACTGGCCATTCCCGATTCGACCGAGTCCACAATTGTTGCCGGCAATCTCGTCAATGTTTTTTTGAAATCAGTCAAGCGATGGGCTGTACGACCGTCGTTCGAGTATGCGTGGCTAAATATCCATCACCCAAAGCAGCCTAATCCCAACGGTACTCTCCAATACCTCGAAGCAGTCTCCGCCAAAAATATTATGGAGCCTAGTGGTCCTCGAAGACTCCGAGTTGTTCGTATGAGCTTGCAGGCCGCCGATGCATTCATACACCATGGCGATCGAGCTTCAGCTTCATGGATCAGGGCAATTCTCGAAAGTCACTTTGCCGAGGATATTGGCTATGAAAATGCACCGAAACTGGAATTACCCACAACTAGAGATGAGACGCGCGAAGAGGAAGTGAGCCTGCACCTTCTAGGACAATTGGCAGTTCACTGAGCCTTCTCCACTGCGGGAATACCACCGTTTTGAGAACTCGAATAAGATAAGCCTACGTCTGCGTATCCAGCAGTGAACTTTGCATCGATCACCGATGAGCAGCACATGGACCTGGCCACAACAGCTCCACTACTACGACATACGTACGGCTCTCGCACAAATGTCCGAACATACGGCTTCCGTTCATGACGGGCAATAACGCGGAGTAAATCTAGTCAGCTTCTGCTGATCATCTCATATCGAGAGAATACCAACGAGCGAGGGGACCCAAATCTCGCGCAACGCAACACAAGACAGCTATCTCCATGATCGTCAAAAATCAGCAGGATTGCGCATTACTTCGCATAAAGGCGGACTGCGCAACGACATGCCACAAGAAGTGGACGTTTCCTGTCTCACTCCGGTTCATTTGTAATTGATTGCCGTTGATAGCGAAGTCACTGAAATGAAACTGCCGGCACTGGACACTGACACAACGCCAACGTTTGACATTCTGACAGTTGCGGCCCACAGAAGAAGATAGGCCCTTTACGAGAAAATGCCTCAGTATAGAGTGAACAAATCGGGGAGATAAAGGGATTCATATAGGACCAGTTGGCAGACGCTCGCAAGGCTGAAAACGGAAGTATGGGTTGCAGAGAAGGAAGGTGTGGCAACAAGTCAGCAACAACATGACAACATTTTATCACCTTAGTTTAGCGCATCCTTTATCTGCCCCTACTCTCTTGCGCGGTACGCGGATGTTCTTGAAGCCTCTCAAGAGTTGTCTCAAGGAACAACCGGCGGGAGTCGCCCTCCTGTTTCCATTGGTCTTCTAGACTACCCGACTATCCACTAACACTATCCCACGCGTTACTTTTGCTCTCAGCTTCCTGCTTGGGCTATCCTTGGGTGTCTTCCAGGTTATTGGCCCTAGGAAAGCTTTGTCCACCTTGGCGGTCCATCAATTGGTTCAATCCTCTATTGCTCTGACATCTGCCTTCAGAGGCGATGTCCAGCTGTTGGTGCGAGAGTCTCACGGGCTGCTCCGGGGGCTCATCAAAATGTACTGCGCCCTTGTCTTGACTACTTTACATATAATATATACCTCCGTGCGTACAAAATAATAATCCAACGAGCTCTCCAGGTACAAGAACATGGGGATTGCCGCGTGTTCCTTTGCCCGTCCTTACACGAACCCCATCTATTGATACATCCTTCACCATGAAGAAAGACTCGATGATTGTGCCGAGCGTCGTCGCCACCGGCTATGAAGTGTCCGAAAGTAACTATTCCGAGGATAAGAATGATCGGAAGTCGCACGATGCGTCCCCATTTGGGCCTGCGCAACTCGAAACTGGGGAGATTGTCGAGGCCCAGGAGTCAACTCAACGTGGACTCAAGTCTCGCCATGCTCAGATGATTGCTCTTGGTGGTACTATTGGCACAGGTCTCTTCGTCGGTAGCGGAGCAACACTAGCCAGAGGTGGACCACTTTTCATTCTCATGTGCTACATTATCATCGCTATTCTAGTCCTCTTCATTGTCACCGCTGTCACTGAGATTGCGGCTTATCTGCCGATTGCCGGTGGCACCATGTCCTACTTTGGCTTTCGATATGTCTCAAGCAGCATGGGTTTTGCAATGGGTTGGCTCTATTGGTAAGCTCTCCTAATTAGAAGACGATGGCCAATTTCTTCTAATCCGATATAGGTATTCTTTGGGCGTTCTAATCCCGTATGAAATCACTGCCGCTGGTCTCGTCATCGATTTTTGGAATTCACCCGTAAACATAGGTGTTTGGATAACAATCTTCATCAGTCCGTATCCCTCTCGCTTCCGCTACTACAGCAGCCAGACTAACACTCAAGAAGTTGTCATCGTTGGCCTCAATTTCATGCCCGTAGGTGTCTACGGCGAGACTGAATTCTGGTTCGCCTGCACCAAGATCATCATGATGGTCGGCCTGCTCTTCCTCTCGGTCATACTCTTCTGGGGTGGTGGACCCAACCATCAACGCCTCGGCTTCCACTTCTGGAACGACCCAGGACCCGTCAATGAATATATTGAGACTGGTGCTGCAGGCCGCACAGCCGCATTCTTTTCCTGTCTGGTCCTCAGCGCATTTCCCTTCACCTTTGCACCAGAACTTCTTGTCGTCACAGGAGGAGAGATGCAATCGCCCCGCCGCAACCTCCCCGTGGCAGCACGCCGATACTTTTACCGTCTTGTCTTTTTCTACATCGGCGCCGTATTTGCTATCGGTGTCATTTGCTCTTCCAAGGATCCCAGCCTAACCAACCATGGTGCAGGCGCCAAGTCGTCCGCTTTCGTAGTCGGGATACAAAATGCCGGAATTCACGGCCTCAGCAGCGTCGTCAACGCTGTCATCATCATCTCCGCCTGGTCGTCCGGTAACTCTTTCCTGTACATCTCTAGCCGCTCACTCTACTCCCTCGCAGTAGCAGGCAACGCTCCCGCCGTCTTCAAGAAGTGCACAAAGAAGGGTGTGCCCTACAATGCCGTCATGGCCAGTGCATGCTTCACCGTTCTTGCCTACCTCAACTGCGGAAGCAGTGGCTCGCTCGTTTTCGAATGGTTCGTCAATCTCACCAATACTTCGGGCTTCATATCGTGGATCTGCTGCTGCATCGTCTATCTCCGCTTCCGCAAAGCGTGCAAAGCCCAGGGCGTGACCAACCTACCCTACCACTCTTTCGTTCAACCTTACGGTGCCTGGATCGCTTTGATCGGCTTTACGATCCTCGTCCTCATCAATGGATTCGACACCTTATTCCCGAGTGAGTTCACAGCCTCGACATTCCTCACAGCATATGTCGGCATCCCCATTTTCTTGATGATCTACTTTGGTCATCGTTTGCGTCACATGAAGGATGGGTGGGCGAGGGATTCGTATGAAGTGGACTTGAAGACCGGACTAGCGGAACTGATTGCGGAGGAGAAGCCGAAGCCACCGCCGGGCAAATGGTGGAACATTGGACGGTATCTTTGGGAGTGAGATGGATGATTTGGGGAAGGGTTCCTTTGGTGTTCAGGGGTGTCTGGATTTGGCTCGGCACCATGAGTGTAATGGCATCACGAAGGCGCGTTCATGTGAATAGGATCGCAACATGAGAAAGGTCCTTGAAAAGGATTTACTTACATGGAAACCAAGGTACTTTTGGTCAAAGACTACGGCTTTGTTCTTCGTAAGATGTTTTATTAACCAGCCCCATTGAAGTTCAGAACAAGCATGACCCCCTGTTTTGCTCTCAGTCTGTCCAATATTTTCACGATGACCAATGTCGTCCAACCTTGCAACAGATCCGTTTCGCGACTCAATCAGTAGGAATACATGACGGCGAGGGAACGAAAAACAGCGTAAGCACCGTCTCAAATGCGATGGTCTCCCCACCTACACGCAGATCGTCGGCGTCTGTCTGTACCAGTGCCGTAAAGATCCATTCGACCAAATTCTTCAATGTAGGTCCTTCCCAACGCGTGGGCTCTGGATGATGCATATGTTCTTGATCTTTGGCACGACAGAGACTATATTTGCCTTTCTTTCTATGTTCGCCAGCTCTGTAGAAATATTTCCACATTCTTATCCCGGCTGGCTCCGGGTATAAGAGTATTTCTATTTAGTAGATACTCAAAGCGTCATCGCTCGGTCGCCGACGATTGATTGCTCAATTTTTCAAGATGATCATGATTCTCCTTGTCGTTCTTCTCTTAGATGCCACTGAAATTGTAAATGGATCTTATGGAGAAATGCGCACCAGAATGCTGCTTCGAGCCTTTCCATGCTCATGACACTTTCGCTTTGCTTTTCCTACCCCGGATCTAAAGACCCAGATGTTGTAGTCGAGTTCATCCTTGCAAGATGCAATCTCAGTCAAGTGTTCGGGCTGAGAAGAGTCCGGAGACCTCTTCTTCATCTACAGTACAAGCTGGGAATCCACCTCCCAAAGACTCGTGGAGGCAAAAAATATGGCGAATAATCACCTACACTCCCAAACGATGCCGCTACGATCCAGAGGACCCTCCTCAATTTTCCATGTCCTTAAATCTCCTTTTTGGGTTCGCTGCTACCTTTACCGTTGCCAATCTCTACTATAATCATCCAATTCTAAATATATTGGCCAAAGACTTCGCGGTCACAAACGAGCAGGCCAGTCTGGTACCCACGCTTACTCAAACAGGATATGCGGCTGGACTCCTTTTCATATGTCCTTTAGGAGACCTGTTCCCTCGAAGACCGTTCGCGTTGCTTCTTGTTTGGTTCACGGCGACTGCGTGGTGAGTCCTGCTCCCACCATATGCCTCTATAGTTGGGAAATTCACCGTATATTAGGATTGGGCTCTGCATCACAACCTCCTTCTCCGTCTTCCTCTTCCTCTCCTTTCTCACAGCTTTAACAACAGTAACGCCCCAACTGAGTATAGGCTCTTCCTCCTTTACCATAAACCAATCACTGATCTTCCCCAGTGCTCCCCCTAGTAGGCGACCTAGCCCCCCCGAACCGTCGAGCCACCGCCCTCTCAATCGTCGTTTCCGGCCTCGTTCTCGGGATCCTAATCGCGCGCGTCCTCTCCGGCTGCATAACATCATACACCTCCTGGCGGTACATCTACTGGCTAGCCTTCGGGCTGCAATATCTAATCCTGATCCTTCTTTTCTTCTTCCTCCCGAACTACCCCTCCACCAATCCCGGCGGACTGAACTATTTCAAAATGCTCTGGTCGATCATCCGCATGCTTTTCAAGCATCCCCTGCTGGTTCAGGCGTGTTTAATCGGGTTCTGTACCTCGACGACTTTTACGAGTTTCTGGACCACGTTGACGTTTCTGCTGTCGTCTCCACCGTACTCGTATCCACCGCTGTACATTGGCCTCTTCGGTCTCATCGGGATAGGGGCCCTGTCACTCGGACCATTCTACTCCCGACTGGTAATCGATCGCTTCCCCTCTCTCCACTCGGTCATCATCGGCCAAGTTTTCTGCCTCACCGGTATCCTGATTGGGACTTTCATCGGCACGTTCACGATCGCAGGTCCAGTGATCCAAGCTTTCCTTATAGATCTAGGGCTGTTAACAAGTCAGATAGCAAATCGAGCGGCGATTTTTTCGCTCGAGCCGACTGCGAGGAATAGAGTTAATACTGCGTTTATGGTTGCTGTCTTCATAGGCCAGCTTGTGGGGACGGCGGCGGGGAATGCTTTGTATGCGCAGGGAGGGTGGAGATGGAGTGGAGGGGTTAGCGCGGGGTTTATCGGGTTGGCATTGGTACTTTGCGGGATTAGGGGGCCATGGGAAGGGGAGTGGTGGGGATGGAGTGGGGGTTGGGGTATGGAGAGGAAGGGAGAAAATCATCACGGCGGCGGAGAATTGGAAGAAGAGAGACGGGAGATGAAGAAGGAGAAAATGCTGGGAAGGGAAGGGGATGGAGGGAGCAAAGATAGCGTAAAGCATGGGCTCGGAGATGACCATGTTTGACAGAGAGGTTCTCACCCGAATTGGAAATCACTTTTCGTTGAAGAGCCAACTTGGATCTCGGCAACTAGAGACCAGGAACCCTATGATATGCGGTCGAGTACTTTGATAAGATCGGCAGTCACGCCCATCGCAGTGACAGCCCCACCCGCTCTAGAGATCTCGAGTCAGCAGCATACGCAAGATCAGGAACCGATCCTCATACCGACGAGGGACAGGAAACGGGAAGACTTACCCTGCCCCTTGCACAACCAACGGATTCGCCCCATATCTTTCAGTATAGAAGCTCACCAAATTATCACTTCCCTTCAAGCCCGCAACTGGACTCCCCTTATCAACCCGACCCAATCCAACCTTCAACGCCTTCTTCCGCACATCGATACTCCCCACGAACCTCACGACCTTCCCCTCCTTCTCCGCCTCCCTCTTCACTCCCTCCATCTTCCCATCAAACTCCGGCAAACGAGCTACAAACTCCTCTCCCGAAGCCACATCAGCCAACTCCTCGGGAATCAAACTCTGCACAGGAAAACTCTGAACGCCCTCGACCTCCACCCCTGCAATCCGCGCCAGGATAACCAGCTTCCTCGCCACATCGACACCGTTCAAGTCATCTCGGGGATCCGGCTCGGTAAAGCCGGCTTCCTTGGCCTTTTTGACTTCATCGCTCCATTTTCCGCTCGCGGCATTAGCGTCCAGCGGAGCAAAGGTATTGAAGAGGAAGGACATGGTGCCCGAGAAGACGCCTTCGATGCGGTGAACTGTGTCGCCTGTGGCGATCAAGTCTTTGAGGGTCGAGATGATTGGGAGACCGGCGCCAACGGTGGATTCGTGGTAGATGAGACCTCCGCTGGGGTTGGAGGGGCTGTGGGCTGCGGACATGATGGATTTCCATTGGGAGAGGGAGGCGGAGAAGGCTTTTTTGTTGGGGGTTACGACGCTGATGCCTTTGGAGAGGAAGGAGGGATAGTGAGATGATAGTTCCGGGCTACTAGTGTTGTCGATTAGAACTGCTTTCCCTGGATGTGGGGAGAGTATGTCGATGGCTTGGGAAGGCGTGAGGCCGGGGTTTGATGAGGCTGCGAGGTCTTTGGACCAGGTTTGGAGGTTTATGGCCTTGGCGGAGTCCGCGATGATGGACTTGGTAGAGCGTGATATGAAGGTGGGGATGATTTGAGGGTAGGATCTCTGCAGGTTAGATATCTGGGTGAGGACGTGGGTGCCAACGCCGCCAACGCCTGGGGGGGGGTTTTAGCTGGGCTGACGACTAGAGACCTTCAATGATACTAATTGGAATAAACATGGATCTTTTTCGGGATTGGAGCCAGGAAAAGCAAATACTTAGATGGGACAAACCGCGAACAGGACTGCAGTAGTTGGGAAGAGATAAAAGAAGTCAATTGGTAATGCAGAATTATTGCAACGATAAATTCTAAATAACCCACCTATAACTCCTATGTATACTGCATTGGGAGATGGCTTCTCCATCTTGATTGCTGAAGTTGCAGAAATTTTGATCGTAGTAGAGACGAAGCCCAAGAAGTGCGTTGTGTCGCTTACACTCCGCGTCCCATTGTTTGCTCTTTGGTGCCCTGCAGCTACCCGGCGTTCAATCCCGAGGAGCTTGTATCCGAGAGTCTCGTCTCCTCCGTCCACCATGTCCACTTACCATCTCTCCCAGTACATGCTTCACCAGCTTCTGCATTAATCGTCGGTATCAGAATGTCCTCCAAGCCCTCCTCCCTCTACTCCATCCCCCGTCCCACCAAAAAAGCCCCCATCCCAACCTCCACGAACCTAACCTTCACCTCCACACTCTCCACCCTCCTCGCCTCCGCCTCCACAGAACCGCAAAGCAAACCCCGCCCCCGTCCACCATCCTCAAAAACAGACATCTTCAGCACCCACAATAAAGGCACCAAAAAGCGTGCTCTAGCCGATATTGCGCACCCCAGCGAGCAAAAACATGCTGGGAGCAGCGAAGCCGTCGACACTCGGACGTTGCACCGTTCGAAACGGAAGATGGACGAGAAGGCGAGGCTGTATGATGCGATGAAGCGGGGTGAATACGTTCCTACGGAGGGGCGGATGGACAAGGAGGCGGAGGGGCTGGTGGATTTCGATCGCAAGTGGGCTGAAGGCGGGGAGGGGGATGATAGCGCTGCTAGCTCTACTGACGAGGAGGAACGAGACGGCCGTAGAGCTAACGTAGAAGAAGACGAGGAAGAGGGCGCAGAAGAAATGGTCGAATACGTTGACGAATTCGGCCGGCAGCGCCTCACGACGAAAACCGCTTATGCAAAGCTCCAAAAACAAAATCTCGCCGCAACCCACGCCACCGCCTCACTCGCCTCTTTCTCCGCCCGCCCCTCCCGGCCCGAAAACTTAATCCAAGGCGACACGATCCAAACCTCAGCCTTCAACCCCTCCGCCCCAGCCACCCTTCTAATGGAAACCCTAGCGCGGAAACGCGACCGCAGCCTCACGCCCCCGGAGGAAACGCACTATGATGCCAGTACGGAGGTGCGGAGCAAGGGCGTGGGGTTCTATCAATTTAGCAAGGATGCTGAGGGGCGGAAGAGGGAGATGGAAGCGTTGGAGAGGGAGAGGGAGGGGACGGAGCGGGGGAGGAAGGAAGAGGGGAAGGGGGAGGAGAGGAGGAGGAGAGTGCAGGAGAGGAGGAGGGTGGTCGGAGAGGTTAGGGGGAGGAAGCTTGCGGAGAGGTTTTTGGGGGGGTTGGAGTTGGGGTGAATGTGGAGGGGGGGGGGGGGGGGTGGGTGGAAGTGTAGAAGTCTTATGCCGAGATGTTGCGTGGTAGGGTTGCGACGCCTCTATATCCCAGAATTGGGTCGAGATCCAGACAAATCCTCTACAACCCAGCGAACCTCAAGTTTCAAGGTGAGCCGCATCTGCAAATCCATTCCATCTTCCGTTAGCGTGACGTTGCGAACAACGATCTTGGATGATTCAAAATCTCTCTTTATCCGCATCTCAGCTCAATTTTTCTTCATCAAGATCGCGTTCGCCATCCGTGGGTTTACAACCAATCTATCAAAAGCGCAAGCTAGACGACCCTTCCAACAAATTAAGAAGGATACTACCTCTCAAGCACGTACTTCACTCGCACAATCCAAACCCTTGTCAACCGCCCTTCACCGCCCAACTTCCTCAATCGCAACCCCGAGCAACGTCCCCCTATCAAAGCACAACGAGATCCAGCTACCTACTTACCAAAAACAGCACCCGAGCGACCATACAACGTACATTGTGCAAAAAGCTGCAGTCGCCGACTCAGCGTAAGGGCCAGCAGGCGTCAAGGGGTGGGATCGCGGCCTCGGAACGCGGGGCGTGCGAGGGGGGCACGACATGGTAACTCGGTTCGCATAGCAATTGGCAAACACAGGCGGAGGTTCTTGAGTTCATGCGGTGTTGCTGCGCTTGAAAACCAGACCCAAGCGTTTGCATACAAGGTTTCAGCCAATACGCGAAAATGTTGTCCGTGGGATATAAGTATTGCGCTGCTCGCATAGACCGCTGCCGATTCTGTAGACAAGATTTGCTACATGGTTCCTTATCCGTTGTTGACTATCGCATGGCTTCGGTTACGAGAACAGCGCGCTTCGTTCCTGTCCTGTTTGGCGGAGGATACTGATGATCATAGTGTACGTCACTATGCTGCTGCTGCTTTGGAGCTTGGCATCTGAGGCTGTTGAGAAATATCACAAATTTACCCAGTCACGTTCTATCACTTCGGGGGGAGTTGCGGAGGTATTACGGATTCATGTAGCCAGTAGATCGGGTTTTTACCAAACTGGGCACTCTGATTGAACGGTAAGTGGGCAATGTTGGAATTATGTGTTAAGATAAGTACAAGACGTACGAACGATGGAAACATGATTGTGGATCGGACGAGCAATCTGAGGGCCGCGGCTGATTTATCCAACTGTTCCATATATTTGACGGGCATGACTTTCTTACCTGCGTCCTCATCGTGCTGATCAAAGTACTTGACTTTCCAGTCCGACGCGCCAAAATACGCAATCTTGAACACGCAAGACCCCTTTTTCAGGTACGTCTCGCCGAACGCGAACCTCGGGTAGGACATCGCGGTCCATGAGGCTGTGAGAACCTTGAAGGTATCGATGCTTTTCCAGGCTTGCTTGTTCAGCTCTTTCATATAGTCGAATGGATCTCCATCCGTTTCCTTGCAACCAACGAGTGAGTAAACGTACTTGATGTTGGGGTACGGAGACGTCTCCTCCGGATCCGGAGACGGTCTGGGGACGTGAATGAAGCCCCGGATGGTGTTTCCAGAGTCCAGAGCAGCCTTCATGTCCGCCTTGACGAATCCACCGGCGGAAGCCAAGGAGGTGGCCCCAAAGTCCCTTCCGTCAACGGTAACACCCGTGGGTTCTTTGTAAAACACCCCACGGACCTCGTTCATGTAAGCTATCAGTGTCGCCTCATTGTTGCCCTATCGGGTGGCTTCCCCGACGAACTGGTTCCACACGTCGACTGCGGCGCGCATACGGCAGAACTCCTTGTAAGCCCCCTGTACTGTCTTCTCCGGCAGGTTCTTGCTGTATACCGGGTCCTTCAGCATAAACATGGCCACGCTCGTCTCGAGCGACGGGACAATCTCAATATTCGCAGTCGGTACGGCCCGAAATCTGCAAATGAACCACCTGTAGTTGAGATACCATTTGATGAAAACGAACAGTGGCGTGTTTGGAGGTATTCGCTTGGGGTTGATACCTTGAACTTTGGCCAAGTCCGCTGGCCCAGCGGTCAGATAGGCTGTGTGCTCAACAGCCTCGGGATCGGCTACGTTCCATGCCTCTTCGATGAAATCCTCGACCGCAAATTTCCATTTTGTTCTGGTGTCAGTTGCGACCGCATGAAAAGATTTCCCGTATCTTCCTTCAGACTCGCCCTGCAAATCTTTCCGATTTCCATCTCCGCGAAGTTTCACGACGTCCTCCAATGAGAGAGCTTCGGCTTCTGCAGCAGCTTCTTCGGTTTTCTTGGCCGCATCTTCGGCTTCCTTGGCTGCGTTTTCCTCGATGAGCTTCTCTCATTTCTTCTTCTGACGGCCGATCGCGTATATCGTCTCCTACCATTCCTTCATATCATCCCTTTGTTCCATCTGCTGATCGACATCTGAATCCGACAGGTTTCCACGTGCATGCTCTGCGATGAATGTTGTACGTGCACCTTACATTTGCGCATTCACATTCTCAATCAATTCGTCTATTTGACCCAATCCGTTCCTCGCCTCATCGAGCTCGTAGGCCTCATTGTATACCTTGATGACCATCTCCAGAGCTTTGATCTGACCTTGTAACTCTTCAATCGCAGGGTCAAGCCTTTCTCAAGCCTCTTCACTGATGCTTCGATATTCTCATCCGACACACCTAATCTCTTACACCAATCTCTGTCTTTTTGAATGCTGGAGTCCTTGTCTTCCACCAGTCTCTTCACCTTCTCTTTTCTATGCAGTTCGTTAGATGTCTCAATTATATTCACTTTGGGTTCACGCTTTCCGCCCCCAGCAAAAACCTCTTGGCACTCTGCAATCTAGAGTGAAAAGTTGGAGAGAAGATCCGGGAGGGTCGCCACCACAGGCACAGCTTCGTCGTCACAATACGGCTTGCCGTGGTATCTATACCCTGCGGCGTCTGCCGCTTGACCGACCTTGTACCACTCGTCTGCCCCAGCTTTCATTCGAGCGATATGAGCTTGAGCTGCGGCTCTGTTCGATGCGTAGGAACCTGGATTCCTAGCAAAGGCTCCCCATTTTGGGCTTTGACATGCATGATCTGCGAAGGACTTGTACGCATCGGCCATGATTGGTTTCGTGCTGGTATCTCAAGTTGGTACGATAGCTGAGCGGATGAGAATGGTATGACTCAATTGAGTTGAAACGATTCCTTAGATGAAACCAGGACTCGGGATAGCTCTGGTAATAAGCTCAAGACAGTGGCCTGTTGATATCAAGTGAAGTTGAGACCATCCCCTTTACATATACCTGAATCACACGTTCCAACGGTCAGCGAGGGTATCGTGGCCAGGAGAGCCGAGCTCCTCCAGCCAGCCGAGCCCCTCCAGCCAAACCAAGCATCTCCAGCCAACCGAGCTCCTCCAACCAGCCGGCAAGCCGTCGCTCGAGATAAGCAATTGTCATGCAAAGTGAGAGGACTAGGCGCCACTGCACAAAAGTATCAGGTAAGACACAGTTTTTCACCAACAACGCCGCTTCTTTGCTATATCCAGTGATCGACTCGATTAAAACTCGATCAGTTCCTTATCCAAAAGTTAAGTTCAAGCTCACCAAGCTGTTGGATCATCTAGTGTCAGCAATCCCGTACCACATCCACTCGTATCCATCCAGGTTATAGTACACCCTCAATTGCAGTACATCCACCTTTGGACCACCTTGACAACAACTAAATCCTGGTTGGATCAATCCCCTAGGACCACACCAAAACTACCAATATCGTACACCAACACTCAATAGAACGTAAGTGGTTTCCGCCATCTAGATGTCTCCATCCATCCCCATACAACAGCCACACCTCGCTTACGCTTTCCCTCGAGAATAGACAAAACCAGCAATTGCAGAATCAAACAAACCGCGAAAACCTCTCATCTCAAGAAAATAGAAGTCGTACGCAAATCATTGCCCGGTATTCGAGGATTTGATGCTACATTAACCATCCACGACCAAACCGATATACAACCAAGGAGGATAGCTCGCAGAAAATAGAAGAATAGCACGGTAACTTACCTATATGCGCTCCCCGTTCCCCATCCCTGTCGATTCAAACCCCATGACAGAAACATAGCGATCCGAGATCATTTGATGCGAATGCAACACACCCATGCCATAAAATCCTCCACGGGTCTAGGCCCGGCCAGGCCAGGCATGCCGCTGATATCGTTGTACAAAATGAAAAATTATATGCAAAAGGAGTAATCTTTAACGAGATGTCAGTTCGATCGGCAAGATCAAGTGAACCCCTCTAGATCGACGTGCATGAGGCATCTGTTCGAGATATGCATGAGAAATTGTAGGCACCATGGCGTGCGACTCGACCCGGCTAGCGTCCATGAGGCAGGAAGAACAAGGGCGGGATACAGCGAGCGGGATGCTCTACCTTGGCGAGACATGCCACCCCGGATTTGCTCGGCCGAGCCTGTTGGGTGTCTCCCGTGCCTGAGATACTCGAGGAAACGAGGGATTTGAGGAATCCCCAAATCCATTGTGTCCGTGCATATACTACGTACTCCATCAGGAGCTCGATCATTTGCAGCCACTTATAGCCATCTCCTATCCCAAAATGCCTCCACTCAAGCTATCGAAAGAGGCCCCTCTCGAACATCGGTCCTCGTGTGCCACTGGAAGAAAAGGCATTGAACGCATTCATATACAGTCCTGAACCCAAGAAAAAGCCACGATCTCCCTTACTCGCGAAAAAGTCAGGACGAAGCTGTCGGCTAGCAAGGTAGGGTGCGAAGTATGGTTTCTTAATGCGAGAAGTGAACGGCCGCATGACGTGCTACAGTAATCCGTTTGCGGACCAGGACCTGGGTGGTTACGCCGAGAACGACGGCACTACTCTTGCCAGCTGCACTAACGGCGATATCCTCCCATCTTCTCTCCGGCCCCGAACAGGTGATTGAGGGTGAGTGAAAGCCCGGCTTTCAGGTTATCGCGCAGGTCTCCATCGCCGTGAGCACGTCTCTCTAATCGTTTTGGGAGATCAAATCTTGGTCGATGATACTGATGGTATCGTGGATTCACCGCCGAGCATAATCGTCCTGTCTCGAAGGAAGCAAAAGGATTGACCTCTGCGCCTGCGGAATCCGTCCGGCACAAGAGAATGCAATATGCGGTCAGATCTGCGTCCACGGCGGATAGATTGCTAAGACGCCTTCGAGGATCTCGAGAATCTAGTCAACTCAAGAAATGTGCAACATGTTGTAATACAGGAAATGGCTTGATTCGATCACACTTTTGCAGCTCATGTGCTGGGTCGTGGTCATCAAACAACCTGATCCTTTTGTGTCGCTGCTGGTCGGAGCCTTTGGAATCAAAGATTTCAATTGATATGAGGGTATTATTGGGACCATTGCGGTAATTCGTAAGCTGAGCGCGGTAGTCTTGCCATTTGTAGACCATAATCCACAATTAAAAATGCTCTGGCTGGAATGTAGGCGATTATGACAGCGGAGACAATTACGAAGGAACAGAGCCACGGGACAGTCAAAAGGTATGCAATCAGGATTTCTTTTATGGGAGGCTCCTCGAGTGCAGTGACGACCATGTAGGCGAAGTACAGAATTCCAGAGGATGCAATAAGAACGCCTGAGGCGCACCACACAAATTGTTCCCCCCATGAGGCAAAGGGAGTATTCCAAGCCAGAAGATGAAGTCCACCGTAGAGACCACCCGCAATCGTAAGGGTAAGGAGCTCCATGCAGAAGTCTTGACCGTAGAGTGTGGATAGATCGTTACCTTCATATCTGGTTGTTGGCCAGTTGTGCGTACGATCGCATACCCCATCATAAAGTTCGGGTTTTCGAGTGCGAGCAGAACGGTCATGCTCCTCTAACTTTGGCTGATATTTTTGCCATGCACGAGAGACAAGGCCCCATCGACGCAGATCGGAAGATTCAAGACTGCAGTATCTTTTGGTTACGTCGTTTCGGTTGCGACTTCTGTCGTCTATTGATAACAGCCGACTTTGATAGCGTCGTTCACCGCCAATTTGTTCTATCGAATGGAGCCCGTCTGCCTGACGTGACCTCTGGATTCGAGCTTGGTACCAATCTGCTTGTGTACATACGTCCATGCAGCGGAACCCAAACAAAGCATCCCCTTTCTTGATCTGGAAGACTTCTCCTAGTGAAGGCTCGGGCTGCTTCTCAGCATGCTCGATCACCGTCGTGGTATTATCAACTCTTGGCCTGAAATTGTTTGTAAGATCAGGGATGGGATCCCAGCGCAGAATCATGCGAAGCTCAGATCGATGTCGGCGAAGCCTTGCCAGATGGTGGCCATTAAAGACCTCGGTCCATTTGCTGATAACTTTATCGCCATACTTCTGACCCCGACTGAGCTCTGTCTCTTGCCAATTCTCGTAGTTTCGGCTGAATGAACGCCTCAACAAAAGACGTGAGATCCACCTGTTCCAGAAATGTTCTCCGTTGCTGGTCACACACATCAATGCACAGATCTCCCAGGCTTCTTCCCCTTCCAGAAGGCTTGGGGAATCTATGTCCAGAGGTTTGTCCCACCACAATCCGTAGATGAGAAGTGCACAGATGGCATGACTCAAGGTGTTGAGTTCCAAGAAGCTAATGGCTTGCTTTTGTGCCATTCGTACAATACACTGCACAATGAACCAGACTGCCTGGAGACACACGAGCAATTTGGCTAGCCCGTCGGCTTTACTCTTGTCTCGAATTTCATCTGTAGGCAAGTCTGGGATTAGGTAGGGTGCATGTTCGGCGATATATGTCAAGGCTTCAAAGTGCAGGGTAAGACGAGACCTTCCGTTAGGCAGGAAGTTGGGCTTAGCCCTGCTGGTGTCAAAAGCGAAACCACCCAAGATAGCATAGAAGCCGTGTACACGCGTCCATGGATTTCGACGGGCTTGAGACTCTGTTGTACGGGGTTCGACCACAGAGCCATCCGGGCTTGGGAGACGCTTTTTCCTTTTGAAGAAGCGTGACAATTTCCGCCGCCTTAGCTCTGGTGTCTCCCCCAATCTAGCCTGCATCTCCTTAGTCAGGCGGACGGCTGCCCTTCGCTGTTCCAAAGCTGTATAGACGATCATCTCTGGGGCGAGCAAGCCAATGAGAAGCCAGCCAACTTTGCGCCATTTCTGGCTACTGCTTCGGTTATGTTCCGGGATGTTGAGATGAAGAGAAGTCCAAAGACAAAGGGCGAGGGTGATCAGACAGGTCGATATGATGCTCCAGGTCGCACGGGTATTCGGTTCTCCCTGCCAATTTGCAGCCGGTACGACGGAACCGTTTCCGAAAGGGCCGAAAGTCATCTTCCGAAGTTCCGATGGCTTCACAAATGATAGACTTCAAAGTCCGCAACATAAGCAGCCAGCTCCCGTCGTTCAACAGTCATGAATCTGTCTCGTGCAGCCTCTCTTTATAGAGCATCCACGACGCGTGTCCTGCGCCGGAATTCAGCTACGGCCGAGGCAAGGCTGAGGATACGACATGTGGCTTTGTGCCAAGGGCGCTAAGACCTAGGTAATAGTTGCCCAATACGTACTGAGGGAATGTATCATTTGGTACCTTATTGATATACGTTCAACCCATAATAGCCCATATGTACGTTAGAGAACACCAAATTATCCTATCTTACACTTGCCTAGACCAAGGTATCTAAGTACAGCGAGTGGCTAAATACATTCCTAGCAACAACGGCAATACTGATGTTGACTCAAAAGGCCGTCGTTGTGCATTAGGGGTGAAGGTGGACGAGGGTGGAAAGGGGCAGGGTTGTATGATATCGGTTTAGATGGAGGGGATGCTACAATAGGGGGTTGTGTTCATGAGATGAGGGTTTTGTGCTTCTGGGTGCGGGAGGATAGTTTGAAAGGAGTTGGGACGCTGTTTTCAGGAGGAGAGATCATAGTATAGCAAACGCATTTGAGGCAAGGTGTGTTTATCAAATTTACTGAGCGGTGTGTTGCAGGGCAGATGGGAGATGTGAGTTGCATAGTCCGACTTCTAGCCAAAGTCCCCAGTCATCATCGTCTCCGGGTTGGTCATAAGATCGTGATCTCATTGCATCGTATCATGACTTCGTATCGACGTTTTGGAACCGTTATTCTGCGTCCACCACTTCCTCGACTGCCGCTATGAAGTCGTCACAATCTATTAGAGGTCAGTAAATCTCTATCCATGAGCGAGGACATCCAAAACGGATTGAGATACCTCTCGATCTCCTGAAAGCAATCTCATGCTCCCCGCCCGTCGTAATCTGAGGGGTGTACTCATCAGTGAAAACATAGCGCTGCAAGTCCGCTAACCTCACAACTTTGGAGCCTGGGCGCCGCATCCAAGTAGGATGATGGATCTGGTAAGTGATGAAAGCGGTCCAGACGGGAGTCCTAGTATCGCGGTTAGCATGAGGATCGGAAATAGTGCTAGATTTCTGGGTATGAAAGGGATCGTTTTCGGGGCTTAGGGAAAGGGTAAGACTTTTTCATGTGGCCACCGAGAACAGAAGCCAGAAGTCGTATGCCGCCAGAGTCACGATCCTTGTACAGGCGGAGGGTGTGTTCGAAGTGGTCATCCATGATGGGGCTTAAACTATGTTAACATCCTTTGTAGATATCGAGATTGGTCGTGGGGGTAAGCACCATTTGAAGATCTCTTCCTCACCGTGGAGTTTGTCGTCGTTGAACTTATTGATGGGATGGGAGGAATCCTGGGATCTAAGGGCAAGGAAAATGCAGAAAAATATTACGAGGTCTATAGATTAAGTCAGTCTTGGTCTTGGCATATACTGAACGAGAGGTATATCAACAGACTTTCGTAATTGGGAAATCTGAGGTAAGCCCACGTACGACCTGGACGTGCTGATCGATCGACTGGCTTGAGCTTGAGGAAGGCGCCATCTCTATGGACATCCAGCGTTGTTACGAGTAAACAAGCCTCGTTCTGAGACGAGTTTTGGCGAGGAGTCACACATAGGATCCTGGCTCGATTGTCTTTAGGCCGGAGCCACAATTCTACGGTCATTTTCCCACCCTCGAACGGTCTAGATATTAGCATCGCCAATTTCCATCCTTGAGCAATGGACTACTCACATCCTACGCAGCTTCACATAGTCTCGTTCCAGTCTATCAATGGCTTCGGGATTGTCCTCGCCGACACACGAAGAACTACATGTTGTTCAGAGCAGGCATCATTTGATTGACAGGATTTCTTGTCACTTACTTTTGGCCTACTTCGGGCAATGCAGTGCTGGGTGAAAGTCTTTCAAATACCTTAGAAACCCAATGTGCAGCCACGAAGCCATGAGCCATGTTGTGAGCTTCGGAAGAATCGTTCGAATAAGCGTCAGAGAATATGGGCGATAGCGGAGGTTCCGGAGCAAATGGAGGCCGATGAGGATGGCGAGGATCCCAGTGTGGTTCCATGGGAGGTCGTGGGTCTCCGTGTTCTGGCCTCGGGTTCCTTGCTCCACCTGCCTGGCCCTCCCGCGGTCGACTCCTTTCGAAGGAAGGTGGTTTGGAAAGGACTGGGATCGTTTAGCTCCGCTTCGAGGTGGTTGGTCAATGGGCATACCAGATTGAGGAGGGACAAATTCGTCCGGCCAATCGATTCGATTGTGGAACCGAGGGGCCTGCACGTCGACAAGTGAAGCGATGCGACCGACGAGAGAATTGAACCCAGTTGGATCGCGCGGTGATCTGAGAACGCATTAAATACCGCAGGTGCAGACTGTTTGGACTGGACAGCTGACCCTTCAATCAATATGATGGTAAGCTCTTGGATGCATGCTCGACAATATTCCAGTCGTCGGTCCAGGCGGTTTCCGCTCTCAGCTTGAAAGTGCACGTTGATGTCTCTCCAGACTTCTCGATAGGAAGTGGTTTGAGACAAACCACGCCTGTGGCCTTCGGCGAAACCTTGACCTACTATTGCATGGATATCTTTGAAGGTGTAGTCAAGGCTATATGCCACATCATAGATTGGTGCGTCCACACGTCTGTACCTAGAGATTTGAAGGAGCTCCTCGATGGTTTTAGCAAGATCTCGGAGGGCGGAGCTGAGGGCGAAGCATTTGCCTATGACGGCTGTGATCTCAGGTGCGCTGTCTGCGACTGGAGTTAGGAATTTGTTCAGGCCGGCGGCAACGTCTTGGGACGCTTCCGCCACTTTAACAAGTGTTTCGGGCGCTTCGTCTACGTCCATGATGTTTGAACCACTCTGAAGAATACTTTCGGATATCTTGAGGCATGTTGATGGGTATATGACGAAAATAGAGAGAAGGTAGTAAGTATTCCTAAAATGCAAGATTGAAAAGAGAAAGAATTGGAAGACTTGTTGGTGAAGACCAAAGGGACGCAGATTGACGTGTTCCGCAATCTGAAAAGCCAATGGAGATTATTGCGACAAATCTTCGACGAATATCGAACTAGATCTCCGACGGTCGATAGTGAACTGGCCAACGTTTGGTTCTAGTTCGGCCTTGGAGGGATACTGGTGCCCGTCTCTGCATAAATCCTATCCAAGCCAATGGGTGCGGGAATCGGTAGCGGTGAAGGAAATAGGCAGTCGGAAAGCTTGAATTGTATCATGTCTCCAACAACGTGAAAATCGCCCTTGTGTCGTGTGTCTTTTGCCATGGTGGTGCCTAGAGATGCCTAAATCACTATAGATGGTGAGACAACCTCTGGAGATCTCCAGGCAGAAAGTTGTATTTGCCTCTTTCCATTGATACGGCCCTTCACTTTAATGTTCGGCTTTGGCCGGCCTATCTCTGGGAAGAGTATTCGGACAATACATGGGGGAGCACATGTATGCTTTCCAGTGTGTTGAAGATAGACGAACTCACGCGTAGCATGTTCTGTGCTGGGCCATAGAAAGACGGGGGCATTGACTGTTGGCTCACTGGCACCATGATTGGTATCGAGGATCTGTTTGGCCTTTGCGCGGATTTGGAGACTAAGTAAGAATGGGAGTGCTCATTGTGAGGTGCTGTTCTCGGGCAGGCACACTTGGTTGTTAGAGAAACATAACATAGTACTAGCTTGCACCTGCCAGTTGAGTGCCATTTGAGGCCTCTTCAGAATTTGGCAACGACATTCCCATGGACCACATCAAAACCATCACACGTTGAGCACCTTGTTCTACTGAGCTAAGCTATCGTACAATGTAATTGCTTGAGCTACGCCAGTACCACCGTAATCATGCCGTGTAAAGACCATCGTCTAGATATGTGACGCAGGATGGGACGACCTTGATCAAGGCGTCTGTCAAAGCAGATACCCTGCTGCTGTAAAAGATCGCTCGGATTATCCCGCCAGTCTCCCTCCAGAGCCAACTACACACCACTGTTCAAGTTTCCACAGGCCGAGCAATAAGGGAAGAGGACATAGGTGACGGCATTGCAGCATAGCTAGTGATGATCCGCGACATCAGATGCAGATGCGCTCAATTGTCGTAGTGAAGTAGAGTATCTACTCCTCGTCTTCATCGTCATCGGCGGCCTATTGCTAACTTGTTAGCGACAGTGGCACATCGAAGGGAGATCCCGAAGACGACTCACGTTGTAGCTGGCCTTCTCACTTTCATAGCGCTCCTTGTCGGTCTTTGCCTTGGCCTCGTATGGCTCGCGCTGCTTTGAGTTGAGAGCCTTCCAGCGTTCACCGAGGACCTTGCCGACTTGGCCTGGACTACGCATCAGCAAGAGTGTGGGATCGCAGGGGGAAGGGAGTGACTGACCGAAGGTGATGCCAGGGTTTTCCTCTCTCACATTCTCACGCTGCTCGTTGGCGAAAAACATGTAGGCAGAGAGACCACGCTTGGGCGCATTGGGATCTGTGAGGGAACTTGGTCAGTGATGCGTCAAGAGCTCGTTGCAGGCTGTGGGCTTACCTTTCTTCTTCTTGCCTCCATCGGCGAGGGCCTTCTGCTTGGTCTTGCGGGTTGCTTTCTCCTTAGGCATGATGTCGTCTTTGATGGTCACACGCGTCAGTGAACGTGTTGACGGTCTGAAGAAGCGCGCAGGGGCAAGCAATGGGTTGCGAAAGTAGTAGTGGGATGGTGTAGTGCAAGGAATGGGAATGCGCGTTGATGTGCCCAATGTAGATTCAGAGAAGGGTTCACAGGAAGTGGAGGTGGTGAGTTGTGACGGGGCAATGATTGTGTGGACGAAGCGAGAGTGTCACACGAAGCGCATTGTGAAGTCGTCCGACCATCATTGAACGCTCAACGGACTTTGATTGAGCGACAGCAAGAGTCGCGACAAGATTCATAACAAAGCAAAAGACGAGGCATGATTGGTGTATTAAGCGGCGGTGAGAAGGAGCAGAGCGCAAGAGAAAGCTTTAGTGATGGTACTTACTGCGATAGGGAGTTGATCTGAGTACTGTTGAGAAGAGTGACCAGCGGAATTTGGGTGGGCTGAGTGCCTTTTTGGTGAGGGGGATTTGTATGGGCAAGATTTGGGTGAGCGGATATTTTGGTGAGAGATTTGGGTGAGGAATTTGTGTGAGAGGAATTGGGGGGGATTTTGTAGGCGGAAGAGTTGGCCCAGTGAGGGGAAATCACTCTCTGGCACAAGCTAAGGTACCTTACTAAGGTCCACGCTATAGTCACTCAGCCCGCCTCTCAGCATTCAGCAAGCTCGCAATCCAACAACAGCATCACAACAACAATCAACAACAACAAATCACTGCAGTCAAAAGTCAGTCCGCCCACTCCCTTCCCTCTTCTCGTCTCTTCCCTTCTTCTGCTCCACCCTGTGCGCTTTGTGAGGGTTTTGCTGTTTCTCTATTGTTTGCTCGGTCCTGCATTCCCTTCAACAATGACGCGCATTCCTCTGAGCTTGTCATGGGCCGCTTAAACCACGTATGGCATGAATGATGCATAAGCCTCGCAGCTTCAGCAGAATACTCATATACACATCCACCCTCTGTCAGCGTCGCATTCTTCTTTGAAAATGCATGAGCAGTGCGCGTGTTGTGGTGTGGAATATGATTGTTATTGTATCTCATACCGTTGGGCAGCTGCAGCTCGACCACTCCACCAGGTCATTGAGCCTCCGCCGTGGTCAGTATAGCCTTGTCTTGTCCATTGGTATTCTTAGGCTGCCTGCAAGTCCCAGAACAGCATCGCGGCAACTGGCTCCCTTCGGCCTCCACGCCTGTTGTCATCAAGTCCATCTCTGGCCTGCAATTTAGGCAAAAGACAGCCTATTACTCAGATGGAGATCTGTGACGACAGCCGTTTCCGACCTTTCATACCGAGAGTTGCGTCGAGCAACACTCTGCCCTGGCCACTGTTATACTCATTGCTTTCCCTTTGGTGCAACGTTTTCCGTGACCCATAGTTCTGCTGTGGAGCCACAACACCGTCTTAGCGTAGCATCGGATGTCCATATGAAGGCGTTGGAGAGACAGAGAATAGCAGATACTCGGAGGCAGTTCATTCGACATACGGAGTGTACAATGGGCTTCACAGACGGGTTCCCTGTGCTTCTGCGTGCTTCGGGTTGACCAGGCAATGCTCCGCAGAACAATCAGATTAGATTTACTTTCCTATACTTGCTATTATTCCGTCCATATCATATACATAATATCAAAACCACTCTCACACCTCGGCTGCTTTAAGAAGCCTCCTAAAAAGCCCCTTGGACCCTTCATTCGTCCCGCGGGACCGAGCGGACCCTGCGTCGACGCTCAAGGCTGAAACCTGCATCGAACGGTTGGGATATTTCAAAGATACTCAGAATCAAGCAAGTCCCCGCCAGCAACACCAGCAAAATCCGCCGAGGCCCATCTATCCCCCGCAAATCCTCCTCTCCCTCTTCAAACATGTCCTGGTTCTCCCTCCTCCCCGCGCACCTCACATTCTTCGAGACCTGGATAATTCGCATCTTCGTACATCCCCCACTCCCTTCTCCCCTCCCCACCCCTCTCCGCCCAACTCCCCATGCCTCCCCCGCTTGACACGCTTCGCCCTAAAACTCCCACTAATTGCCCTCTCCAGCTCCTCCTAGGCATCATAACCATAGGCCCCTGGGCCCTCTTCCTCATCTACGACCTCCTCCTCTTCACCGTCCGCTCCCTCTACCACGAGATCCCCTACTACGGCGGTCGGGCGCAGGGAAAAAGGAGACCGCGAGCGCCAACGCTAACGGAGAGGCCGGGAGGGAGGAGGAGGACGTTTAGTATAAGCGGCTCCGCGGGAGGGTCTACGGGGCTGGATGGGAGCGATGATGGAGGGGTGAAGAAGAGGGAGGGGGATGTGGGGAGGGGGGAGGCTAGCGCTGTGTTTGAGGAGGATTGAGGAAGGGTCGGTTGGCTTATCTTGGGAGCGAACACAACAATATGGTGCCATTCCTTGGCTTTTGGAGCGTGGGGAAACGGGGATGCTTTGCACGATGGACTCGAGCAGTCTACGGATGCTGGCTAGGATCGCTTTTCCAGGTGGAAGCTATCGGGCTATTGACGACATTTATTGCCCTGATGGATATGGCTCTGACCTACAGCCATGTCAATGAGTGTATCACTCTCTGGCTTGGTGGGTGTGGCAAGCTCGCGCACCCAGCACTAGCCTTCAGAGGACCCGGGCTTGTCAAAATCGATGCGACGAAGCATACCGAGCTCAGGTAACCATTCACTCGATTAGGACAACCTATGCATCATCCCACGGTCACTCTCGCCCGCTACCTTATGAGCAGGATCCCTGTCCCGATCAGCATCATCACACCAGGCCCTCGAGGCGCCGAAGGAACCGTGTGCCCTCAGTGCAACGCCTCTGGATCGGAAACATAACACGTGGCTTGGAGAAAGTCTTTGGCATCGACCAACAATTCCCAGCTACAAGATTCTACCACACCACACAACATTCCTATATCCCACCAGATTCGAACCAAAAAAGGACGTTCGTGAGCGAGCCAACCTGAATACCCAGATCTCGTCCTCTCAGCGAATTACAGCAACCCCGCCTGCCTTGGCGACTACATCCCACCGGTCCCTCAAGGAAAATGAATGATACGAGAAGCATCCCGGAATCTTAATGCAGTGGCCATAACCTCACTGCGTGCACTACCCAGCGGATGTCCACACTGCCACCTTGACTCCACCTTCCATGGCCCAATCCCCTCTCTATGCTATCCTGCGCTTGTACATAACCCTTCTGTCAGCCAATCCAGATTCAAGTACATACATAGACACATACTCACATGCTCTAAGCTCTCCACGGCTCGCCCCATTAGGGGTCTCGCACAGCTGTACAGAGTCCAACGCTGGAATGCTTCAGAAGAGGCATCAACTAAACTAGCGTCTCGTGCGCAGTGGGCGGCAGTCTCCAAAGAGAAAGAAAAGAAGAAGAGAGAAGCGTTGGCACGATGTACAGCAGTCAAGCACCTCTGAACCAGGGTTCGGCGTGGAACATCCAATTCAATGTCATTCAGATCAGCCCTCCTATCTACTTGCGCTACTTTACCGCTATGCCCATCGCACATGCCATGACCCGAACCAGCCCTAGACCTCCGCGCAATGCAATGCAAAGCAACCACCCTGCCCCAATCTCCCAGAGCCCCACCGCTTCCAACCCCCCCCCCCGGGCCCCCTGAGCCCAGCAAGATATCTCCCCCGTCACAAATATTCATCATCCATAAACCTCAAATCAGGCCCCCAGCTCGGTCTAGGGATCCTCGTATCCCGACTCACAGGCTGCCTCCCCCCCGCACTCCCCTCCCCATCGCCAAACGCAAACCCAATCAAATATCCCACGACTCCCACGAGAAGTCTGAAGAGCGTGCGAAAGGAGTAGTAGAAAGGCGCGAGCAGGCTGCCGAGGGCGGAGTGGCGGTAGAGGACTTGAGCGAGGACGAAGGGGGGGCGGGGGGCGTGGATGTCAACGCCGTAGCCGACCATGGAGGTGGCGTAGAGGGGGTGGCAGTATGTGTCACTAACATGAGTAAACGTGAGCAAGGTGTTCCAACAATGGGGGAGTACTAAAAAAAAAGGGGGAGGGGGGGCTGGGGGGGAATATACATAGCCCAATTCTCAGCCCAGAGAAGGGTCCCCGCCATGAGAATCACGACGCCCAACCACGTCAGGCGCGGGCGCCAGTCCCCCTCTCTCCAAATCCAGAGTCTAGGCACCGGCACGCGGATACTGGTGATATTATCCCTGAAGCTGACCGAGCCAACGTATTCAGGGGCGATACGCCCCGGGCAGCCGCAGCGCTGGCAGGGCCAGATAAAATCGTGGAATTCGCCGCCTTCGTCGCATTCGGCCGTCGTGAGAGCGGAAGGGGTGGGGGAGGAAACGCAACGTTCGAGGGAGGCGAGCTGTTTTTTTGAGTCGCGGAGGGAGGGGGCGAGGGAGGTGAGGCGGGAGAGGATGTGTGTGTAGGATTGGATGTCTGCGAGGCGGGCAGCTTTGGATGGTTTGATGAGGGATTGGGGGGAGGGGTCGGAGGTTGGGGGGGAGGTTTGTTCCGAA
>JAABUQ010003210.1_pt1 | contig 30528 bp, 35 predicted proteins | sample 5560001 | NCBI WGS metagenome assembly JAABUQ01 (sample SAMN10711888, study PRJNA513371) | rock metagenome | isolation source: Antarctica rocks | place: Antarctica: Victoria Land, Finger Mt nord | collected 2015-12-18 | reverse complement strand
ACGATATTGGTGCGTCAACTGCCACAGGGATCCTATAAGTATCCGGGTATGTAGAGGAAAATTACAATCCTATTTATTCGCAACTTTGTAATTGTCGAAAAGCCACGAGAACGTATGGCTATCTTTGTCCGGTGCCTTATTGGTATAGAAGTCCATAATGCTAAAATACCCCTAAATGGTCGTCGAACGCCTGGACATGATTCATAATAGTTCCGTAAGAAGCAACGTACGCAAAAGAGTATCCCAATGAACGAAATTCGTAATGCAATCCCCCTTGCCATCCCTCACGGCAACCTCACGATGTTGGTTTCGGCGCAAATCCCACCCTAGGAGTGTCTGATCCATCGAAGACGACGAATTGAGATTTAAGAAACACATCACCAAATATGGAGAAGGTAAGGCCAGTGTTTCTTTGAACGCCCCCGAAACAAGCTACACCAACATTAGCATAGCTTATCACAAGACATGGGACGGGGAGGCCACTTACTAGTACCAGTATTATCCGTCGGCGCGTAGTTTATATACGACCCGGGGATCACAGCTTTATAGCTTCCGATCCCCAGAGTGAGATCAGGCAAGGTTGTTGTGCAAGGGAAAGTATATCCACCTTGGCTCGAGTCATACGTAGCGCCGGTGCCCTTGTAGTAGGCAGTCACGATGGCGGTTTCAAGGAGCAGAAGCGAGGTTCCAGTATCAGCAATAGCGTCGATGGACTGCGACTCGAAAGCAGCGCTGCCGACTTTGTATCCGCTGCTGGGGAATTCCCAGAAGCTGTTCTTGGTGTCGACGGTAGCATAGGTAATGCTGCCGGTATGTTTCGTGGCGTCGATGTAGCCGAAGTCATAGCTGCCTGGTGCACCTCTCTTCAGGTCGGCAGTAAAGACGGGGGAATCCAGGTTGGATTTGACGTTTGTAAAGAAGGTCTTTTGTGCATCAGGGGTGACGGTATTGACAGTGTCAAATGCGAGGCCGACGAGACCGTCATTATTAGTGTCTTGCAGGAATTGGGCGCTGACTGTCTGAGCGAGCTCGACTGCTTGGCTGGTGGCTGTTGGCTGGCCGATCTGGACTGTGTCTGCATACACATCGCCCGACGCACTACTTTGATCTGCATTAAATCTCGGAGTCAGTACAGCTCTTCTAGTCAGAGAAAGCGAGGAGTGAAACAAGTCTTGAAAATGCCCCGAAACACATCTCAAGGCCCATTGTCTCACACGCAGAGGGGAGAAAAGGCTCCGAGGAGTACTAACCGCCGTACGATATCTTCCAAGTCTCTCCGTTGAGTTTGTTGGAAGTTTGTGACTTTGAAGGGTCGTAGATGCGATGACCCTTTTGGTCCGCCGCGCTGAGCTCGGACGAAAACACCCAAAGATCTGCAGAACCAGTATCGAAGTCCAAATTCAAAGTTTGTCCTCCAATTTTGACGGCACACAGATATTCTGAATCGTACTGCTCAGGGCTTGCTGTAACAGTGCTATTGTTGCTCGCGGCAGCAGCTGCTACGTCCTGGGGGGCTTGAACGTTGTATTTGCCATAAATGGATGAAATGACAGCGGGTCCAGAGGGAATGAAGGGCTTAGCAGCGACCTGAGGGACGGTGAAAGCTTCCTTAGATTGACGCTTGAGGACAGGGGAAGACTGTGCAAGAAAGATGAAGGTCGAAAGGAAGCTGAGCTCTTGTTGGAAATGCATGTTGGATGAAGAACGATCTTGAGACCAAGACGCTGACTTGAGATGGTTGAAGATACAGCTTGACATTTCGAAGAATTCAGGGAGGGAGATGAGACTTTATAGATAACATTCCTGAATCCTCGTATTTTAAGGTGGGTCTCCTTGACCATAAGTGACTCGACCGTAGTAAAAGTGCTTTTGATAGGGGTCCCCTAGCCTCCGTGAGACCAGGAGGTAATCAACATCCATGATTGAATGAAACGTGAACGGCAGTGGTCCATGTCGAGAATGAAGAGAGCAAGCATCCCGCCTAGCAAATTAGGTGGTCGACTCCTTAACGTCTTGACATGTCACAGACAGGAAGCATGATGGATCGGGTCAAGCCAATCATGTCACATACTCTCAAGTCATTGGGGACCGACTGAGGGGAAGCGGGAGCTTTTCCCTCTTGGGAAGCCTAGGAAGATGTGCTTCCAGGCAGATCAAAAGCATGCTTGTCGTTCGACCGGAGAGATATAGATCTCAAGCTTGGATGCAGAGAAGCTTGAAGGGAATGTTCGGCGTCTGCAGGTACCCTACCTCCATGGCTGGATTCATTGGTTGACAAGCCAGGTGGTGAAATGAGGCGTGGAGGGTGTGATCAGAGGCCCCGGCGCCGACATGGGCGCTCGGAGGTATGGCAATCCATCCAAACAGTGCAAGCACGGCGACGGCGTGAGCAAATGCGGACCGCGCCGCCAGTGCAGAATGACAAGAACTGGCCCCATCATTGTCCTCCTTACTGAGGTCCTCCAATCTTTCATTTTCTTCCTCACCAACACCTATTTTCCGGGTTCTCACGGACTCAAATGACAACGGGCTACGATTAAGACGTGTTGGATCACCGATGCACCTTGATCATCGAACAACCATCCTTCCGTTCCTCCCGGTTCCGCATGTCGTTTTGGCCCTGATTAGATGTCAATTTTCCCAGCCTCCTCGAATCTGGGGAGCGTTTCCACCCCACTCTGCATTTTATCCAGGGCACATGAGCTGACTTGTAGCCTAGGTTCGTTCACTGGGATGTCTGAAGAACGGTTAGGGGTCGAAATTTCATTCGCCGAGGGGCGATTGGAAGTGAACTTTAATATGCCTGTTTGGGACAAGCGCCCATCGTTCCTTGCAGACCCCTCGGCCTCTCGCAAACTCGCAGACGGTCCTTCGTACAAACTTCTCCAGGAAGCTATTCCCGTTGAGATGCAACCTTCTTGTTCTTGGCTTCTACAGTGCGTCTCATTGGCCATTCTTTGATTGCGAAAGCAAACCAATCAGCATTGGCGCTCAGGCACGCGCACATGAGCGGCTATGAATTCTCAGTCTCAATTGCTTCAGGAACAGGCATGAGACCGTCTGATGCGCATGTTGGCTTTGCTTGGGAGACTGCCCATCACTGTAACTTCAACTTCTAAGCGCGTAATGCACCATGCAAGGAACGCTTGTTAGCTCGATTTCAACGACCATCGTCTGTGACCTCGGTCGTAGGCTGAGAGTATTGATCAATGTGGCACTCCAAGTCAAAGTTGCCCCCTTTGTCCACGATATCAACGCACAGATGCATGGCACTCGGCCACACTAGCGGACTCGCCTCAGTGTATGGAGTACGTCACGCTTGCTTCCTCCGAGATATCACTAGGTACCTTAGATTGTAGCTATCGAGTATACACAGGCTCACCCGAGTTGTATGTCAAGCTGTGGTCCTCCAGCTTCATCACGTGACTGCAAGGCATGTCGATGCCACTATGCATAGGAATCAAGGATCCTCAATGGGAGCCAATGTCGAATGATCCCCTGTCTGGCTGCGGCATGGCTTCATCCAGCCTGAGAGCCGAGACACACAGGAGGGGCATAAGTATCCGTCTATCAAGATCCGTGATGCTGGAGAATCTAGGGTAGAACGTTGCGGCAGCGTCTGAGGAAATGACCTTGCCTTTAAGATCTGCTCCCGCCCTTCACATCAGCCATGTTTCCAACGACTGAAGTCTTCTCTTTAATGTTATTTATACCAGCATTGAGCCTGTTTGGAAGGTCCGCTTTTCGTAGTAACGAAATGACCGATGCTCTAGAAATGTTCTCTCGCTTTTGCAGACAGGGGTGATGATGGCTGCAGCTTGAGAGACCAGCTTAGGAATTGATTCACCAGCTCGGAAATTCACCAGGGTACATCAGCTTCCACCTAGCTTTCTTATCATAGCGGCTCTACATTCGCACAACCCTCCTCCCTTCCACCAGACAGAGCACCATTCTCTGGCAAGAATGACTCTCCTACCTGGTAGGTGATATCCCTCCCAGTATCAATTCGATACAACCTGCGCCTATACCTTCGATCACCCCCGAATGGTCTAGGCTTGCAGGGTGGCTCCTCACAGACGCCCTTTTCTCCCCACCAGAAGAGGACATTCTTCCACCCGGGCCTCTCCTTATACTCAGTCAGACTCATATGTAATCGCCGCTCTTCCCGTTCATGTTCCTTCGAGGTATCAAAGTACACTCTTTCCATACACTCCTTCCACTCTTCCAGCAACGTTTCATCGTTCACCCCTATCAACTCAACCACAGGCACCCATGTCAGCCCATCCAAAAGCTGCCCCACCACAGCCTTTAACTGAGGGCTATAGAACCTCTCCGCATTCCGTCCCAACGTAATTGTCACGCTCTTCAGATGCGGAAAGTCTTCGCCCAACCCAAACCTTTCCGCTCGCAGATACCGCATCCAGCTTTTCTCAGCATACTTATCAGCAATATACGTCCTATTAAAACTATCCCAACCCTTGTAATCCGGCCTCACAACAATGTGCACGCGCCCGACCCACCCAGCCTCTGTCGCATCAGCGCGCCAGCGGAACCGATCAGCCGCTTCTGCGTCTTGGAAATAGAATATGTTTTTTCTGTACAACGCACCAACTGCTTCAGCATGGATCTGCTTACATGTCCGCAGAAGAGCAGGACACAGGCCTCGTTTTACATAGGCAGGATTGGGAGGAAGCGAGATTTGCCCCGGGTTTGTACAGTGCATGGAGTGTTGGAATTCCCAGGGAGGGGAGAGGTAGGTGCATTGGCAGGGCTTGTTCCATCGGAGAGGGGGTACAACGCGGCGTTTGAAGATTGTGTCCGGGATGTAGATGTCATGGGAGGTCGTTAGGAGGTCGTTATAGATGCAATTGCGAAGCTCAGGTGGAAGGCGGAAGAAGGGCGAGGCGGCGATGGCATTTGAAGGGGGTGTACGGGCTTGCTTCATGATTCGGGTGGGTCAGAAGTCAAGGAGATCGGAAGGGGACTGGAGACAAGAGCGTTAGAAAGGGGCCGGAGATATCTTGACATTGAAGAACTTCTGGTGCCATCGAGGGCCGTATGAAAGCGACGCATGGAGCGACGCTTGATCAATGGAGGCACCTGGCATCCCTCGGACCCCTCGGACCCCTCGGAACCGCTCGGACGCATCTTCCGAACTGGCAAAACCTCGGCTCTCTGCTCTCCATCTTACTTTTGAGGATGTATCAAAAGCAAAGCCTCATCATTTACCCCCAACCTTCCACCAACATCACCACCGACGCCCCAAAAATGGCCGCCCTCCATTCCCCCACCTCCTCTGCCCCCACACAAACAACAACAACCCAAATCCAAACCTCAACCCCCGTCCTCCGCCTCCGCGCCTCCGCAGCCCCTCCTAGACAAAGAATCCACTGGGCCGAGGACGTGATCGACAACGAGGGCGCCGGACGAAAGAAATCAAAAGGTACGTCCCAATGCGCCCTCTGCTTCCCCCCTCCTCCCAACACACCCCCATCAATTCTCCATCCAACCTCCCCTCCACCCAATCCCTCCCCCCTCTCACGTCCCGTTTCCTAGACCCCTCTTCTTACCCCACGGCCCCAGCCCGCTAACACGAATGTACAAAAAAGTCTGCTGCATATACCATACCCCCCACCGCGTCAACGAATCCTCCTCCTCCTCCTCCTCTTCCTCATCCTCCGAATCCGACACCGATTCTTCCGCTGGGGACAACACAAACGCAAACGCAAACGACGCCCCGAGCGCAGTGCGACGGCAACAGCGGTTGAAGGAGAAGAGGAGGATGGATGAGCGGGAGCGGGAATGTAGGGGGGAGCATGAGCATGAGCATGGTGAGGGGTGTGGTGGGAAGGGTAGGGAGGAGGGGTTAAATGGCGGGGATGAGGACCCCGGGGGCCATGCTGTGGGTGAGAGTGGTGGTGGTGGTGGAGAGGGGGAAGGGGACGGAGCGGGAGGGGATGGGGCGGGAAAGACGGGGAAGAAGGGGAAAGGGAAAGGAAAAATGAAAGCGAAAGCGAGCGAGGGGAAGAGGAGGAGTGGGAATGCTTATGAGGCCATGCCTGCGCCGCGGCGGAAGGACGGGGGGACCGGGTGATGAAAGAGCCATGCTCTGACCCTTGCGGTTAAGACGGCGCTGGGGGTCTTTGATTTGAAGGTTGGAATGGAGGAAAAGGGCGCCGGCATGCTCTTCTTGCTCCCAGCTCGGGCTGGCCGGGCGGAGTCTCCGAGCTGGGACCCAGACCGATAGGTACGCAGCTCGCGGGACTATCTCCCCTGTAGGAAAAGCAGCAAAAGTGCTACACTATTCTGCCAGCGCCCTTGGGAGCCGAATCTAGTACATGGGCAGGTGATGGGCTATCCACAAACCACATATTCCATTTCTACCGTTGTCTGCACACTTCCTCCTCGTCAGTTCAGTATCTCACTACACTCGTCTCTTCTACATACCTTACTCCAACCATACCTCAGTCAGGGAGTTACCGTATTACAGAACCAGCTCAAATCACCGCAAGCCTTGCAAATGGGTAAGGTACGTCTTGATCGCTCCCCTAGAGCGCCTCTACATATATTGGTACTGTAATCCAATCTCCCTCCCATTCCCAATGCGGACTACAACACAGAAGATCCAAAATGAACACTCAACACAGTCGAAATAATCAAAGACGAGCATCCACCCAGAAGTCGAAATCCTAACCCAATGCCCCCCCCCCATTAACGCCCTCACGCTTCCACGATCGTGACACCGAAACGCCTATAAGCCAATGCAACCCTCTCCCCTTTCATCCTCCGCTCTCCCGTTCATCTATTGACCAGTCCCGCTTCTCCGAAACCACTCCCCGCACCCCCCCTCATCAAAACGTATAGATTCACATATCAATCATCTCATTAAACCTTAAAACCCCATTCCCCCTCAACAACCCATCCACCCCCTCCGGCATGCGATAACTCCTCGCGCTGCCTTTTTTCGGATCTTCTTCAGAGGTGTTTGTCACGAGCACGAGCCCCGCGACTTTGATGGAGGCGATGAGGGAGGGTACCATGTTCTGCTTCGCATTAGTCTCTGAGCTTGTGGAGGTCTTGGGGGGAAGGATTTCGGGTGGTAGCGGGGGACGTACGAGGAGCGTGGAGCTGCACACCAGACCCATGAAATTGTTGGATTGAGCGATGCGGACGGCTTCTTTGACCGAGGTGGAATGGTGCCCGCTACTTTCGACAACAGCGCCGGTTTTTTGAGCGGAGGAAAGGGCGGCTTCGCGTTTGGTGCCGAGGTCGTTGCAGAGGAGAACAGGGTCTAAGGTCTGTTAGCTTGAGATTGTTTAGAATGAAGATGGTACCTACAGTTGGGTTGTTTCCAATTCAAGGCCGTGCAGATGTCGGAGTTGTAGGAGGTGAAAACGATCGACCTCATAAAATCAGGATTGTGTTCTTTCGTCATGCGAGCGTGGTCGAAGACGTCTTTGAGGATGGCGTCGGCGTAGTTGTTGATGTTCGAGCTTGGACTCAAGCCTAGGGCCCTTTCTTGGACGATGGTCGGGAAGAGGACCTGGATGTCGATATGGATGCTTGTTGGGAGGTAGGCGAGGACGTCTCGCAGGGAGACGAAAGACATGGCTAACATTTGGTGGATGGACGCTATATCGTTGACTGTCTTTTCAGGGAGGGTCGTCAGGATTTCATCGCCATAGCCGTATTCTGAGCCCAGTGAGAGGTATTGCTCGTGGCTCATTCTTGCAATGGGGAAATCAATGCCGTGATGATTAATAGCCCATCTAGGATAGAGAATGGGTACACCGTCTCGAGTCAGCTGCACGAAGAGTTGCATGTAGTCTCCTGATAGACTGGACCCTGTGATGAAGCCTGTTGGGTGGGCGTCTAACTGGCTTGTGGCCCTCCAATAAGTTGCGAAATGAGTTATGTCCAATGGCATCCCGTGGAACGGTTTGATGACTTGGAATTTGAAACAGAGTTGACCAATAGCTCGTAATCTTGGATCAAACAACGGTAGACAACATTGACCCGAGCTGTGGGCAACTGCCGTGAACAAGCTGGGTAACGCCACGCTCTTGGCTATGACCTTGGATCCAAAAGTAGGGAATATGTCGAAGTCGATGGAGAAAGAATCGAGGTTATCGATTTGGAATGAGGTAATCTTGGAGTCTTCTTGTATGGGGAGCATGATATTTCTGGGTATAACATCGGAGGATTTGGAGGATATAGTAAGACGAGCTGCAGGATATTTGCTGTCGTGGTAGAAGATAATGGCATCGGAGCCGGCGGCTTCGAAGCTCAGCTGTATGAAGGTCTTGTTGTCAAGGAAGTTATGGCCGTATCGACGGAGAGGAATGATCGGTGGCGGTAGGGAAAGATCAGGGATGCCATCTGCATCTAACGGAACTGGTATTGAGCTTGGTGGTGCTGGAGAGATGATCGTCTGAGGTATCAAGGAGATTGGCGTGTCTTTGATTGCCAAATTCATAGACCCAAGCAGCTTCATACATTCGAGATTCCCTTCCCAAGTCGCATAGTACACGGCGGAATAGCCTTTCTCATCGAGAATCTGGACGTCCACGTTTCGTTCCAACAACGTCTGGAGGCATTTCACACGGCCTTCAGATGCTGCATGGAACAAAGGTGTCCATTGATACAGCTTATCCCGCTGATCCAAGTCCGCCCCATATTTTTCCAACATAAGAAGTGCCTCTGGCGTTTGACCAGATCGCGCGACAAGATGTTGCGGAAATAGGCCCTCCGCATCAGGCAGCAACCTGGCTTTGCATTCCAGTAAAAGCTTGGCTATGGCGACCGATCCATATTGACATGCCAGATTCAGGGGTACATGGTCAGACTCGCTTCCTGGATCAATGCGAGCACCATCGGCGAGGAGCTGCTTCGCACAGTCAAGCCGATGATGAGCCATGGAGTGTATGAGTGGTGTGAAGTTATCGTGATCCAACTCGTCAATCGTAGTCGGACCGCTGTCAAGTAAAGTATGAACCATGTTGACATGCCCATACATACAAGCATAATGGAGTGGTATCCTCCCATAGACATCAACTCTTGAAACATCCACTTGGCTCGCAAGGGCCATGTTCAGCACGAGATTCCGCCCTGAAATAGCGGCTTCATGTAGACAATTTCTCTCGTTGATTTCATCCTCTGCATGGACGTCTACCAACCCACTTTCCAACAGTATCCTCAAAGAGTCTTCTGAGGCATCTGTAATTGCGGATAGGAAAGTCCTCGTAAACCTTTCCCGGGCGTCGGGTGAGTCCTTCAAACGTGAGACCCATTCTTGAAGAGCAGGTCGATTTCCAGTCGTTGCGGCCAACAAGATCTGGGTGTCGGTGTCGTCATTGTCGGTCCCAATAGATTGACCAGCAACTGTATGCTCCGCAGGCCTACTCGAGTCGTAGCGAATGTTCTCCCCTTCAGCCCAAGCACCCAGCTCCAGTAGACTAGTTGTCGCCTGATCTGATAGGTCACTGATGACCTCTCGATTGAAACATGGCTGCACTTCAACAGCACGGGATAGGTAGAGTTCCTTGGTGCGCGACTAGACAGAAATTAGCGGGGCCCAATGCGTGCCACATGAGACAAGTAGACCTTGGATGTTTTATCCCACTATCGATCATTAGCATTGCTGGGCACCAACGGTCATATCGGTTGACTCACTTTCTTCAGGATCTTCGAAAATGCAGTGGCATTGATCTCAATGAATTGCTGATCTCGGTGAGTAGCCACAGGGGAGCTATATTGCGGAGACTTACCTGTAATTTGTTCAAGTCATTGCCAAATTGCTGGAAACCCTCTTCAAGGGTGATGAAGCTTGCTGAGATCTTGGATGCCGTTGAGCTTCTTGCTTGCATCATCTTCTTCTTGTCCAGGAGAGTCTTGAGGCGGAGCTTGAGCTATTGGACTATGAGGTTATGTTATTTCACGTTAGGTAGGCAGTATCATACCTCAGCTTCTTTCTGTAGATAGAACGCATTGACCTTTTCCAGCTCGCGTTCCTACACTTGAATCAGCATGGCGGCATCTTGCAGATATCGGCGGCGAACTCACCAATCGGAAGAAGAAAGTTGCTCGATTGGCTTGGAGCGAGGCTTGAGGGTCGAGGACATCGGGAATGGTGGGGGAGGCATTGTGAGGAAGAAGGGTGGGCGTAGCACTCAGCTGCTTGATGAGCTGCTTGCGTGTCAGCTGCTTAGTGCCATGGCGTAGAGCGGCCTTCGTCGACCTTCTTAAGCGCTTTGTAGTTGATGAAGCTTGCAGCATACTCGGGTATGTCCAGCTGTCGTTTCTGAAGATGCTTGCCGAACTTCCTGAACGCCGGGAAGATGGTCAGGATAGGAAGGTAGAATAGAGGCATGTAAGATAAATAACAAGGACATTGTTGTCGGATGTTGCTTGGAGGCGGTTCCGAATGTAGAATACAACACGTACATGGTGGTATGTTTACAACCTCACGGCTGGAAGGGAAGAGAGGTGTAAGGCAGTGGGGAAGGCAGAACAGAAGGAGGTAGAATGGAAACAGTTTAAGGTAAAACTGCAGGCCCACTAGACTGCAGCTACAAATCGGGAGGGTCTCTCAGCCTTGAAGGGAAATGCGGCCTGCCATGTGTCACGGGTGAGTGCAGGTCCGAGGGCGAGGGACCGATAATGAGTGGCAGAGCAGTGGGTAGCAGGTATTGGGGAATGTTGTAACAGCACCAGTGGGTTGTTGCAGAATGGACTCTGGCGGATATGTGTTGCTTTGGCCGACTTCTGGAGAGATGTGTGTCAAGGCTTGGCGTAGTAGCGGGCGAGTGGGGTTTTCAGTCAGGCCTGTAAGTGTGAAAGCATTTTGCGTGGCTCTCTCGCAGTATGCCGGTGTAGCATAAGTTGTGACTATTACGGAAATCCCTTCTCGCTATTTCGGTGCAACTCTGCTCTGGCTCTGCTTTGGCTCTGCTCTTCCAATCAAGCTGGCCAATTATCGCACGTTCTGCCGCGGCGTGACTCCCGTGCGGGAAGCACATATTAGCAGCTTTCCATCTAGTGCTCTCGCTTACAACTCTGGATCGCTGCTAATTCGAGCGACGAAACTGTTGTGATTCCCACCTGTTCATCTTCTCACGGACCAACAGTGCACGTGTGCATGATGAGATGGATTAAGATTGATTAATTGTCCTGCAACCCACCGGTTGGGCTTGTGTTTCTAACAAGAGTTATATACTACGCTCCGGACTGTCCACAGACTCGTCCCCGTCCCGAGCGCCCCGAAGTGACAATTGACATACGGTACCAGCTGCTAATAACTGTAAATCTCTCTCCATTTCCATGAAAGAAAGCCCTGCAAGGTGGTTTCCAGGAGCTGCGAAGGAATGCCGCACTTTTGAGAGATATGTTGTGTTGTGTAAGATATTAAGCATCGTACATAGTTGCCCCGCAGAGCCCGTCGATGCGAGAAAGATACAGGCCCGGAGGCAAAAGAGAGCATGGTATCAGTAGTAGAAAACGGTCCGTTCTGACCAACCCGGCCCACGACTCCAAACCTGATTATTCCGAACGCCATCGATGCAATGCTATCCTCGGACTAGAAGTTCTGTGCTATGCCAGAGCTTCCTTGCTGTGGGATCACTGAAGGGTTCTCGATTCTTGTGTTGCGTCGTGCGGGCACATCTTGTACCACGGGTTGACGTCCGCCGTAGCTTCCATCACCATATGGCCCATGCTGAGGCATGCCCTCATCGTAGTACATTCCTTCGTTGTAGTATTGTTGACCTGAAGCTCCGCCTGGCATCATGCCTTCGCCCGAGGTATCAGACCTGTGCGCGCCTGAGTATGCTGATGATGCGTTCGAGGGCCCACGATTTATATTTTGTGGATTACCATTGGCCGGTACTGCTCCTAAAGCGCCTATTGTCTCCGAGTCACCAGTCATAGGCCGGTTGTTGGGGGGGCTGCCGACGAGGGGATCATTCGACTCTACACCAGAGCTTTGATTTGTTCCTGCGGTGGGTGATCCGTTTGTATAGCGTCCATTGTCACTGTTACTGGTAGATCTTGCCACCCCCACAGCTCGGTTACCGCTGGATAAGGTGGTAGATGGCTTTCTTGCAGTCGAGGTTGTTCCCCAACCTCTGTACCCAGCTCCATCCGTCTGTGTCATCTCCGAAGGATCCTCGCCGTTGGTGCTGGCAACTACAGGTAGGGTTGGGTCATTGTTGGGATTAAATCCATACTCCTCAACTTCCTTCCTCCGAAGCTCTTCCGCGTCTTTTCTCTGCTTCCGTCTGCGCCAAAGAAAGAGGGCCGCGAGGACGATTAGTGCAACCGCGACCACAGGTACAACAACGGCTACCGCAATGGTACCGCCGGGAGAAAGGCCAGAGGTCGAGGAAGAACTAGCACCGGAGGTTGCAAGAGCTGCGGAGCCAGATTTGCTAGAGGATGAGCTGCTTGAGGAGGCTACTTGCGTAAGAGTTTCGGATGGAAAGCTTTGGCCACTCTCTGTCGAAGTGATAACCACCGTGGCTGGCTCGGGAGTTCCGTTCGAGTTTGTGGTAGTTCCACTTGCAGCTATAGTCGTTACGAAATTAACGGCTGATGGAGGGGTGATTGTTGTCACCGCAGCTCCAGGTCCGCTCGGAGTGACTGTAGTGCTGGCAACATTGACTGAGTTGCCGGAATTGGCACCGCTTGCCGTCACGGTTGTAGAGGGAGGTTGTGATGTTGTTGAAATAGATGTGGTTAGTGTTATTGGTGCAAGGTTGGGTCCAGGGGTGGTAGTGGTAGACACTACATTCTGCACTGGCACAGGCGCGAATGGGGGGCCTAGATGTCGTAGTGAGTAGCCGCATTACTCTCCAGCAAGCAAGGTCACGTGTAACATACCTGTCCCGTTGTTGGGTGCAGCCATAGCTTTGATCGAGATGTGTTCAGTGAGACGATGTTGGTGATACGGCTCCCAGTGAACGAGCGACAGGCAGAATTACAATCGATAGAATGGAAACGAGCGAAGGACTCGGTGGACAGCAAGCAAATGCGTCCTCAGAAGAGAATATTTGATGGCTGAGTAAGGTGCGTTGATGACAACTCGCAATTGCTTTCTCCGAGTTGACGTTCGTCTCGAGGCTCGTCTCCCACACTTGCTTGCCGCGGCACCTTCCACCCCCAATTGTCAACCAACGGTCGGGCAAGACGGCAAACGGGAACAGTACGATACTGGGCGAGTATAGTCCGGGAGATGCTCGATCGCGAGACTCGCAATTTGACGATTTGATGGAGTCGAGGAAGTTGTGTGATGATGATTAGAAGAGAAAGCGAAGAAGCAAAGATTATTCACTCAAGCGGAGGAGATTGGCGCTAATTAAGGATACGAGAAGCTTGCCCCCTATGATCCTAGTCGAGGCTTAAAGTCAAAGCGGCTAGCACACCTAATTGTCCCTCAGTCATCATTTCTCACAGCCAGTCATCATTTATCACGAACACTGCCATGATACAGCTTCGAGTTGATACTATCGAATAGTCTACACCCCTTATGAGGAATGCTTGGCCATGCATGTGCAACACCAAATGGGATATTCCTCTGCGCTGTCAGACTTGCAGAAGCCTTATTGAAATAGATCCCCTCCAGGTTCTATTTTTACAGGCCGAATTCCCACTTTGGTACCCTCGACGTTTAGCTTTGTACGAGTAGCCACGACAACAAATATTCCAAATTCTAAGCCCCCTGATTCCCAACCACCCAAAAGATGCTCGATTCTTCGAAATTGAAAGACTGTTGTTGACGATGCCTTTGGTGGGCATATCTAAGTCCAGGTAGACCAATTGTGCAACATTGCGAAAACCGTAACCCACTCGAAGTCAGACAATCTAGGCTGACGACAGACCGCCTCCGTCGTCGCAATGGACGAGTATGGAGATTGTCGCGTGCTTGTGGCTGGTAACCTTCACAGCGCCGTGATTTTTAGTATGAAGACATTGCGTTACTATGTAGTCGCCCTGAGTGGTTCGGTCACCGTCTCCGCTGCAGATGTCATTAGTGGTATTTGCGGCCATGGCTTCTTAATGGCATCCGAGAGCTTGACCAGACAGTTTTTTGGGCCAGCTATGCATCCTGTATATAGACTCAGTATTGGTCTGCTTCGAATGAGAAGAGAGCCACTTACCATTCAATACTACGATCCCTTTCTCATTATCCACCTTCAATACCTTCACATTCTGCGTAGTGACCTGTTGACCTCCCATCCTCCCTGGCATCTTTTTACCGGGTATAACCCTCGAGCCACTGCCTTGGGAACCTCCAGCTGACCCCATAGTTCGATGGGTCTTGGAGATACCATGTGAAGCACCCTGTCCTGACCAGCCATGCCTTTTCATACCACCTGCAAAGCCCATTCCCCTGCAATTCGCTCGTGCGTCGACATACTGCCCTTCTTGAAACCATCCAGCTCCTATCATTGTCCCAACATCCAGTAGACCATTTTTATCCCGGACCTTGAACTCTACCAGATGTCGTTTAGGGCTAACGCCATTCTCTGCGAAGTGGCCCAGTAGTGGGCGCGTAACGTTGCTTGGATGTTTCCAGCCAGAGCCCACTTGTACTGCATAGTAGCCGTTCTTCTTCTGTGTTTTGTGCGCCACGACTTGAACTCGATCCATTTGTACTATTGTGCAGGATTGCCGCCGTCCGGTCTCCGTGTCGTACATTGCTGACATTCCTTTCTTCAGACCCAGAGCTCCTGTGCGTAAAGGGGTGGTGTAAGCTTTCCGCTTGAGGGCAGCCTGCGTGGAAGCTTCGAGTATTGGAAGGCCTGGGCCATGTCTGAAGCGGGTCTCCTTTTGCTTCAGAATGGATTTGATGCCGCGTTTCGCAACGAAAGTTGGGGTAAGTCGAGGAAGAAGGAACGATGGAGGTAGGTGCAAGCAGTTTATAGAGTGTTTGGGGGTCATTTTAAGAGGTGAAAAGCTCGTTGGTGCATTTATTGCTCTGATGCTCGGAAGCATGCTGGCAAAATTGTATGCGAGGCCCATCGGGCCAAATTTAGCTACAGTAGGAGCTCGTGGAGTGCTAGGGACATGGTCTTCTCGGTTTCCCTTCCCCGACTCTTCTGCCAGTCCCTTCACTCCAGAGATTACGGTCGTCGAGTTCTCTGATGGATTCATAAGTCTTCTCTCTTCTAATATACTCTCTACAGCTACGCTCTATGTGACCCTATGGAGCAGGCACGCTCTCCACGAAGCGCGCCTTCACCTCGAACCAACGACCTGTGAAATAGCCATCACACAAAATGAGCATACGAGTGTATAAACCTGGTCGCAGACCAAAAGATGCCTTCTAATCAGGCCGGGCGTGTAAGGGAGCCAACGTCTTCCATTGGAATTTTGCTCCCTGCTTTTCTACTTTACATGCCGCCCTCCAATTCCTTCCAATTATCCTGCATACCTGAATTTCTTTATAGCCTCAATTGGAGCGCAGAATAGATCGCGATTATCCAGAGAGCAAATGTCAGCGGCTCACTCTATGCTTATTGTCTGCAAAAGAACACCATCTGCTACCCAAGGGATTGCTCACTTTCACTCCACCTCCTCCACCTGTTTGACACGATGGAGTACTTGGGTTACTTCCAGACTGCGTGGGACTCACAATCTGAGGTGCAGCGGTTTGAGACTGGGACACGGGCCCGTCCAAAAACCCTCCTCCGCCTCCCTGGCTACTAGGACTCGCGTTGAATGACGATGATGAAGCCACGCTGATTGAAGTCCCTTATCTCGCGCCAAGCCTGTGCGATTGGATCTTGGCCTGGACAACACCCTGCTATTTAACGCCCTGTTTTGCTTCCAGAGTGGTGTATAGCATGGTTCACTTTCCGGGTGCGTGGAATAGCCAAGTCCGCCTAATCAAAACCTTTGGACTACAGCTAGGCTCAGCCACCGGAAACCCTGGCCGAGGAAGCACACTTTAAGTCTGACTGGTCTGGGCTATTCTCTCCACTGGGTGGTTGCTGATGATGAAGAGGGTCTGATGAGGGTGATGTGGCTGGTCTGGGTCCCCTTCCATCAAGGGTCTGGCCTTGGCGAGAAAATGTATTCGATCAGCCACACAAGCCATGTTCTTAAGTTTCGAGGCTATGTGATCTTCGCAATGGGTTGCCTACCTAGGTAAGCAAAGCTTTGCCTAAACGAGTGGCGAAAAGCCCAGGGAACGCTCAACTGCCCATTTTGCGCTGACTGGTCAGACGAGGTCTCATTCAGACAACCTCCTCTCGGCTGAAGGACCGGTAATCTTGAAAGATCGTGCTGCACGTTGGCGGAGCCTCCTCGCATACAGAGTGGAAAATTAAGTAGCCTCAATGCATCGAGGCTGAGCCCGCACGTTGTTCCATTCCCTGCGTCAATTAGGGTCCTCCCTTTAACTACCTCATGCTCGGTCTTCCTGGGTTCAACATTTTCCAGTGATCAAGATTCTGCTCATGATAAGGATAAAGGCCTGAAGGGATCAGCTAATGGCAAGATGTTCAATATCGCGACTTTGGAAACTGGACTCACGGTCGGAGAGATAGCAGGCTTAATTGCCGGCGGCGTATCTGCTCGTGGGTGATTGCAGGCGCTCCCGCCCCCCAAAAGCTGGACTTTCATTTCACTGATTTTGTAGTGTACACTGTCTTGCCTCTAGTCTTTGCTGTTGTTCTCATTGGTTTGGTTCAGCACGGGCAACACAACTCAGCAACATGGTCCAGTATCAGTAACCAGCTCCAAGGTACCTTGTGGCCTTTTCTGCTCCGTGGGGATGGGCCAGCTGCACAGAATGTTCGATGGCGCGTCCAGTTCATGTCCACTGTAACTATATTTGGGACTCTTTGCCTCCTACTGGCAGGTTTCCTCACTCCAAAGCCTCCCATCGAGCAAATAAGGGCTTCGCACAGAATACACTCGGTGCAATTTGTACATGCTCCAGGTAATACGCCATGTGACCCGAATTGTTTCAATTGTTTAAATTCTGCTGTACAGACTCCACATTCTACGGGCAAGGTACCTCAGCAACGCCTGAAAATCCTGTACGTCGTCTTTGCGGCTGAAAAAACTTGAGGACTGCCCGAATACAATCTATCAGGACCCTGCAATAAGAAACAAATATCCAATTTATACCGTTGTGAACACCACAATGCCTGTCTTCACGACCCAAGTATTTCTCAATACCACTCAAGGCAACAAAATTGCCCCACCCATGGACATTCAGTATCGCAATTTCTACGAAGAATCTAATACATATATCGATAACGCTGAAATTAAAAATTCGAGGGATGATTCAACCATTGGAGACATTTTTTCTGGACGACCCATATCGCATAATTGAAGGCTTGGCGGAATAACCAATTTACAGCTAGGGTACTGAACATCTCTTCATCCTCAGTCGGAACAAGATATACCTATGAATTCTCGAATTATGCGGAACTTGCATCCCCTAGCTCCATCACTATAAGTGAAGTCAATGGTTGGTATCTCAATAATGTTTATTCCAGCAACGACACAGCTTCTGCAACGAACTTCACGGCGTACGGTGAGTACTCACGAACAGTCGAATGAGTCAGTCATTGAGTCCTCTCAGGTCGTCGCTGCTCTGGTTACGACGAAACCAATTTCAGTATTTTCTCAAAGCCATTTGTACGGTGCGGATACTTTTACGGGGTACCCTACCCATCCCAAATATCAGACGGTCAAATCTACCGCTACGCTCTGAACTCAAATTGGACGCAGCAGCTTTTCACATGCGCCAGCGCCATCAAGGCTTCAGTAAAAACAGTCACATTCAGTTCAAATGCCACGAGCGCTTCAACCAACCTGAGCGCTCTGAGGGTTCTCGACGTCCAACCGAGAATCTACAGCCAAGGGAATTTGCCTGTCTGGGCTATTGAGAAAGCAGACGACTATGGTATCTAAGACATAAACCTTCTTTGGGGATTAGTCAACGAATCCCAAGTCAGCAACTTGAACTTCGAAACACGACGTACAGCAGAGCCATACCTACCAGCTGCAACTCACCAAGTAACCTTTGGTCAACTATACGACTCGTTTGCAGCAGGTATAGCATTCACAGCATCTTGGAACAGCGTTTATTTCTACGCAGCAGCGATTAGGGGTGTGGCGATAGACTACAAACCTAGGTGAATACTCTCTCACCCCGATTATTAGATACAGCAATCCTGACCTTCTATCACATCGCAGTTTCAGCGTCGAAAACAATTACGGTCTCACACTGAAATACCGTACCCTGACTAAAACGCCCGAAGTCGCTGCAAAGATGATGAATTTCATCTGGGCCGACCTCGCCTCCTCTGTCACTGTCGGCACCAAGACCGGCTTCGAAACCGGCTCGAGCACAGCAGAGCCAGCGAAGAAAAAGGAGAAGCGGGACAACACTCCTCCACTGTTTTCGGCCAAAGAGACGTATATCAACGAAAGCGAATCATTGAAGACAAGGACATCCGTTACGCAATCCCTGCCTTTGTAGCTGCAGGCCTACTGGTCGTTGGCCTCGCTGCCGCAATCATAATCAGTATATGCGGAATCGTTTCGAGGCGGATGCTCAAGCATTACGTCAATCAGACATGAATGGGGCGTACGGCCACTCAGTTGATGAGACCCAGCATCGCGACAGCTATCGCAACAAAGAAGGATGGGTCCAAGGCAACTAAAGAAGTATTGCTTGTAGTTCCTGGCCTGCCTAAAAGCCACGACGCAGGAAGGTCGTCACAAAACGCAAGTTTGCTGCGCGGGCGTTGCAGTAGTAGTCCTGGTATTGGCTTTGACGGCGATGGTGCCTACGAGGTGGATCTGTCACGGGGTCCAGGTCATCAACACGGTGAATTGGGGTATTCGTCTCTTTTGAGGCCGTCTCTCGACGGAGATGTGCATTGACAGAATAAGTCTTCTGTCTTCTTGTCTACTCGATAGGAATTTTTGCACAATACCTGCCATTATCACTGTTGGCAACACCTCCCGAGAACGCAGCTTATCTCTTCTTCTAGGAAGGTGGGACCAACGAAAATGCAACGGCACTTCCTGAAACATCGTAATCATGTGACCGCCCTAAAATCCACGTGCTTCATCCCCGAGACCTTCTTGCCTGGGCAATGTCCTTGATTTCCTGTAATGCTGGACGCGAGGCGGGGTTTGCATTTGTTCTGGTGATTTCACTTGAAGGGTGACTTGGTTTCACATCCTCGCTCGGCCTTCAAACACATTATTTTCATTAGCAAAGCGCTATAACAGAGAATGCAATCCATCTCAGGGACTGGATAGCGTAGCCATGGAACTCATCCTCCTGGTTGCTCCCATCTTTAAACAGCTAGTAATCCCCAGCGATTATTTGAAGCAAAAGCAACACGTGTTGTTACACCCAATCTTCGGACATTCCATTTATCTTCTCCCAAGGCCCGTCGTCATCATCCGGCATTGATGAAGCGGAGATCCAGAGTTCGATCCTGCCTGTGCCACTCCTTTCTTTCTCAAAGAGAAGATATATCTTCCACAAATCAATGCCTCCAAGAACATCTCCACATGCCATGAAAGCAAACAAAAAAAAGAAGTTTCGGGTGCCTAGGGTCCACAGATTATCCTGCGACGCCCAGGGGCTTCCACCTGAGCCAAAGGCCGTCCAGCGCAAATGGGCACCCAGATCGACCCCAAGATCTGAGATTTAGGTGTCTGTTTGGTACAGAGACCCACTACGCCACTGCGCCTCTAACTTGTGGGGTGATGATTTGAAATGAATTATGTTCTTAAATTTGGGGGACTTTTCTCAGCATTGAATTCAGCATATGCATTGCACATGGAATTCGTAAGAGGATTTTGGATAGAGCACTTGCGATATCAAGAATATCTGGAAAGCAAGAGGCACGAGCATGAGGATGTGCCATACCTTGGCTATGGATAGAAAGCACAAACATAACAGAAATTGATACCTTGAGGGCTCTGCATTGTTTGCATTCTGCAAGGCTTCCACTTTCAACACTCGAATTCGTTCTCCATTGCTCACTCGTGCCCAGTGCGGCTCTTCATAGCTCCAGGCACGATATTCGCGGCCAATCGCTTCTCTGATGACGTTCAAAGAAGCTTTCCATAGGTACTCGCACCTTGGCCTATACAATCTTCCCATCATACAGCCTGGTCACTCTATCCTATGTCGACTTCTCTAATGCTGAAGCCTTGTTGAAAGGGTCTTCTCTCCCCTCGTCTAGTAATTGTAGCTTTCTCCCGTCCTCAGTCGTCAGGCTCCATTCCTTCGTTTCGAACTGCCCCAACCGGGACCGTCAGCTGAAGCGTCCGGGAGCCGCAAACCCAACAGCCCTGGATTCAATGTTTTAAGTGGAGCTGGAAGTACTCACATAACCTGTTCTCCCTTGCCTTACACTCGTAAACCTCATCTCTCCCCTCCCCTTCGTCCCCTTCACTCCAAAATGTATATCCACCCGCCCATGCAGCTGATTCATCTCCCCCCAAATCCATGGCCACATGTCTCTGAAATATATCTCATCGCCCAGCTCTCTTCTCCCAATCTCACTCGTCCTTAGCGCATACAGGGTAGCGGCGACAATCGAAGAAGATTGCTTTTGGTAATTGAAGATGCCGAGAGCGGATATGGTGACAATGACGACGAATATTGGAGCCGTGCGAAGCCATATCCTGTACGAGGGAGTGATATTGGGAAGGGCCCGGTCAGGGCGGCGGTTCAGTATAGGTGGGCCGTCTTCGACTGGAGCTTCAATGAGGGTGCGGCGGATTGGTGAGCGGAGGATGGCACTCTTTGTGATCGACTGGGGCCGCCGGGGATGGAGGGAGCGGAGGAAGGACGAGGACGATGGGATTGGAAGCGATGGAGGCATTGGTGCGACCTATTGGCCAAGTCCACTCTCAATCAAAGCTGTTTCAGGTTAAGGAATCTAACAAATACTTACTTGCAGTATAACGCTTCGAGATGCGGAATGTAGAGGGCGAGGGGTGTGTTCTGTGGACAAGCTAAGTACTCATATATCCTAACCTATCTAAGTTGGCTCTCGTATTGGCACAGAGGTTTCATTACACTGCGGCTCTTTGCTCTCTTCGACATCAACATCGCATCTTCTGGCAGCTAATAAATATATATTTCAAATGGAGCTGTTGTTCCTATCTCCCTCCCTCATGTTTTTCATGTACCTATCGCAGTATGGATTTGGCTTCTGGGCTATGACTACTTCGTCAAAACGCAAACTTTTCACCTGCTGATTTTCTTGCGCCGCATGTTTGTGTAGTACCAAATGCTCAGCATCAACTCTTTTCGATGCTTTTAGCTCGTGTCATAATGTTTAGTACTGTGTGACCTAGTTTTCAGGTATATCAAAATCAAGTATATGGATTTCTCAGGCATAGCCATTGTTTAAAGTTCCTCTGTACCTATCCAGCATTCAACATCGCAATTCTCAATTCTCATGATCAGCCGCAAGATGAGTCAAGTTCCAGATTTCTCAGTATGTGGTATGCAAGTATATGTACACCGAGTCGTGTCTCATCTACCTTTCCTCTCTATCATATTTCGTCTTCATCTCTGTATACCATTTCCATCTAGTCTACCAAGCTGCCTGACCCTCAACTAAATACATTCACCATTACCCACACCTTCAAACCTTCACAAACCCCATCAAGTGAAGATGCGTTTCATCAGAGAGATTGGAAGCTGGCTTACTTTCGAGACCCGCCAGAACAGGGCATATGCCGTTGGTGGGCTACCGCAAGCCACTCTCTTCGGCCTATGCCTGCACCTAACGATGGAGAACCCCAAATCCGGCCCTGTCCTCCGCCTTATTACCCACATTGACGCGGAGACCGAGGGCGGCGCGCCTTTTGAGATCACCTTCGATTTCGATATTCGGGCGATCAAGAGAGTTCGAGTCCTCGACGACGACGAGCCCGAAGACATGGGCGCCATCACGAGCCAGGAGCCTCTCTTCGCCGACCACCGTCGTGCCGGCATGTTGGACCGGGTCAAGGTCACATACGATCCCGCGGGGATCTACATCCACGGTCTCGACGCGGCCCTCCGCCGCCTGCAGGACCCCGTGCCTAGGCATAGTCTGCGGGACATGTATCAACTTGTCAAGGCGGGTTCGTTCACCTACTACGAATATGCACCTCGCAACAGAATCGAAGCCATCTTTGAGACTCTGTTGCAGGAATATTACGCCTGCACGGACTTGTTGTATCTCCGCCGGCCGGTCAGGAGAGAGCCTGCACAGCGACAGGCGTATGTTCCGGTGGAGGATACTTTCACGCCCGCATCATCTGATCGTGCGGCATCGAGGCACAGCCGGCCAGCTATCGAGCTTACCTCCACCGCGTCTTTCATGACCGCTCGCTCCTCGGCATCCTTCGCGACGGCTCCTGAGAGTATCTGGAGTGTCGAGACCAACAGGGAGTCCTCGTCACGGTCCTACTGGGTGGAGGATTACAGTTGAAGGCCTGTCAGGGTTGCTTGCAGATTCTTCTCGGTGGAAATATGTCGGTTTTATCAGGCGTTATGGCGTTGCTTTGGTATCTGGCCAGGACATTAGCTAGCGCTTTGGGCGAACAACGACGAACAGGAATCATGTATATATTCTAACCAGCCCTTGATAACCAAACATACTGTACAAAACTCATTCCAAAACCCATCAGAAACCCCTAGACTTCAAGCGCTCTAGAGCTTGTGCATCAAGATAGATTTGACCCGTAGACGCAGAGTGGCAGGCTAAAAGCAGCGTCACAAGCCACCACCCTCAACCCTAACCTACCTTTCGAGCTCATCCCTGCTTGCACCACCAAGCCAATAGCATGGCAACAGCACGCCTCCGCAAAACATTCCACTACCCAGCCAACAGCAGTGACGACGACGATACCCCCAGCGATCTCGACGAGGAAGGTTTGTCCATTCCCCTACACCTACAGCTACAGCATCGGGCCTCACTAACACACACCCAGAGCAAGAAAAGCTCATCAAGAAGCTCAAACAAGAGGATGAGTCTCGCAATGAGCTCTACAAAGTATCCCCCGTCCCATTTTCCAGCCCTCCACACCCAGATTCTCCAGCCCCTAGACAGCGTGCCCAGCTAACAGCACCAGCGCCTCTTTCTCGCCTTGCCCCTCGTAGCGGCCTTATCCTTCATCCCCACTCTCCTGACCGCGCAGCTTTTACGTGTCAGGCTCGTTTGCCTTCTGAGTATCACTTCCTGCCTCGCAACAGCTTATATCCTCCTCTTCGTGCCGAATACCCGCGCCTCGTCCGGCTCCTCGTCCCGTTCGCAGCGGGGAGGGCCGCTGGAGCGCTATGTGGGATATTTGAATGGGGGACTGAGTGCGCTGCTGGGGATTAATGCGGTGGTGTTTAGGGGGAGGGAGGGGTATGAGGGGTTGTGGGTGTTGAGTTTGGGACCGGCTGGTGGGTGGTGCTGAGTGTGATGTTGGGATGTGGATACAGGCTGATGTTGTATAGTGGTTTTTGCGATTGTGAAGCTGGCGAGGAGTGTGATGCTTGATGTGGATGTGGGGGAGTTGGAGGGGTTGCGGTATGGGTATAAGGGTGCTTGAGGGGAGGTGTAAAGCGGCGTAGGCCCTGTGGGGAATGGTCTGTTTTCATGGATCGGTTATAAGACCTTATCATCCCAAAGTGCCCTGGGTTGCCAGTGGTGGCTCGTTGCCAATGGTCATTCTGAGCTTGTAAAGCAGTCTTACTGGCTCAATCCACTGGTAACGGTTCATGTTTCTTGGAGAGGCTCGTAGGCAAGCACATCTCCATGCTCTCGTTCAGCATCTTGAGGGTCGCTTCGAAATGGTCGAAAGCATGATTTCGTATCTGGATTTCTCCTGCTTTCAATGCCTTCGAGCTATTAATAATTAGCATTGGTAGCGCCCTCATCGAAAGGCGTCCAGCTTCTCCACCTACTCTGGCTTCATGCCCTTGACATTGCCAGACCAGAACCAAACATGTAGCAAGCTCTTCACCATACGATGCTCCAGCCCTTTTTCTTTCGCAGCGCAGTGAAGGAACTTGATGGTGTTCTTGATCTTTCGGGGATTGAAATCCTCAACTTGCCCGGTTCGGAAGGAATTTCTTACCAGCTTTTTGAGCGTGTGGCGCGCAGGAGAAGAGTATTGAATTGCATGGAGACCGGTGCGGTAGATATGCCGATACGCGTGCACCACGCGCTGATTACTACTCATCAGCTAGAGTGTAGGAAAGAGAAAAGCATGTTCTTTGAATAGCTCGTCGGAGTTATCGCTTCTGCAAAATACCTTTTGAGTACCGACGTCCGGAAGCTAATTTAGCGCTGCCGACAACGCCGAGGCAATGCAAGTGAGGCGAGATCATGTTTTGACGAGTCTGGCCTGTTTCCATACCTTCTACTATCAGTAAATCATATCACACATGCAGCGCTCTCTGACAGCGGTACACAATATAGTCAAACATATGGCGAATGCCCTGCAAGCCACATGCTTGCTTTGACGGGCTGCCTGAGACTGGTGTACCCGTAGGATCACGGCAGGCAGTAAGAGCGTTGTGACCTGATTTGATATCCGCCATCTGCTCCACCCTCCTTAGAGGGTATCCATCTCTCTTGCAGTCCAGCTAAAAAGACAGCGGAGAAAAATTCCACAATGGCGCGAGTCCCCAAGCAGTCTGCTGCTTCGGTAGGTACAGGTGCTGATCGTCACAAGAAAGCGGAGCAGAAAAAAGCCTCGTATAAAGTTACATACGAGGAAATATCTCAGAAGAAGAAATTGAAGCATTATGTACGTTTATCAACTTGGTCGCTGATCTGTCTCATAGCCATTCGTTTGAGTATCTGATCTTTTCTTCAGCGCACGTCCAATACTGTCGCACCTCCAGGCTATCTCTTCATACCAGCTGGAGATCCACAAGTTACCAAAAGATGCAAGAAAATAGCACTAGAAGAGGGGCTAACCGTTTACATTGTCTCTGTAAGTGATGCATCTCTCGTACCTGATGTTGAGCTAATCCAGGAAAGGCTGGTGAGGGTTCACATGTACTCTCCCACGAGGTAAACCGTCTTGGCTACCATTTTCCAACCGTAGTTGTCCAAAGGGCTTGTCAAAGCCTAGGTGTGCAGCTCAACGATTTTGGACGAGTCACGCAATCCCACCTTGCCACAGTCGAGGAAAGAATGGCACAATTCTTACCATCGCAACGTCGAAAAACCAAAAAGAAACCGAAAGCTAGAGGCGGAAGAGATTCACCCAAGTTTGATCTCTCGCTTAGTCAGGCTGTAATTGACACACAGGCCAGAGAAGCTATTATTGATCTCTTTCCTAAGATTCCTCGCGATGATCTTCATGCTGTCATCTCAAGAGCGTTCCAGAAGGCATGTCGACTCTAGCAATCATAGATCAACCTGTTGATAGAGTATAGGGTATGGGTCTGATTGGCACTGCTGCGGGGACCTCCCTCGCTCGGCGAGCGCAACTGGCTGTGGTAGCACATATCCGGCATACGTATACTGAATACGACAAGATAATCAATGGCATTGGAAAACCCACAGCTCGCCTACGAGTTGAGCAGAACACGCTCGACAAGTTATTATCCTGGCGCGAGGATGATGATGAAGATACTGACCTCATGGAAGACATCCTGAAAGAGGTCATCGTGATCTCTGATGACGAGGCCGACAACGACCAAGACCCAAACGGCGCTACAGCAGTACAGAATTCATACTCTCAAAATCTCAACGTCAGGGCTGCCCCTCTGGGTGATCTGCCAACAAGGCCTATTACTTTGACCGATGACAGCAGCGCTGATTCGGATGAGGACGATGGCATACCATCCCGAGGTCCAAGGCAAGTATTTCATCGCCTTCCAGGCGAGACCCATCAGTACAAGGAAGATGGATTAGGTGCACAACGCCACCGCCGATGGGAAGAGGCTCTTGACCGTCGCCGGAAGAACCCCCATGCTCCACATGATCGCTTTGGACAAGTGCAAGATGGAAGTCACCCTACGCATCCTTTGCCCCAACGACAAATCCCAAATTCCTTTGGAACAATACCTGAGCAGGACTACAGTCCTCCACCGGCCACCGCCTCCATATTGAGTTCACTGAGAGAACAACCACGCCCCCAATCGTCAACCACAGGCTGGCAGTCAAACCACCTGCCGGAATCTTCGAGGAGTGATGGGAATGCCGGATCCTCCGGCGTTGATCAGGTGAGTTCAATTTGAAGAGATTTTGATTGGTGTAGCGCGCTCCGGTACAATTCTTCGGGCAACAAAGGTATGGAAAGGTGGTGATCCCGGTACTAAGTTTTGGCAGGTCGCTCGCACACACAATTCCCCTCCTGAATCTTGGAGCCGCGAAATACCTCTTCGCCCGCACTTTGAACAAAACGCTCAATACACGGGCAAGCCTAATGCTATTGAGAACCAGCAATCCCTGGTCACGGACCAGGCAGAGCAACCGAGGTTTACGGAGGCTCAACATCCTCCCCGTAAGTTCAATGATGCACGTGATTTTCGTAACCCCCAATCTTTGCCACCCGGACAGCCCGAGAATATCCTCCCTTCTGTCGAGGTTATAGCACCAACCAATCAACCATACCCCATGCATGGACATCTGCAACACAGGCGTCCCTTTGTCATTCGGAACAATGAACATGATGCGTTTCAGAACCCCAGTCCGCCAGTGGCCTACTTTGACATGCGTGAAGAGTTAGCAAGCCCTAAACGGCGTAGGGTAGATGGGCCAGTTCTGACTCCGTTGGAGCAAGCCCAGCAGCCTCTCCACTCGTATGGCAAAGCGAGAACTGTTCTCATACCACTTGATCACGATGATAGGCAATCTGAGACTCGAGTGGGGCCGGTCGGCCCTGCATTTGATATCTCTGAGCGTGCTGTCACGTGGGCTCCTAAAGAGGGGACTATGGCTACCCCCAAACCGCCACGACAAATTCGATTGGTTCAAAATGCCACCCACCAATCCTCTGAAGGCTATGGAGTCAACGAGACCGGTGGACGGTTTCAAGTTCCCCTGTCAGAATCTGACAGCAAGAGAACATCGCGTTTTCTTTCAAGTGCTTCTCGAAATCCGCGTTCAGTTCATCACCAATCTTCTTCTTTTGATGACCCTCGGGTCGTCCCTGTTTCTGCAATCTCTGACTCTCGCGATCCCGTGCGCCATGAACGTGTTAGATCTACAGGTAGTCGTGTTGCCCTCCCATATACAGAGCCGTTGCAATCGTCTGTGCAGCGCTTGGTTGGGTTAGAGAAAGTGGCGTATCCTCAATACAAAGACATGTCAACAGATCAGAGAAGGCCAGAAGACTATCATGTTAGCGAGCGAGAGGCGTTGAGAGGAAGGCCTCTTATCTACGATTTACCACGTCACTTCAAGGTCGAGAGGCACAAGTCTCCGAGACTTCTTGGGAAAGCTTCGGTAAGAAATATCTTAGACATGAACGAGGTTCATTATGATCAACATTCTCAGCAACCTCAGCGAGGTTCTCACGATGTTGGACAAACAGAGTCAAGACATGCACCGCTTGACAGACGACAAAGCGGAGCATGTAGGGCAGACACATTCGAGAATGGCGCAGCTGGGACCAGGGATATGCGAGTATTAGATGATGGGTGCGACGAGCAGTGGCCCTAATCCCACAACAGTTCGCGTACTAACATTGCCACATCTAGGGATGCTTATGTTCAGAAGCCGAGCCAGCCTCACCATGTACGATATGGGAGTCGAGAGTCGAGAGGTAAAGAGATCTCTACTGCATTGGACAACCCTGCACCAACCACACGACGCTATGACGAGTATGGACCATCAGGAAGGAGATTGCCACAACAGATTATCATACTGGACTAGCAATGCACTGGAGTAGGATATGAAGTCAGATAGCAAACAAATCGTAACCTGCCTTGTTTAGCTAATTTCTCACAGATTTTGAATGAGTCGCGGGCCCAATGAGTACACAAATGTCGCATTCTGCTACCGCATCCGGCCGGCATCGCATGGGTTCCAATGCCCAATCCTCATTCTGACAGCAACACGTCATCGAAGGAGGAACCAGAGTATTGCTCAGACTGTACATAGCTGAACCGACCGGAGCTGGAAAGATGGGATGAGTGGAGCAGCAACGCAGCACACCGAGCACCAAGAGTTGAAAGAACCGGCAGCCTCAGTCCATACTTTGTATTCGGTGTTGATTGTACATAAATTATCAGCAGCATTCTTGTCCAGTAGTGCACTCAATCATGTCTTATTATTCCAAGTCATGCAGATTCACCACTGTACTGTTCACAATTGGTTATTCTAGTCGCCGATAAGCCAGATGCCTAAGGTACAGACCCGTCGGACATATCTAACAGGGCGGATTGATAGAGCTGAATGACGCCCGCTCTTTAGCGCCCCTCTTTAAGAACGCCTTTAAGCCTTCTACAGTGACCAGTACACTTCTTCCATAGGGTATCATATAACCCAGACTTGTTGCCATTCCTTGACACTTGCCTTTGTCTATCTTTATCACTTTAACTGAACCTCAACATACCCTGCGTTCTATATCCCATTACATCCTATGAGAAGGTGCCTGATCGCCAACGCCCCTAACCAGAGCCCCACCCCTCCATTACGCCACGACTTATCTAACAATCCTCCTTTCGAACCCCCCTTGAGCTTGTCCACTATCTCTCCAAACGCTCACCACTCCGCTCAGGCGAAGAACGCCATACTGTGCATGGTCAACAGTCGAGACCCTAGGTCGAGTCAATCACCTCAACTGAGGCGAGCCTGATGGATTACCCTTGGTTCCACAACATTCTGCGCCTGCAGACACAACTCGAACAGCAATACAGCCTCAAGCACAGCGTGGCGCCATACAGACGGCTATGACTGGTGTACAAAGCAGTCCCGTAGGGGATGATACCGCTGGTAGCCCACTCCAAGGGGGAGGGGACTCCGTTGCTCGCGTGACCTCACCTCTGACGACCGCTGAGCATGGAAAGCATTGGATGAAGGTGTATCGTACCACCATCGCATCCAGCGTGAGCAGTGTTTTCTCAAGCTTTGCCTCCTTTCCTCTGGACTCCGTCAAGACAAGAATGCAAGCGTACCGTTACCGGCGCGCCACGGACTGTGTCAAGCATACCTACAAGAGTGAGGGTTTCAAAGGGTTTTGGCGTGGAGCTTTGGCTCCATTGTTCAGCATCACTCTGGTCCGAACTTGTTCGTTCTCCATTTACCAGATGGCCAAGTACAAATACTCGGCTGCCATAGGAAAAGCCACTGGCGGAGACGAACCGCTTGTCACTGTGAATCGTCCCGGCAGCACGCCCACCCTTGCCACTATAGCCTGCTTCAGTGCTGCTGGTGCTACGGCTGGAGCTTGCCTCGCGTTCGTGGCTTGCCCTTTCGAACTCACGAAGATGTCCGCACAGCTCTCGGGTCTGATGGCGAAGAGTAACCATTCCAGCATGGATGATCCGATCTTGCGAAATAACCAGCAACAAAAAGGAACTTTCAAGACGGCGAAATACATTATCGAGCAACGTGGATATGCTGGGATGTATTCCGGCTTCCGCTTCCATCTCTTGAGGGACACCGTAGGCACCGCCATCTACTTTGGCACCTACGAGAGCACAAAACAAGTACTTGTCAAATTGCAGAGGAGCGACTCACCCACCTCTCCGCTCTCTGTTGCCATGGCTGGAGCTTTCTGCGGTGTAGCGTCCTGGGCATGCATCTATCCAATCGATACGGCCAAGATCCAGTATCAGCGCAACCTCGTCTCCACACCTAGGGGTGACGGCCCTGTCAAGGTGCCGAAGATCGAGTTCTTCAATCCGAAGCGCTACTCTGGTAAGTCGATGCAGCCAAGAACGATGTTTGTAAGGTCTGCTGACGGACAATTTCAGGGATTGGTGTCTCAATGGCGCGCTCCGCCGTGATCAACACGATCTTCTTCTCAACGTTCGAATTCATCAAGAAGCGCATCAACATGCTTCCTGACCCTGTGATTGACCGTATGCCTATCGAATAAATTATATCAGGGTATTTATGACGTCGGATCCTGAATCACTGGGAGGCATTCCTTCACCCTCGGCGAGGGCGTTTGGCTCAATGCCACCTTTTTTTCTGTTTTTTGCCATGGATTTCTCTAGTGATCTGTACAGGCGCATGTGCTGGTGTTTGGCTCATTCTAGCACAGATAACAAGCAATGCCCGCCAGGTGTTCATGTACCTTGCAAGGAAAGGCATAATTGGACAGAATCGCTGAACAGGGATATCTCCAAGGCAACAGTAATGGCGATATTTGTAGCCTTTATGTTCTAGCCATGTCGTGTCCAATTCAATCGTAGCAAAGTCATATCGATCTTGCAAGTCCCCTCTGCATGGATCTTGGTCCTACTCCAGGGACAAACAATGCAGAGTACCATGCTTCCTCACAACTCCCCCTCCCATCCCTCCCCCTCCCCCTCCACCCCCAACTCATCAACCCCCTCCACCCTAATCCCCGCCTCCCACAGCC
>JAABUQ010003208.1_pt1 | contig 30530 bp, 25 predicted proteins | sample 5560001 | NCBI WGS metagenome assembly JAABUQ01 (sample SAMN10711888, study PRJNA513371) | rock metagenome | isolation source: Antarctica rocks | place: Antarctica: Victoria Land, Finger Mt nord | collected 2015-12-18 | reverse complement strand
TCTTGAGTGCAACTTTCAACAGTGAGGTTGGGCAGATTGAGGAGCGCGTCAAGATGATAGTCCATTGCCAGGAGAGAAGTTAGGAGTATTCCATTATACGAACTTCACCAGAAACCCAGAAGAGCCCTTTCCCGATTGTTGACAAAGATACTCTAAAATTGGTTTAGTTTCTTGATCAGGAGATAGCAAAACTTGCTGAACTCCCATTTTAGCCATTGTTTCAACCTCCAAAACCCTGTATTATTCTATACTTTTATTATACATAGAATTGAGGTTATAGTAAATACTAATTTCCTGAAAATGCCTTGCGCGGTTAAAACCGCTCGGGTCGCTTGCCTCTGGTGGTCTGAAGACACTGAGCTTCCCGCTTACCGTCTTACTTGGTGAAACAAGGGGATGCGTACCATTCGCTCTTTTATCACGTCTGTGCTTGAGCATGAATATTTCCGACTGAAGAGAGGCAAAGATTTCTTTTGACGGCGTTGATTTTTCTACGTTTTCTTTTAAAAAAGTATTTTGCGATACTAAATAATTTTTAGAAGTTTGTAAGCCTTGGTTAGTGGCTAAATACTTAAGGAGTATACATCACAACTTACACTCTAGTAATACATTTAAAACTCTCTGTTTGAAAGCCAGCTTAATACTCCCTTCCTGCTGTAAAATTACGTTGCAAAAAAACTAGAAGCCAATATATGACTATCTTTTGTGCCTTTAGTCAATCTTTGTAAAATCTGCAATCAAATGTAGTTTCAATTGTAAAGAGGAAAAATTGATGAGGATAGAGAGAAGATTTTCTGTTGCAAAATTAAAGCGGAGATGGTTATTAGTTGGGTTAGCAGTTGCACTGAGCTTAGTCATATTTGGTAGTAATTCACTGCAGGTTAAAGCAGCGGATAGCCAGCCACGCAAATCAGTTAAAGCGGTTATAGTAACAATGTTCGAAGTCGATAACGACACGGGTGACGGACCAGGAGAATTTCAGTATTGGGTAGAGCGTGAAAAATTGAATAAAGTTTACCCACTACCTGCGGCTTATCACGATGTTAGGACCAATGGCAAAGGCCTAATCGGGATTGTTACTGGTGAAGGTACTGCTAGGGCTGGTACCTCAATCATGGCGCTTGGGTTAGATCCACGATTCGATTTGACGAAAGCTTATTGGCTAGTTGCAGGAATCGCTGGTATTGATCCTAACGATGGCTCACTGGGTAGCGCGGCTTGGGCTAAGTGGGTTGTTGATGGCGATTTGGCCTATGAAATTGATGCCCGTGAAATCCCGCCGGAATGGCCATATGGTTATTTTGCATTCACTACCACAGCGCCGAATCAAGAACCCACAGAAAATGCTGGAGAGGCTTACCAGCTTAACTCGAGCCTAGTCGATTGGGCTTATCAGCTAACTAAGGATATTACGCTTGACGATTCGTCTGAGATGGCTACTTATCGCGCCACATACACCACCTTCTCGAATGCTCAAAAGCCGCCGTTTGTACTCTTAGGAGATAACATGGCTTCAAGTACGTTTTGGCATGGCAACCTGCTAAATGGCTGGGCAAATGACTGGTTAAAATTGTGGAGTAATGGTGAAGCAAATTTTGTCACAACGGCAGAAGAGGACACGGGCACACTCCAGGCGCTGACGAATCTGGCGAAAGCAGGTAAAGTCGACCTGAACCGAGTCATGGTCTTACGCACTGCCAGCAATTACTCGATGCAGGGAACTGGCCAGACTGCCGCTGAAAGTTTGAATCACGAAACGGGTGAGAATTCCTATTCAGGCTTTTTACCTAGTTTGGAGGCTGCTTACAAAGTAGGGAGTACCGTCATCCACGAGATTATAAATAACTGGAAAATATACGAGCAGACAATACCTGGAACATGAAGCTGTTAGTGCGGCTCTAAAATAACGCGCACCTGATTTGCTCTAAGGTAGTCCGTCGCTTTAGTTTTGAGTAGAGCGTGGTTCATCAGTAAACCAATTGACTCCGTGGTAATATCTCCGTCAGCCTGCCTAAGCAATTTTTCAGTTATATATTCTATGAGTATTGGCTGCTGCATGAAGCCTGATGGGTTTTGCGTAATCAGCGATCGCCTCTGTAAAGAGGCTAGCGCCTCTAGAATTTCGCTCTGGCGTATGTTGAGACCAAAATCTGCCTGCAATTCGGAAAATGCAACTGGCTGTCGGTTAATTGCCAGCCAGTACATCATCTCTTTTTCTATGTCTGATAGGCGATTGAACTGTGGTTCTAGCAGGTTGCGAATATCGTCAAAAATTAATGGACCTTTTTTTAATAATCCTAAAAACTTAGAAATATTACTATCAAAGAAGCCGTGTATTGCTGGAGCCACCATCTTTAAGGCTAAGGGATTGCCACCATAGTGTTCAGTTAGCCTTCTCCAATCGGATTCTGTCCCCAATAATTCAGATTTTGCTGGCAAAATTTCTCGAACTGCTGCTGTCGGTAAGCCAGTCAATTGTAAAGTTCGAACGAACAGTTTTTCCCCCTCTTTTGTTGCCAACCCTATCGGTTTCTCCCGACTAGTTAGCACTACTGCACTTTGATGTGATATTTCTCCCACACATCGCAGTAGCTGACCATAACCCGAATATCCCTCTCGGTAGCCGCCCGTGCGATCGCCCACACACAGAATCGACTCGGCATTGTCTAGTATCAGCAGACAGCGTGAAGAGCGTAAATACGGTAGCAGCTGTGAGATTCTGCCATCTATCGTTTCCGAAGTAGCTATCCCCTGCTGCTGAGAGAAAAATTTGAGCAATTCGGCCAGTAGATCTTGGACTGGTGGAGCGTTACGTAAACTTCGCCAGATTATGTAATCAAATTGGTGCTGAATCTGTTGTGCCAACTTTACAGATAGGGCTGTTTTGCCAATCCCGCCCATACCCAGCAACACAACTAGTCGGCAGTGGTCATCAACCAGCCATTGCTCTAGGGTAGACAGTTCTGCGGTACGGTCATAGAACAGCTCAACGTCAATGGCGTCGCCCCAATCTTGGCACCTGTGGATGAACTGATCACTCTTTACCCTAGGAGCAACTGCTTGTGGCGATTCTCCGACATGGAGGTTACTGCACTCCTGCTTTAAGACTGACTTAAAATTGTTTTTGGTGATTTTCTGCCCAAATGCTTCCGAGAGGCTCTGCCATAGCTTAGAGCCAGCATCCTTGACATAACCAGGGTCATAACCGGAGTGAGTCGCGATCTCTAAATAAGACTGTTCTTCCCAAGATTGCCGAAATACTGTCTCTTGAATCTTGTTCAGGCGTCCTTGATTTAGAACTTTCTTAACAATTGCTAGCGCTTCTTCGACGGTCATGACTCAAAAAGCCTTGTAAGTAGTTTTTTGCTTATAATGTGACATCTGCTGGAGTGGGGTGGTATGGCAGCACTGACTCCCTACTGATATAAGATTATATACTTTTATACAATAATTTAGAATATTCTATGTGAAGAATTTGTAATTTTTAATACTTTTAATAAATAGAGAGCTAGCTAATAGATGAAAATAGATCTGTAGCCTTTCCAACTCTATCTAGCCTTGAGTCATCCTCAATCTTCCCAACCTCATGCAGATGCAGGGTATAAGACATCCTCAGCCCACGCCAACCGGCAGGAATCCCACTTAAACCGCGCTCGTGCTAGTCTGAGCCAAGCACTCTCTTGGTATTCCCATCTTCGCAAGCCTAGGCAGCGGTCCTCAAACTTAGAACTGCAAGCGCTGTTGAAACCCGAACTAGAGGTTTTGACATCCACATTGAACAAGCTAGACCAGGGCGTAATTCGAATTGCCGCGTTTGGTCTAGTCAGCCGCGGCAAGTCAGCTGTTTTGAATGCTTTGCTGGGTCAGAAGGTTCTACAAACTGGGCCGCTCAATGGTGTAACTCAGTGGCCCCGTTCAGTGCGATGGATACCCAACGAGAAAGGCAAGGTGCAGGTAGAATTGATTGATACACCCGGACTGGATGAAGTCGAGGGTCAGGCACGAGCACAAATGGCGAGGGATGTGGCTCATCAGGCTGACCTAATTCTATTTGTAGTTGCTGGTGATATCACGCGAACAGAGTATAAGGGGCTTTTGTACCTTGTGCAAGCTCAAAAGCCCCTGATTTTAGTGTTTAATAAAATAGATTTATATCCAGAGCAAGACCGGCAAGCCATTTACAAAAACCTGCAAGATCTAGGCAGCGGCACTGGTGGAAAGAACCTTCATCAGCTGTTGTCTGCTGATGAAATTGTGATGGTTGCGGCAGAACCAGCTCCACTCGAAGTGCGGGTCGAGTGGTCTGATGGTCAAGTTACCTACGAATGGGAAACGCCCCCACCGCAGGTGGATGAGTTGAAACAGAAAATTCTTGGCATTCTCAACCGAGAGGGCCGGTCGCTCTTGGCACTTAATGCTCTGATCCAGGCGCGGGATGCAGAGGCGGCGATCGCTCACAAAACCATCGAGCTACGCCAAAAGGAAGCAGAAGAACTGATTTGGCAATTTACCAAATACAAGGCTCTGGCAGTCGGGCTGAATCCGATTGCCTTCTTAGACTTACTTGGGGGAGCTGTAGCAGACTTAGCTCTAATTCGCTCTCTGGCTCGGCTATACGGTCTGCCGATGACCGGCTACGAAGCGGGAAAGATTTGGCAGACGATTCTGTTCAGTTCTGGGGGTTTACTACTGGGTGAATTGGGCAGCAGTTTATTTTTCGGGTTGGGGAAGAGTACAGCGGCAATTACCAGTGGTGAGAATCCGACTAATTTCTCTGCCTATGCTGGGTCTGCGATCGCTCAAGCTGGGATCGCAGGCTATGGAGCTTATATCGTGGGGCAAGCAGCGCAGGTTTATCTGGAGCGAGGCTGCACTTGGGGACAGCTAGGAGCCAGCACGGTGATTCAAGAAATTCTCAATCAAGTAGAACGGAATACGATTCTCTATCGGCTGCGGCAGGAGTTGGAGGAACAGTTGGGAATGTTTGGGGACTAAACCGATTGGGGAGAGGGGGAGAGGGGGATGAGAAACTATAGATTTGCTTTCTCCCGTAGAACTTGTGTGGCAGATTGAGTTACTTGTTTAATCACTTCTAGATCCGGTGGCGGCTTGTGGCTATCCATCCCCAGCCACAATAGATATTCAATATTCCCCGCTGGACCGAGCAAGGGCGACCAGGTTAAACCGCAATATTGCCAACCCATCTGTTGGGCTGCTTGCAAAACTTGAGAAATTGCACTTGCCTGATCTTCAGGCTTACGCACTACTCCTTTTTTACCCACGCGCGACCGCCCCACCTCAAACTGAGGCTTCACTAATAACACAACCTCACGAGGGTATAAGAGCAACTGCCACAGGGCAGGCAGAATTTTTGTCAGGGAAATAAAAGATACATCCACTACCCCTAAATTAGCAAGCTCAGCGTTGCCGTAAAGCTCAACTGGCTGGAGATAGCGCAGGTTGGTACGTTCTCTCAAAATCACCCGTGGATCGTTGCGCAGACGCCAGTCAACTTGCCCGTAGCCGACATCAATGCCATAGATCTGCTTTGCCCCAGCTTGCAACAGGCAGTCGGTGAAGCCACCAGTGGAGATGCCGCCATCTAAGCAAATGCGCTCGGTGACTGGGATTGCAAAGACTTTCAGGGCTTTAGCAAGTTTTTCTCCACCTCTGGAAACATAGGGTGAGCGCTCTTTGATCTGAATCTGTGCAGACGTTTCAACCTCGGTTCCAGGTTTGTCAATGACTTGCTGATTCACTGTGACTTCTCCTGCCAAAATCAAGCGCTGCGCCAGTTGCCGGGAGGAACACAAATCCAGTTCTACTAATAACGTGTCGAGTCGTTTTTTGATAGCCATCACTTTGAAGGAATGCATTCTCCGATGCCAAAATATAATAAGAGTGAGAATGAAGCGAGTTGCTTAACTTGCAAAATGTAACGTAATGCAAAGTATAATGAGAGCTGAAAAAGCTTGAGAAATCTTGAAGGGCAGTACTGTATAAATGCGAGTAGCGATCGCTGGAGCCGGTCTAGCAGGTCTTTCCTGCGCGAAATATCTCACCGATGCAGGTCACACTCCCATTGTCTTGGAACGGCAGGACGTACTTGGGGGCAAAGTAGCAGCATGGCAGGACGCAGACGGCGACTGGTATGAAACTGGGCTACATATATTTTTCGGGGCTTATCCCAATATTTTGCAGCTTTTCAAAGAACTGGACATTGAAGATCGGTTGCAGTGGAAAGAGCACACCATGATCTTTAACCAGCCCGATGCGCCTGGTACTTACAGCCGCTTTGACTTTCCCAACCTGCCGGCGCCGATTAATGGCATTGTGGCAATTCTGCGGAACAACGATATGCTTACCTGGCCGGAGAAAATTCGTTTCGGCATCGGTCTGATTCCAGCGATGATTCAGGGGCAGAAATACGTTGAGCAAATGGATAAATACTCCTGGACAGAGTGGTTGCGTAAGCAGGGCATTCCTGAACGGGTCAACAAAGAAGTTTTTATTGCCATGTGCAAGTCGCTTAACTTCATAGGCCCGGATGAGATTTCTGCTACGATTTTGCTCACCGCTCTTAATCGTTTCCTTCAGGAAAAGAACGGCTCTAAAATGGCGTTCTTGGATGGTGCCCCTACAGAGCGGCTATGTCAACCGATGGTAGACTACATTAGCGCTCGCGGTGGCGAAGTTCGGCTGAATGCGCCGATTAAAGAAATCATGCTTAATTCCGACGGCACAGTCGAGGGGTTCCGACTGCGAGGATTGAATGGGGCTGAGGATGAAGTGCTAACAGCTGAGCTGTATGTTTCTGCCATGCCGGTTGACCCTCTCAAGGTGATGCTACCAGCGTCATGGAAACAAATGGAGTTTTTCCAAAAGCTGGAAGGATTAGTTGGAGTGCCGGTAATTAACCTACATCTCTGGTTTGACCGGAAGCTGACTAATATAGACCACCTGCTATTCTCGCGATCGCCCTTACTCAGCGTCTATGCGGACATGAGCAATACCTGCCGCGGCTACGCCAACCCCAACCGCTCGATGCTCGAACTCGTGTTAGCACCGGCAAAAGATTGGATTAGCAAATCGGATGAAGAAATCTTAGCAGCGACAATGGCAGAGCTAGAAAAACTCTTCCCAGACCACTTTGGTGTAGAAAACCCAGCCAAATTGCTGAAATTCCACGTTGTTAAGACGCCTCGCTCCGTTTATAAGGCAATTCCGGGCCGTCAGCAGTACCGTCCCTCTCAGACTACCCCTATTTCTAACTTCTATCTTACTGGGGATTACACCATGCAGCGCTATCTGGCAAGTATGGAAGGTGCCGTCCTTTCTGGTAAGCTGACAGCGCAGGCAATTTCCATTGCCCATCCTGAAGAGCCAGTCTTTAGAGCGGGGTTTCCCCGCGAAAGAACCGGCGTGGCAAATCCAACGAAAAGCCTGCAACTGCCAAACTTCCAGCCTGCAACGAATGCTGCAACTGCCTGATTCCCCGTACATGAGAACGCTGGCCTCTGTAGAGGATGCTTACCAACTTTGCCGCCAAATTACGGCAAAGCATTCCACAACTTTTTATCTCGCCACGCTGCTGATGGGCCAAGAGAGGCGTCGAGCCATCTGGGCAATATATGCTTGGTGCCGCCGCACTGACGAACTAGTGGATGGCCCCGCAGCCGAGATCACAAACCCGGAAACCCTTGATCTGTGGGAAGCCCAGCTAGAATCAATTTTCGCGGGTCGTCCAGTCGAAGATCTAGACGTGGCCTTGGTAGATACAATTCAGCACTTTCCGTTAGATATTCAACCGTTTCGGGATATGATTGCCGGTCAGCGCATGGACTTGTACCGAAGTCGTTACGAGACGTTTGAGGAGTTAAACCTCTACTGTTACCGCGTTGCCGGGACGGTGGGTTTGATATCAAAGGCGGTGATGGGCGTAGCTAGCTCAAATAACACAACTCCTTGGAACCAGGATCAAGAGCCCTATATTCCGACCGAAGAAGCGATCACGCTGGGAATTGCCATGCAGCTCGCCAACATTCTACGAGATGTGGGGGAGGATGCACGGCGAGGGCGAATTTATATTCCCTTGGAAGACTTGGCACGGTTCAACTACACTGAGCAAGACTTATTTAAAGGTGTGGTCGATGAGAGATGGCGGGAACTGATGCGGTTTCAAATCCAACGGACACGTCAGCTTTATGCCAAAGCGGAAAAGGGAATTAGCTATCTATCTCCTGATACCCGTTGGCCTGTCTGGGCAGCGAGGATGCTCTACAGTCAGATTTTGGAGCGAGTTGAACGCAACCAGTACGATGTGTTTCGGCAGCGAGCCTACGTGCCAGGTTTGCAAAAGATGCGGACCTTGCCGATAGCTTGGCTGCGATCGCAAGTGCTTTAACGGTGGGAGTAGGGAGTAAAAGATTTTGGTAATCCCTACTCCTCGGATTGCTTCTTACCTCAGCAATCTGCTAGAATGCTATTTCAAATATGTTGGAGAGGTGGCTGAGTGGTCGAAAGCGACAGATTGCTAATCTGTTGTACGGCAGGTAACTCCGTACCGAGGGTTCGAATCCCTCCCTCTCCGTTTTAAGCTGAAAGACAAATAAGATTGCTTGTTAAGGTCGGGAGTCCCTACTCCCCACCTTGGCTAAACGAAGCGCGTGAAGGTATACCCAAAGCAGAATTTGCGCTAGATTCCCAGACCTGAGAAGTTGTAACCGATGCCAATCAACAGCCCCACACTCGTGTCGTTGATAAAACCGACATTCACGCCAGCTGTTGCCGTAAATGCACTAGTTAAAGGAATATCAACACCAGCAGAGATCAGTGCGCCAGTATCACTCCTGTTGCCAGTGTTGATAGCTATACCAGCACCCAAGTAAGGGGCGATGGAGAACGGTCTTACTAAGACACCTGCTGGCTGCGGAGAGAAGTCGTAAGTGACAGGAATAAGAACAGTCGTATCGTCCCCAAACACCGCTGCTGGTCGCAAAGATACCCTAGGTAATATGCCAATTTTGCTAATAATCGCAACGTTCGTGTCGCCCAAAGCTGATTCGCCACCACTTAGACCAAAGTTGCCTGCAACGCCGATATAGCTTGAGCCACCACGTGTAGCTCGCCCTACGCCAATACCCTGAGCTACCTTAGGAGCTGATTCTTTAGCAGCAGGCTCCGTTACCTTAGAAGCGACAGGCAGTGTTGTCAGAGCAGCCGCTGAAGTTGTCGCTGTACCGGGAGCAGGGGTTGGAGTTATCGTTCCAGCTTGAGCAGATAACCCACCTCCAAGCACGGCAGTTGTAGTCAGACTTAGTAAGAAAGAAAGCCGTCGGTCAAAAATAATCTTCATTGTCACGCCTCGATAAAGTGGGATTAAAAAACCGGGTGCTAGGAAGGTTTTAGCTAACTTCCACCGATATTCAATATCTAACACTGCAAAATCAATGCCAATATCGACAATGTGACAGATTTCAAACCTGTATACCTTAACACAGTTATAAAAACAAGTTTGTGTAAGCGGCTAAGTCAGCGAACCAATTGATTCTGCAACTTGCTGGGAGAAAAAGGGCAAAAGCGCCTGGTTCTTACTTTGCGCCCTACCTTCTGTAAACACGACTAACAAATAGGGTGGTTTACCGGGTAGCTCAATATACGCTGCGTCATGGCGGACTTGACTTGTCCAACCTGCTTTTGACCATAGCTGGGCGTTTTGGGGGAGTCCGCCGCCTAAAAAACCTGTAACTTGATTTTCGTCATCATGGCTTACCAAGTCAGCTGGGTTAAGGCTGCGCTTGAGCAAAGCCATCATCGCTTGCGATCGCACCGCAGACACTGCCACCCCACCCACAATGCTATGCAGCAGTTGCGCTGTGGCATTCGTCGTCACCATATTGCGATTTTCCATTAAATTTTCTAAGAACACCCGTTCTCGCCCATAGGGGCCATCACCCCAGGTTTTTTGGTTGACGTTAATTGTCTCTAACTCAGGCCAACCTAGAGACTGGAAATAGCGGTTAACAATATTGCGCTGAGACTCCCAGGTTTCAGACGGTCCCGGTGGCAATTCTGGACCAGAGGTGGTGCCGGTGAGTACATCCACAACTAGACTGGTAGCGTCGTTACTGGAATCGACAATCATGTCACCCATGGCTCGCTCTAACTCAGCGGAGGTTTGAAGCATACCTTTTTCCAGCCATTCATGGACTGCCACCAGGTAAAACAGTTTCACCACACTGGCAGGAAAAATCCGCTCGACGCCGCGATAACTAAAGCCTCGGACTGGATGGTTCCAAAAGGCTTGGGGACTAAGAGCGCCACCAGTATTTACTGATACCGGCGGATCATAGACAATCCACGTCAGAGCAATTTGGTTACGGGCTAAACTCGGAAATTCTGCCCAAGTTGCTTCCAGGATGCGATCACCTAGATGTTCAAGTTGTTCGTCTTTACGGAAAAAAATCATTTTTAGTGATTAACTCGTAACACAGTAGATTTGTTCGGGTAGAATTCAAAATTCAGAGAAGTTCTTTCATTCTGACTTCTGAACGCCAGTTCTGACGGCAAGAGAGCTTTCCGAGCAGCCTGCCTCCTCCTTTCATTAGTTTCTTATGGTTTCTCTTGAGCAATTACAAGCGACCCTAGCCTCTGACTCCGAGGAAACTGCCACTCAGTATCGGTGTCTAGCTAACGTTAACCTTTATGATTCTCCCCGCTGCGAACGTTTAGCAACTCAGGCAGCAATTGGGCGGCGCTTGCAGATTACAGCTTTATATGATGATTTGGCTATTAAGGTATGCCTATGTGAGGATGAATATTCTGGCTGGTTGTCTATACAAGACATCGGCGTCTTAAAGCTAGAATCAGGTGTGCCTGATCAAGCACTATCTCTGAATGAAGCTGAAATTAGAACCCGGCTACCCGCTGTAATTCGCTTTACCCATCTGGCAATGCAACAACCAAATTATTACCTCTGGGGTGGCACGGTGGGACCAAATTACGATTGTTCCGGGTTGATCCAGGCTGCGTTTGCCTCTGTGGGCATCTGGTTACCTAGAGACGCCTATCAGCAGGAAGCGTTCACCCAGCCAATTCCTGTTGAGCAAATCTCCGCAGGTGATCTTGTCTTCTTTGGACCAATCCAGAAAGCAACACATGTGGGACTCTATTTAGGGGAGGGATGTTATATCCATAGTTCTGGGGGGCAAGAGATGGGGCGCAATGGAATTGGGATTGACCAACTTTCGGAACAGGGAGATGAGGTTAGTCGGTCATATTACCAACAATTGCGGGGGGCGGGGAGAGTGGTGAGGAGTTACGAACCGCAGAGGCGCAGAGGACGCAGAGGTTAGATGAAGAGTGGATTAGTTTTTCAAGGAGCTGTTGGTCAGAATGCGGCGTTGCCTCGGGGTAACCCAGCTGTTTCAGTGGTGGTGCCTGTGTATAACGAGGTGGAGAGTTTGCCTCATTTGATTGAGGCGATCGCTAATAGCTTAAGTCCAAGCCAGTTGAGTTATGAAATCATCTGTGTGGATGATGGCTCAAAGGATGGTTCCGCTGAATTGCTCAAGCAACAAGCTCAAGCTCGCACAGACTTAAAAGCTGTACTTCTGCGTCGCAACTATGGTCAAACCGCTGCAATGGCCGCTGGGTTTAACTATGCACGCGGTAAAGCTATTGTCACTTTAGATGGCGACCTCCAAAATGACCCAGCTGATATTCCCCTCCTGCTTGCTAAGTTGGAAGAAGGCTATGACTTGGTGAGTGGGTGGCGTCAACAGCGGCAGGATGCAGCTCTAACTCGGTTACTTCCTTCCAAAATTGCCAACTGGCTAATTGGGCGAATTACTGGTGTAAATATGTTGCATGACTACGGCTGTTCACTTAAAGCCTATCGACGGGAACTAGTGGCAGATATGCACCTCTACGGCGAGTTACATCGATTTTTACCAGCTTTGGCTTACATCGAAGGGGCGAGAATTACAGAGTTGCCAGTGCGACACCATGCCCGTCGTTACGGTCAAAGTAAGTATGGATTGTGGCGGACGTTCCGAGTGCTGATGGATCTATTAACAATTTCGTTTATGAAAACTTTTCTGACCCGCCCGATGCACGTATTTGGGCTGTTTGGCATGATCTCAATGGCCTTGGGTACGATGTTGGGACTCTATTTGAGTTTCTTAAAACTGGGTTTGGGTCAGAGCATCGGGAATCGACCTCTGCTGATTTTGGCGGTATTCCTGGTAGTAACTGGGGTGCAACTGTTTTGTTTTGGGCTATTGGCAGAGCTGCTAATGCGTACCTATCATGAATCGCAGGGACGACCTATTTACCGGGTGCGAGAGGTAGTTGGAGGAATTAGGGAGCAAGAATAAAAAAGCGGGGTTCAGAGGCCAGAAAAAACTTAGCCCCTGAACCCTACTCCTGTTTTTAACGGGCTAGGAGGGATTCGAACCCCCGACACCGTGGTCCGTAGCCACGTGCTCTAGTCCACTGAGCTACAAGCCCTTACGAGATCAATATACTATCACATCAGCGCTAGCAACTTCAATAGATCAAGCATGAAGTTTCTCTTCCCTGAGCCGAAGGCACTTGTAGAAAGCGGAGTTCAAAATCTCTAAGGGGACGATAGCAACCCTTAGGTAACGGTGGCTCTCCTGGCGGTTGTAGCTGAATCGGACCAATGGCCGTACGATGCAGCTGAATTACGGGATACCCCAACTGCTGAGCAACTCGTCGAATCTGCCGATTTCTCCCCTCCTGCAGAATTATTTCCAAGCAGGTTTTGGCAGAATCTCGCAAGATTATGCGCACTTGAGCTGGTCGCGTTTTTCTGCCCTCCAGGACAACACCCTGACGCCACTTTTGCAGCACTGATTCTGGTGGAGAAGATTGCACCCAAACATGATAAGTCTTAGGGATGCCGTGACGAGGATGAGTCAGGCTAAATGTCAGTTCTCCATTGTTTGTCAGCAGCAATGCTCCTGTAGAGTCAGCATCTAGACGACCAACGGGGTGAATTCCCTGAGCTTCTCGCAATTCTGGTGGCAATAGATGCATCACGGTGGGCCGTCCCTGTGGGTCGTGGCAAGTGGAAACCACTCCAGCTGGTTTGTGAAGTAAGAGATAAACCAGAGTCGGACGATGCATCGGCTGGATAAGTTTGCCATCGACTTCGATCACGTCGCTTTCTGGATTGGCTTTTTGCCCCAGTCCAACCACAGTGCCATTCAGCCGCACGCGCCCAGCTAGAATCATCGCCTCTGCTTCACGACGTGAGGCAATCCCCCACTGGGAAAGAACTTTTTGTAGCCGTTCTTCCATAAGTAAATCACTTAATACCTTAAGAATAAGTCAAATCTTGGCATTGCTTCAGGTATATATTTTTAGGAAGGATGATGACTGGTCCATATAGTTCTTTATCTCACTATCGTCTTTTGAATACCGATAAGCCAGATGGCACTATACCAGAGCCAACTTCAGAAACCGTCAGTTCAAAGCAAAGCCGCTTGATTAGCAAGGTGCTGTCGCCGGCTGTGGGGCTGTGGCTGCGATCGCAAGTTCAGCAAGTGTCTGACCTCGAAGTGAAGATTTCGGGCGGCGATCGCCAAATCCTTAGCGGTTACATCCCCCATGTGTCTATCTCAGCTCGCCACGCTGTCTATCAAGGACTGCATCTAACACAAATTCAACTGGTGGGAGAAGGCATTCGCGTCAACCTAGGAGCGATGCTTAGGGGTCAGCCCCTGCGACTCTTGGAGCCTATACCGATCTCTTGTGAGGTGTTGTTGCAGGAATTGGACCTCAATGCCTCGCTCCAGTCTCCCTTGTTAGCCAATGCCCTGACTGAGTTACTCTCAACACTACTCCCAGCCAGCTACCCAGTAGACGGCTCAGTTAGATGGCAAAAGATTCGTATTGATAGCGGTCAGCTAATTCTGTACGCTGCCCTATCTAGCGATAGCCCAAAACAAGTAGTGATTCGCACCGGTCTAAAGCTAGCTAGCAGCCATGAACTAAAACTAGAACACCCCCAGATCCAGAACCAGTTGGGTTTACCCTTGGAAAATTTAGCTAGTTTTACGCTGGATTTAGGATCAGAAGTCGCCATAGAGGAACTCATTCTAACTTCAGGTCAGCTACTTTGTCGTGGTGGCATTAAAGTGATCCCCCCTGAATAGGAGAGAGGAAGAGGAGGGGAAATTAGCATTTTCATCTCCCCCTCTCAAGGCTTTGCCAGCAGCGGTAAGATCAGTGTCACAAAATAATAAACCAGGGGAGCGGTAAAAACATAGCTATCGGCGCGGTCTAAGATGCCGCCGTGACCAGGAATTAGTTGTCCTGAATCCTTAACACCAGCGTCGCGCTTCATCATTGACTCAGTTAAGTCACCCAATAGGCTAGCAATGCCAATCAGTAGCCCTAAGGCCAAACCAGTCAACGGCCAACCAGGCCAGTCGAGGTACCAAGATCCTGTCACAGCTCCGGCGATGCTTGCACCTACCCCAAAAACAGCGCCTTCTACCGTCTTCTTAGGGCTAATGTCGGAAAGGCGCGTCCGACCAAAGATTTTGCCGATAGTGTAAGCTCCAATATCAGCTGCCCAGATGCAGAAGAAAGCTAGCAGCGTGGCTGTTAGACCTTGTGGCAGTGTTTTGAAATTAGTCCAAGTCTCTGGCCAGTAACCTCCTAAAGGTAAATTACTGACTGTGGCGCTACCGAGCGAACGCAACCGCACCCAGTAACTAGGCAAATAACCGCTATAAAATAGCCCCAAAATTGAGGTAGAAATATCAGCAATAGTAGCTAATTTGGGCTGAAACAGCAGGTAGAAACAAATAAACGTTCCAGCTACTGGCATGACAGCATCAGCTAAGGTCGAAGAGACCGTAGCAATAACCAGCAAGGCTTGGCTGACAACCAAAGTTGTTTTGGTAGCGGGTGCAATGCCCTTGGCTCGAACCAGTCCAAAGTATTCCAACTGACCCAAATAAACAATAACTGCAAACATCAGTGTGAAATACCACCCTCCCAAGATGCTAGTTCCAAGGGCAAGGGCGATCGCAACGATTCCACTAACAATTCGAGACCAAGGCATGTCTAAAAAGATAAAGGATGAAGGTTGAAGGGTGAATTCGCAATTCATCCTTCATACTTCAAATTCATTGTAGAATCTTTCTTTTGGGGCATTAGGCTTGTGGGGATTCAGTCTAACTTTTCGCCACTGAGGATAAAAATGGGATTGACGGCAGCAAAGGTTTGCTGTATGCCCCGCGTCTCTAAACGGTTGACTGCAGACTGGACAACCTCAATATTACGGGCTTGCAACTCAGCAAAGCCCTGTGAAACAGCATATAGACTCTCAAGGTTACCGGCTGTGGCGACAACTCGGCCCTGAGGTGGCAAGTAGTGCCAGACTTCTTTTAGGATGGCTTTGATGGGGCGACCTCCTTCAATGCAGACCCGGTGGGGAGGTTGAGGCAGATCTTTCAAACACTCTGGGGCGCTTGCTTCAACAACTTCTACATTGTGAACTTCAAAGCGATCGCAGTTGCGGCGGATCAGGTTGGCTACTTCCTCATCGCGTTCGACTGCAATAATCCGCCCTTGAGGACAAAGCAACCCAATCTCTACCGGAATCGTACCTGTCCCGGCACCAATGTCCCACAAAATCGAGTCTGGTAAGAGCCGCAGGTGGGCAATCAACAGTAGCCGAATTTCTCGCTTGCTTAGGGGAATCCCCGGCAAGCGATCAAACAACTCGTCGGGGATGCCAGGAGTAATGTAGGGCCATAGTTTGGAGGGCATAATCCCAGCTAATTCTTTGAGTGTAAGCTTGTCTTTTGGTCGAGAAGCGCTGAACGACTCAGATTTACCGCTAACCAAATCGCACTTTCACCCTAGAGCTTTTTCAGGAGGCGGTCAACAACAGAAGCCTTGGCGTTGCAGAATAGAGGTGCGAGATTAAAGATAGTTTATAGGAGATTCGTATGTTTGGTTTAGGATTGCCTGAGATGGGTTTAATTGCGATCGCGGCAATTTTAGTTTTTGGTCCCAAAAAAATTCCAGAACTGGGGAGTGCATTGGGTAAAACCTTACGGGGCTTTAAGGAAGAGTTAAAAAATCCCGAATTAGAGTCAGAAGATTTAGACCAAGACAAAGAGCGCTCTACTGATTAGGGCAAAGTTTGAGCCAGATGAAAGTCTTTGCTGCTCTCACTTTATAGTGTTCAAGACGCCATTAATTGTGTTCAATAATTCCTTCACGGTGTAGGGTTTCGACAAAAATGCTTTGGCGCCAAAGCCAGCAGCTTCAGCCACCTTATCGTTTGTCGTCAGTCCGCTGACGGCAATAATCTTTAGCTGCGGGTTCAGTTTTTGCAACGCGCGGATGGTAGTTGAACCATTCATCAACGGCATCATCATATCGGTTAATACCACACTAATTTCATCCTGATGCTCGGAGTACAGTGCCAGTGCCTCGATTCCATCATTAGCAGTGAAGACTTTGTAGCTGTATGTTTCCAGCATTGTTTTTGTAATCTCACAAATTGGGGCTTCGTCATCCACAACTAAAATCCCTTCTCCCCGTCCTGTGGGCATTTCAATGTCTTCTGCCTGCTGCTGCTGGGTTTCTGGCACTGCTGGCAAGTACACCTTAAACTGGCTACCTTTGCCCACCGAGCTGTACACGTTCACAAAACCGCCGTGGCTTTTGATAATGCCGAGCACGGTTGAAAGACCTAGCCCTGTGCCAAGGCCAACCTCTTTGCTGGTGAAAAAGGGCTCAAAAATTCTATCCAGTATTTCAGGCGTCATGCCCGTTCCGGTATCCGAAACTGTAATCACAATATAGGCACCTACTTGGGCATCAAGATTTATTTGGGTATTTGGCTCAATCAAGAGATTTTCGGCTACTAGCCTCAAGATACCGCCGTTAGGCATTGCATCACGAGCGTTGACTACTAGGTTCATCAGCACCTGATGCAGTTGTGTGGCATTTCCAGAGACAGTCTAAAGCTCTGGCGATAATTCTGGGTAAAATTCAATTGATTTGGGGAATGTCTCTTTAACAATCTGCTGAATTTCTGAAATCAGGTGCCTGAGTTGAAGAACCGTGCGCTCACCTTCAACCCCGCGCACAAACCCCAGCACTTGCTTGACCAAAGCTGCCCCCCGTTTCGCATTGGTTTCCTGGATCTGAAGCAGCCGCTGACTCCGCTCATCGCAGATGAGCCTCTGTAAAAGTTGAGTGGACAAGAGAATTGGAGTCAGTACATTGTTCAAGTCATGGGCAATGCCGCTAGCTAGTGTACCGACGCTCTCCAGGCGCTGGGCGCGCAGAAATTGTGCTTCGAGTTGTTTTTTCGCAGTGATGTCGGTGTTGACGCTGAGAATTGATGTTGGTTGCTTCGCCTGATTGAGCACTAGTGTCCAGCGGCTATTGACGATGATTTTTTTGCCGGACTTGGTGATTTGATGCAACTCACCCTGCCACTCACCTGCTTCGACGACGCTCACAAGAGCAGCTTCGAGTTTCGGTGCATCTTTGTACAAAAGCTCATTCACCTTCTTGCCTTTGGCCTCGTCTGCCTTCCAGTCGTAAAGGCGCTCAGCACCTTTGTTCCAGAATAAGATGTGATTGTTCATATCTTGAACGAGAATCGCATCGGTGGCGATATCGAGTAGGGCTGCTTGTTCTTGGATCTTCTGTTCCGCAAACTTATGCAATGTCATGTCACGGACTATTTTCGAGAAGCCGAGTAGAGTTCCTGCCTGGTCTCGTAATGCCGTGAGGACGCCACTGCCCCAGAACCGTGTGCCATCCGACCTTACGTACCAGCGATCTTCCTCTACTCGTTCTTCAGCCACACTCGTCCTCAGGTCTTGCTCAGGACTACCACAATCGATGTCTTCGGGCGTAAACAAGCAGGAGAAATGCTGACCAATGATATCTGCTGCTTGATAGCCTAAAATGTTTGCTGCTTTTGCGTTCCAACTGACCACACGTCCATCAAGCGCCAACCGGAAAATTGCGTAGTCCTTAACACCTTCCGCTAGGAAACGGAAGCGCTCTTCACTTTCATGCAGTGCTTCTTGGGCTCGCTTGCGATCGGTAAGAGAGCGCTGGCGTTCGCTTTCTAGAGCTTCATAAGCCACCATCAGCTCAGAACTCTGCTGGTGCAACTCCTCTTGGACCACTTCCATTTCTTCCCAGGCGATGCCTAGCGCCTCAAGAAATTCCGCTACTAGCTCTGGTGGCGGTAAAGGGGATTTGCTAGCGCACTGGTTTAGCCTGTCCACACGCCAGTGCAGAGTCTCTACTATCAAATCGGTAAACTTGTCTATGTTCACAAAAATCTCCTTGTCTGACAGCCATCAACCAACTCACTCTCCAACTACTGGCAAAGGCAAGACTATGTTGGGATTACTTGCATAAAAACTATGCGAGGGGAAGTGAGATCGGGCGCTGTACCCTTTTCTCTGGCTCAAATACTTCTTTTTACTGATGGCTAGTCCTGGCAAAGGTAGTGTCTCCCTGACTGTTACAAATCCAATTTTTATGTCCACCATCGTACTTACATACTATATGACTTCTGTACACAGGCGTACAGAAGTCAGAAGTTATACATGGTCTCAAGCCATAGCTTCTGACAGGTGCGTCAATTTAAAGAATAAGCTTTACGGCAAGTTACTTTTAGAGTTATTACACTTAATAACTTAATAAATTAGTAACTTATTGCTTATATACTGTAGTGTACGCAAGAAATATACCAGCTATTAGTACGGTAGCGTGTACAAAGCTCCGACTTGCCATAGCACTGAAGAAAGGAGTACACGATGGATAAAGCTAAACTACTGCGCGAATAGGCGGCAGGAGAAAGGAGTTTTATTAAGGCAGACCTGAGTGGCATAAACCTAAGTAGCATAAACCTGAGTGGAACAAACCTCACTCAGGCCAATCTGAGTGGAACAAACCTGAGTTTTGCTAACCTAAGCTGGGCCAACTTGTCTCTGGCGAATTTGAATCAGGCAAACTTGAGAGGAGCAAATCTAAGTTGGGCAAACCTAAGTTATGCAAACTTGAATCAGGCAAACTTGAGAGGGGCAAACCTGAGTTCAGCTAACTTAGAGTCTACAGTTAAACACATGCTTTTTGAAAACTCTCCACGGTGAACAGTCGGGTGAGTCTAAAGATCTAAAGAGACTTGCGCTCAAATACAAGCAGAACTTATGCCCTCACCAACTTATTAAGCTAATCTGCACTTAAGTTGCATATTTTTTGTGTGGGTCTCCCCACCTCAACAGGCAATCTTATTTGTCTTTCAGCTTAGGTCGTTTCCATTAATAATCTGTCTGGTTAATGACTTAATTCTCTAATCACACCAATCGCTGGTGGGCTTTGCGGCAAAATCGTGCAACCTTTCTTTTTGCGGCTAGCCCAACTGGGCAAAATTTTCCGTCTACGCTCAAACTTTTGGGCAAATCGCGAGTTGGCGACAGTCCCACCAATGCTGTTATTAGAATCTTTATATATAAAAAAGCAGGATTGTACGATAGCGCACAGAACTGCTATAATTGTTCTTAGTACTATAGAGTACATAATAACTCGCCATTCGCGTAATCCCAAACAGTGACATCTCCCCACCGCACAGGCGGATGGGGCTTGTCCTCGAATCACTTCTCAGATTTTTCTGGTTATTTCCCTTTCGGGTCTTTCGCCACTTGCCTAGATGTAGCACGCCAGTCTCCTATGGAGGGAAACCCTCCTTCAGAGCTGGCTCCTGATGACTTGCATCCCCGGTAGATCGACAGGCAAAAATATTTCCTGTTTTCCATAGCAATTGACTAGCCGTTTGGTTATATTGCCCCGGTTACGAACAATCTTTAACAGTAATTGTAGGATTACTGAGAGAAAAGCTTGTCGTTTTTAATAATCTTCAAAATGCTTTCTATAAACCCGGTCCTTGATACTTCTCCCGAATGCATTCTCTGCTTTTATATCAATGCCACAAGTCGAATTCAAATTATTCGGGTTACGAATATTCCCAATTTCTATTGGGAACGAATTGTTTTCCCTGGTCAGCGTCTGTTGTTTGAAGCAGTGACAGCAGCTCTTTTAGAAATTCACACCAGTGACAGGAACACAGCTATTCTTACTGATGTTATTCCTTGTCGACAGCTGTGTCTCATTGATAGCTAGACTTCAAGCAAATGTGAAGAAATCAAAAAGTTCAAATAGTCCAACTCAAATAATTGTGGGAAATAGCTATGCAGTTGTTAAAAACGGTTAAAGAGTCTTTTACATCTGTCTTAGAGCAGTGGGGTTTGGCTTGGTGGGTCGAAGTTGTCACAGCTCAACCCAAATGTACCTACTACTTTGGGCCTTTTCTGAGTGCTAACGAAGCTAACCATGCCTTTCCTGGATACATTGAAGACCTGAAACAGGAGTCAGCCCAAGTAATTGCCGCTGCGAGCAAGCGGTGCCAGCCAAAGGAGCTAACGATTTTTGAAGAGTAATATCAAATTTCTGTAAATAAAGTGACACAAGTTTAGTTGCTCATAAGTTAGCTTAGGTAATATTCCTCAAGCAGATGGTGTAGCGATGTCGGTCTGCGAATTTAAGCCTGGTCTAGAAGGCATTGCCGCCGCCCAATCGAGTATCAGCTGTGTCGATGGACAACAGGGGATACTCGAATATCGCGGCATCCGTATTGAAGAGCTGGCGGAAAGAAGTAGTTTTCTAGAAACCTCGTATCTTTTAATTTGGGGTGAACTGCCGACCAAGGAAGAACTTAAAGCGTTTGAGAACGAAGTTCGTGAGCATCGGCGGATTAAATATCGGATTCGGGACATGATGAAATGCTTTCCCGAAAGCGGTCACCCAATGGACGCTCTGCAAGCGTCAGCTGCCGCACTGGGTCTATTCTATTCTCGCCGCGACTTAGATAACCCCGTATACATCCGGGATTCTGTCGTCCGACTGTTGGCAAATATCCCGACAATGGTGGCTGCATTTCAGCTGATGCGAAAAGGTAACGACCCAGTGCGGCCTCGCGATGATTTGGACTACGCCGCTAACTTCCTGTATATGCTCAGCGAGCGGGAACCCGATCCACTGGCGGCTCATATCTTTGATGTCTGCTTGATGCTTCATGCAGAACATACAATGAACGCCTCTACCTTTTCCGCCAGGGTGACAGCTTCAACGCTGACCGATCCTTACGCCGTAGTTGCTTCAGCGGTTGGGACATTAGCTGGGCCACTGCATGGTGGAGCTAATGAGGAAGTCATTGGGATGTTGGAGGAAATTGGCTCGGTGGAGAATGTGCGTCCCTATCTAGAGGCTCGCCTACAAAGCAAAGCCAAGATTATGGGCTGCGGTCATCGTGTCTACAAAGTGAAAGACCCACGGGCAAAGATCCTCCAAGGTTTAGCGGAAAAGCTGTTTGAGAAGTTTGGCTATGACAAGTACTATGACATCGCTATTGAACTGGAACGGGTTATAGAGGAAAAACTGGGCCAAAAAGGGATTTACCCCAATGTGGACTTCTATTCCGGTTTGGTTTACCGCAAGCTAGGCATTCCGACAGACTTGTTTACACCAGTGTTTGCGATCGCCCGCGTTGCTGGTTGGCTAGCTCACTGGAAAGAACAGCTGTCACAAAACCGCACGTTTCGTCCCATCCAGGTTTACAAAGGTTCCCACGACGCTACTTACATACCTATCGAACAGCGATCAAGCTAAGTCGTATTTTGTAGCACCACCACTGAGTGCGCTGTAACTGGCACAGTGCTACCTTTGTAAACATTGGCTCCTGCAACGAAGTGGGGCTCTTTAGTGTCAATCACAATGCTCCACTCCGCCTGCTGTAGTTCAGTAGGTAGGGCAAATTCAATCATTTCACAGTGGGCGTTAAACAGCAGGAGAAAGCTATCATCAATCATGCGTTCGCCTCGCAAACCATAGGTTTGAATTTCTTTCCCGTTCAGAAAAACACTTATGGCCTTGGCAAAGCTGCATTCCCACTGGTTTGGCGTCATCTCACTGCCATCGGGACTGAACCAAGCAATATCATTTAAGCCTGAGCTGTTGATAACTTGACCTTGAAACCACTTGCTCCGCCGAAATATCGGATGTGAAGAACGAAAGTAGACTAACTGACGGGCAAAGTCCAACAGTTCTGCGGCTTTATCTGGCAAATCCCAGTTTAACCAGGAAATTTCATTGTCTTGGCAGTAGGGATTATTATTGCCCTGTTGCGACCGACCTAGTTCGTCCCCTCCCAGCAACATAGGTACGCCCTGGGACAGCATCAGGGTTACGAGGAAGTTTCGCCTTTGTCGCTCCCGCAACCGTACCACTTCCGGGTTGTCTGTTTCACCTTCAAGACCGCAATTCCAGGAGCGGGTGTAGCTTGTCCCATCCCGATTCTCTTCCCCATTAGCCAAATTATGTTTCTCGTTGTAGCTGACGAGATCGTTTAGAGTAAAGCCATCATGGGCTGTAATGAAGTTGATACTGGCATGAGGTCGCCGCCCATTATTCTTGTAAAGGTCAGAGCTGCCGGTGAAACGATAGGCAAATTCTGCTAAGGTGCTATTCTCACCCCGCCAGAAGTCTCGAACTGTATCACGATATTTGCCGTTCCACTCAGACCACAGGAGCGGAAACTTACCGACTTGATAGCCGCCTTCTCCAATGTCCCAGGGTTCGGCAATCAGCTTCACATTGGATAGAACAGGGTCTTGGTGAACGATATCAAAGAAAGCTGATAGGATATCGACTGTATGTTGTTCTCGCCCTAAAGCTGAAGCCAGATCAAAGCGAAAGCCATCTACATGCATCTCCTGAACCCAATATCGCAGGCTGTCCATGATTAACTTCAAGACTTGCGGATGATCTACATTTAAGGAATTGCCGCAGCCTGTAAAGTCTGCGTAGTAACGGGGATCGTCTTCTGCCAGACGGTAGTAAGTGGCATTATCGATGCCTCGAAGACACAAAGTTGGGCCTAAGTGATTGCCTTCTCCAGTGTGATTGTAGACTACGTCTATAATCACCTCAATCCCGGCAGCATGCAAAGCCTTAACCATCTGCTTGAATTCACTTACCTGAGCCCCTGGGGTTTTGTCCGCACTGTAGCCAGTGTCGGGGGCAAAATAGTTGATTGAATCGTAGCCCCAATAATTGCTGAGCCCCTTGTCAACGAGATGCCCTGGACGAGACAAGAAGATATGAACAGGTAGCAGCTCAACAGCTGTGATGCCAATAGAGTGGAAATGTGCGATCGCTGCTGGATGCGCTAGTCCAGCGTAGGTACCGCGCAGTGTTTCCGGAATGTCCGGGTGCAGCTTAGTAAAGCCCTTGACGTGGAGCTCATAAATAATCGTTTCGTGCCACGGGGTCTGCAGCAACTGGTCATTTCCCCAATCAAAAGACTGATCTACGACAATAGCCTTCGGGATCAGATGGGAGTCATCAAGATTAGACAAAACTAGGTCTTTTTCAGGGGCGTCCAAAGGATACCCAAATAGTTCTGGTCCATACACCAGATCGCCATCAATTGCCTTGGCATAGGGGTCAATCAAGAGTTTGGCCGAGTTAAAGCGATGACCGCAAGACGGTGCATAGGGGCCATGTACTCGGAATCCGTATCGTTGCCCAGGTCCTACACCCGGCACATAGCCGTGCCAGACGAAGTCACTGGACTCCCTCAGATGCCGGCGTGTCTCCTGACCCTTCTTGTCAAACAAACAAAGCTCAACACCCGTTGCATTTTCCGAAAACAAAGCGAAGTTTGTACCTTTGCCATCCCATGTCGCCCCCAAGGGATAAGCTTTGCCGGACCAGAGTGCTAAATGCATGCTTTAAAGGCACTAAGTGATTACTGTTGGTTTCTCCATGCCTGTAGTAGTGCGAATCTGAGCAATTTCATCGGCAATGGAGATTAAGCTTGCCAATGCCTGTTGCGGATCGAGGTTCTGCTTAGCATTGTCTGGTTCGTAGCTTTCCAAATAAACTCTCAGGGTCGCTCCTTGGGTGCCAGTACCAGAAAGTCGGAATACAATCCGGGAGCCATCGCTAAAGCCAATCCGAATGCCCTGGTGCTGACTGACGCTGCCATCAATCGGGTCAGTATAGCTGAAATCATCGCTGTACTCAACCTGATAGTTTCCAAATTGCTTTCCTTTCAGAGTTGGCATTGAGGAGTGCAGGTTTTCTATCAGGGTATTCGCTCTATCGATTTCTACCCCTTCGTAGTCATAGCGGGAATAGTAGTTTCGCCCGTATGTCTGCCAGTGTTCCGTCACAATCTGCTCAACTGACTGCTGTCTTACCGCTAAGATATTCAGCCAGAACAGTACTGCCCACAGCCCATCCTTCTCGCGCACATGGTTAGAGCCAGTGCCGAAGCTTTCTTCACCACATAAGGTGGCTTTGCCCGCGTCTAAGAGATTGCCGAAAAACTTCCAGCCTGTAGGAGTCTCGTAGCAGTCAATGCCAATCTGAGCGGCAACCCTGTCTACTGCCTGACTAGTGGGCATTGAGCGCGCCACTCCTGCCAGACCTGAACTGTAACCTGGAACCAGCTTAGCGTTTGCCGCTAACACTGCCAGACTATCGCTGGGGTTTACGAAGAATTTACGTCCCAGAATCATGTTGCGATCGCCGTCACCATCAGAAGCTGCCCCAAAGTCAGGCGCATTCGTGCCATACATGATATCGACTAGTTCATGAGCGTAGGCCAGATTAGGATCAGGATGACCGCCGCCAAAGTCTTCCAGCGGTATGCCGTTAATGACTGTCCCTGCTGGTGCCCCCAGGCGTTGCTCCAAAATGGCCTGGGCGTAGGGACCCGTCACGGCATGGAGAGAATCCATACAGAGGCGAAATTGCCCAGAGGCCAAGAGTTGACGAATGCGATCAAAATCGAACAGTGACTCCATCAACTGGGCATAATCCTCTACTGAATCAATGACTTCAACCGCCATCGATCCCAGTTCAAATGCCCCCAATTTGTCCAAATCAACATCAGCTGCTTCGAGGAGCTTATAGGCATCGATCACTTTACTGCGAGCGTAGATTGCCTCAGTCAACTTTTCTGGTGCAGGTCCACCATTGCCGATGTTGTACTTAATGCCAAAGTCACCTTCTGGTCCACCAGGATTGTGGCTGGCAGAGAGAATGATCCCGCCAAAGGTGTGATACTTGCGAATAACACAGGACACAGCAGGCGTAGACAGAATGCCGCCATGTCCCACAAGCACCCGACCGAATCCATTCGCTGCTGCCATTTTGAGAATGGTTTGAATCGCCTGACGGTTGTAATAGCGACCATCCCCACCCAAAACTAACGTTTGCCCTTGATAGCCTTCTAGAGTGTCAAAAATGGACTGAACGAAATTTTCCAGATAATGAAACTGCTTAAAGACCTTAACTTGCTTGCGCACTCCAGAGGTGCCGGGCTTTTGGTCTGCAAAAGGTTGTGTAGATATGGTATGTATGTTCATCACTTACAACTCCTTGATACGGCCACTTCCAATCGCGAACCTTGTTTAAAGCTGATTACCTACAGAAGACTTGACGCTAATCTGGTCAACTACAGCAGTCGCGTCTTGCGGTTGTGCCTCTTCACCCACTGGGTGACGCGACTCAATTAGCTTGATAGCTCGGTTGACACTTTCAGGCAAAAAGACCACAAGGCTACCACTAGGGGCACTGTCTAGAGCCGCATTGATGGCTTGTGTTTCGTCGAGGATAGATTCATAGCGGCAATCAGTCTTTGCTTGGACGATGCCGCTGCCGATTAATTCAGCGGCTTGACCGCGTGGACGGCCGCGCGTGTCGTCATCTTCCTTAACAATAATGCGATTAAAGATTTCAGCCGCAAGTTTGCCCAAGGTGATGAAGTCTTCATCGCGGCGATCGCCCGGTCCCCCCACCACACCAATGCGCTCACCTGGCCAATTGCGGACAAAACTGCCTAGTGCTTCGTAACTGTGAGGGTTGTGGGCATAGTCAATCAAGGTGTGATAGCTGCCCAGATTGAACAGATTCATCCGTCCCGGCGTCTGACTCACAGAAGCCCGGAAAGTAGTTAACCCAGCACGAATTTCCTCAATCGGCACTCCTTGGGCAAACGCGACTAGACTCGCTGCCAAGGCATTGGCAATCATAAACGGTGCCCGTCCCAACATCGTCAGGGGTACATTGATCGCCTGTTCGATCCTCAGCGTCCAATCTCCTTTCAAAATCGACAGGTAGCCATTCTCGTGCACCGCTGCCAGACCGCCCTGTTGGGTGTGATTTCGCACCAGCTCATTTTCCGGATTCATCGTGAAGTAAGCAATTTGGCACTTGACCCGCTTTGCCATTGCGACAACTAGGGGATCATCCGCATTGAGTACAGCGTATCCTCTGGGTAATACCGTTTCCGCTACCACACTCTTGAGATGAGCTAATTGGTCTACGGTGTTAATGTCGCCGATTCCTAGGTGATCTGCCGCAACATTCAAAACTAAGCCCACATCACTGGCATCAAATCCCAAACCGGATCGCAGAATACCACCACGAGCTGCTTCCAGCACTGCCACCTCTACAGTTGGATCTTGGAGAATTAGCTGAGCACTTTGGGGACCCGTGTTGTCCCCTGGTTCTACCAAATAATTGCCGACATAAGTACCGTCAGTGGTGGTGTAGCCGACAACGCAACCAGTTTGTTTAAAAATATGGGCTAAGAGGCGCGTGGTGGTAGTTTTACCGTTGGTGCCGGTTACGGCAATGATCGGAATCCGGCTGGGACTATCAGCGGGGAAAAGCATATCCAGCACTGCTCCCGCCACATTGCGAGGAATACCCACGCTGGGGCAAACGTGCATCCGGAATCCGGGAGCGGCGTTCACTTCCACAATTACGCCGTCCACTTCTCGCAGTGGACGGCTAATATCTGGTGTAACAATGTCAATTCCCGCAATATCCAAATCGATAATCTTAGCGACTCTCTGCGCTAGCCAGACGTTTTCTGGATGGACATCGTCAGTACGGTCTACTGCAATTCCGCCAGTACTCAAGTTAGCGGTTGCCCGAAGGTAAAAGATCTCGCCTTTGGGTAGAACTGTTTCGAGTGTGTACCCTTGCCGCTCCAGTAGTTGGTAGCTGGTGCGGTCAACTTCGATGCGAGTTAGGACATTGTCGTGTCCCTCGCCGCGATGCGGGTCTTGATTAGTTCGCTCAATCAGTTGCCCAATAGTAGATTTGCCATCTCCAATCACATGGGCTGGCACTCGCTCGGCTACTGCTACTAATTTGCCATCCACAACTAGTACCCGGTGGTCACGACCGACATAATAGCGCTCGACAATTATCGACTGGGAAACCTCTTTAGCAGCATCGTAAGCTGACTCTGCTTCTGCTTTATTTTTAATATCAATAGTGATGCCCCGACCGTGGTTGCCATCAAGTGGCTTGATCACAATTGGATAGCCGCCTACTTCTTGAATTGCTTCTTCCAGCTCATCGAAGTAGTTAATAACTGTGCCTCGTGGTACCGGCACGCCAGCAGCAGCAAGGATACGTTTGGTACCTTCTTTGTCAGAAGCTAGTTCTACGCCTAGAATTCCGGTGCGATCGCTCATAGTTGCCTGCATCCGCTTCTGGTACACACCGTAGCCTAGTTGGATCAAAAAGCGAGTGCCGAGAGCCATCCAGGGAATGCCTTTAGCTTCAGCTTCTTTCACAATTGCTTCAGTACTAGGCCCTAAAGCTGCATCACGGTGGAGGTCTTTCAGGTCTCGCAGGTCTTGCTCTAACTCTTCTTTGGGATAATAAGCCTTGTTAACAATGCTTTGGCACAGCCGCACAGCCGCCCGTGCCGCATAGCGACCGGCTTCCTCATCTATGTACTCGATTACTACCTGGTAAACTCCGGGCGTTGAGGTTTCGCGGGTACGTCCAAAGCCTGCTTGCATCCCAGCTAGTTCCTGGAGTTCTAGGGCTACGTGTTCCACAATATGCCCGAGCATTGTGCCTTCCCGCACCCGCATCAAGAAACCACCGCGGCAACCAGGGGAGCAGAAGTGCCCCTCCAAACTTGGCAGCGCCTCAATTAATCCCTCGTAGAAGCCAGGGATCTGATTCGAGGGCTTCTCGGCCAGGTCTTCTAAATCGAGCCGCATGACGATCAGTTTGTGGCGTCGAATACTCCAATAGTTGGGGCCGCGTAATGTCTGGATTTTGAGGATTCTCATGACAGTAGTGGATGGGGATTCGGAAGCAATTAATTAGTTTCCATCTGGTATAGCTCGCTAAACTGTTCACAGGGAACAGTAACCTAGAAAACTGGTTTCGCAAAACGCCACTTGCGCGGTTGCTGGGGAATCTGTCCAACGCAGTGGCTCCCCTCCAAACAGCGCTGTCTCACGGATGAACGGGAGCTAAAACGGTTCGTTGGTGCAAGTGGTAGCGATCGCCGTGGCTAAGGACGTGAAGCCGTAGGTTATAGATACTTAGCGGGTCAGTGGCTCCTATATCTGCCTGGTTAGTGTAGGACACTTCTCCTGGATCGACGATAGTGACGGTACCTTTGCCCATTACTTGCAAAAGAGCATCTCCCTCCAGCATTGCACAAGTATCTTCGTCAATGCCAATCCCTAGCAGCTCTGGATGAGCTGAGATCGCACTGATTAATCGTGCCATCCGATTACGGTTCTGAAAATGTTGATCCACGATCACCCCTGGTATAAAGCCTAGTCCCGTTGCCAAATCCACCAGCGAACGATTAGGCGACTCCCCACTGCCGCCACCAGCAATCATGTGATAGCCCATCACGGCTGCCCCAGCACTGGTGCCCGCCAGAGTCAGTTGAGCCCGTTGCACCCGCAACCGGATAGTTTCCATTACTGGTGTATCAGCTAACACAGCACAGAGCCGCAGTTGGTCGCCGCCGGTCAAAAATACTCCAGTACAAGCTTCTAAGCACGCCTGGATCTGGGGTTCCTCACACTGTTCCCGTTGTTGAATGTCTAACAGCTCAACCTGTTTGGCACCCATCTCTTCAAAAATACTTACATATCGTCCGCCAGTAATAGCTGGTTCGCGGGAAGCAGAGGGAATAATCGCTATGTGAGCATCTGTAGACCCAGCACGACCAAAAAAAGTGTGTAGGATCTCACGTCCATGAACTTTGTCTTCTGCGCCACCAATTACTAGTACGGCGGTTTTAGTTGCTTGGGGCGTCGTCATTGCAAGTGATTGAGCTTCTAATTGCACCATAGTGTTCCTCCTCTGCTAAGCCTCAGGGAAATTGAACGTGACCGTATCCTACTTGAGCCAGATCTCGCTGGAGTTGCTCTGTTGTGGCTCAACAGAATTTTCGAGGGCTCGCTCCCAATCGCACCATAGGCGCGTGTTGGAAGCAAGGTGGTGTAAGCTTGGCTTCCCACCGACCTCGCATGCCAGTTTGATAAGCAGATTTGCTGAGGCTTACTCAATAGTCGAGAAGTTTTTAACCCTGGAGTTTAACTGTTTAGCACGATGTCACATCATTTAAACATAATTTAACTAAATGAACTACCCCACCGCACAGGCGGGTGGGGTTTCTAATTCCCCATCTGACTGACGGCTAGGTTTCTGACGCTTCTTCGCCCCAAGTTGCCGCATACTTTCGCAGGAGGTAGAGCTTGACGACTCGGCATCTAAAGAGGCCAGTTCCTGACCCCGTGCCCAAGTTAGATTGACTTGGGCCGCATTGATATCACGGTCTTCGGTATGACGGCAATCAGAGTTAGAGCAAACATGAACTCTATCTGCCAAAGTTTTAGGCGTTAATTCCCAACACTTGACACATCTCTGTGTAGGCTTAAGTTCACGGGTTCGAGACTCCAGATAGAATCCACCTGCCTCAGCTAATTTGTAGCTGAACATTTGCCCAATTGTTGCAAAACCTACCTCCAGAATTGAGCGATTTAGCCCCGCCTTCTGTCGTTTGCGCTTACCTTTTTTCGCAGATGCTGTCATACCTTTGACGTTTAGCTTTTCTCCAGCAACTAGGCTATTACCGCTAACTATGTTGCTGGTTGTCTGGTGTAGCCAGTCTTCTCTTTGACGGGCTACTTTTCTTTGTAGTTTTGAGACTACCTTTCTCTCACGTTTCCACCTTCTAGAACCTTTGACTTTTTTATTCCGGTTAGGAGCACGTTTGCGTCGTAACTTTTTAGATGCAAACTTGACTTTATGCTGTCCTTGTTTTAGAAAATCAGGTTTAGCAATCTTCTCGCCTGTAGATAGAGTAATCGCATCTTTGCATCCCAAGTCAATCCCAACGGCACCATCACCAGTTTGTCTGGTCGGTTGGCATCGCACTGTGATAGATGCATACCACTTGCCGATACGGTTCATGATTAGAGATCTTGCATAAGTCAGGAAGGCTTGGAAAGACCCAATTCGTAGTTGTACAAGCCGGCTATCAGATTAAACCTCAACCCAAACCGCTTTCTCCGATTTCGATATCTCTCCGCCAAAATCCT
>JAABUQ010003206.1_pt1 | contig 30538 bp, 33 predicted proteins | sample 5560001 | NCBI WGS metagenome assembly JAABUQ01 (sample SAMN10711888, study PRJNA513371) | rock metagenome | isolation source: Antarctica rocks | place: Antarctica: Victoria Land, Finger Mt nord | collected 2015-12-18 | reverse complement strand
GCGACACGAGCGGCGCGGTAGTCGCCGCTGCGTCAACGGCGCAGCAGGCTCTGATGCTGCCATGGTCCGTAACCTCGCGCGACCAGGCGACGTGCGCATCGTGGAACCCCCGAATAAGTCGCGCCATAACTGCGTATCTTTCAGGCAACGCCGCTGAGCGTTTGAACGGGACCTATCTCGCAAGGGACATCGCTAACGCCTTCATCAGGCAGCATCTCCGCGAGTGGAACACGATTCCGGTAAAAGAGCGCTTCGGTCACGAACTCAAGCGCCTTTCCAGCCGATACGCTATCTACGCTGCGGCGCTGCAACGATACGCAGCGCCGGGCGTTCCGCCGGAGGTGGATATTGAACTGCAGCAAGTCGACGGGCCGCGCAACGTTCTCTTATCATTGAGCCTATCATCGCGCGGCTCGCGATTGCCCGACTTGGACGCGGCACTCGCTGCGGCACCGCGTGTCATCGATCGGCTCAACGCATTCACGCCGATTTTCATGCGAAGCTCCGAACCGAAGGCTACAACGTTTGGGCCACCGTGCCGATAAACGTTGACGAGCGAACCCTCAACCGCCGCCGAATCTCTGCGCGCGTGCGGAGGGAATGACCTCGCCGCGCTCGTCGCGCAACATGCCGTCGTGTTTGTGACGGCCGGGGAGCCGTCGATTCCCGGCGTTGGTAGGCGCTTATCATGGTGGGCCGTACTTCCAGACGGCTCGGCGGTACTATGGCGACTGAGCGGACCCACCACCGGACCGATTTTGGGGCTTTCCGTGCCGATGCCGGATGGACTTGGCCGCCTGGCCGCCCTGTTTACGAGGGCGGGCGCGCTCGTAAAAAGCGAAACCTGCCCTCCGCCGCGTAATCCTCATATTGTTCAGCCGTGAAGAATGCCGTTAGGTCTAGCGGTGCTGTTCCGGTGAGACGCGATAAGCGCCGACTTTTCCACTCGGGTCGATGCGCAACTCGACGAGCATCGCGCCGTTTGCGAAATGTGCGTCGTACGCATACTTTCCGGTGTCGGCATCGGCACTTCGCTGGGTGAGTGAGCGATAATCGCCCAGGGCGTGCATCTTGTCGGACAGATCGCCGAGTTGCGAGCGCGTGACCGCCTTCTTCGTTTCATCGTCGAAATCGGCGGTGGTGGCGGTAATGTCGTTTGCGTAGACGGCCCGGGTGATGCGGTCGGCTATGGCGCGTGGGTCGTTCACGTGCGGAGCACACGCGTCAAGGAGCGCGAGCAGCACGATTGCTGCCGCGCTCTTCGAACCTCGAACGTTCAACGGTTAGTAGGCGCCCCAGCCGTAAGAAACGACTTGCGGTTTCTCTTGCTGCGCCGCAATGGCGCGCGTCGGCGGATGATTCTGATTCACGGCGCGGCGTTGGCTCCGTGCGACCCGGCGAGCATGGTGATCCGCGTACCGGCGAGTATTCGCGCGCGGCGCGTAGGCAACGCGGTCGGCGGCTCGGCTGCCATACTTGGCAACGGCAAGCGAGTGCTCCAGCGAAGCGATTTCGCGGTCGCGGGCGACGACTTGCGAATGTTGGTACGCGGTTTCTTGGCGATACTGGTCCACGACGGCGACTTCGTGATTGTACGCCTGGCGTTCTGACTCATACGCTGCCTCGGCCTGGTTCTTTGCTGCTTCATCTTGCGCTTGGCGGCGGTCGTACTCGGCGTACTTCTGATGAACTTTCTTGTTGTGGTTGAGGATGAGCAACGTTCCGCCGATCGCCGCGGCGCCGAAGATGATGTTGCGCGTGCTGGCCGCGCCGTCTGCCGCTGCCGGTTGCGGCGCGCAGAGCGAGGTGGCCAGAGCGGCGGTGATGGCCGCGGTGGCGATGCGTGAGGAAACCTTCATACTGAACCTCCACGAAAAGGCTGTTGACCGGTTAATGCCTTACCCCGTGGTCAACGAAGGATAACCTCGCGGCGGTTCCGCAGTCCGACCCATGCCGTTTTACGTTCGCGCCGGAGCGGTGCCCCCGAAACGCCACATACAGTTTCGCCGTCCCGACGGCGGCCTCTACGCCGAAGAACTTTTCTCAACCAAAGGCTTCGAGAGCGTCTCGTCCCTGCTGTACCACTTGCGCCCGCCCACCGCGACCCTGCAAATCAGGGAATGGGAGCGCCACCTCCCGCACTTCGTGCCGAACGATCCCTTGCGTAACCGCCACTTTGCGACCGCGCGAGGTAACCGGCCGGGCGACGCGGTCGAAGGCCGCACGCCGATCCTCGGAAACGCCGACTTGACGTTGTCGATCGCCGACGTCGATCGTACGATGCCGTACTATTACCGCAACGTCGGGGGCGACGAACTGCTTTTCGTGCACCGCGGCAGCGGCAAACTCGAGACGCCGTTCGGTGAGCTTGCATACCGCACGCACGATTACGTCTTGATTCCGTGCGGCACGATCTACCGCCTCACGCCCAACGACCCAACCCGCTTGCTGATCTATGAGTCGCGCGGACAGATCGACATCCCGCACAAGTTCCGCAACCCGTACGGACAGCTTGAAGAACACGCGCCGTACTGTGAACGCGATTTTCGCGCACCCGAACTTCGGGATCCCGTGGATGAACGCGGCGAATACGAGATTCGCGTCACCAATGCCGGCCGCAACGCCGTGTACATCGTCGCCAATCATCCCTTCGACGTCGTCGGCTGGGACGGTTATTGCTATCCGAGCGCCTTCAACGCCGACGAATACGCGCCGGTAACCGGAAAACTGCATCAACCGCCACCCGCGCACGCCACGTTCGAAGCGCCGGGCGCCGCATTCTGCGTGTTCGTGCCGCGGCTCTTCGACTATCATCCGCTCGCGATTCCGGTGCCCTACAATCATTCGAGCGTTGACTGCGATGAAGTACTGTATTACGTCAGCGGGAACTTCATGAGCCGCCGAGGCATTTCCGAGGGCTCGATCACGTTACATGCCGCCGGCGCGCCCCACGGCCCGCAACCCGGCGCGGTCGAAGGTAGCCTCGGCAAAACGTCGACCGACGAATTGGCGGTCATGGTCGACACCTTCGAGCCGCTGCAAATCGCGGAGACGGCTTTCGCGTTTGAAGATGCGCAGTATTACCGTTCATGGATCGAGCCGGAGCCGGCACTCGCGGGGCGGTAACGAGTCGGCAGCCGCTTCGAGCACCCGGCAGCGAGTCGACGACCTGAAATGAAAGCGACGGAGCGTTTCGGCGATCGTGCCGAGGATTACGCCGCCGGAAGGCCGTCGTACCCCGGGCGTGCTCTCGACGTACTGTTTGCGGGAATCGGCGATTCCGCCGCGGTGGTAGCGGTCGATCTCGGCGCCGGAACCGGCATTTCTTCGCGGTTGCTCGCAGCCCGCGGAGCGCAGGTGATTGCGGTCGAACCCAACGCTTCCATGCGCGCGACCGCCCAGCCGTGTCCCGGGATGCGATGGATCGACGCGCCGGCGGAAGCGACGACGCTTCCCAATGCGTCAGCCGACTTGGTAACCTCTTTTCAAGCGTTCCACTGGTTCGCCCCCGACGCGGCGCTCGGCGAGATTCTGCGCATTCTGCGGCCTGGTGGGCGCGCGGCCGTCGTCTACAACGAACGCAATGAGGACGATCCGTTCACCCACGCGTACGGCGAGATCGTCCGTCGGTTCAGTACCGATGATACCGAACCCCGCCGTGATCGCGGACGCGAAACGTTTGCGGCGTTCCCACGCTGGTTCGACGTACGCATCGTCGACGTTCCAAACGAACACCGGCTGGATCATCGGGGCTTGCGTGCTCGCGCGCGGAGCACGTCGTATCTGCCCCATGAGGGCCCGGCGCTCGAACGGCTAGACGCAGAACTCGATCGCATTTTCGAGCGGTTCAATACGTCCGATACCGTCACGATGCGGATGCGCACGAGCGTGACGCTCGCCGAGGCCGACACCACGGGCACGACTCGCCGCGCTTGAAGCGCTTACGGGGGAAACCGCTACACGTCGCCGTGGCGGCGCTGTGCGCGCTTCTCTCTTCTGCTCTGCCAGCAGCGTCCGACGTGCTCCTTGCTCCGAACGCTCGGCTCACACCCGGCGCCGTCGGCGCTGCAGGTTCACCGACTCCGGCGGTAACAGAGGTCTGCGCCCGCGGATATGCGCGCCGCATGCGCCACCGCTACGATCGTGCATGGCGTCAGTACCGCGCGGCAGTCTTCCAAGAATACGCCGTTCCGTACGCACGCCGGCGCGCGTACACGGTCGATCATCTCGTCCCGATCGAACTGGGCGGCCGCGCCTTCGGCACCGGAGTTGGCGGCTGGGACCTACGCAACGTCTGGCCACAACCAAAAGCCGAAGCGAAGCGAAAAGACGCCGTCGAGGACGCGCTCCATGCCGCCGTTTGCGACCGCGACGGTTATCGCGGTCTGCATCTCACGCTCGCGCAAGCGCAACACGCCATCGCCGCCGACTGGAGGCACACGCCCGTCGGCCTCCCGACGCTCGCCGCCCCACGGCGACACCGCCGCCGGCCAGGCGCCATGGGCTGCATGGGGCTCGCATAGGTCGCTGATGGCGCGAACTCGTACGACCGCGTTTACACCGCTCGGCTATGCCCAAAGCATCGCAAGAAAGGCACGCCATGATTCAGTCTGAGCGCCGCGGCTTTTTCGCCTCCCTGTACGACGTCTCGTTTCGCACGTTCGTGACGCCTGCGATTGTCGAAGTCGTCTACATCATTGCGCTGATCATCGTCGCGATCTGGAGCATCGTTTTTCTGGTCTCCAGGTTTGCGCCTTCAAACGGATTCGACGCGGCCGCCGGCCCGAGCGCAGGCAACATCGTGTTGCATATCATCGTGACGCCGATCATTTTCTTGCTCGGGTCGCTGGCCGCGCGCATCAACCTCGAGTTCATCATGGCCGTGTTCCGCATCGCCGAAAACACTGCGGCGCTACGCGAAGCGCAGGACGTTTCGCCTTAGGCCTCCGCCGCCACCGGCGCACACGGGTCGATGACGATGTCCTTGCGCGCGTAGGTGAGACCGATGCACACGACGACGTTGAACGCGAGCGCAAGAAACCCGGCGTTGACGCCGTACAATCCAATGGGATGAACGGTCAGCACGGCGGCCACAATCTCGCCGCCGATGATGCCGCAGGTCACGGGGCACAGCGACAAGCGCTTCCAGAAGAGACCGAGAATGACGCCGGGCGCAAACTGCGTGACGACGTTGTACGTCAACAGCAGATATTCGACGAGCGAGACGTGCACGAAGAGCCACATGCCCAGGGCCGCCGCAGCGATGACCAGCACGAGCGCGCGAGTCGTCCAGGTTCGCGCGCGATCGCCGCGCGCGATCCCGAACGCGTCACTGAGCACGTTCTTCGACAATAGGCTCGCAGTCGACAACAAGACGGCGGAGGCCGGAAGGAGCGCCGATAGACATCCCGCCGCGGCAACGATGCCGAGAATCCAAGCGGGGAAATAGCGCTGCACCACCAGCAGATACGAGCGGTCGGCTGCGGTTCCGTGCAGTCCCGGCACCACCAGTAGTGCCGTGTAGCCCGCCAAGAATACGGGGACGAGCATCAACTGATAGAGCGGCAAAAAGATAGCGTTCCGGCGAACCGCCCGTGCGCTTTTGCCCGCGTAGATCGCCGACATCGACTGCGAACTCATGAAGAATCCGATGCCGGTCAAGGCGACCGTGGTCACGTACCAGATCGTGCCCTGCGGCGCGGTCGGCGCTGCGAGCGTGAACCAGTGCGGTTTGGCGGCGCCGAGCGTCGTCAGCATCCGCGCCGGCGAGCCGAAGAAATGAACCGGGAGCGCGATCCCGACGAAGGCCACGCTTATTACGATTAAAGCATCTTTGACCACGCTGGCCCAGGCCGTGCCGCGCAGGCCCGCGGTAAAGACGAAGGCCGCCGTCAGACCGAACCCCATTGCGACGGCCGCCGTCGGAACGATATGGCCGTAGCCGGCGATCGTCAGCAGTATCTCCAAACCCGTCAACTGCAGCGTGTACCACGGCAGCACGGCGCAAAATTGAAGCAACGCGACGAATGTACCGAGCCGTTTGCTGCCATAGCGTGCGACGAAAAAATCTGCGGCCGTCAACAGACCACGCGCCCGCGCGAACTCCCACAATGCCGGCATGAAAAAGTAACCGATGATGTAGGCGATGGGCCCGTAGGCCAAGATGTAATACGCCGGAGCGCCGCGTCCGTAAACCCATCCGGCGGCGCCGAGAAAGGTGAAAGTCGTGTAGATTTCGCCGCCCATCAGGATCCACAGCAGCAGCGGTCCAAACGAGCGGCCTCCGATGATGTATTCCTGGGCGCTATCGCCGGGCAGGCGGGCTCCGGTAGTGCGCCTCGACGCAATCAAAGCAAAGACTATCGTGCCGACTACGATCGTGCCTACGGTTGTCAGCGCCGCCGTCGCGGCGTTCACGCGCGTTGCCTCAACCGATCGACGAGGCTCAGGCACAGCGGCGTCAGCAGCGTCCATAGGATGATCCATGCCATCACGAACGGCAGGCCGAAAATGCGCGGCTCGACCCGATTGACGAGCGGCACGCCGACGCTGAGCATCACGGCGGGCATCGCCGCAAGTCCGGTTCGCAGGGCGACGATTCGACGAACGCTCGTCACGCCTGCTCGCTACCGGCCGAGCCGCGCAATGCCCTGTCGCTGCGCCGCGGGCGCCGGTAGGGTTGCCCGCTTCACCCGCTAACGAACCACGACACCGCGTTCTTATGAAGAGGAGACGCTTTGGCTACCGATATCGCCGAACGTTCCGCCGCCCTCGAACGGCTCGATTGGGACCACCTGCACTTCTACGTCGGCAACGCGAAGCAGGCGGCGCACTATTATGCGACGGCCTTCGGATTCCGCATCACCGCGTATGCCGGCCCCGAGACCGGTGTGATGGGACGGGCGTCATACCTACTCGAGCAGAATCGCATCCGCTTTGTCGTCACGAGCGCTCTCGGGCCCGACGATCCGATCGCACGCCACGTGCTCGCACATGGCGACGGCATTCAAGACGTCGCGTTGCGCGTCGCCGATGCGCGGGAGGCGTTCGCAGCGGCGGTCGGTGCCGGCGCGCAGCCCGTTACCGAACCGCGCGAGGTCAGCGACGGTAACGGCCGCGTCGTGCTGGCTACGATCGCGACCTACGGCGACACCGTTCACAGTTTCGTCCAGCGAGACGCGTATCGCGGCTCGTTCCTGCCGGGTTTCGTACCGATCGAACAATCGGCGCAGGCGCCCTACGACGCGGGGCTGCTGGCAATCGACCATTGCGTCGGCAACGTGGGCTGGAACGAGATGGATCGGTGGGGCGACTATTACGCCAGAGCTTTCGGATTCTCGCAGCTCGTTTCGTTCGACGACAAAGACATCTCGACCCAATACACGGCGCTGCGGTCCAAGGTGATGTCCGACGCCCAGCACCGCGTCAAGTTTCCGATCAACGAGCCGGCCAAAGGGCTCAAAAAATCCCAGATCGAGGAATACCTCGACTTCTACGGCGGCGCCGGCATTCAGCACGTCGCGATCGCAACCGAGGACATCGTCACGGCCGTCCGCGCGCTGCGCGCGAACGGCGTCGAATTTTTGAGCGCCCCGGCCAGCTACTACGATAAACTGAGCGAGCGCGTCGGCGCAATCGACGAAGCCACGCCCGTTCTGCGCGAGCAGAACATTCTCGTCGACCGCGACGACCTCGGCTACATGCTTCAGATCTTTACCAAGCCGTTGCAGGACCGTCCCACGCTCTTCTTCGAGATCATCCAGCGCCGGGGCAGCCTGTCCTTCGGAAAGGGAAACTTCAAGGCGCTCTTCGTCTCGATCGAAGAAGAACAAGCCAAGCGAGGAACGCTGTAAGATGCGCATCGCCGACACATTGGCCGCCGCTGCTTGTGCGGCGGCTCTTTTCATGTGCACCGGAACGGCCAACGCCGCACCGGCCAAAGCAGCGCCCGCGCCGGGTGCATCGCCCGCCTCCGATGCGCCGACGCCGTACGCGACGTTCGTGACAGGCGCTAAGGTGCAAGACGGCATCTTTCCGGTCGTCACTAAGAACGGCAAAGTCTATCTGGCGCTTGCGAAAAATCAGCTCGACACCGACTTCTACGAGCATGCCACCACCGCCAACGGCCTCGGCGGATTTGGTCTTCTCTCAGGAGACGATTTCGATCAGCCGGCGCGCATCGTGCGCTTCGAGCGGATCGACGACAAGCACGTCGCATTCATTTTCCCGCCGGAGCGTTTTCAGGGACGTCCGGGCTCGCCCGTCGCAAACGCGGTCGCCGCTTCGACGGCGAATTCCGTGCAAGCCGTTGCGCCGATCGTCGCCGAAGATACGGACAGCGGTAAGGTCGTCGTCGATACGGCGTTCCTGCTCGGCGATCAACTCGATCTTGCCAACCGCCTTTCCGACATCGTCCAAGACCCCGACCATCCAAGCGCGCGGGACGGCTACCATCTGGACTCGACCCGCACCTATTTCGGACCGTCGAAGACGTTTCCCAAGAACGTTATCATCGAAGCCGACCAGACCTTTACGTCGGCCAAAGCGGCCGACCAGCCCTTCGGCGGCAATTCCGGTACGATCGACACCGTCACCGATCCGCGCAGCATCCAAATGCGCGTCAAGTATCACTTTGCGCAGATTCTCGCGTCACCCGATTACATGCCGCGCCTCGCCGACGATCGGGTCGGGTACTGGATCGACGAACAGCTCGACTTCAACGGCGACGATCGGTTCGACAATGGCAACCGGTACGTCGTGCGTTGGAACATGAGAGCATCCGATCCGACCAAGCCTTCCCCGGCGGTCAAACCGATCGTTTACACGCTAACGAACACAATTCCACATGAGTACCGCGCGCCGATTCGCGATGCTATCCTGGCATGGAACCGTGCGTTCGAGCGCATCGGCATCCAAAATGCCGTCCGAAGCGCAGGATCAACCGACCGACCCCGCCTGGGACCCCGACGACATCCGGTACAACACGATCCGCTGGCTGACCGAAGCCAACGGCGGCGGTTTTCTCGAAGCGCAGATCGAGTGGGACCCGCGGACGGGCGAGATATTTCGCGGCGGCGTGCTGATCGACAGCGATTTCGTGCGCTATTCGAAGTTCGAATATAAGGACGTGGTCGCGCCCGATGCGGCGGCGTCGCCGGAGAGCGGCGCCGGGGGTGATCTGCTCGCTCAGATCGCGCCCGAACTCTACGGCACGCAGCCCGCAAGAGCGCACCGCCGCACGACGTTCTTGCACCGCGATACCGGTATGCGCGTGCAAGCGGCGTTCGGCGCGCTGGCGCTCGAACTGTACGGGGAACCCATTCCGCCGTCATACACGTATGCGATGGTGAAGGCCGTCGTGATGCACGAAGTGGCCATGACTTCGGACTTGCCCACAATTTCATCGGTCACGATGCCTTCACGGCCGGGGAGCTGCGCTCGAAGCGCTTCACCGATGCTAACGGCGTCGCATCGTCGGTCATGGAATATGCTCCGCTCAATCTGTGGCCGAAGCACTCGCCGCAGGGCGACTACTTTCAGCAAGTGCTCGGCCCCTACGATTACCACGTCATCCATTGGGGCTACGCTCCGATTGCCGGCGCCAGAACTCCGCAAGACGAAGTCGCGACGCTCGATCGCTGGGCACAAGCGGCCGTCGTTCCCAAGTATCGCTTCGCGTCTGACGAGGACGTCGAATTTTCCGAGGGCCATGCCGTCGAACCCGCGCGTTGCACAATTCGTGCTCACGAACGACCAGATCGGCTGGTGTGACACGCAGCTGGGCATCGACCCCAGCTTGCTGCATTCGCTCGATGCGCGCTTTCCGCGTGCGCAGATGCGGTGGGATCAAGAACGCTCAGCCTTCGGACTGTTGATCGGCATGTACGGCCGCTGCGCGACGTCGATGAGTCACTACGTGCCGGTGAATATCTCTCGCGCGCGCGGCGCGGTGATCCGCATGCCCCCGATCCCCTTACGCCCGTGCCGCGCAGCGAAGAGCTGCGCGCATTCCACAATCTCGATCGCTACGTCTTCGGTGCTGACGCCTTCCCGGTTTCCTCGAGGACGCTGCGCCGCATCGTGTACAGCGAGTACGAGCCCATCGATAACTACGGCTATGAAGAATTGCCCCGCCACGACATTTCGTTCTCTGGACTCGTGGCGAACTACCAGAACCGCGCGCTCAACTACATGTTCGCGCCACTGGTTCTCCAGCGGCTCGCCGATCTGCCGGCGAAGGCTGTCGGCCGGTACCGCACGATGTCGCTCGCTGACCTGTTTACCTGGACGCAGCAGAGTATCTATGGCGATCTCCACGCCCGCAAGCCGCATCCGAGCGAACTGCGCCGAAACTTGCAGCGCCTTTACGCGCGCCATCTGGAGGGTATCGCAATCGCCCCGCGGCCCGGTACGCCGCCGGACGCGCAGGCACTCGCCCGACACGAACTCGTTGCGCTTGCGGCCGACCTGCGGCGGGATCTCCGCACGCCGCCGCACGACGTACAGACGCAAGCTCATCTCGAAGCACTCCAAGACGAGGTTGCACGGACACTGAGCGCCCGCGCAATGGTGCCCGTGCGGCCGTAGCCACGGACGGCCCTTTACGGCAGCTTTACCGTTCCGCTACAGTTGAACATCTTCGCTTGACAGCGAGCCTCCCGCGTTGTGCGCTGCGTGCCTTATGGCGGACGAGGGCGGCTGAGAGCGGCACGGGGCCCGTGAGCACAAGCACAGCCCACGTGGAGACTTGGAATCCGGTCGGCCCCGACCGATACGCGGGACATGGCAATCTCCGCTTTTGGTCTGGTCCTTTTATCGCTGTTGTCGCCGCCGGTGCATTCGGGCAGCGGTGTTCCGATCAACGGCATTCCGGGCGCCCCCGCGTTGCGGGTGCCGGCTGCCACGCCGATCACGCCGCGCAGCGATGCTGGGGTCATGCTCGATAAGCTCAATGGCGAGCGCCTTGCGAGCGGCCGGCCGCCCCTGCATTTCGACGAGCGGCTCAGCGCTTTGGCGCGCGCCCATGCGCTTGACATGGCGACGCGTAACTACTTCAGCCACGACACCCCCGAAGGTCTCTCGCCGTTCGATCGCATGGACCGCGCCGCATATACATATTCTTATGCCGGCGAAAACATGGCCCTCGATCAAAATCCCGCTTCCGCAGATCGCGATCTGTGGAACTCGCGCGAACACCGAAGCAACATCCTCGAGCCGCATTACGCGAAGATCGGCGTGGCTGCCGTCAGGACCAATGGCGGTGAACTCTTCGTTGAGGACTTTAGCGACTAGGGATTCGACTTCTTCGAATCTGTAGCGTTCGGCCTACGGCCGATCCGCCCGTCCGGGATTGGGCTTTCGGGACCACTTAGCGGGCCCTTGCAGCTTGATGCAACGTTGACCGCCGTGGCGCTCGAGCACGCGCTCGACATGGCGCAACATGATTACTTCGGCCACCTCGGGCCGGAAGGGCTGTCGCCGTTCACGCGCTTGCGCGTGGCGCGTCTGCGTTTTGCCTACGCCGGCGAGGACCTCGAGCTCGATCGGGACGAGCCATCGGCCGAACGCGCGCTGTGGCGTTCCGCGCCCCACCGCCGCAACGCGCTCGAGCCGCACTTGACACGTCGGCGCCGCCGCCGTGCGGACCGCTCGCGGCGAGTTCTTCGTAGAAGAGTTCAGCGGCTGACCGTCTCAGGTTCATCCGCCGTCGGTTCGGGAACACCGAGCATGAGCGGCAGCCGGATGCGAAACTGCGCGCCGCCTAAGAGCGATCTGGTCGCATCTACTTCTCCGCCGACGCGCTCGAGCATGAGGCGCACCACTGCGAGGCCCAGGCCCGAACCAGCCGCACGCGCGTTTGCGCCGCGCCGGGCGAGCGTGAAGATCGCTTCGCGTTCATCCGCCGCGATCCCGGGACCGTCGTCGTCGACGCGCACTTCGACGTATCGCGTATCGAGCGTTGCGTTTGAAACGTAGACGCGGCCGCCGTTGCGCCCGTGCTTGACGGCGTTTTCAATGACGTTGATGAGTACCTGAACGAGGCGGTCGCCGCCGATTGCGACCGCATACGACTGCGAGGAAAGATGCGTGATGCTGGTGCCGCGCGCGGCCGCGGCCGGCGCCACGCTGCCCAGCGCGAATCCGATCGACGCCGCAAGATCGCACGATTCCGCATAGCCCGGCTCCTCACGCAGATCCAACATGGAAACATCAAACATTCCATCGACTAAGCGCCCCATGCGCATGGCCTCCTGGCGCGCAATTTCCAAAAACCGCCGAGCGGTTCTAGGATCGAGTTCTTCCTCAATTAACGTCTCCAAGTACCCTCGGATCGAGGTCAGCGGCGTGCGAAGCTCGTGTCCGAGGGTCGAAAAGAACGCGTAACGCTCCCGTTCGCGCACCCCGCGCTCGAGAGCGCTTTCCACGGCATCACCGAGCCGGTCGTCGTTCGGCAAGCCGTACACGATCGTCCAGCCTGTCTCGACGCGCATCCCGCCCGCCAATTCCATCGCGGACGCGAGTCGCGCAAGGATTGCGCGACAATCGCTCGGCGCCGCGACGGAACCCGTGTTGCGATTGGGTGACAACAGTGCCGCCAAGAAATCCTCGCTTTCATCATCGTGCGCAAGGATGTCGGAAGCGCGCAGCGTTCGCGTGGCGGTCTCGACGAACGATGCCAGACTACGCCTTTCGACACCGCGGGCCGCAGCGCGCCCTTCGCGCCAAGCGATCCGTTCGAGATCGCGTAAGCGCACGACCAGCAGCGGCACGGGAAGAACGGGAGCGTGGCTGCGCAAATGCCGCGTCAACGACGCAACATTCCCGATGCGTAAGCCCTCGTTACGGCGAAGGCTGCGAGAACTTGTAGCCAAAGCCATGTACCGTATGCAGGCACGCTCCAAGAGCCTGTTGTTCTTCCAGCTTCATACGCAGCCGCCTGACGTGAACGTCGACGGTCCGTTCGTCGCCGTCGTAGTCGTAGCCCCAGACGCGTTCGAGCAGGACGTCACGTGACAGGGCGACGCCGGCATACGACGTCAAAGCCAACAGTAACGCGTATTCGCGCGGTTTCAGTCCGACGTTACGCCCGTCGACGCGCACTTCACGCGCCGCTTCGTCGATCTCCAAGCGGCCGAAGCGCCGGATATTGGTGTTGCTATCGACTTTCATCCCGCTACGGCGCAGCACCGCGCGAACGCGCGCGACGACTTCACGCGGAGAGAACGGTTTGGTAACGTAATCGTCTGCTCCCAGTTCAAAACCGACGACGCGATCCACTTCGTCAGCACGAGCCGTGATCATGACAATGGGAGTGGTGCGTCCTTCCCGCCGCAACGTGCGCGCGATGTCGAAACCATCGATTCCAGGCAAGCCGACGTCGAGGAGCAGCAGATCGATACCATCACGCGTCAACCGTAAGGTCGAAGGACCATCAGCCGACTGGATCGGGATAAAACCGTCCCGCTCGAGATGATGGACGAGCAGTTCGCGGATGGCGCTGTCATCCTCGGCGACCAGTACTCGCGTGTTGCTCATGCCGGGGGGAGTGCCCAAGTGAGTGTCGTTCGAGACGAGACGACACGGAGACGCAACATTAAGAAGATTTAATGTTGCGGAAGCATTTACGTCACATTTGTTGCTGATAATCGCTCCACGCCGTTTCCCCGCGGCGCCCCAAGGAGTTTGCGGTCGTGGTCAACTCCGTGTTCGTGAAGGAGTCTTCTCCTTCTCTGCTTTCGCATTCCCCCGACGGACTCGTCGCCGCTTACCATCATCTCTGCCGGCGGGGCGCGAAAAAATTCTGGCGCACCGGTCTGGAACGCTGTGACCTCGAACAAGTTGCGGCCATCGGCCTCATCAAGGCAGCGCGCCGCTATGATCGGCTGCTCGGGACGCCGTTCGAGGCCTACGCGTGGCTGTTCGTCGTCGGCGAACTGATGCATTACGTCCGCGATCACGAACGCGCTATTCGGCTGCCGCGGCGACTCGTCGGATTAGAGCGCCGCTATACGCGAGTGCATGAGACGCTGCTCGTTCGCTTGGGCCGTGAGCCAAGCGACGCCGAGCTCAGCGCCGAACTTGGTGTCCTCGTACCAGCGCTCCTAGAGTTTCGTGCGGCGCGCCAATCCTTTGCGCTGGCACGGATCGACGAGGCCCTCTCCGACGCCGTGCCCGCGATCGACGCACTTGCACTAGAAGACCGCATCATGGTCGGCGCCGCCTTCGCGGCGCTGTCGCGCATGGAGCGCCGCGTTATCGCCGGCGTCTATCTGCTGGGGCTAACGCAGCTCGAACTCTCGCGCCGCCTCGGCGTCTCGGCGAAGCGGGTTTCGCGAATCCATCACGGGGCGCTCGGGCGCATGGCTCGGTCCCTCGAAGCATGATCATTCCGTTCGCGCTCGCTCATCTGATTGCGGGCTGCGCGCCGCGCGTGGGGCCGGTTACAATGAACGCTATCGTCATGTACGAGAGCGGCGGGTACCGCTATGCAATCGGCGATAACACGGCGCGCCGCTCGTATCTGCCGCACGACGCGCCGAGTGCCCAGACGCTGGCGCTGCGTCTGTTACGCGTCGGCCACAACATCGATGCCGGCTACGCGCAAGTAAACTCCGCCAACTTCGCGCGCCTGGGGCTCGATGCGCGCAGTGTGTTCGAGCCGTGCATCAACGTCGCGGCCGGGGCGCGCATTTTGCGCGACGCATATGCCGCAGCCGCGCACAGGTACGGTCCTGGGCAACTTGCACTCGTTCATGCGCTATCGGCGTACAACACCGGCGGTTATTGGGCCGGCCTCGGCTATGCGAAAAACGTTTACGCGACGGCGCATATGCTGCGCTACGCTCGCGCGGCTCAGCCGACGCTCGGCTCGGGCGGCACCCTCCGCGCCGTGCCACTACGGCGCGCGGGACACATGTAGTGACCGAAACCGTTACGCTTCCTCCCTCGCCGACGCAGCGCACGGCGGCGGCGCTGCTGTCTCGTTCGTTTGCCTACGATGCCGACGTCCTGCCGCTGGCTTACGATGGTGTCGCCCTGACCGTCGCCGTTCCGAGCGAAGGCACCGACCTGCTGGAACGCTTGCGCCAACTGACGCGAAAAGACGTCCGCACGATCGTGCTGCCCGTTCGCGACATTCGCGAAGGCCTCAAGGCTCTCTACCCGGCAGCGACGTCACGCGATGCCGATTCCCTGGCGGCACAGGCGCTCGATGAAATCTTTGCCGCCGCCATCGGTAACTACGCTTCCGACGTTCACATCGAACCAACCGACGGTCGGACCGGGCGCGTGCGCCTGGATGTAGACGGCGTGCTGCAAGTCGACCGGACGCTGGCCGCGGGCCTGTTCGAACGCGTCGTCGCGCTCGTCAAGGTACGCTCGAACATGAACACGGGCGAGTCGCGTTTGCCCCAAGACGGCCGCCTGGCGGTCAGCTTCGACGGTCGCTCGTTCGACGTGCGTACGTCGACGATCCCCGTTGCCGGCCTCGAAAAACTCGTGCTGCGCTTTTTGCAGCGTTTTGATCTCGTGCCCGACCTCGAACAACTCGGCATGGGCCCCGAACTACTTGCGCGCTATCAAAAGGGACTGAAGCGTCCGGGCTCCTTTTGCGTCATCGCCGGACCCACGGGCTCGGGAAAATCGACGACGTCCTACGCGTCGCTGCAAACGATCGCCCTTGAGCACGCGAACGTCTGCAGCGTGGAGGATCCGATCGAATGCCGCATCCCCGGCATCGCGCAGATTGCAGTCAACGAAAAAGCGGGCATCACCTTCCCGCTCGCGCTGCGCGCGCTCTTGCGGCAGAACCCGCAACAACTGTTCATCGGTGAATTGCGCGATGCCGAAACCGTCGCCATCGCGTTGCAGGCGAGCCTCACCGGCATTTCGCTTGTTACGACACTGCACGCGCGCGACGCGCTGCGGGTAGCCGCGCGCCTGGCGGAATTCGGCGCGAGCCGCGCGACGCTCGCATCCTCGCTCACGCTTGCCGTCTCGCAGCGGCTCGTACGCATGCTCTGCCGCCACTGCAAGATCAAGACATCGGTCTCTTCGCAAGCCGTCGCCGTAGCCCGCCGTTACGGCTTCGCGCTCAAAGGAGACGCCTGGGAAGCGCAGGGCTGCGAGCGCTGTGCGTTTTCCGGTTTTCAAGGACGCATCGGAGCCTTCGAAGTGCTCGAGATCAAGCCCGAACTAGGCGCAGCCATTGAGTCGGGGGCGACCGACGCAGCTCGGCAAGATCGCCCAGAGCGCCGGCTACAAACCGATGGTCGTCGACGCCATGCGCCACGTCGCTTCGGGTGCGACGAGCGAGGGTGAAGTTTTGCGTCACCTCTCGTACGACGACGCGGAATAGCGCAGCGCGCATGTTAGCCGACATCGAAGAAGCGATTCGGGTCTGCCGGGAAAGCGCCCATGCCGCGAGCACCTCCGATCTGCACGTCGAAGGCAACGAGCCACCGTGGCAGCGTGTCGACGGCGCGATGGCGCGCATGGATCTACCGATCGTCGAGCCCGAGTCCGTGCGCGCGTTCTGCGAAACGTATCTGAGCAAGAAAGAATACGAGCGCCTGAGCGGCGCGCATGGGGCAGCCGACGGCGCCCTACAGCATCCGAGCTTCGGCGCAATCCGCATCCACGCGTTTCGCGGGGAAAACGGCCTTGCGCTATCGCTGCGTCTCCTGTGTGACGGTGTTCCCGAGCTAAGCGGGCTTGGATTGCCGGCGATCGTGGCTAGTTTTTCCGATTTTCCGACCGGCCTGGTTCTGTTCACCGGACCCACTGGGTCGGGCAAATCGACCGCCTTGGCGGCGTTGATCAACGAGATCAACAAGAAGTACGAGCGCCACATCGTGACGGTCGAAGACCCGATCGAATATCGTCACCGCAGCCGGCGTTCATTAATTCGTCAGCGCGAGATCGGACGCGATGTCAGTTCGTACGGCGAATCGCTACGCGGGGTGCTGCGCGCCGATCCGGACGTGATCCTCATCGGCGAATTGCGCGACCCCGATGTGATGTCGGCGTGCCTCGCGGCAAGTGAAACCGGACACCTTGTTTTCAGCACGCTGCACACCTCCGAAGCTGCGGAGACGGTAGCGCGCATCGTCGGCGTCTTCGAAGGCGGCCGTCAAGAGCAGGCGCGCATGCAACTGGCGCAGTCCTTGCAAGCGATCGTCTCCCTGCGGCTCATTCCCGACGGCAGCGGTCGCGGTCGTCGCCCTGCCTGCGAGATCGCGCTCAATTCACCGGCCATTCGCTCGCAGTTGATGTCACCCGAAAAGACGATTCAAATCCGCAACACGATCGAGACTTCGCGCAAGGACGGCATGCAAACGCTCGAGATGGATCTGTCACGCATGGTCAACGAACGGCTGATCACCTACGACGCCGCCGTAGCGGCCTCAGACTATCCCGAACAGATTCGCGTCAGCGTGGGAATCCGATGAGGGTCGTATCTTGTCGCTGACGTTTGCCTACCGCGCCCGCACACCGAGCGGCGAACGGGTGTCCGGCACGATGCGGGCGCTCGACCGCACTACGGCACTGGGCATGTTACGCGAACGCATGCTCATCCCGTCGTCGCTCGCAACGACAAGCGCTCCGCTCGCATTCAGCCGCTTCCTGCGCCGTACGGCACCCGCTGAACGCCTCGCGTTCTTTCGCGCCTATGCGGCACTCGAGCGTTCCGGCGTTGATTTTTCCACAGCGTTCAGCCTCTTGATCGGGCAGACGCGTACCGCGCGGTTTCGGGATGCGCTCTCAAGCATCAAAGCCGACGTAGAACGCGGGGGCGAAAAACTTTGGACGGCGATGTCGCACCGCCCTGACGACTTCACCGATCTGGAAGTCGCGATGGTCGCGGCCGGTGAGGAAGCGGGCAACCGAGAGGAAGTCTTTGACCGCCTTGCGCTGTTCCTGGAGCGCGACGAACGCCTCCGCAAGCGGCTGCAATCGGCACTGTTGTATCCTGCGCTCGTCGTGGTCACAGCCCTGTGCGTCTGCGTATACCTCTTCACGATCGTGGTGCCGCAGTTTGCCAAGTTGTTCGTCAGCTTTGACGTGCCGCTGTCGCCGGCGATGACGTTGATGATCGGCGTCAGTAACGTCGCGCAGAACCCGGTCTTCCTGGTCGCAGCGACCGTCACGCTCTGCGCGAGCGGCATCACCGTTGAAAAAGCGCTTCGCACGACCGAGGGGGCGCTGGCTTTCGACGCACTGCGCCTGCGTTTGCCGCTGGTCGGCGAGGCGATTCGTAAGACGATCGTCGCGCGGATGTGCCGCGTACTCGCGACCCTGTTACAGTCGGGAGTCAATGCAGTGCGCGCGCTCGAAGTGGCCGCCCCAGTTGCGGAAAGCCCGCTGTTCGCGCGCGCGGTCGAAGGGGCGCGCGACCGCATCGCGGGCGGCGTCTGCGCGACGCTGGACGAGGCACTATCGGCTTCACAGGCCTTTCCGCCGCTCGTGCTCGGGTTTGTGCGCGTCGGCGGCTCGGCCGGCACGATTCCACACATGTTGGCCAAGATCGCAGAGTACTACGAAGAGGACGTCGAGTCGCTGCTGTCCGCACTGCCGACCCTGATCCAGACCGCTGTGACCATCGGGCTTGGCGTCGTTGTTGCCGTCATCGTCTACGTCGTCTACGTTCCGCTGGCCCAACTCGGCACTGGGATTCGCTGATGCCGGCAACCCTTTTCTCAAAGGAAAACGCCATGTCGCAAGGTTCACACGATGCCCGCACGGAGCGTGGGTTCACACTCGTTGAGCTGATGGTCGTCGTCGCGATCATCGCATTGCTCGCAGCGATCATCATTCCCAATTACGTACACTCGCGCGCATCGGCCGCCGTCGCCCAAAGCGAGGCGAACCTCAAGCAGATCGCAACGGCGCTCGAACTTTACCGCACCGACAATCAGGCATATCCGCCGGGCAGCGGTCCCGTCACGCCCGCGTTGTTCACGCAGCCGAGCGGCGGCACGGGTGGCGGGATCAATCCGTACCTAACGGCGACACCATATAACGCCTTGGGACATCAGCAGTACACGTACACGTTCGTGGCCGGCGCCGGCAACAGTAAGGCAACGGAAACATATCGCGTCGACGACCCCGGCATCTACGATTCCTCGACGATGAACAGCATCCCGACCGCTGCGGGTGCCGGGGGCGGCGGCGGGACACTGTGTCAAAACAATTGCACGCAACTGCACTATACGCCGCAAGACGGAATCTACGGAAGCTAAGCGACGCGTGAAGGCTGTGGTCGCCGCCGGTCTGTTCGTCTGGGTCGCCTTTGCGTTCGCCCTGGCGCATCACGCCGAAGCGCAGCTAACCAACCGCGCGGCGATGATTCCGTGGCGCGCCATTGTCGGTGCGATGCTGCTTGCGATGCTGGCACTACTTATCCGACCCCTCGCCGGTGCGGCACTCTGCGGTGTCGCGTGCATTGCACTCGTTGCGGCCGCTGCGGGCGACGCGCGCACCGGCTATCTCTTCGATGCAATAACCCTTCCAGCCGCGGTGCTCGTCGCATTCCTTGCGCTTTGCACCGGTGCCGCGCAAAGTGCGGCTGGCGGCGTCGCCTTGACCGTAGGAGTCTTCGGGGACGTCGTACTGCTCTCGCGCGGGCGCTGGATGGGGCTTGGTGACGTGAAGGCCCTGTACGCTCTGGGTGCTGCATTCGGTCCGCTCGAATCGTTGCTCGCGATTCTCGCCGCCTCGCTCTGCGCTATCGCCACGACTGCCGTCGCAGGCCGCTTACAGTGCGGTCGCGAGATCCGCTTCGGTCCGCATCTGGCGGTCGGTGCTGCGTTCGCGCTCGTCGCGGGCGAGCCAATCGTGCATGGGTGGATGGGGCTATGAAGTGGTTCCGGCGACATGAGGGCTCCTTGCCGCTCGGGGTCGACGTCGGCCCAGACGCGGTTTCCGTCGTGGCCAGCAGCCTTGTCGGTGACGGTTTTATCGTGCGCGAAAGGGCGACGCAAGGCGTGCCGTCTGCCGACGAACGTGAACTCGATCTACGCATCGCCGAGACGCTGCGGCGAATCGTAGGTGACTTCGGAACGCGTGAACGCCGCTGCGTGCTGGCTGCGCCGGCCGGCGAAGTCGTGACGCGCACGTTTCGTGTGCCGCCGGGGATGCGGCGGGGCGAGGCTGAGCGTGCGGCGGCACTTGAGGCCGATACGATCGTCGACTGGCCGCACAGGGAGCGCCTGACCGCGCTCGATTCCATTCCCGGCACGAGCGATGAGATGTTGCTGTCGGTGGCGCGCACCAGTACCGTCGAGCGGCTCGTCGCGATTGCGCGCGCGGCGGGCTTACGCGCCGTCGCCGTGGATGCTCCGGCATGTGCTTGGCGGCGTGCGATACCGCTCGCCGATGCCGTTCTCGACTGTACGCCCGAGCGCGCGGCGCTCATCGTTTTTGGGCGATCGGCCGGCGTTGTCCATTCGTTTGCGCCACGCCTGATCGATGAGCGACTCGCCGCTTCGGTTCGCGCCGCTTTCGTGGAAGCGCGCCGTGACGGCCTGGCAGACGTACAGCGGCTGGCGATTCTGGCGGCGCGCGACCGTTATGAATCGCTCGAAGCGTTGTTGCACGACGACGGTTACGCCGTCGTGCCCGTTTCGCTGGGGGGCGTCGAAGGGCCGCCTTGGACTTTGGCCTACGGTTTGGCATCTTGGTCCGTCGCGCCGCTCGGACTCGTACCGCAATGATTCGCGCCAATCTGCTGCCGCGGCCCAAGGAAACTTTAGGATTGTTCGGCGTTGACTTCGATGCCGAATACCTGCGTCGGGCATTCCTGGGCTTGGCGATCGCTGCGGTCGTCGCGTTGCTCGGAGCCGGCATCGAAGCCCTACGTATCCATCGATTGACCGGCGCCGTTGCCGAGGCCGACGGCGCGATTGCGGCGCGTGCGCCCCAGCGGGCGCAAGCCAAGCGTCTCGCGCTCGACGTCGCCCGTTACCAACAGTTCGCCCGTCAAGCGCAACTCTTTCGGCGTAGCGGGAGCGATGTCGCGATTGACATGGCACGTATCGGCAACGAAGTACCGTCGGGGGTTTGGCTCGACCAGATCGCGCACGAGCAAGACGCCTACGATCTGAGCGGTGGAAGCCGCTCGGTCTCCGTGATCAGCGGCGCCATGCTATCGCTGGACAATGCCATCCCCGGCACGGCCGCTTCACTGGTCGACATCCAAAACCGCGGCGATGACGGCGTGCATTTCAGCGCCCGTGTCGCGCCGCGAACGGTCACCGCACCGCAGGCTTCGCAGTCCGGTCCCCTCACGGTTCCACGATGAACGGGACGAACGCCGTCAACGTTCCGCGCCTGATCGCTATTGCGACGTTGTTGTTCTGTGTATTAGCCGCGTCGCTTGTCTATCTGGCATTTGATCCGCAGGTTGAAGCGCTGCAAATGCGCCTCGACGACGAGCAGGCCACGTTGCGTTCCGAGGAAGTTGCGTTCGCGGAGATTCCGCACGTGCGCTTCGAGCGCGATCAACTCGCGCGGCGGTACGATCGTCTGTTGGCCGAGAATCCAGAAGCCGTCTTTTTAAACGATCTCGACGCGACGACGCGCCGCCATGGCGTGCGCTTGAGTGCGACGACCATCGCGCGCGATACGGCGGCGACGACTCAAACGTCCGATCCGCAAGGGCAGCCTTCGCTCTTCACGCAGACGCGGGTGCGGCTCGAACTGCGGGGCACGTACGGTGGGTTGCTGGCTGCGATCGGCGACCTATCGCTGGGTGACGAGATCGTACGCGTTGAGGCACCCTCCCTTCAGCGCTCGGGCAACGAACTGGTAGCCAGCGTTCCGGTTACGATCTTCGAACCGGCGGCGTCGCGATGAACGTTTCTCTGACATCGCGCCAGCGTGCGACGCTGCTGTTCCTATCGGCTTCGGGCTATATCGCATGGTTTTCGGGGCTGGGGGACCGGATCGAAGCGCAGGGACTCGGGCCGAGCGAAACGGCGACCTTTACAATCGCCCAACCGGGACGCGTTCCGAACGTTGCGGGTGTGATTCGGCGCGATCCGTTCGCGGGCAAACCGCCGGAGCGTGCGACCGCGGGCCTCATGCCGTCGTCGGCTCTGCGCTCCGAGGGCTTCACAGCGCTAGGGGACGACCGCGCGAATACGCGCGGCGATGCAGCGCTCGCAATCGCAAGCGGCTCCGCCGGCGTGACGGTTCCGAACATCGGCGCAGAGCCGAGCGTGGTCGCGCAAGTATCGGCACCGACGCTGACCCTGGCGCTGCGCGCCACGATCACCGGTCCCAATCCCGTCGCATACGTTGCGAACGGTTCGGTGATGGACATCGTACGCGTCGGCGATACGCTGGGAGATCGGCGCATTGCAAAGATCGACCTGCGCGGAATCGCCTTCGCAGACGGCACGCGCCTCGATCTGCCCGAAATCTCACTGTCGTCGCCCCGGCAACCTGCAACACGCGCTCCACATCCGTCGGCGCGTCGTACGCTCACGATCGGGGATCTGCGCCGGCTGCTGCTTCCACGGCGCGCAGAACCCGCCGCAGTGCCGGACGCGCCGACGATGCCGGTCCCCTCGCCGACATATAACTACCCGACCCCTGGACCGTTACCGACGATCGACCAGCGCGGACTGCCCGTGGGCGTCAATCCAACGCCCGATCCGAACGCCCCGACGGCGTATCCGTATCCGTATCCGTACGCTCCGCCGGTCCCGCACGAGCGATGAGAAAGGTTTGTGTCCGTATGCCCCGGCTCTGCATCGTCCTTTGCTGCGCGCTCCTGGTAGCGCATCCGTTGCGGGCAAGCGCCGGCGGACCGATCTCGCTCGACGTGCGCGATCTCGATATCTATGATGCGGCGCGGTTGCTTTCGACCCAAGCCAACGTCAACGTCGTCGTGGATAGTTCGGTGGCGCACCATCCAGTAACGTTGCGCCTGCAGCACGTCACCTTCGATCAGGCTCTCGCAACCTTGGCGCAGGCCAATGATCTGCAGACCGTCAGGGTCGGCGACGTCATCTACCTCGGCACGAGCGACGTCATGAACCGCCGCTACCCGGCGGGCAGCGCAGGAACGCGCACTCAAGCGTTCGCCGTGCGCAACGGCGACGCTGCTGATGTTGCCAAAAGCCTAAGCGACGCGTTGCCCAAAGGCACCGTCGTCACGCCCGACCGCCGTACGTCGAGCATTATCGTCACGGGTTCCGCGATTGCCGTTAGCCGGGCCCGCGACCTCGTCACGGCGCTCGACGGGGCTTCGGGCATCGCGGCCACCGTCGTGCCGATGCGCTACGTTAAGGCGAGTGATGCGCTCAAGGCGATTGTGGCGACATTACAGATCGCACCGCCCGCGAGCGCGTACGCAAGCGATCAGCAGAACGCCATCGTCTTGACCGGCTCGAGCGACTTCGTGGCCCTGGCCAACTCGCTGATCGCGCGGGTGGACCGTCCGGGCCAACAGGTTCGCTACGAAGTGCGCGTGACCGATCTCAATCCGACGGAATCGAGCAACATCGGCTTTCTCTTCGGAGGCGTCGATGAGACGGGTACCCAGCACGCAGGTTCGGGCTCGACGGTGACGACCTTCTTGCGTAATTCGCTGCAGATCAATGCCACGATCAACGCGCTGGTGACGCAGGGCCGGGCCAAGATTCTGGCGCGTCCGACCATTTCGTCGCTCAATAACGTGTCCGCGTCGCTCTTGGTCGGGGAGCAATACCCGATTGTCTATTTCGACGCCCGCACCGGCACGCAGCAGGTTCAGTTCGTCAACGTGGGCGTCAACCTCAACGTCACGCCGACGATTGGGACCGACGGCGAAATCACAACCGATTTGGAGACCGACTACAGTCAAGTCGCGGGTACGATCGCTCAGTTTCCGATCATCGCAACGCGTAAGGCAACCTCGACCCTGCGCGTGCGCGACGGCGAAACGATCGTCATCGCGGGACTCTTCTCCGATGTCGATAGCGAGACGCTTACGAAGGTCCCCTTTCTTGGCGACATTCCGTTCCTGGGAGAAGTGTTTCGTAACCGTCAGAAGCAGCGCAGCAAGGATGAAGTCGTCTTCCTTATTACACCACATCTCGTACCAGACGACGGTCCCGGGAAAGCGCTACCTCCCGCCGGCGTTCACGGAGTCTGATCGTTATGCGTGCCATGAGCGACATTCCGGAGCTCGCGATCGTACGGATCCAGAGTGATGGCGGTCCGTACCGCAGCGGCGACATGGTGTCGCTCGCATTCACCGAACGCTCCGTCGGGCGACTGGCCCCGCACGGTGCGGCCATCCAGGAATGGCGGATCACTGATTCCTGCGTGCCAGAGATCGTGTCTGCCGTCGTGACGACCGCATGCAACTCGTACGGCGCCGGCTCGGAACTCACGTTGTCATTCATCGACCCGTGCATCGCGCGCATCCATGCAGCCGAGCCTCGCAAAAGCGTTCGGGCTCCCCACGAGCACGCTTCGCCGCCAGGAGCACCGCTCCACATGCCGCCTTCCCAGTCTTGCTCCGCGACGATGGACGACAACGACCTCAACGCGTCGCCGGACGCAAAGGACATCGCTGCTCCATCGGCGCCCAATTCGTCCGGGGCGTCGACGAACACGAACGTCGCGGCTAACCCACCGGGACGCAATGGCATGACGGCGACACGGAACAACGTCGTCGCTTCGCCCGACCCGAGCACTTCGCGGCCCGGTGCGCTCGTCCGTGCGCGATGGACTCCCGAGCGCGTACGGCGCTTTATCTCGGTCGTTGACCGGCTGTTCACGGTCGACCGACTGGGCTGGTATCGCCATGTGCTCGCGATGCGATTGCTCGTCCCCGACGACATCACGACCTCAGATGAACGAGCCGGTGCGGAGCTCGCGCGTCAGCTTCAGGAGCTGCGCGCTGCCGTCGCCCAAACCTTCGGGCGTCCACTGTTGGCGGTCTTCATGCCGAACTTCAGCGTCGATGCGGAGTGGCTCGGAACGCTTGACTCGCCGCAGGCGGCGCGCGCCCTTGCCGCATTGCGCGACACGTTGAGCGCACTTGCCAACGATTGCATGGACGTGAGTGCTGCGGGACCGGACTGGACCGTCAGCCCGGTGCTGAAGGGTGATTTGCTACTTATGCCTGCCGCAAGCCTGGAAGCGCTGCTGCCGATTCTGATTCCGACGACGGCAACCGACCCCGCACTGGGCGCGCGACTGACCGATTACCGGCGTACGTTGGTTGAGGCCTTCGGCCAAACGGTTCGCTCAGCGGGTGCGGTGCGGTTGGGCGCCATGACTGAACCCCATCATGCACTGGATGATCGGTTATGGCAGCTTGTGGGCGCCGTCGGTGCGGCGTTCGGAGAGTTTGCAAGCGGGCCGCAACCAATGTCGACGGCGCTTGCCGCACAAGCTTGAGGTGTCCGTTGGAACCGTCGCAACTCGTCCTTCCGGCCTTCGCCACCATCGCGCTCGGCAGCGCGCTTCTCGTGCCGCTGCGTGATGATCGGCGCGGCCGGCGTGCTACCGCATCCGGCGGTGCACCGCTTCGCGCGGATTTTCGTGCGCTTTCGAACCCTCCCGACGGGGCAATGGAGGCGCAGAGCGTCGCCAGCGGCGTTCCCCCACGATCGAACCTAGAGTTTGGTACAGCGGTTAATAATATCATCGCCTTCGACTTGGCGGGCGAAGACAAGCCGGAGCCGCCGGAACATGACTCCTCGATCCCGTCCGAGGCCGCCGTTGCGCGCAATCCGCGAGCGGCGAAAGTGACGGAAGCCGCGTGGCGCCGCATCGCCGAATCTTGGCGTACGCTGTTCCAAACGCCAGCCGCGTCGGCGACATCGCTCCCCCAATCCCACGATACCGTGGTCGAGCGTTCGTTTGCAGCAGAACTCGACACGCTGCTCGGGACGCCTGATGCGGCTCACACCGCTGCGGAGCCCGCCAGGCTTAGCGCTCCGCGCCTGCCTGATTCGGGCGCGGCGCAAGGACCGCCAGCTGACGACCGAGTCGTCGTACGCGCGAAGCAGGCGCCTTTGGAGCGCATCGTTCCCCTGACGCGCTTACCGTTACGGCCGGTGGCCGATGATGTGACGTGGTGTTGCCCGTTCGGTATCGAATCGCGCGACGAACGCCACGCGCTGCTCACGTGCCTGCGATCCGAAGGAAGCGATGCGGGTCTCGAACGGGGCCAAATGGTCAATGCCCTCGCTACAGCGTATCGCGAGGAAGACGCCGAAGGCCGCGTGCTTGCACTCCGGGCCCTCGAGCGTCGCTTTCGGAGCGATGCCGTTGACACGTTCATCAACGCCCTCCAAGTTGGTAGTGACGAGGAGCGCGCGCTGGCAATCGATGCTCTGGCGTTAGCGCATGAACGTGATGCACTCATTCCGGCGTTCTCCGACCGCGTCGAGGCAATCGCGGCACGTGCGGCGTTTGCCTACGTGGGCACCAACGTACGGGCGGACTACGTTGCCGCACTCCAGCGCCACGTTGATGCGTCCCGGCTGGCTGCCGTTCTGGGCCTCCTGGCCGGTTTTATCGAATGATCGCCGCCCCGCCGCTTGCCGGCGCGGAGCGCATTCTTGATCTGGTCGCGACGGGACGTCGGCGGCAGGCCTCCGATTTACACGTTGAACCGGGACACGGTGCCGCCTATCGCATTTACACGGCAATCGAACGAATCGCAACGACGCCGATCGAAGCGGCCGATGTACTTTCCTTCCTCGATATGACGCTCGATAAGCTCGCCCGCGCACGACTCGACAAGCTCGGCATCGCCGATGCCGTCTACGCGCACGAGCAAACCGGTGCAATTCGAATCCATGCCTCGCAGGGCAAGCGTGGTCCCCGCGTGGCGATTCGTCTGCTTGCCCGCGCCATTCCCGAACTTGATTCGTTAGGTTTGCCCGACATCGTAACGAGCTTCGCCGAATTGCGTTCGGGTTTGGTTCTCGTTTCCGGGCCGACAGGCAGCGGCAAAACGACGACGATTGCGTCCATCCTCGACAGGATCAACGCAACGTCTCACAAGCACATCATCACATTCGAAGATCCAATCGAATATACGCATGCGTGGCTTCGCTCCGTGGTGACGCAGTATGAAGTCGGGCGAGATGTTTCCGGTTTCGCCGAGGGTATCCGCGGCGCGCTGCGAGCCGACCCGGATGTGCTCTTTATCGGAGAATTGCGAGGACTCGATACGGTGTCGGCATGCTTGCAAGCTGCGGAAACGGGACACCTCGTCTTCGCGGCGCTCCACACACCGTCCGAAACGGCGCAGGCCGTCAATCGCATCATCGGACTGTTTCCGTCGGGTGAACAGGAAAGTGCGCGGGTCCGTTTGGCGGATTCGCTGCGCGCACTCGTCGGCTTGCGACTCGTGCCGTTACAAGATGGCAGCGGCTTGCGAGCCGCAGTGGAGATTGCGCTTGCCAACGATGCAGTGCGCCGTCTCATTCGCGACGGTGCTATGCACCAGCTCCGAACAACGATTGGAATGAGCCGCCGGGAGGGAATGCAGACGCTCGAAGCACACTTGGGTGAACTGATCGCGGCCGGCGAGATCGACGCGACCGCGGCGCGCGCGGCATCGCTGTACCCCGAGGAGATTTCCGCTCGTTCCAGCCTTGGGCTCACCCGCCGGTAATGTACGAACGTGAGGCTGCGCGACGTGCGGCGCTCGTGCTGACAGGACGCCTCGCAGAGCTCGAGCGCGAATGCGCTGACGCGCGCGACCAAGCCCGCCTGCTCGAAGCATTGCAAATCGCTTTTACCACGCTGGCGCTCAAGCGCACGCATGAGGATGTGATCGCTGCGATGCTACGGGCCGCGCACACCCCGCTAGGCTTTTCGCGCGCAATATACTTTGCCGTCGGCGCGGCCGATGGCAACGCGCAAGCGCGCTTTCAAATAGACGAGGGCGCTGCGGTCGAACCGTGCGCAGAGATTGTGGAGCTTCGCCGTGGGAGCGCCTTCATGCGCGTCCTCAACGATCCCGGCGCCGACGGTGTCGGTCGCGCAGGTGATCTCTCCGCGCCGCTCGTCGATACGCGCAAATGGTACGTCTTGACGGCACTGGTGCGCGGCGAGCGAGTTCACGGCATCTTATACGCCGACGGCCACTCGAGTGCAGCGCCGCGCGAATTTGAGGCCGCGCTCGTTCGGGCGCTGGCAACCATTGCCGCGGTTGTCCTCGACAACGTCACACTCCTGACCCAAACCCAAGAACTTGCGACCCGTGATCCGCTGACGGGACTGTTCAATCGGCGCGCCTTCGGGGAGAGACTGCGTGACGAGATTGAAACGGCGCGCCGCCACGGACGCTCTCTGGCGTACGTCCTGATTGACGTTGATGACTTCAAGGCGATTAACGACACGCGAGGCCATGCCGGCGGCGACGCACTGTTATGCGAATTGGCGCATGCGTTGCAAGCCAATTCTCGGCCGCAAGATGTTGTGGCCCGCTATGCCGGCGATGAGTTCATCGTCCTTCTTGTCGATGTCGAATCGGTACTGGCACGCACGCTCGTCGAACGTCTTTCACACGCAATGCGCGATCGCGGCTTGCGCTGTTCTCTTGGCGTCGCATTGCTTCCCGATGATGCAACTGACGCCGACGACCTCATGGCGGCCGCTGATCGCGCGCTCTACGCGACCAAGGAGCGTGGAAAAAACGGGTTCGGCTTCGCCGGTTCTTTCCGTCAGGAGGCGGGTTCGGGAGCATTGGGCTGGGAAGAATCGACGGCGATCTTCCACGCCGCCCCTTCTCTTCGCCAGACGCCGAGATAACGGCCGGTCAGGTGCTGGCTAGCACCACCCGTCGCCACGTCGAAGGCGTAATCGCCGATCTCGTATGCGGTGTCCCCGTCGAGATGCGTCTGTGAAGACGTCAGCGATCCATTCGTAAACCGCATCGACTTGAAAGCGTCCGCGATGGACGCTTCGATCGTGGCACGTCCACGTACGAGCCGCCCGCGTGCGGGCATGGAAACGGCGTCTTGCGTAAAGACGGAAGCATAGCCCCGCGCATCGCCGGCTTCCAGCGCAGCGAGATACGCGTGATTCCCAGCATCGATTGCCGTTTGCACGTCTGCGAGCGACGCCGGCGTGCGGGCTCGTGCGATCTGTCCAAAGCGTCGAAAAAGCAACGCGACGCTCGTAAAGACAAATGCGAGCGCAAACACCCAGCTGGCGCGACCACGGTTGCGCCGGGCGGCAAGTTCTAGCGTCAATCGCCGGTCGCTGGGGACGATGCGCAAGACGTCGATGGCGGGGTCGCGGTTCGACTCGATCGAGTGCAGCTTATCGGCGCGCATGACGCACCGTGAATTCGAAGCGGCAGAGACGCGACCTTGCGAACAACTAGAGAGAATCGGGGAAACCGCGCAATCGCCCTTGGCCACACGACGGTAGTGCAGCGACATGCCGTTGCATAGATGAGCGCCCGCCGGCGTTGTCGCGCGACGGGCTCATCGTTATAATCTGGCGCTGTCCTACTCTCGAGGGACCCTGCGGTCGGACTACCATCGGCGCTGGCGGTCTTAACTGCCGTGTTCGGGATGGGAACGGGTGGAACCCCGCCGCTATCGGCGCCAGAAACGTGATCCCGCCGGCGCCCACGAGCCGGAGCTCCTAGTATGATGCGCAGCGGAAAGTTGCATCGAAAGGAACTTTTAGTGTTAAACCAACAGCGTAGCGTATGTAAAGTGTCCGGGCGCGATTTAGGACCGGCTAGTTCCAGCGATTGCTCGCCTTCCGCCCCCGGCCTATCAACGTGGTAGTCTCCCACGGGCGGGCTGCCGACGCACAAGCTCTGCTTCTACACTACGAGCGTGATCGCAGTCTCGAGTATCGTCGCTTGAGAGCTGCGGACGCCGCGGATCTCGACGCGACGTCGTGTAAGGGCGGTCGCCGCCTTCTGGACACGGCCGAGGTTCGCCCAAACGTTTCGCGAAAGCGGGTTCACCATGATCACGACGCCACTCCCAGAGTCTGCGGCCGTCTCGCGACTTGGGCGCGAGAGCGCCTTCGAGGTGCTAGCCCGGGCGCGCGAACTCGAGGCGCAGGGCCACCACGTCGTCCACCTCGAGATTGGCGAGCCCGACTTTAATACCCCTGAGCACATCAAGCGCGCGGCGATCGCGGCGATCGAGGGCAACGAGTCGCACTACACACCATCGGCCGGGATCGCGGATCTGCGCGACACGATCGCCGCGTACGCGGCGAAGCTGCGCGGGATGGCGCCGTTCGCGCGTGAGGAAGTCGTGGTCACGCCCGGCGCAAAACCGCTCATCTGGAACACGCTGAGCGCTCTGCTTGACCCCGGCGACGAGATGGTCTATGCCGACCCCGCGTATCCCGCGTACGCCTCCTGCGCGTCGTATCTCGGGGCGAACGCAATCGCGGTGCCGCTGCTCGAGCGCACCGGCTTTCGGCTCGACCTTGACGAGCTGGCGGCGCGCATATCCCGACGCACGAAGCTGCTCGTCATCAACTCTCCGCACAACCCGACCGGCGGCGTGCTGACGCGCGAGGACCTCGAGACGATCGCCGA
>JAABUQ010003205.1_pt1 | contig 30544 bp, 15 predicted proteins | sample 5560001 | NCBI WGS metagenome assembly JAABUQ01 (sample SAMN10711888, study PRJNA513371) | rock metagenome | isolation source: Antarctica rocks | place: Antarctica: Victoria Land, Finger Mt nord | collected 2015-12-18 | reverse complement strand
TATTAGTTGGCTTGGAGCAAGCCCCCTTCAAACAAGATCGAAGTCTCTGGGATCGCCGTTCGTTGATGAGACGTAACCCGTTGCTACTGAAGAACAAGGTTGCCGGATAGCCTCTAAGATCATCAGACGGACAGCAATCAATTGGCAATGTAAACAAAGAATTCAAAGACATGGACAATTCCCAAGAACGCCGCAAATCTTTTTCGTTGAATCGAGAACCTCCCAAACTTTTCAGGACGACTGGTCGAAGAAGCCGAGCCACCGTCGAGGTTTTCCAACCTTACGAAGAAAATCTACCGCTTGAGGCTGGCTTTTATACGTTCGTGTTGGACCAGAACGGGCAATTTCGTATCAAGCGTGGCAACTTCAGCTCTCATGCCTCTTTCGTTGGAAGGGCACCCATCGGCGCAGCCGGCAATTTCCGAGTGAATCGCTCAGGTAACGTGGCCGAGGTCTTCTGCCTGAGTCAAGATTACAACCTATTTGTGGCGGACTATTTAGACTCTACCGTAGGATATGTTATAGATTCGTTCCTCTTCCACCATGCGCTGGATACCAGTCTTCTAGCGATCTTTCGATTTCGAAACGAGCCTTATACATCCTTCCATGTATCGATCGAACGAACGCCGATTACCGACCTGGAAAACCGACTTCGCCGTCTCGAAGTTGAGGGTAAGGGGAACGAGAAGCGGCCTCGCTTCTCCGAATTCGACACCGAAAAGTTCCGGCGCTACACGCCAACGCCGCCGATTCGGCTCTATGGTATGCATCGGGATCAGTTCGACCCCGACGATTCCCTCGAGTTCGAGATCGGGCCGTCGAAGCCCAGATTTTCTCCCGAGGGCGACCGACTTGCGAGCGGTAAGTGGGCTTTCGTCATCGATCAAGAGGGCTGGTTGATCGTCGGCAACGGTCACCATATTCTGTCCGGCGGGGCACAAGTTGGCGCCGCCGGGCAGATAATCGTGGAAGCGAGCGGAGTCATCGGCGAAATCGACCTGAACTTCAGCGGCCACTACCGGCCGCCGCTCGACGCCGATTATGCCCGGTACGCCTATCGGGCCATCGCCGGCCACCCCCTCCTGACACTCTCGCCGGAATGCTGGATTTGGGGGCGCAAATTCGAAGGGCTCGACCTGTATTCGCCCCGCTTGAAGTTCTCGGTCGAGGAACTGACCTCCGACGACCCGATGCTCGACCTCCTGATCGAGTCCGCATGAACGACCGGATCAAGCCTTCTTCTTGCGGGCCTTGGGTTTCGGCTTCCCCTCGGTCCCGGTCCAGACGAACTCCAGGAGCGGATGGGCGACCTCGGCGAACTCGACGATGGTGGCGGCCAGGTCGTGGCGTTCGAGGTCGTCGTCGGGGATCGGGCGGGCGACGATGAAGGAGCGGTAGCGGAGGTACTCGGCGGCGGGGGAGTCGGCGTGGTCCTCGAAGCCCTTGGGCATCCGGGTCAGGGGGTCGGTCTCGCCGAAGGCGAGGCCTCGGGCCTGGAGGTCGCGGGTCACATCGACGAAGGTCGAGGGGTCGTCGGCGATGGCCTGGCGGATCGCCCGGAGCAGGGGGGCCTCGGGGGCGTAGAAGCCGGCGGCCGCGAACGAGGCGGCGGGCTGGACGTGGACGTAGAGGATGCCGGGGCTGGACTTGTCGCCCCCCCGGTGGAGGCTGGCGCCGAGGTGGGTCTTGTACGGGTCCTTGTTCTTCGAGAAGCGGACGTCGCGGTAGATCCGGTAGACCGGGGACTTGGGATTGGGGGCGAACTCGGAACCGGTCGCGTCCAATCGGGCGGCAAGGTCGCGGACCAGCTCGCGGAACGGGGCGTCGAGCTGCTCGTCGTAGATCGACTTGTTGGCGGCGAACCAGGCCCGGTCGTTGTTCTCGCGGAGGGCTTCGAGGAACGAAAGGGCGTGCTGGCCGATCCCCCGATAGCCCGTCGGCCCGGGCTCTGACTCGGCCTCCTCGATTGCCTTCGACGCCTTCTTGGCCATCGGTCGAACCTCCTTGCGACGGAGAGGGATTTAGAGGATCGCGACGCGGCGACCATCGACCCGGAGCTTGCCGGCGGCGTAGAGCTCGATCGCCTCGGGCAGGGCCTCGCACTCGGCCTCGAAGACCCGGGCGGCCAGGGTCTCGGGCGTGTCGGAGTTGAGCACGGGCACGGGGCTCTGGAAGATGATTGGCCCGGTGTCATAGGTCGCGTCGGCGAAGTGCACGGTGCAGCCCGAGAGCTTGACGCCCGACTCGATCGCGGCCCGGTGGACCGCCAGGCCGTGCATCCCCTTGCCGCTGAACGCGGGGATCAGCGACGGGTGGACGTTGATCACCCGCCCTTGGTAGTCGTCGGGGATGTCCACGAGCGCGAGGAAGCCGCCGAGGACCACGAGGTCGGCCCCGTCGCGGCGGATCGGCTCGAAGACGGCCGAGCTGAACTCGCCGAGGGAGCGCCCTTTGCGCTCGACGACCGAGACCGGGATGCCGAGCCGCTCGGCCCGGCCGATCGCCCCGATCCCCCCCTTGCTGGCGACCACCCGGACGACCGAGGCCCGAAGCTGGCCGACGCCGATCCGGTCGGCCAGGTTCTGCAACGTCGTCCCGCCGCCCGACACGCACACGGCCAGGCGGATCGGCGGCCCCTCGATCGGCGGCCGGCGGGGCGAACCGGTCGTCGCCATCAGCCTTCGACCGGCAACGCGGAGACGACCCGGGCGCAACGGGCACAGAGCGTCGGATGCCCGGGGTCGAGGCCGACGCTGGCCCGGAGGTTCCAGCAGCGCTCGCACTTGGGATGCGGCGATCGGTAGGCCTCGATCACCTCTTCGCCCGGGGCGACCGGCCCGGGCAGGTCGGCGACGACCTCGACCTCGGAGACGATGCAGAGCGTCGTCAGGAGGTCGCGATCGATCCGGGCCGCCCCGGCCGCGTCGGTCCGGACTCGGAGCGACGCCTCCTGCCCGCTGCCGATCCGCTTCTGCTTCCTCATCCCTTCGAGCGCGACGAGGGCGGAGTCCCTGAGGCGGCGGAGCTGGGTCCAGGCCTCGTCGCGGGCGGAACTCCACCGGGGGTCGGGCTTCGGCCATTCGGCCAGGTGGACGCTCGATCCCCGGCGATCGGCCGGCAGGACGTCCCAAAGCTCCTCGGCCGTGTGCGGGATGATCGGCGCCAGCAGGCGGGCCAGGACGTCGTGGAGCCGGGCCAGGACATATTGCGCGGCCATCCGGTCGGGGCCGCCGGGCGCGTCGGCGTAGAGGCGATCCTTGAGGACGTCGAGGTAGAAGCTCGACAGGTCGACCACGCAGAACTGGTAGATCCGCTGATAGGCGCGGTAGAGCTCGAACCGCTCGTAAGAGGCGGTCACGTCGCGGATCACGTTGTTGAGCTGGCCGAGGGCCCACCGGTCGATCTCGTGGAGCGAGTCGAGGTGGACCGCTTCGGGGTCGAAGTGGGCGTAATCTTCGAGGTTGCCCAGGAGGTAGCGGAAGGTATTGCGGATCTTCCGATAGGCCTCGGACGACTCCTTGATCGCCTTCTCGCTCATCCGGACGTCGTCGGCGTAGTCGAGGCTGGCGACGTAGAGCCGGAGGACGTCGGCGCCATACTGCTCGGTCGCCTTCACGGCCGAGATGGCGTTGCCGCCCGACTTGGCCATCTTCTTGCCTTGCTCGTCGACGACGAAGCCGTGGGTCAGGACCCCCTTGAAGGGGGCCCGGCCGGTGGTGGCGACGGCGGTGAGGATCGACGACTGGAACCACCCTCGGTGCTGGTCCGAGCCTTCGAGGTAGAGGAAGGCCGGGTAGTCGAGGCCGTAGCTCGGCTCCTTGAGGACGGCCCGGTGGCTGGAGCCGGACTCGAACCAGACGTCGAGGATGTCCCCCTCCTTGCGGAAGTCGGACCCGCCACACTTGGGGCAGGCCGCGCCCGGGGGGAGGATCGCCTCGACCGGCTTCGAGAACCAGGCGTCGGCTCCTTCGCGGCGGAACAGGTCGCGGAAGTGGCGGACGGTCTCGGCGGTCAGGAGCTGGGTGCCGCAGGCGTTGCAGCCGAGGGCGGGGATCGGCACGCCCCAGGAGCGCTGGCGGCTGATGCACCAGTCGGGCCGGCCGGAGACCATCGCCTCGATCCGCGAGCGGCCCCAGGTCGGGTGCCAGCGGACCTCCTCGTTGATCGCCTCGAGGGTCCGAGCCCGGAGGTCGGCATGATCCACGGCGACGAACCATTGCTCGGTCGCCCGGAAGATCACCGGCTTCTTGCACCGCCAGCAGTGCGGGTAGCTGTGCTTGAACGAGAAGTCGTGGTAGAGGGCCCCCCGGTCGCGGACCATCGCGATCACGGCCGGGTTGGCCTTGAAGACCTGCTCGCCGACGAGCCCGGCAGGGGCCTCGTCGGTGTATCGGCCCGAGGCGTCGACCGGGCTGAGGGTCGGCAAGCCATAGGCGAGGCCGGTCTGGTAGTCCTCGGTGCCGTGGCCGGGCGCGGTGTGCACGAGCCCGGTGCCGTCCTCAACGCTGACGTAGGCCGCCAGGACGATCGGGCCTTCGCGGTCGAGGAAGACGTGGCGATAGCGGGCATGTTCGAGGGCCGACCCTTTGCACCGGCCGACCTCGGCGAAGTCCGTCACCCCGCGCAGGCCCATGACCTTCGCGACCAACTCGGCCGCCAGGATCGTGCGGACGGCCTCGCCGGTGCTCGGGTCGACGTAGCGGAGGCCGACGTAGTCGAGGTCCTTGTTCGCGGCGATGGCGACGTTGGCCGGCAGGGTCCAGGGGGTCGTCGTCCAGATCATCGCGTGCCAGGGGCCCGGGCCCCATGCCTCGGGCACGCCGCCGACCATCGGGAAGTTGACGTAGATGCTCGGCGAGACCTCGTCCGAGTACTCAAGCTCGGCCTCGGCCAGCGCGGTCCGGTCCTGGATGCACCAGTGGATCGGCTTGAGCTGGCGGAAGATCGAGCCGGCGTCGAGCAGCCCGGCCAGCACGTCCATCACCCCGGCCTCGTAGCGGGGGTCGAGGGTCAGGTACGGGTGCTCCCAGTCGCCCGAGATCCCCAGGCGGCGGAACTGGTCGCGCTGGATGCCGACCCACTTCATCGCCTCGGAGTGGCAGAGCGACCGGACCTCGGCCACGCCCATCCCGGCGGCCTTCGAGCCGAGGTCCTTCATCACCTTGTGCTCGATCGGCAGGCCGTGGCAGTCCCAGCCGGGGACGTAGGGGCTGTCATACCCCATCATCGTCAAGGACCGGACGACGACATCCTTGAGCACCTTGTTGAGCAGGTGCCCCATGTGGATCTCGCCGTTGGCATACGGCGGCCCGTCATGCAGGACCCGCATCGGCCGACCGCCGCTCCTGGTCCGGATCTGGCCGTAGAGGCCCTGCTCCCGCCACCGCTCCTGGAACTTCGGCTCGCGGACGGTCAGGTTCGCCTTCATGTCGAAGGAGGTGACCGGAAGGTTCAGCGTGTCTTTATAGGGCTTGGCGTTCGTGGACATCGCGGTTGGTTTCGATGGGGCGAATGCCGGAAACCCCGGGTGGTGGCCCACCAAGGGTTTGGCGTAGCTTAATGGGTCGCGAGGGTCAGTCGAGGGCTTCCAGCCGCTCCAGGACGAGCTTGACGATCGTCCGCAGCTTCGCTTCGGCCTGGCCGGCGACGGCGAGGATGTCTTCGAGCTTGGCCGGTTCGAGGGCGTCGGGCAGGCAGAGGTCGGTGACGATCGAGAAGCCGAGCACCTTCATCCCCGCGTGGACGGCGACCAGGACCTCCGGCACGGTGGACATCCCGACCACGTCGGCGCCGATGCCTCGAAGATAGCGATATTCGGCCCGGGTCTCCAGGTTCGGCCCGAGCACGCCGACGTAGACACCGCGGCGGGCCACGATGTTCGACTCCAGGGCGACCTGGAGGGCCAGCTCCTGGAGCTTGCGGTCGAACGGCTCGATCAGGTCGGGGAAGCGGGGGCCGAGCCGCTCGTCGTTGGGTCCGATCAGGGGGTTCACCCCCATCAGGTTGATCTGGTCGTCGATGACGATCAGGTCACCCTTGGAGTGGAGCGGGTTCATCCCCCCGGCGGCGTTGGAGACGATCAAGGTCCGGCAGCCGAGGTGTCGCATCACCCGGATCGGGAACGTCACCTGGGCAGCCGTGTACCCCTCGTAGAGGTGGAACCGGCCTTCCATCGCCATCACGGTCTGTCCTGACAGTGTCCCGCAGACCAACTGTCCGGCGTGGCTCTCGACCGTCGAGTGGGGGAAATGGGGGATCTCGGCGTACGGAATCGTCGCCTCGGCCTGGATCTCCTTGGCGAGGGCTCCCAGGCCGGTCCCGAGGACGATGCCGACGGTCGGCGAGCCGGACCATCTCCCCCGGACGGCCTGGGTGGCCTCCGCGACGTCTTCCCAGCGGTGATATCGCATCGTGGAGTCGGCTCGATCAGTGACGACGAAGGAGGCGGGCGAACCGGGGGTCGCGGCGGAGCGACTTCAGGTCGGGATCGCGCCGGAGGTGGTGCCAGTAGCGGTAGCCGAATCGGAGGGCGCGTTCGAGGGCGTCGAAGGCCCGGTCGGTCATCCCGAGCACGGCATAGCTGCACGCGAGGTTGTACCAGGCGATCGGCTTGTCGGGCCGGAGCCGGACCAGTTGCTGGTCGGCCTGGAGGGCCCGATTGTACAACCCCTTGGCCGCCAGGTTGTCGGCGTGGACCTTGAGGGCGTCGCCGTAGAGGGGGTCGCGTTCGAGGACCTTGCCGAGGAAGTCGAGCTCGAATTCGAGCTGGCTTTGCTCGCGGAGCCGTCGCCTGGAGGTTTCCGGGATGGGCGCCTCGGAGGAGTCGTCCGGTCGATCATGGGCTGCGGACATACCGAACACGCTCCCTTCCCGGCCTCGATCCTCGCCGCGAGGCCGCTGCCGGCCGGCTGTCGGGCCGATCGTTGCGAGATGTTACAAACATAGCCGGAAACCGCCCGAGAACCAAGCAGTCCGCCCCGGAAATTTGTCGGCACGCTACCGAAACAACACATCTCGGGCTTCCGGGAACGGCGAATCCCCCCGACGCGGCCGGAAGCTCGCGTCGAGGGGACCTGTTCGGCGGGTCGCTCGGGGATGGCGAAGGGTGGGGAAGATCGGCCCGGGCCGATCAAAGGTCGTCGAGTTCCTCGTCCTCTTCGTCGTCGAGGTCGTCGAGGTCGTCATCGTCGTCGTCGAGGTCGTCCTCCTCGTCGATGTCGATCTCGTCGATCTCCATGTCCTCCTCGTCGAGCTCGTCCTCGTCGAGTTCGTCCTCGATGTCGTCGTCGTCGTCGTCGAGGTCGTCGAGGTCGTCATCCTCCTCGTCTTCGACCTCCTCGTCGATGTCGTCTTCTTCCTCGTCGCCGGGGTGGCGGGCGGTCAAGGGCGGGTCGAAGTCATCGAGATCGACGACCTCACCCGCGAGGGGATGCTCTGCGTGATCCAGCAAGGCGACGGAATCCCACATCGTTCGGTCCTCAGGAGGAGGGGCCGCAGGGCAGGCCCCCCGAGTCGGTCGGCATCGCGGAATCGGCTCAACCCCCTGGCGTCGATCGACGCGGTCCCCGAGGGCGGAGCCCTATTGGTAGGAAAGGGATATGCCCTTGTCAAGCCGCCCGGAGGCCGAAAAATTCGGCCCTCGCGCATCCGGCCGTCGAGCACGGTCCCGAGCCCACGCGACCCCGACGATTCGCCCAATCGCGGCGGATCGGACGATCATCTCCGGCAACAGGAGCGTCGTCGTCGGGCCCCATGGACGGGCCTCAACAGCGATGGCCCGGGACGACCGGGGAGACGACGCCCAAGTCCAGGATTTCGGTCGGCTCGGGCGGGGGTACGGCTTGACCCCGGTCGCCGCCGGATGACCAGATCGAGCGAGTTCCCGTTCCCCAAAACATTGCCGTTTCTCGCGATGCGCCAAACCGACCGAATGCTGGATTGGCCAACTGTCGGCGTCCATCGGCTCGTCGGGACGGTCCGGGGCGTGCGCTCATCGATCGAGGCGTCGTGCCCTGGCCGTCGACGTCGACCGTCGGGCAGCGGGGCGGCCCAGGCTCAATGCGGGCCGGATCGGTCGGCGCCGAGGATCAGCTTGACGAGCGGCAGTGGCGAGTTTACCATGAGTTTCGAAGCGATGGTGGGTGTGGCCTAGCGGTTAAGGCGCCAGATTGTGGATCTGGATATCGCGGGTTCGAATCCCGTCATCCACCCTGTTGCGATCCCCGATGCGGACGCCGATGCTCTCGGCGTCCGCGTCGTTTTGACCGATCAGGCTCCGGCCTTCACGACGAGCACTTCGAGCGTCCGGGGTCCGTGGACCCCCTCGACGCGGCTCAGCTCGATGTCGGAGGTGGCCGAGGGGCCGGAGATCCAGGTCATCGGCCGATCCGGGTGGTGGGCCGAGGCTTCGAGCGCGCGGACCGCCTCGGGCACCAGCCCCACGACCTGATCCTCGCGGACGACGCAGAGGTGGTAGTCGGGCAGGAGGCTGATGGCCCGCCGCCCCTGGTTCGGGCCGGCGTCCAGGACGATCGTCCCGGTCTGGGCGATCCCCAGGGCGCATCCGGTCAGGACGCCATCGGCCCCGTTCAGCTGGTCGTGGGTCAGCCCGTGATCGCGGAGGGCCGTGACCCCCGGCGGGAGCCACGCTTCGGGCAGGTCGGCGGGGACGACCAGGGTCTTCACGCCCCTCCGCTCGCAGGCCTGGGCGATCTGGCGGGGCAGGTCGGCCGCCTCGACCCGGTGGACGACGGCGCGATACTCGGCGACCCGGTCGACGAAGTCGGCGATCCGCTCGTGGTCGGCGGTCGGGTCGCCGACCCGGTAGTCGCGGGCGATGGCGACCCCCTCGGCCGACTCGCCGCTCGGGATGTCGGCGAGGGCCCCGCGCACCCTGCGGAGGATCTCGGCCCTGGCTTCGGTCATGCCCGGGTCCTCCACCACTCGCGGAAGGTCTGCTGGGCGACCGGGTAGACGTCGCGCATCGTGGTCCAGCCGGCGAACTCGCCGGGCAGGGCCTCGATGAACCCCCGCTTGACGACCGCCTTCTGGCCGAACCGGCCGAGCTTCTGCGACCGCTCGAACAGCTTGGGGCTGGCGAAGACCCGGGCCAGGAGCTTCATGGCCAGGCTCTCGGGGTCGGGCCAACCGCCCTTGTCCTGCTTCTGGCGGACGACCTTGCCCCGGAGGTGGATGAGGATCTCGGGGATGTTGATCTTCACCGGGCAGACGTCGTAGCAGGCGCCGCAGAGTGAGGAGGCGAAGGGGAGCGAGCCGGCGTTCTCGACCCCGGCGAGCTGGGGGGTGAGGATCGCTCCGATCGGCCCGGGGTAGACCGAGTTGTAGGCGTGGCCGCCGGTCCGCTCGTAGACCGGGCAGATGTTCAGGCAGGCGGAGCAGCGGATGCAGTTGAGGGTCGCCCGACCGTTGGGGTCGGCGAGGACCTTGGTCCGGCCGTTGTCGAGCAGGACGAGGTGGAACTCCCTGGGCCCGTCGCCCGGGGCCACGCCGGTCCAGAACGAGGTATACGGGTTCATCCGCTCGCCGGTCGAGGAGCGGGGCAGGAGCTGGAGGAAGACCTCGAAGTCGCGCCAGGTGGGGATGATCTTCTCCAGGCCCATCACGCTGATGAGGACCTCGGGCAGGGTCAGGCACATCCGGCCGTTCCCCTCGGACTCGACCAGGCAGATCGTCCCGGTCTCGGCGACCCCGAAGTTGGCCCCGCTCACGGCCACCTTGGCTTCGAGGAACTTCTCGCGGAGGTGGGTCCGCGCCGCGCCCGCCAGCTCCTTCGGGTCGTCGCCGAGGTTGGCGACGCCGAGCTTGCGGCGGAACAACTCGCGGATCTCGGAGCGGTTCTTGTGGATCGCCGGGACCAGGATGTGCGACGACCGGTCGCCGGCGAGCTGGACGATCAGCTCGGCCAGGTCGGTCTCGATCGGCTCGATCCCGACGGAGTGGAGCGCCTCGTTCAGGCCGATCTCGTCGGTCGTCAGCGACTTGACCTTCACGACCTCCCGGGCCCGGTGGTCCGAGGCGATCCGGCAGACGATGGCGTTGGCCTCGGCGGCGTCCCTGGCCCAGTGGACGTGCCCGCCGGCGCGGGTGACCGCGGCTTCGAGCTGGACCAGGTAGTCGTCGAGGTGGCGGAGGACCCGCTCCTTGGTCGCCCGGCCGGCCTCGCGGAGCCCCTCCCAGTCGGGCAGCTCGCCGACGACCGCCGCCCGCTTGTCGCGGATCGTGTGGGTCGCCTTGCCCATGTTCCGGCGGAGCTGGGTGTCTCCCAGGGCGACCTTGGCGGCGTCGGGGAAGGAGACGGCCGGGCGGGTGGGGATCGCTTCGACGGTGCTCAACGATCACCTTCCTTCTTCGGTGGAGGCGAGGATCTCGGCCAGGTGGATCGTGCCCACCCCGGACCTCTGGCGATGCAGGGCGCCGCCGATGTGCATCAGGCAGGAGTTGTCGGCCATCGAGCAGACCTCCGCCCCGGTGTCGAGGATGCAGCGGATCTTGTCGCCGAGCATCGCCATCGACGTGTCGGCATTCTTCACCGCGAACGTCCCGCCGAAGCCGCAGCACTCCTCGGCCCTGGGCAGGACGACGAGGTCGATCCCCCGGACCGCCTGGAGCAGCTTGAGCGGGGCGTCGCCGACCCGGATCGCCCGGAGCGAGTGGCAGGTCGGGTGGTAGGTGACCCGGTGGGGATAGTAGGCCCCCACGTCCTCGACGCCCAGGACGTTGACGAGGAACTCGGACAGCTCGAAGACCCTGGGCGCGAGCGCGGCCACGTCGTCGGCGAGCCTGGCGTCGCCCGCGAGTTCGGCGGCGTGCGGGTAGATCTGCCGGACCATGCCGACGCAGCTCGCCGAGGGGGAGACGACGACCTCGGCGTCGCGGAAGGTCTCGACGAACCGGCGGATCAGCGGGATCGCCTCGCGCTGATAGCCGGTGTTGTAGTGCATCTGCCCGCAGCAGGTCTGGTCCATCGGGAAGTCGACGGACTGGTTCAGGCGTTCGAGCAAGGTCACGACCGCCCGGCCGGTCTGGGGGAAGATGGTGTCGTTGAAGCAGGTGATGAACAGGGAAACCCGCATCCGTCGCCCGGCCTCGCGGAGACTTGCCGGGTGGAGCGAATCCGTGCCGAGGTCCATTGGGCGGGTCCGATCAGTCTCGGGAGGAAGAGATCTCCCCAGGATACTCGATCCCGAGGCCGGAGGAGAGACACCTCCTCGACCCGCGGTCCCTGGCCTCGAAGATCAGCAGGGGTCGCCGGATCGGCAAAGTCGGGGGAATTGCTCAACTTCCCCGCCCGATCGGTCGATCCCGTCGACAACGCTTAACTTGGGATGGGTCCGTTCGAGGACCCTGCCCGGTGCGCCACAACGTTGCTTAACACCCTTGTTGGCGCCGATTGCCCGGGGGGTCGAACTGCGACCGCTTCGGGAGGGTCGGTCAGGAGCGACCGCGATGAGCGAACACCTCATGAAATTGGCATTGGTCGTGGCCTTGACGCATGGATTTCGGACGTTGAGCACGCGGGTCGGCCCTCGATGGGGGGGGCTCGCGCTGGGCCTGCCGTGCTCCACGGCGGTGGCCCTGGTCGGGAGCGGGTCCGAGCAGGGGGTCGACTACGCCCGGGCGATGGCGGAGACGAGCTTGCTCGGCCTGGTTGGGGCGGTGGCGCTGCCGCTGGCCTACGCCCGGGCGATCGGCCGGCGGTGGGGGTTCCCCTGGCCCCCGCTGGTCGCGGTGGGCGCGTTCCTGGCGGCGGCCTCGTTGGCCGGGGTCCTGGCCCCGCCCGGGAGCGGGTCGGGCGTGCCGTTCGCCCTGATGGCCGTGCTGTCGGCGACCGCCCTGGCCGGGCGGATCGCGATCCCCGAAGCCTCCCGCCGGGTCCAGGTCGCGCTCGGCCACCCGGCCCGGACCTGGGCGATCCGGACGATGGTCCCCGCGGCGTGCTTGATGGCCTCGTTGCTGCTCGGACGGGCGTTCGGGCCGGGCGTGGCCGGCCTGATGAGCACGTTCCCGGGCCTGACCCTGACCGTGCTCTTATTAACCCACCTCGAAGCCGGCCCTGGCGCCGTGGTCCGGCTGGCCCGGACCCTGCCGCCGGCGAACCTGGGGATGGTCGCCTTCCTGGGCAGCTTCCACTGGGGGATCGCCCGGTTCGGCCTGTCGGGCGGGACCGGCCTCGCCTACCTGGCCTCGATCGCGGCCCTGGCATTCGTCGCCTGGTTCGCCGACGTCGAATCTCGCCCGGCCCTCCGACGGACGGGCCGGGGCCGGTCGGCCTTGCCCGACCTGCACCCCTGGCCGAAGTCGGGACGTCAATTCTCCCCCCTGGTCGAACGGCTCGCCGCCTGATCAGCCCGGGGAAGGAGCCGGTCCATCGCTTCCAGGCTTTCGAGGGCCCCCGCCGCCAGGGAAACCTGTCCGGCGGGGGCCTCGGTGGAGGTTCGCCTCACCCCACCTTGACCGGCTCGCCGTTGGTGATGATCTCGAACAGGTTGGGCATCTCGCCGCTGGAGAGGACGTTGGGCGCGGAGGTCGGGGGGGTCGCGGGGACGGGGGTGGCGTGGACCTCGCCGGCGGCGGAGTGGACCAGCTCGGTGAAGACGCCGCCTCGGCGGACGAGGTCGTCGTACTCGCCGGTCTCGACCACCTTGCCCTCGTCGAAGACGAAGATCCGGTCGGTGTCGAGCAGGGTCGAGAGCCGGTGGGCCACGAGGATGACGGTCCGGTCGGCCCTGGCGGCGTGGATGGCCCGCTGGACCCGCCGCTCGCTGATGTTGTCGAGGGCCGAGGTCCCCTCGTCGAGGATCAGGATCGGCGGGTTCTTGAGGAAGACCCGGGCCAGGGCCAGGCGCTGGCGCTGGCCGCCCGAGAGGTTCTGGCCGCGCTCCGAGACGTGCGAGTCGTACCCGCCGGGCATGGCCATGATCTCGTTGTGGATGCAGGCCCGCATCGCGGCGTTGCGGACGTCCTCGTCGGTGGCGTCCTCGCGGCCGTAGGCGATGTTGTCGCGGATCGTGCCCGAGAAGACGAACGGGTTCTGGCCGACGTAGCCGATCAGGTCGCCGATCGACTCGCGCGAGACGCTCTCGATCGGCACGCCGCCGAGCATCACCGTCCCGCCGCTGGGGTGGGTCAGCCGCATCATCACCTTGAGCCAGGTGGACTTGCCGCAGCCCGACCGGCCGGCGACCCCGATGGTCTCGCCCGCCCGGATCGCCAGGGTGACGCCGTCGAGCGCCAGCTTGCGCCGGCCGTCGCTGGTCCGGTAGTCGACCCGCAACCCTTCGGCCACGAACAGCGGCACCGAGCCGTCGATCCTCGGCTCGCGAGGGTCGACCGGCCGGAACGAGCGGTCGACCGGCTCGTCGAGGAGGTCGAGGAGGTCGGCCACCTTGAGGCTGCACTCGTGCCCCTCGTCGATGATCCGGTGGACCTCGTTGAGCGGCGACATCACCTGGAGGAAGAGCATCGGGAAGGCGACCATCGCCCCGAAGTCGATCTGGCCGTTGATGTGCATGTAGACGGCGCAGGCGATGATCGTGAGGTGGAAGAACCCCTCGTTGATCGCCTTGCCGCTGCCGAAGAGCGACATCTCGAAGTGGTGGCGGATCTCCTTGGACCGGCGTCGCTCGGCCGCCTTCTCGACCCGGCCCAGCTCCTGGCGGTGGGTGTTGGCCGCGCGGACGTAGTCGATCCCGGCGAGCTGCTCGACCACCGTGCCGTCCATCGCCTCGCGGATTCGGAGCAGGTCGATCCGGACCCCGTTCTGGGTGATCAACTGCCAGATCGTCAGGCCGAGCGAGATCGGCGTGACGCAGGCCATCGCCAGCGCGATCCTCGGCTCCTTGGCGAAGGTGGCGATCAGGGCGAAGCCGCCGGTCAGGAACGCCGGGAAGAAGTCCTGGAACGTGATCCTGAGGAAGCGGACATACCCCTCGACGCTCCGGTGGATCCGGCCGTGGATCGCCCCCACCTGCTCGAACGAGAGCGTGGCGAGGTCGACCTCCATCAGGTGCGAGACCAATCGGACGCAGAGGTCCTTATCAATCCGCGTGCATACGTTCTCGACCAGGAACCGGCGGAGCACGTTCGCCGACTCGCGGATCAGGTAGGCCACCCCGATCGCGGCCAGATAGTAGAAGCTGACGCGGATCAGCGTATCCTGGGTACCGCCGACCCTCTTCCCCTGGGAGACGACCTGGAAGAGCTGGCCGACCCCGAGCGCGATGGCGGTGTTGGCGGCGGCCCAGACGGCCATCACGAGGCTGGCCGACGCCAGGGACCACCTCTGGCCGAGCGGCACCAGCCGCCAGACCTCGGCCCCCCGCCGGGCGATATTCCGGAGATCGCGCCCGAGTCCCTTCGACGCCCTGACCATCTTCGGGAACATTCTGGTCCCTTCCGGGGATACGAGATTCCGTCGGTCGACGGGGAGAAATGAAGAGGCGGGTTGGTGACGAAACGTTGAAGAAGTGTTGAAGGGCATCCTAGGTCCGGCAGCCGCATCGCTCAGACCATCGCATCGCCCGACATGAAAGGGACCGCGGCGGGCCGGGACGTCCCGCCGATCTGGCCGCGACCTAGAACGCAGGCACGACTCATGCCAGGCCTCGCGTGGCGATGGACGGCCGGGCGAATCGCCCTGGCGGGTCGTCCGGCCACCCCCGGGATAGCCTCGAAGAGCGAAACCTATCGGAAGATACGTCGTCGTCCGCGTTGGCCGTTGGTAAGACTAGCATTTTTCTTCGGCGCGACCCAAATCGGGTTGATTGCGACGATTCCGTGAATGTATGCCCTGATCCAGGCACGACGCCAGAAAGATTGGCAATAATCTCTTCGACCAAATTCATAGAAGACTCGTATGGACTGGCACATCGAGAGTCTTGCCGGCCCGAATGCCCAGATTCTCGGCTATTGACAGATCGCTTCGCGCCAGATCATGATCGAACCTCGTTCGGTATGGCCTTTGCGTTCGGAGCGGGACGTCGCGTGTGGCTCGGCTCGACCTCACTGCGAAGGAGATCTGAATGAAAGACGAAATCCTGATGAAAAGCCCGGTCACGGCGAACGACGGATCGCGTTTCGCCGCATTGCCGCTTACCCCGGAGAATCACGTGCCTAGCCTCGCCGGGACGGTCGCTTCCCCCGCCCTCCGTCCTTTACTGACCCGATTCGCTCTGTCGTGCCCCGAGGAATCGCTGGTGATCGACGATCGCTCGCACCTCACGCCGGCTCAGATGGTCGAGAGCAAGCTGATCATGAGGCTCAAGGAGTCGTCCCTCCCGGTGAGCCACCTCCAGATGCGAGGCCTGGTGCGGAATCGGCCCGACGCTTGACGTCGAGAGGCACGGTCCAACCTTCCTCCCCACCTCGCCCTGCCCGGGTGTCTCCCATGCCGGATGACGCGACGCCTGTCATCAGGAGCAGGCGTCGAGATCATCCACTTCCCGCGGAAAAACCCGCTCGCAATTGACGCTCGAAGATAGACCAGCCGCGAGCGGTCTATCTTCGAGATCGATTTTCCCGACCTCCCGCCGTCAGCCCATTCCGGCCTCGGGCCGGCCCATCGTCACGACGACCTCGTGCTCGGCACCGTCGTCGACCAGCGGGATCGCGCGGGCATCGACGGGGTTGCCGTCGAGGGTCGCCGAGCGGACCCCATGTTCGACGCCCTCGGGATTTTCCACGGCGACCCGGTAGCGGCTCGACCGGTAGCGATAGCGGATCTCGAAGCCGGGCCAGTCGCCGGAAATCTTCGGGTCGATCGCCAGGCGGTCGCCTTCGAGGTGGAACCCGAGGATCGCTTCGAGCCCGACGCGGTAGAGCCAGGACGCCGAGCCGGTGTACCAGGTCCACCCCCCCCGGCCGACGTGGGGCGGCCTGCCGTAGATGTCGGCGGCGACGACGTAGGGCTCGACCTTGTAGCGGGCCACACCTTCGGGCGTCGACGCGTGGTGGACGGGGTTGAGCAGGCGGAACAGCTCGACGGCCCGACGCCCTCGGCCTTCGATGGCGTTGGCCAGGACCAGCCAGGTCGCCGCGTGGGTGTACTGGCCGCCGTTCTCGCGGACGCCGGGCACGTACCCTTTGACGTAGCCCGGCTGGAGCGCACCCTTGTCGAAGGGGGGGGTGAAGAGCAGGAGCAGGCCGTCCTCGTCCTTGGCGAGTTGCTGGTCGACCGCGTCGAGCGCCTGCTTGGCCCGGTCGGGGTCGGCGGCGCCCGAGATCGCGGCCCAGGACTGGGCGATCGAGTCGATCCGGCATTCGTCGTTGGCCGAGGAGCCGAGCGGCGTGCCGTCGTCGAAGTACGCCCGGCGATACCAGGCCCCATCCCAGGCGTGGGCCTCGATGTTGCCGCGGAGGCCGTCCGCCCGGTCCCGGCAGAGCGCGGCCCTCGGGGAGTCGCCGCGGGCCTCGGCGACGGCGGCGAAGTGCCGGAGCGTGGCGAGGAAGAACCAGCCGTTCCAGACGCTCTCGCCCCGCCCCTTGGCGCCGACCCGATTCATCCCGTCGTTCCAGTCGCCGGTGCCGATGAGCGGGAGCCCGTGGACGCCGAGCTGGTCGGCCCGATCGAGGGCCCGGGCGCAATGCTCGTAGAGCGTCCCGGAGTCCTGGGAGGTCGCGGGCAGGCCGTAGCTGTCCTCCTGCCCGTGCTCGAGCGGGGGGGCTTCGAGGAACGGCACCAGCTCGTCGAGGATGGCGAGGTCGCCGGTGGTGGTCAGGTAGTGGCAGGTCACGTAGGGGAGCCAGACCAGGTCGTCGGTGATCCGGGTCCGGATGCCCTTGCCGTCGGGCGGGTGCCACCAGTGCTGGACGTCCCCCTCGACGAACTGCCGCCCCGCGGCGCGGAGGATCTGCCCGCGGGCCTCCTCGGGGGCCCCGTAGACCAACGCCATCGCGTCCTGGAGCTGGTCGCGGTAGCCGAACGCCCCGCCGGACTGGTAGGTCGCCGACCGTCCCCAGAACCGGCAGCTCAGGGCCTGGTAGGCGAGCCAGCGGTTGAGCATCAGGTCCATCGCCGGGTCGGGCGTGCGGACCTGGACGGCGCCCAGGATGTGGTCCCACTTCGCCCGGACCGCTTCGAGCGTGGTGCCGAAGGCGGGCGGCTCGCGATGGACCCGGGCGAGGTCGCGGGCCTCGGCGACGCTCGAAGCCTGGCCGAGGACGAAGGTGACCTGCTGCTCGCCTCCGGCCTCGAGCTCGAACTGGACCTGGACCGCCGCGCACGGGTCGAACGCGGCCCCGACCGTGCCACCCAGGCCGACCCGGCCCAGCGCAGCCGGGGCGACCACCGAGCCGTTTCGGCCGAGGAACTCGACGCGGTCGCCCGTCAGGGTCGTGTGCCGGGGGCTGGAGTCGACGAAGGCGACCCGGCCCGAGTAGTCGGGATGGAACGGGTTCCGGGCGATCAGGAGGCCCGACTCGGCGTCGACCTCGGTGATGACCTGCATCGCCGCGTGATCCCGGGTCGTCCCCAGGACCCACTCGGCATAGAAGGTGGCCGACAGCTTGCGCGGGCGATCGCCCCGGTTGGTGACCCGGAGGTGGATCAGCTTGACGGGGTCCTCGGCCGGGACGAGGAGGGTCAACGCATGGTCCAGGTCGCCGACCCTCCGCTCATAGACGGTGTACCCCTGGCCGTGGCGGACCTCGGTCGCCTCGGGCGAGGGGATCGGCAGGGGGGTCGGGGTCCAGTATTCGCCGGTCTCCTCGTCCCTGACGTAGAGGACCTCGCCGGGCGGGTCGGTGACCGGGTCGTTGCTCCAGGGGGTCAGGCGGTTGGTCTGGCTGTTGGCGGCCCAGGTGTAGCCCAGGCCCCCTTCCGAGGCGATGAACCCGAAGTCGCGATTGGCCACGACGTTGACCCAGGGGGCCGGGGGCAGCGAGGCCCTGGCCGGGTGGGGACGCTCGGCCTTGCCGTTGCGGCGGACGTCGGGCCTGGCCGAGGTGGGGATGGCGATCCGATATTCCAGGCCGTCGGGGGAGAATCCGCCCGCCCCGTTGGCGAACATCAGGTCGGTCGCGGCCGGCTCCTCGACGCCCATCTCGCCAGGGACCGGGGCCGGGGCCGGCGGGGTCGAGGTCGCGGTCAGGAGTTCGGGCAGGGTCCGGGCCGGCTCGACCCGGTCGAGCTGGCCGGAGAGGGTCCCGCGGTCGCCCCGGAGGACGACCCGCGCGTAGCTCTGGAGCAGGACCCGGTCTTCCTCGGGGATCGCGGCGAGCTTGCGGACGAAGACCCCGCCGCGCTGGTCGACGAGGTCGCGGGCGTCGCTCCCCCGGACGAGGTCGAGGAGGTGCTGGTGGAGCTCGTCGAACTCCTCGGACTCCGAGCCGCCGAGGAAGACGAGGTCGACGTCGAGCCCCTTGAGCCGCAGATACGTGTGCGCGATGAGCAGTTGCGAGGCCAGCGCGGTCTCGTCGAAATCGGCGATGAAGGCCAGGAGGATCGGCTTGTCGCCCGAGATCCCGTAGGCCCAGAGGCCGGCCTGCCCCTTGCGGTTGCGGGCGAGGGTGGCGGGCTCGGCCCGGAAGGCGGAGCCGGCATAGATGATGTGGGCGGCGAGCCGCTGGAACAGGTGGGCGTCCTGCGCCGACCAGTTGCGGTGGCGGTGCTCGACCTGGGTGTGGGCCCAGGCCAGCTCGAAGGCCCGGGCGATGGCGGCGGTCTCGTGGTAGTGGTCGGCCAGGATCAGGGCCTCGTCGCGGGTGTCGGCCACGGCGAGGGTGAAGGCGACGACGGCGGACGTGCCCGGCTCGATCCGGACCTTGCGCCTCAGGCTGAAGACCGGGTCGAGCACGGCGCCCACGGTGCCCGAGAGCGCCGAGCCGGGGTCCATCGCGGCGGGGTCGAGCGGAGACCGCCCGCGACCCAGGAATGCGGCGCGATCGGTCTCGAACTGCGTCGGGCCGGCGGGGTCGGAGTCGCTCGCGGCGACGTGGACGGCCCAGACCGGCGTCTGCTCGGTCGAGCGCGGGCGGCGTCGGCAGAGCAGGGCCTCGGTGCTGGCGACCCACTCGGTCTCCAGGAACAGCTTGCCGAAGGCGGGGTGGCCGACGTCGCCGGCGTGGCCGAGCAGGACGACCTCGGCGTAGCTCGTCAGCTCGAGCTCCCGGACCCTGGTGTCGTGGTTCGTCAGGGTCACCCGGCGGATCTCGGCCCGGGACTCGGGCGAGACGGTGACCTCGGTCAAGGTCTCGATCCCGGCGTCGAGCCGGCGGAAGGCGACCTTGTCGGCGGAGAAGATCGCCTCGTAGTAATCGGCCACCCGGCAGGTCGGCTGGAAGCCGGACGACCACGACAGGTCGCTCACCGGGTCACGTACGTAGATGAAGAAGCCGGCGGAGTCCCGGGTGGCGTCCTCGCGCCAGCGGGTCACGTCGAGCCCCCGGCAGATGCTGTACCCCGAGCCGGCGTTGGTCAGCATCAGGCCGTACTGGGTGTTCGAGAGCAGGTGTGTCCGCGGCGCCGGGGTGTTGGGCGTGCTCAGCCGGCGGCTCATGAGCGGGACCGAGGCCCGCTCCATCTTCTGGATCTCGTGATTCGAGGGCTGCTCGGCCTCCGAAGGTTCGATGATCGGCACATCCCGCGGGATGCGCTCCTGGAGGAGCAGCTCGGCGGCCCGGATCATCGGCTCGGCGTGGAACCGGCGGGGCATCGGCTCCTTGAGCAGGGCGTTGCCGAGGGCCACGAGGCTCATCCCGTGGTGGTGCGCCATGTAGGACCGGACGACGGCCGACCGCTTCCCCTTGGGGACGCGCTCGCGGGTGAAGTCGACCGCCTCGTGGAACCCGTACCGGCCTTCGCCCCCTTCGGCGGCGAGCTTGCGGAAGTTCTCCAGCGCCTCGCGGGGGCGGACGGCGACGGCCAGGGCCGTGGCGTAGGGGGTGATGACCAGGTCGTTGCCGATGTCGCGCTTCAGGCCCAGGCCGGGCGTGCCGAACGACTGGTAGTGATAGTCGCCGTCGACCGTGAAGGCGGCGTAGGCCGACTCGGAGATCCCCCAGGGGACGCCCTTCTGGCGGCCGTATTCCATCTGCCGGGCCACGGCCGTGCGGTGGGCCTCGTCGAGCAGCGTCCCCTTCAAGGGGAGCATCATCAGCCGGGGCATCAGGTACTCGAACATCGACCCGCCCCAGGAGAGCAGGCCGATCCGGTCGGCCGCCTCGATGAACGGCCGGCCGAGCTGGAACCAGTGCCGGCGGGGGGCGTCCCCCCGGGCGATCGCGAGGAAGCTCGACAGGCACGCCTCCGACGCCATCAGGTCGTAGCACGAGGCGTCGAGCTTGCCGACGGCCATGTTCAGGCCGATCGAGAACAGGTGACGGTCGTCCTTGTAGAGGAACTTGAAGTCCATCCCGTCGGCCAAAGCCTGCGTCCGCTCGCCCAGCCGTTCGAGCCGGACCTTGAGGTCGGCGGCGGCGGAGGCCGATCGGCAGGCCTCGGCGATCCCCCGGACCATGGCGAGCATCGCCTCACGGGCCGGGACGTCGGGGGTCATCGCCTCCAGTCCAGACAGGCCGTCGGGTGCTTGCTTTGCCCTCGCGGCCAGTTCGATCGGCGAGCCGGGTTCGAGCAGGGCGGCGTACAGTCCATCCCAGGCCGACGAGAATCCTTTGGAGCCCGCCTCCGCGGCCAGGCCTTCGAGTTCGCGGGTCATGCCGATCCACGGGGCCAGGCCGGCCAGTTCGGCCCGCCGCTCTCGGACGAGGGCTTCGAGCCGTCGGGCGTAGGATTCCCACCGCTCCAGGATCAAGGGGGTCACGTCCCCCAGGGCCCGGACCCGGCCGACCAGCGCGACGGTGGCCCACTCGGCCCGGCCGAGCAGGTCGTCCCAGCGGTAGAGGTCATCGATGGGCTCCTTGAGCATCCCGGCGAGTTCGCCGGCGGCGGCGTCGAAGCTCCGGTAGTCGTCGCCGGTGGCCTTGGCGGGGCGGGCGATCTTGACGTCTTCGACGAGGACGGCCAGGGTGTCGACCAGTCCGGCGAGGGCGTTGGGGCCGGGGATCGGCTCGCGGGCCTTTTCGAGCAGGCCTTGCTTGAGGGTCACCAGGCAGCCGAGGAGGTTGCCCGAGTCGACGGTCGAGACGTAGTTCGGGGGCAGGGTCCGGAGGGTCTGGGTGTTGTACCAGTTGAAGAAGTGCCCCTCGTGCTTCTCCATCCGGTCGAAGGTGTCGAACGTCTTTTCGAGCCGGTCGAGCAAGGTCTTGAGGCTGAGGTAGCCGAAGTCGTGGGCCGAGAGGGTCGAGAGGAGGAGCATCCCCTTGTTCGTCGGCGAGGTCCGGTGGGCGACCCGGCCGCCCGAGCCGATCGAGTCTTCCTGGTAGTTGTCGGGCGGGAGCCAGTGGTCCTCGTCGCCGACGAAGGTCTCGAAGAAGTGCCAGGTCTTGCGGGCGATCCGCCGGAGCTCGCCCCGCTCGAGGTCGGTCAAGGGGGACTCCGCCACCCGCCTCGGCCGGCTCACCCAGTAGGCGACCAGCGGGGCCAGGAACCAGAGGGCCAGCACCGGCAAGGCCGCCGGCAGGGCCGCCGGCCGGACCAGGGCGACCATCACGCCCACGGCGACCGCGAACGCCGAGGACGACCACATCGCCCGGATGAAGTTGCCCAGGCCGGTCCCGAGGCGATGCTCGGTCGCCGCGGCGGTCTCCCACTCCAGGAGGTTCCGCCTGGTCACGAACAGCCGGTTGAGTGTCCGGACGATCGAGTCCGAGAGCCGGCCGGCCTGGTCGGCGAGGAAGGCGATCCAGAGCAGGGACTGGCCCGCGGTGGGCGGGAAGTAGTGGCCGATCCCGAGCAGGCCGGAGAGCGACCCCCGCCGGAGCGAGCCGTAGGTCGTCCCCACCACGAGCTGGACCAGCGGCAGGGCCGGGACCGCCAGCGCGAACAGCGTCCAGAGCCAGGCCGGGCCGGGCAGGACCGTCCATCCGACGACCAGCAAGAGCACCAGGGCCGGCGGCGTCAGGCTCCGCCGGAGGTTGTCGAGCACCTTCCACCGCTCCAGGACCGGGAGCGGGTTGGGGCCCGGGCCGTTTGCGGTGGGGACCGTCGGGGCCAGCCACGGGAGGAGCTGCCAGTCGCCCCGGGCCCAGCGGTGCTCGCGGAGGGCGTAGGCGTGGTAGCGGGGGGGGAAGTCGTCGAACAGCTCGACGTCGGTCACCAGGCCGCAGCGGGCGAAGTTCCCCTCGATCAGGTCGTGGCTGAGGATCCGGTTCTCGGGGAAGGTGTGGCCGTTGGCCGCCTCGAAGGCGTCGAGGTCGTAGATCCCCTTGCCGGTGAAGCTGCCGAGGCCGAACAGGTCCATGTAGGCGTCGGACACCGCCATCGCGTACGGGTCGATCCCCGCCGACGAGGCGAGCAGCGCGGCGAACCGCGACCGGGTGGCGGCGAACAGGTGGTAGCTGACCCTCGGCTGCAAGACGCCGTGCCCCTCGACGACCCGCTTCTTGGCCGGGTCGAACCGCGGGGCGTTGAGCGGGTGGGCCATCGTGCCGACCAGCCGCTTGGCGGTCTCGCGGGGGAGGATCGTGTCGGCATCCAGGGTGATGACGTAGCGGAGGTGCGGCTGGGTCGCCGGGTCGACGCTCTGGACCACGTAGTTGGTCGTCCTGTCGCCGCGGACCAGGCGGTTGAACTCCGAGAGCTTGCCGCGCTTCCGCTCCCAGCCCATCCATCGGCCCTGGACCGGGTTCCAGGTCCGCCGGCGGTGGAAGAGGAGGAAGCGATCGGCCCCGCCCCCCGCATAGCGGTCGTTGAGCACCTTGATCCGGTCGAGGGCGCCTCGGATGTAGCTGTCGTCCTCGGGCCGGTGCTCCTCGTCGGCGTCGGCGAAGTCGGTCAGGAGGGCGAACCGGAGGTTGGGGTCGGGGTTGGCCAGGTAGGTGATCTCCAGCCGTTCGAGCAGGTTCGCCGCGCTGTCGGGCCGGACGAGCATGCTCGGCACGACCACGAACGAGGCGCCCTCGGCCGGGATGCCCTGGCGGTAGTCGAGCCGGGCCAGCTTCCTCGGGGGGAGCAGGAGGGTGATGACGTGGTTGACCATCCCCACGGCGATGTCGGCGGCGGGGACCAGCAGGACGAAGACCAGCAGGGCCAGCAGGCCCAACCCGGGCGCGTGGCCGAGCCTGATCCCGGCGAACACGGCGAAGGCGAGCAGGCCCGCCATCAGCAGGCCGATCGAGCCGAAGTAGACGAGCCGGGGATTGGCCAGCGCGAACGTCCCCATCGCCTCGCGAGGGGGGGCGCCGTACCGGAAGGCCCGGTTGAGCTGGTCTCGGCCGTCGTCGATCAGGTAGTAGCCGACGTGCGACCGCTTCGGGTCGGTGCCCTGGTGGGCCGAGGCGAGCTCGACGACCCGATGGGCCACGGCGACCTCGTCCACCTTGCAGCGGCGGGCGACCCGCTCGACGATCCGCCGGTAGCGGTCGCGGGTGGCGAAGTCCTGGCGAGAATAGACCCCCGCGGGGTCCCCCTTGAGGATCACCTCGACCCCGCTCTGCTGCTCGAAGAAGACGTTCCAGTCGACCGCCGAGAGGAGCCGGAGGCTGATCACGCCGTTGCCGACCGAGACCTGGTTCGAGGCCTGGCGGCGGTGCTCGTCGCGGAGGACCCGGTTGGCGTCCGAGCCCCGCTGGGCGATCTGGCCTTCGAGCCGCTTCAAGGTCGCCGAGGCGCGCTGGCCGCGGTCGCGGAGGGCCTGGACCAGGCGGACGATCGTCGGGTCGGTCAGGGCCGGGAAGGGGGCCTCGACGTCGTCGGCCGGCTCGGCCGGCGCCCCTTCCTTCTCCCCGGCGTCTTCGTCCTCGGGCGCCGGGTAATACCGGGCGGTCCACTCGTCGGCCTTGAGCCGCTCGTCCCAGCCCCGGACCATCCGCTCGGCCAGGCGGCGGAGGTTCTCGATCAGGACCAGGCGGAGCATCGTCGGCACGGCCCAGAGCTCGCCGATCGTCAGCGGGGCGACGGACTGGAAGGCGTTGAGGAACCGGGTGATCCTCGGTTCGTCGAGCTCGCTGTCGGTGTGGGCGACCAGGGCCAGGGCCAGGGTGTACACGCGAGGGTAGCCCCGGACGTGCCCCTCGGCGAGCTTGGGCAGCTCGGAGTAATAGCCGCTGGGCAGGTCGAGCTTGATCTCGCGGAGCACGTCCTCGACGATGTGGAAGTTGTCGGCCAGCCAGTCGGCGTCGATCCCCCGCCCCTCGGGCCGGTCGACCTCGCCGATGATCCGGCGGTGGGTCCGGACCAGGATCTGGCCGTTGTCGGCGAACCGGCGGAGCAGGAGGTCGCCCCCCTTCAGGTCGAGGTCGACGACGCCCGCCCTGGCCAGTTGCTGGGCCAGGGCCTCCAGGCGGTCCAGGCCGAACAGCTCGGCGCGGATCGGGCCCTCACCCTTGGGGTCGAGGAACGGCGAGGCGGCCGGGTCGGAGGCGAGCGAGGTCCGGTCGGCGGTGGCTGCGAAGGAAGGGCTCATCCCGCTGAGAATCTCCCAGGAGGTCCCCGCCCGGTGCCCCTTCAAGGATGGCCCGGCCGGGGATCGAAGGCCCCTCGGCGCGGAGCGTCGAGGAGGGCCAACTGCTCGATCGCAATTCCAAGTCGACGAGGACGAAGGGCGGTCGCGGCACCCGGTCCGGGGGCGCCTGACCCCCGAACGGCCCCGGGGTTCAGGGACCGTCGGGCACGCACGCCTTACATTCTACCATCCCCCGCCTTCGATTCGAGGGCGACTCGCGCGAGATCCGTCGGGGGGCGGCCGGACGGGGGTCGCGGAGTCGACCCGGGCCGGACCTCGGGCGGCGTCGACGACTGACGGGCGGAGGGGCGTCGCCGGCCGGGCCGCCGGCATCCCCATCCGGGCGATCGGCGTGTCGGAGTGTAGCGGCTGGCGGCCGGCGACGCAACGCCCCCCGAGCGGCCGGGGCCGCCGGCGCGATTTTGCCGGTTGGGGATAGTGGCCGGGACCTTCCATTCTCTAAAATGCCCGGCTCGACGCGGGATGATGGCCGGGGGCCGTCCAATTCCGGTAAGATGGGCACCGGCCCGGGGCCGGTCCGAGATTCCGGGCCGGGCGGCGGGGCGTTCGAGGAGCTGCGCGGTGGTCGCTACGACGGGCGAGGATCGGCTGGAGCGGGCGCTGGGGCAGGTCGGCACCCCCTTCCTGGTCGTGGCGGGGCCGGAGGGCGGGTTCGAGCTGGTCGAGGCCGACCCCGACGGCTTCGACGCCCGAGGGGGCGGCCGGGTCCTCGGCTACCTCCCGGCCTGCCGGCCCGACTCGCTCGGCGACGCCTCGTTCCGCGAGGAGCACGGCCTCCGCTACGCCTACGCCTCCGGGGCGATGGCCAACGGGATCGGCTCGGCCGAGATCGTCGAGGCGATGGCCCGGGCCGGGATGCTCGGGATCTTCGGCGCCGCGGGCCTGCCGCTCCGCGTGGTCGAGGGGACGATCGACCGCCTGCAACGGTCGCTCGGCCGCGAGACCCCTTATGGCTTCAACCTGATCCACAGCCCCAACGACCCCGCGCTCGAGTCGGCGGTCGTCGACCTGTACCTCCGCCGGGGGGTCCGCCTGGTCGAGGCGTCGGCCTACCTCGACCTGACCCTGCCGGTGGTCCGCTACCGGGTCCGGGGCATCCACCGCGACGGGTCGGGCCGGGTCGTCGCGCCGAACCGGATCATCGCCAAGGTTTCCCGGGTCGAGGTCGCCACCAAGTTCCTCAGCCCCCCGCCCGAGCGGTTCCTCCGCGAGCTGGTCGCGACCGGCGAGATCACCGCCGAGCAGGCCGCGATGGCCGGGTCGATCCCGATGGCCGGCGACCTGACCGCCGAGGCCGACTCCGGCGGCCACACCGACAACCAGCCGGCGATCGTCCTCACGCCGACGATGCTCGCCCTCCGCGACCGGCTCCAAAGCCAGTTCGGCTTCGACCGGCCCGTCCGCGTCGGCGCCGCGGGGGGGATCTCGACCCCGTGGTCGGCCGCCTCGGCGTTCGCGATGGGGGCGAGCTACGTCGTGGTCGGCTCGGTGAACCAGGCCTGCGTCGAGTCGGGCACCTCCGACGCGGTCCGGAGGATGCTGGCCCAGGCCCAGCAGGCCGACATCGCGATGGCCCCGGCCGCCGACATGTTCGAGATGGGCGTGAAGGTCCAGGTCCTCAAGCGCGGGACCATGTTCGCCATGCGAGGGGCCAAGCTCCTCGAATACTACCGGGCCTACGACTCGATCGACGCGATCCCGCCGGGCGACCGGGCGTCGCTCGAGAAGATGTACTTCAAGGCCCCTCTTGAGACGATCTGGGGCCAGACCCGGGGCTACTTCCTGGAGCGCGACCCGGGCCAGGTCGAGCGGGCCGACCGCGACCCCAAGCACAAGATGGCCCTGGTCTTCCGCTGGTACCTGGGCAAGGCCTCGCACTGGGCCAACGCCGGCGACCCGGCCCGGGCGGTCGACTACCAGGTCTGGTGCGGCCCGGCGATGGCCGCGTTCAACGAGTGGGTCCGGGGGACGTTCCTGGAGTCGCCCGAGCAGCGGCGAGTCGAGACCGTGGCCCGGAACATCCTCTATCATGCGGCGGTCCTGACCCGGGCCCGCACCCTCGCCTCGCAGGGCGTACCGATCCCCCCGGGCGTCCCCCGACTTTCCCCCCTGCCGCTGGCGGGAATCGAGGAGCGGACCGTCCTTTTGGTTTGAGCCCGCCTCGCTCCCGACCTTGAACTCGGACTCGAACTCGCCAGCCCGGCCCCCCGGACCGACCGACGCGCCGGGCCCGTCGCCCCGCACCGAGGACTCGACCTTTGAATTCTGCCGACCGACCCGCCCCGGTGCCCGTCGCGATCATCGGGATGGGCTGCCTCTTCCCCGGCTCCAACGACCTCAAGCGCTACTGGGCCAGCATCCGGGACGGCGTCGACGCGATCCGCGAGGTCCCCGCCACCCACTGGGACCCCGACGACCTGTACGACGCCGACCCCAAGGCCCCCGACCGGACCTACGCCCGCCGCGGCGGCTTCCTCGAACCGGTCGACTTCCCCTCGCTCGACTTCGGCATCGCCCCGGCCAACCTCGACGCCACCGACACGACCCAGCTCCTCGGCCTGATGGTCGCCCGGGCCGCCCTCGACGACGCCGGCTACGGACCGGGCTCGGCCAGGCCGCTCGACCGCGACCGGGTCAGCGTCGTCCTCGGCGTCACCGGGGCCCTCGAACTGGTCGTCCCCCTCGGCGCCCGGCTCGGCCACCCGATCTGGCGGCGGGCGTTGAAGGAGGCCGGAGTGGCCGAGCCGGTCGCCTCCGACGTGGTCCAGCGGATCGGCGACTCCTACGTCGGCTGGCAGGAGAACTCCTTCCCCGGCCTGCTCGGCAACGTCGCCGCCGGGCGGATCGCCAACCGGCTCGACCTCGGCGGGACCAACTGCGTGGTCGACGCCGCCTGCGCCAGCACGATGGGGGCGCTCCACCTCGCGCTGATGGAGCTGGCCGCCGGCAAGGCCGACGTCGCCCTGACCGGCGGCCTCGACACCTTCAACGACATCTTCATGTATATGTGCTTCAGCAAGACCCCGGCGCTCTCCCCCTCCGGCGACGCCCGGCCGTTCTCCGCCTCGGGCGACGGCACGGCGCTGGGAGAAGGCCTGGGCATCCTGACCCTGAAGCGGCTCGACGACGCCCGCCGCGACGGCGACCGGGTCTACGCCGTGATCAAGGGGATCGGCTCCTCCAGCGACGGCAAGGGGAACGCCGTCTACGCCCCCAGCTCGCCCGGCCAGGCCAAGTGCCTCCGGCGGGCCTACGAGGACGCCGGGGTCTCGCCCAGGACCGTCGAGCTGGTCGAGGCCCACGGCACCGGCACCAAGGTCGGCGACGCCGTCGAGCTGGCGGCCCTCGCCGATGTGTTCCGCTCGGCCGATGGCGAGGGCGGGGCCGATGCCGGGGGGGCCTGGTGCGCCCTCGGCTCGGTCAAGTCGCAGATCGGCCACACCAAGGCGGCGGCCGGCGCGGCGGGCCTGATCAAGGCGGCTTTGGCCCTCCACCACAAGGTCCTCCCGCCGACGATCAAGGTCGACCGGCCGACCGACCTGGCGATGCCCGGCGCCTCGCCGTTCTACCTCAACACCCAGGCCAGGCCCTGGCTCCCCCGGGCCGACCACGCCCGACGGGCCGCCGTCAGCGCCTTCGGGTTCGGCGGGACCAACTTCCACGTCGTCCTCGAAGAGGCCGACCCCGCCCCCGCGCCGATGGCCTGGGACGGCGACGACCAGATCGTCGCCCTCTCCGGCGCCACGCCCGACGCGATCCTCGCCATGCTCGACGCCTGGCCGCTCGACCTGCCCTGGGACGCCTTCCGGGCCGAGGCCGCGCGGTCCCGCGAGCACTTCCGGGCCGAGGACCCCTGCCGCCTGACCCTCGTCGCCGCCCGCGAAGGGGTGGCCTGGACCAGGCTCGCCGAGCGGGCCCGCTCCCTGCTGGCCGGCCCGTCGCCCGAAAGCGTGGCGGTCGCCCCGGAGGGGGTCTACTATGCGACCGGCACCGACCCCGGCGGCCTGGCGGTCCTCTTCCCCGGGCAGGGGTCGCAGCGGGTGGGGATGCTCCGCGACCTTGCCTGCCGGTTCCCCGGCATGATCGACGCCCTGGCCTCGGCGTCCGCCGGCGGGCTCGACCTCGTCGACCGGATCTACCCCCAGCCCTCCTGGGACGACGAGTCCCGAGGCCGGGCCGACCGGGCCCTCCGGAGCACCGACGTCGCCCAGCCCGCCCTCGGGGCCGTCGAGATCGGGGCTTATCGAATCCTCGAAGGGTTCGGCCTGAAGCCCGACGCCTTCGCCGGCCACAGCTTCGGCGAGCTCGCCGCCCTCCACGCCTCGGGCCGGATCGACGCCCCGGCGTTCCACGAATTGGCCCGCCTCCGGGGCCGCTTGATGGCCGGCGACGGCGGCGACCGGGGCTCGATGCTCGCCGTGATGGCCCCCCTGGCCGAGGTCGAGTCGACCCTCCGCGCCGAGGGGCTCGACCTCGTCGTCGCCAACCGCAACGCCCCCCGCCAGTCGATCCTCTCCGGCGCGTCGGCCGAGATCGCCCGGGCCGCCGAGGCGTTCGGACGGCGAGGGATCTCAACCCGGGGCCTCGACGTCTCGGCCGCCTTCCACAGCCCGCTCGTCGCCGACGCCTCGAAGCCGCTCCGGGAGGCGCTGGGCTCTGTGGAGTTCGGCCGGTCGACCGCCCCGGTCTTCGCCAACGCGACGGCCGCACCCTATCCCGAGGACGCCGAGGCCGCCCGGACGATCCTGGCCGACCAGCTCGCCTCGCCGGTCCGATTCGTCGAGCAGGTCGAGGCGATGGCCCGGTCCGGCATCCGGACGTTCGTCGAGGTCGGCCCCGACGCCCGCCTGAGCGGCCTGGTCGACGCGATCCTCGAAGGCGGGTCGCACGCCACCGTCGCGATTGACGCCTCGCGCGGGCAGCGCCCGGGCCTGACCGACCTGGCCCGGCTCCTCGCCCACCTCGCCGCCCTCGGCCACCCGATCCGCCTGGCGGGCTGGGACGAAGGGGCCGCCACCTCCGCCCCCAAGGCCGCCAGGCCCGGCCTGACCGTCAAGGTGTCCGGGGCCAACTTCGCCGCCAAGCCCAAGCCCCGGGCCGCCGTCGCCGCCGCCCCGCAACCCCGCCCCGTCCCCGGCCCAACGAAACGGGAATCATCCGCCACGATGAAGCCTCAACCCGCGCCCCGGCCGACCCCCGACCCCGCCCCGACCAAGGCCCCCGAGCACCCGCCGGGCCGGAACGGGTCGACCCACCACGCGGGCAACGGACACGTCCCGGCCCCGGCACCCATGCCCCAGGCCGCTTATCCCGCGCCGATCCAGCCCCACCCCTCGCTCCTGGCCGAAGCCCTGCGGGCCTCGCAAGAAAACCTCGTCGCCCTCCAGAGGCTCGGCGAGCAGACCTCGAACCTCCACCGCCAGTACCTCGACGGCCAGGACCGCGCCACCCAGACCTTCCAGTCGCTCCTCGACCAGCACCAGAGGCTGACCCTGGCCACCCTCGGCCTGGCGTCGACCGCCCCCGCCGCGCCCCAGGCCTTGCCGATGCCGGCTCCCCGGCCCCCGGCCCCCGCACCCGCCCCGGCCCCCGCACCCCGGTTCGAGCTCCCGGCCCCCCGAGCCGCCGAGCCGGCCCGACGTCCCAAGCCCGAGCCGGCCCCGCGCCCGGCGGTGAAGGCCACCCCCGAACCGGCCCCGGCCCCGATCCCCACTCCCCCTCCCGCGTCGTCCCCAAGCTCCGGAGCGGCTCAGGTCCATCAAGCCCTGGTCGAGGTTGTCTCCGAGAAGACCGGCTACCCGGCCGAGGTCCTGGAGCCGTCGATGCAGCTCGACGCCGACCTCGGGATCGACTCGATCAAGCGGGTCGAGATCCTCGCCGCCTTGCAGGAGCGGCTCCCCTCCGCGCCGGTGATCGGGCCGGAGCACCTCGGCACCATCCGCACCCTCGGACAGATCGCCGAGTTCCTCGCCGGAGGTCAAACCTCGACCCCCGAGCCAACTCCG